>Ga0163148_10000412_pt1 | contig 57607 bp, 50 predicted proteins | sample OliLakLV19MP7P2_FD_148606 | JGI IMG/M metagenome (GOLD analysis project Ga0163148, IMG submission 148606) | Freshwater microbial mat bacterial communities from Lake Vanda, McMurdo Dry Valleys, Antarctica- Oligotrophic Lake LV.19.MP7.P2 | ecosystem: Environmental > Aquatic > Freshwater > Lake >... | reverse complement strand
GCACTCGCACTCGCACTCGGCACTCGGCACTCGGCACGCGGCACGCGCACGCGCACGCGGCATGCGGCATGCGGCACTCGCACTCCGCACTCGGCACGCGGCACGCGGCACGCGCACGCGCACGCGGCATGCGGCACTCGCACTCCGCACTCGGCACTCGGCACTCAACCTCGGTCGTCGCACCGTCGGATCGACGAAAACATGTCGACACCAGTTCGTTCGTCCCGAGCGATCGACCGAGAACGCCGCAACCGGCCTCGAGAGGTTCGGTGCCTGTCGCACAGTTGAGTCGCGCCGATGATTCCGCGCACATCCGCCCCACGTATCGCCCCGCGGCCGAACGCGGGCAGGACGGGCGTTCGGAACACCTGGATCCCTGCTCACGGAAACTCCGAGCCGCTCACGGGGCCTTGAGCTGCTCAGAGAGACTTCGAGCTGCTCAAGGGTCCGCCGTCGGCACCTCGACCGCGCGGTTCGCCGGCCGGCCGACGACCGGGCGGGGCACCGGATGGAGCGCCGGTGCGCGCGGCGCCGGAATCGAGGCGCGCGCGTCCGAGGGGAGATTCCGTGTAATCGGGTTCAACATGAGCGGGACCGGTCCCCGGACGGATGCATCCGGGGTTCCGACCTCAGGCGCAAACGGGGGCCGAAACCCTTCAGGAATCCGGCGGCCTGTTCCTGCCGGACCGCGATTGCACGGCTAGGCTGGTCTTCGTCGGGCCATGCGGCTCGTGTTCGGAGCCTTCCGAGCGTTGGAATTGTCCCGGCTGTCCTACCTGCATGCTGGCGATCACGCAGATTCTGCAAGACGTGCAGGCCGGCCGGCCCGGCGCTCCCGAGGAACTCGCGGCGGCGCTCTACGAGGAGTTGCGCACCGTGGCGCGACGCGACCTGGCGGGCGAGCGGGTGGGACACACGCTCCAGCCGACCGCGCTCGTGAACGAAGCCTGGATGCGCCTCTTCGCCGGCCAACCGACCGCGTTCGAGAATCGCGCGCACTTCTTCTCTGCGGCGGCGACGGCGATCCGGCGCGTCCTCGCGGACCACGCGCGTCGACGCCAGGCCGAGAAGCGCGGCGGCGATCGCGGCCGCGTGCCGCTCGAAGAGGTCGAGGCGGGCGGGGCCGTGCGCACCGAAGACGTGCTGGCGCTCGATGAGGCGCTCGCGCGGCTCGAGAAGTTCGCGCCGCTACAAGCGCGGATCGTCGAGATGCGCTTCTTCGGCGGCTTGACGACGCCCGAGCTCGCGCGGGCACTCGAGATGTCGGAATCGACGGTGGAGCGCAATTGGAGGCTCGCGCGAGCTTGGCTGAGGGCCGAGTTGGATCGCCGCGATGAATCCTGAACGCTGGACGACGGTCGAGCGCCTGTTCCACCGCGCCTTGGAACTCGAGAGCGCGGAGCGCCGTGCCTTCCTGGCGGAGGAGTGCGTCGACGATGTCGATCTGCGTCGCGAGGTGGACCGCTTGCTCGCGGCCGACGAGCATCCGCACGAGCTCGTCGCGCGGTTGGACGGCGGCGCGCTGCTGCCCGTCGTGGATCCGATGGTCGGCCGCGAGATCGGCGCGTACAGCCTGACCGCACGCATCGCTTCAGGCGGCATGGGTGTCGTCTACCGCGCCGAACGCCGTGACGGCCTGTTCCAACACGCGGTCGCGATCAAGCTGATTCGCATCGAGCTCGCGACCGAGAGTCTCGTGCGCCGGTTCGAGTCCGAACGACGCACGTTGGCTGCGCTGCACCATCCGAACATCGCGGCGCTGACGGACGGCGGTACGACGACGGACGGACGCCCGTACCTCGTGATGGAACTCGTCCTGGGGGTCCCCATCGATCGCTACTGCGACGAGAAAAACGCTTCGATCGTCGAGCGTTTGCGCCTGTTCGTGCAGGTCTGTCGCGCCGTCCACTTCGCGCACCAGAACCTGGTCGTCCACCGCGACCTCAAGCCGGGCAACATCCTGATCGACGCGACCGGCAACCCGAAGCTCCTCGACTTCGGCATCGCGCGCGTTCTCGACGGCGGCCTGCAGGCGAGTGGGCTGTCCGCGACGATGACGCTGAGTCAAGCGTTGACGCCCGACTATGCGAGTCCGGAACAGCTCACGCTCGGCCCCGTGACAACGGCGATGGACGTGTACTCACTCGGGGTGGTGCTCTACGAGTCTCTCACCGGACGCCGCCCGTTTTCGAGCGAGAATCAAAGCCCGATCGACTGGCAACGCGCCGTGATCGAGCGTCCGCCGACTCGACCCAGCACGACGGCGTTGCGGCCGGACGCCGCGCTCGCGATCGCTGCGCTCGCGCCGCGCGAGGCCCCGAAGGTCCTCGCGTCACGCCGCGGCATGACACCCAAGGCGCTGCGTCGTCGCCTGCGAGGCGATCTCGACCGCATCGTGCTGATGGCGCTGCGCAAGGAGCCCATCCGTCGCTATGCATCGGCCAACGACCTGGCGGACGACGTCGAGAGACATCTCGCAGGCCATCCCGTGCAGGCGCGCGGCGACTCCTTCGCGTACCGGAGCTCGAAGTTCATCCGCCGGAACCGCATCGCGGTCGGGTCCGCTGTCGCGCTCGTCCTGGCCCTCGCGTTCGGCGTCATCGCCAAGACTCGCGGCGAGTCCCGAGCGCTCGAGCAGGCGATGCACGCCCGCGTCGAGGCCCAATCGTTCCAGGCCATCGCGGCGTTCCTCATGGACGCGTTCCTGACTTCTTCCGCGTCGATGGACGAAGTCCAACGCGAGTCGCAACGACGTCGGATCCTCCTGCACGCCGATCGCGTGCGCCGCGAGTACGCGGACCAGGATCACCTGCGCGCGAACCTCCTCGATTCCCTGGGAAAAGTGGCCGAACGCCTCGGGCTCGGTGACGGGGCCGAGGCGCTCGCTTCCGAAGCGGCGGACATCCGTCTGCGGACGTTCGGCGCGGACGACCTCGAGTACTCGCTTTCGTTGCGCACGCTGGGAAACCTGCGTTACGCGCGGGGCGAGCTGGCCCTCGCGGCCGAGCACTTCGCGCGCGCGCTCGAGATCCACCGTGCGCACGGCACCGAGACGCACACGGACATCGCGTCCATGGCCAACGACCTCGCCGCTTGCTTGCGCGGACTGGGCCGGCTGGACGAGGCCGAGGCGTTGCACCTCGAAGCGTTGGCGCTGCGAAAAGCGGGCGATCCAGCGTCGTTGGCCGTCTCGGAGAGTCTGAACAACCTCGCCGCCATCCAGCTGGACCGCGGCGACCTGGCCGCGTCCGTGGGGCGTCTCGAGGAGTCGCTCGCGATCCGTCGTCGCATCTTGGGCGTCGAGGATCCGCTCACGCTCCAATCGATGTCGAACCTGGCGACGACCTTGTGGCGCGCCGGCCGGCGGGAGCGGGCTCACGAACTGCTCGAAGAGGTCGAGCACGGCTACCGCGCGCTGCAAGTCGACGGCGAGGAGGAGCTGGCGTACATCCTGTCGAACCGGGCCGGCATGCTGATCGCCGAGAAGGCTTACACGGCCGCCGAATCGAAGCTGGACGAGGCGCTGCTGCTGCAGATGCGACGCTTGGGCGAGAGGCACCCTTCGGTCGCGACGACGCTCGCGCGGCGGGCCGAAATCCTCGAAGCGCTCGGCCGTTCCGCCGAAGCGCGCGAGAGTTGGGAGCGCGTGCTCGCGATCCGCCGCGAACCCGGTTCGTCGCCGCGTTATCTCGCGCAGGCGTTGTACGGCTACGGGGTGTTCCTGTGGACCGTGAAGGCGCGCGACGAAGCTCTCCCGGCGTTTCGCGAAGCCGTCGAGGTCATGCGCTCCAGCGGAACCTCGCGCGGTTCTCCTTTGGCGCTGGCGGAACTCATGCTCGGCGAGGCCCTCCTCGCGAGCGGAGACACGGACTCCGCCCGCGCGCATCTCGACGGGGCGATCACGTTGATCGAACGGGATCCCGCAGGCCAGGACGACGTGCTCGCTCGCATCCGGGCGTCGCGGAAGCGCTGCGATTCCCCCAGCGACGGATGAGGGCTTCGCGACGAGAGAGGGTGCCGGGACCCCTCGCCCCGGCACCCTCGGCAGCTCTCACTCGTACTCGGGCCGGACTAGCCGCGCGCGCAAAAGCGGCAACAGGAGGATTGCCGTCCGTCGAGCGCGTCTCGTCCGATCCAGAGCGCGCGATCAGGAGTCGTCGCGTGCTGCGGACAAGATCCCCGAGAGCCCGCGCGCCCTGCTCCGAACGCCTCGTTTCGACTTCCCGTCGTTAGACTCTTCGGCCCTCGTTGTGCGGGACAGAGGAGCGACGATCGTGACGGAAACCAGTTTGCAAGACTTGCGGATCGAGCGCGGCCCGAGCGGGCGCACGCAACGACGCACGCGTCCGTGGTGGATCAAGTGGGTGGTCCTGATCGCGATCCTGGCCATCGTCGCGTTCTGGAAGCGCGACGCCCTGACCGAGCTGTCGCTAACGGTCGTCCTGGTCGAGCGCGTGCAGGAACGCGACGCTTCGGCCGTCGCTGCGGCCACGGGAGCCTCCGCGAACGGTTACATCGTCGCGCGCACGCGCGCCGCGCTCTCCGCCGACACGCCGGGGCGCATCGTCGAGCTCAACGTCAGCGAAGGTTCGGTCGTGAAGAAGGGCGACGTCGTCGCGCGGCTTTTCGCCGACGAATACGCCGCCGCGGTGCGTCGCGCCGAGGCCGACGTCGTCGTCCTGGAACGCGGTGTCGACGTCGCGATCGCGAATGCCGCTTCCGCGCGCAGCGAAATCGACACGTTGCGCGCGAACGTCGAATCCGTGCGCTCGGAGGGCGATTCCGCGGCGGCGTCGCTGGGGCTGGCCCGCCTCACTTTCGACCGCGCGGTGAAGCTGCTCGAGAGCGGCGTGGACACGGCGGACCGCCGCGACCGCGCGCAACGCGACCTGCTCGACGCGCAAGCGATGCAGCAGGGTGCGAGTTCCCGCCTCGTGGCCGCGGAGAAGAGCTTGCTGCAAGGCGAAGCGCGCCTCGCCGCGTCGGAGAGTTCGGTGCCCGAGTCGAAAGCGCGCGTGGACTCCGCGAACGCGGCGCGCGAGTTGGCGCAGGCGACGCTCGACAAGACCGCGGTGCGCGCGCCGTTCGACGGCATCGTCGTGCTGAAGGACGCCGAGGTCGGCGAAGTCGTCAGCCCGAACTCGCAAGGCGGATCGAACGCGCGCGGATCGGTCGTCACGATGGTCGACTTCGAGACGCTCGAAGTGCAGGCCGAAGTGCCCGAGACCTCGCTCGCGTCCGTCGTGCTCGGCGCCGAAGCGCGCATCTACCTCGACGCGTTCCCGTCGAAGTTCTATCCCGGCCGCGTCGATCGCATCTGGCCGACGGCGAACCGCACGAAGGCGACGGTCGAGGTGCGCGTCGCGTTCGTCGAGCGCGACGACAAGCTGCGGCCCGAGATGGGCGTGCGCGTCGTGTTCGCGTCCGCCGCGGATCCGAAGAAGCCGGCGCAAGACGGCGCGCTGCCACAAGAAGCGCGCATCCTCGTCTCGCAGGATTGCATCGTGCGCACGTCGGGAAAGCCCGCGCTCTTCGTCCACGAGAACGGCGTCGTGCGCCGGCGCGAGATCGAGCTCGGGCCCGAGCGGGCCGGCCGCGTCGTCGTGCTGAAAGGCGTCGTCGCGGGCGAGGAAGTCGTCCGCCGGCCGGCCGCCGAACTCGAGGATGGAACCCGCGTTCGCCTGGAAAAGAAGACCCCATGAAACTGCGATCGCCGACGGAGCGGAATCCAGCCGCAGGACGAGGAACATGAGCACGAATTCGATGATCCGGCTGCGCGGAGTGACGAAGCGCTACGCGCGCGGCGGCGAGACGCTCACGGTGCTCGACGCGCTCGACCTCGACATGGAACAGGGCGGCTTCTACGCGCTCATGGGCCCGTCGGGATCCGGCAAGACGACTCTTCTCAATCTGATCGGCGGCCTCGACAAGAGCGAAGCGGGTCAGGTGATGATCGGGGAGGAGAACATCTCCGCGATGAGCGGCCCCGAGCTCGCCGCGTGGCGCGCGGAGACGATCGGATTCGTGTTCCAGGGCTTCAACCTGATCCCCGTGCTGACCGCGCAGGAGAACGTCGAGTTGCCGCTCCTGCTCACGAAATTGTCGCGCAGCGAGCGACGCGAGCACGCGCGCCTGGCGCTCGAACTCGTTGGCCTCTTGGATCGGCGCGGACACCGACCGTCGCAACTCTCCGGCGGTCAAGAGCAGCGCGTCGCGATCGCGCGCGCGTTCGTGACGGATCCGAAGATCATCCTGGCCGACGAGCCGACGGGCGATCTGGACCGCAAATCGGCCGATGAAGTCCTGGGTCTCCTCCAACGGCTGAATCGCGAGTTCGGCAAGACGATCCTCATGGTCACCCACGACCCCGAGGCCGCTCAGCGAGCGCGCGCGATCGTCCACATGGAGAAGGGCGGCTCGATCGGGCGCATCGAGCGGCTCGACGGCAAGGACGCCGTCGCAACACCCGCGCAGCAGAAGTCGGCGCGGGGCGCTCCGTGATCCCCGTCCGCCTCGTCACGAAGAACCTCGCGCAGCACAAGCTGCGGTTCGTGCTGACCGTGCTGTCGCTCGCCGTCGCGATCTTCCTCCTGTGCGTGCTGCGCTCGCTCGTCGTCGCGCTGAACGCGGGTGTCGTCGACGCCGCGGCCAACCGGATCATCGTGCAATCGAAGGTCAGCCTCTTCGTGCTGATGCCGCAGTCGTACGGTCCGAAACTGGCTCAGGTGGACGGCGTCGAGTCGATCGTGCGCTGGAACTGGTTCGGCGGGTACTACCAGGAGCAAGCGAACTTCTTCGCGCAGTTCGCCACCGATCCCAAGGAACTCTTCGACGTCTATCCCGAGCTCTACATCGTCGAGGGTTCGAAGGAGACGTTCCTCACGAACCGCAACTCGTGCTTGGTCGGCGCGGAAACGGCCGCGAAATACGGCTTCGACGTGGGCGACACGGTGCCGATCATCAGCCCGCTCTACCCGAAGGCCGACGGCGGCGCGTGGGACTACCAAGTCGCGGGCATTTACCGCTCGAAGAAGAAGTCGCTCGACGAGAACACGCTGTTCTTCCCGTACGAGTACCTCGAGAAGTCGCTCGAGTCAGGCGTCGCGACGGGCCCGCGAGATGTCGGCATCTTCGTCCTGAAGCTCGCGCCCGGCGCAGTGCAGGTGGACGTGATGTCCGAGGTCGACGCGATGTTCGAGAACGGCCCGCAAGCCGTGCAAGCCACGTCCGAGTCCGAGTTCCAAGCGCAATTCGTCTCGATGGTCGGCAACGTGCCGTTGCTCGTGTCCTCGATCGGCGGCGGGGTGATGATCGCGATCCTACTGGCGGTCTTGAACACCATGCTGATGTCGGCGCGCGAACAGACGCGCGACATCGGCGTGTTGAAAGCGCTCGGATTCACCGATGGATCCGTGTTCGGCATCCTGATCGTGCAGGCGTTCGTGCTGTGCGGGCTGGGCGGAGCGGTGGGGATCCTGCTCGCGAAGATGGCCGAGCCGTTCATGGCCAAAGCGATCGGATCCATGTTCCCGGGATTCCAAGTGACCGGACCGACGATCCTCGAAGCGGTCGCGGCCACCGTGGCCATCGGCTTCCTCGCAGGCATCGCGCCGGCCTTGCGCGCGCGAGCCCTGTCCGTCATCGACGCCCTTCGAGCCGTGAGGTGATCGCGTGGCACTCGTTCCCCTGAGCTACAACTTGCGCAGCCTCTTGGTGCGCTGGTCGGCGACCCTGCTCACCGTCTTCGGCATCGGCGCGACGGTCGCGGTCCTGGCCGGCGTTCTCGCGCTGCAGCAGGGCTTCGAGACGCTGTTCACCGCGAGCGGCCGCGAGGACGTCATCGTGTTCCTGCGTCAAGGCGCGACGAACGAGGGCGACAGCGTTTTCACGCTGGAACGCTCGCAGATCCTCACGAAGTCGCTGGAGGAAGCGGAATCGCTGAACGAAGGCGAACCGCTGATCGCGGGCGAGATGTACCTCGCCGTGCGCCGCTTCAAGATCGACGGCGGCGAGACGAACGTGCCCATTCGCGGCGTTTCCCCGCGCAGTTTCGACATCTATGGCGACGGAGTGCGGCAGGTCGAAGGCCGCCGCTTCGCCTCCGGTGCGGACGAGGTGATCGTCGGGCGGAAGCTCGTCGAGCGCATCCGCGACTGTCAGGTCGGAGCGACGCTCACGTTGAACACGACGCCCTTCAAGGTAGTCGGCGTCTTCGACAGCGACGGTCCGTTCTCGTCGGAGATCTGGGGCGATCGCGACCGCATCGGCGAAGCTCTCGAACGTCCGGTGATGAACCGCATCGTGGCGATCCTGAAGCCCGGCACGGACCTCGAGGCGTTGAAGCAGCGCATGGACGCGGACCCACAGGTTCCGTCCAAGGTCATGACGGAGAAGGAGTACCTCACGTCGCAGACCGAGGCGCTGTCGTTCGTCCTGCGCCGTTTGGGGCTGTTCCTCGCGATCGTCATGGGCACCGCGGCCGTGTTCACGGCGACGAACACGATGCTCGCGGCACTCGCGGCGCGGACCTACGAGATCGGGATCCTGCTCGCGATCGGATATCGGCCCTACGCGATCTTCCTGTCATTCTTGTTCGAGGCGCTGGTGCTCGGCCTCGCGGGCGGAGCGGTCGGATGTTTGCTCGCGCTGCCGCTGAACGGCGTCGACACGGGCGCGATGAACTTCCAGACCTTCACCGAGGTCGCGTTCGCGTTCCGCGTGACGCCGGAGGTCATGGTGACAGCCGTCGTGTTCGCGCTGATCCTCGGACTCGTCGGCGGGACGTGGCCCGCGCTGCGCGCCGCATCGATGCGGCCGACGGAGGCGATGCGGAGGGCGTGATGGCTGCATAGCCGCCCGGACAGCCGTCCGGGATCAGATCGGGGTTCACGTCGGGCGCCGTCCCGATCAGCAAGTCGACGAAGCCGATCGCGGCCGGCGACCGTTGTGATGCGGTGATCGCAACCCTTCGATCCGCCAACGATCAGCCTTTCGAACAGCCGAGGCTGAACCTTGCGATCAGCCGAGGCTGAACCTTGCGATCAGCCGAGGCTGAACCTTGCGAATAGCCGAGGTTGAATCTTGCGATCAGCCGAGGCTGAATCTTGCGATCAGCCGAGGCTGAATCTTGCGATCAGCCGAGGCTGAACCTTGCGATCAGCCGAGGCTGAATCTTGCGATCAGCCGAGGCTGAACCTTGCGATCAGCCGAGGCTGAACCTTGCGAATAGCCGAGGTTGAATCTTGCGAATAGCCGAGCCCCGTCTTCACGATCGGCCGGCGTGAACAGGTCAGCCGCCCCGCTCGACCCGCGCCATCAGCGCGGCGAGTCGGGCCGGTTCCGCGGTCTCGGCGTAGCTCTCGCGGCCGCGCTCGACGTAAGCGCGCGCCTTTTCACCTGCGCGCGGCGTCGGCAGGTTCGAGCGCTGCAGTAACTCACCGTCACGGGACGGATCGAGCACCTGCACGATGCGGCTCGCGACGTAGGGCTTCCATGCGGCGCGTACCATCTCTTTCACGTCGGGAGCATCCGGCGAACCCACGACGGTCACGCGAATCGGCTCGTGGAAGAGCAAGTCCACTGCGCGCGCATATCCCGCCGTGAAGTGTCCATGCCGCTTCCAATCGCTCGCGAAGCTCGCCAACGCCTCGCGCGCCGTGTCCGCGTAGTCCGCATCGCGCGTCAGCGCCGCGAGTCGCAGCAACGACTCGGCCATCACCGAGTTCTCGAGGATCGAGCGATCACGCCGCTTCAATCCACCGCGCGCCGACGGGTCGTACGCGGTGTCGAAGAAGCCGCCGCCCGGGCTCGCGAGCTGTTCGATCGCGGCATCCGCGATCTTGCGCGCGGGCTCGAGGTACGCGTTGCGGCCCGAATGCTGCACCGCGTCGCACAGCGCGCGCAGCATGTAAGCCTGATCGCCGAGCAGTCCCGGCAAGTGATAGCCGCCGTCCCAGTAGTGGTACATCCCGCGCGCCGGGTCGAAGAGTTCGGCGAGCAGGAAGTCGAGCACGCCTTCGGCGCGTTCCGCGTGTCGCGGCTCGGACAGGACCGACGCGGCCTTGAAGAGCGCGCTCGCAGCGATCGCGTTCTGGTTCGCGAAGATCGTCGAGTCGCGCTTCGGCACTCCGCGCGCGCGGCGTTCCTCGATTGTGCGCAAGTTCGCGTACGCGGGATCGGCGTCCTGGCTGCCGCGGAACGCGCGCGTCTCGGGGTCGTAGAGCGTGTTGTCGAGGAACGCGAGCACGCCGCGCGCTGTCCGCAGGAACGAGTCGTCGCCCAGGATCTGCCACGCCTCGAGGTAGAGGTGCAGTCGCTGCGCGTTGCCGTCGAGCACCTTCTCGTGGTGCGGCGCGCTCCAATCTGCGCGCGTGGCGTAGCGGTAGAAACCGCCCTCGACCGTGTCGTGGATCTGGCCTTCCTGCATGCCGCGCAGAGTCCGCACGACGAGCTGGAGCATCTCGGCATCGCCGGTCTGCGACCAACGAATCAGTGCGAAATCAAGCGCTTCGGCGTGGGGGAACTTGTGCTCGCGGCCCCAGCCGCCGTGCGCGGGGTCGGCGGTTTCCACGACGGCGCGCGCGACGTGTTCGACGATCGCGAGCGAGAGTTCGCCGCCGCGCGCGTTCGAAACTTCGGCGCGCGCGCGCTCGCGCTCGAACTCGGCGATCCTCGTGCGGATCGTGTCACGGTGGCGCGCGTGGTAGTCGGAAACGACTTCGGCGCGCCGCACGAACTCGGGGACTTCCAAGTACGTGTCCGCGGCGAGCATCTCGCCCGTGTCGTCGAGCCACGCGAGCGTGGGCCAGCCGCCTTTCGAGTAGCGCGCGTCGAGGTCGGGACGGCGATCCTTGTCGACCGCGATGCACACGAAACGCTCGGAGAGCAGGCGTTCGACGCGCGGATCGGCGAGGACTCGTTCGTCGAGGTCGGCGCACCAGCGACACCAACTCGCGCGTACGAGGAGGAGGACGGGGACGCTGCGCTGACGCGCTTCCGCGAAGGCACTGTCACTCCAGTCGAGCCAGCTCACCATGCGCGGATGGTAGTACGGAGCCAGGCTCCACTCCGCCGTTTTCCCGGCACGCGGGTAGTACGGAGCCAGGCTCCACTCCGCCGTTTTCCCGGCACGCGAGTCGGCTCAGCCGTCGGGAAAACGGCGGAGCGGAGCCTGACTCCGTACTCCGCGAGTCGGCTCAGCCGTCGGGAAAACGGCGGAGTGGAGCCTGGCTCCGTACAGTCAGCCGACTTGGCTCGCCGCGCGCTCGACCAGCTCGGGCACCACGATCTTCTTCCAGTCGATCTCGGGGCACTCGCCGTAGAGCTGATCGAGCGCGTAGTACTCGCGCGCTTCCGGCTGCAAGACGTGCACGACGACGTCGCTGTAGTCGAGCAGGACCCACCAACCGAGCTCCGCGCCTTCGGCCGGCGAATGCTTCTCGCCCATCGCCTTCAAGCGGATGTGGATCTCGTCGTGGATCGCCTTGACGTGAGGGCGCGAGAGTCCGCTCGCGAGCACGAAGTAGTCGGCGACCCGGATGTGCTCGGAAACGTCGTAGACGCGGATGTCGGTGCCCTTTTTCGCATCGGCGAGTTGGGCAGCGAGGGCCGCGAGGACCTTGGGTTCGATGATTCTGTTCTCCGCGTCAGGAATGGCCGCGGGGACCCTGCCGGCCCCGCTACCCCGCAGTCTAGCCGGGTTCGCGCGCGCTGGGGAGTCGCCCCGCTGTGCGGGTACGGAGTCAGGCTCCCCTCCGCCGTTTTCCCCGCGTGCGAGCCGGCTCGCACGCGGGGAAAACGGCGGAGGGGAGCCTGACTCCGTACTCACAGCGGCGGATCTGTCGGATCGCGCGGTGGGGCCACGTCCAACGGTGCCGGGACCCGCCGCCGATGCCGGATCCAGCGCCACGCAAGGAACCCGAGAACGATCGCCGCGACGGCGAACAAGACGATGTGGTTGAACTCCGAGACGGCCTTCGCGGCGCCCTTGAGGTCCTCGCCGAAACTCTCGAAGAAGATCCGCGCGACCCAGATCGACGTCGGCACCGACACGAGCACGCCCAAGCCGTCGAGGAGGATGAACCGCGTGTAGCTCATCCCGAGCGTGCCCGCTGTGAAGTATCCCGGGATGCGCAATCCCGGCAGGAAGCGGCACGTGAAGATGGCCCAGTTGCCGTTGTCCGCGAACTTGCGCTCGAGCTGCGCGAAGCGCTCGGGATGCAGGACGCGCGCGACGAGGCGCGACTTCAGCGCCGCGAGGCCCCATCGTCGTCCCAGCCAGAACGGAATCGAGTCGCCGAGCAGGATCGCGGCCGAGCACACGCCCGTGATCTCCCAAAAGCCGACGTGATCATGCGCGACGAGCAGTCCGCAACCGATCAGAGTGATCTCCTCGGGGAGCGGTAGTCCGAGACCGCACAGCATCAAGACCGTGAACGGCGCGAGGTAATGGAACCTCGTGAACCACGTCGTCAGGTACTCGAGAGAGTCCGCGAAGAATCCGCCCAGCAGGAACACGGCGCGAGATCGTAGCGAGCGCACCGCCCTCGCGCCGGGTCTCGATCAGCGCGCGGCGTCCGCTTCTGCGCGGGCGAGACGCGCGGCTTCGGCGGCGATGGGCTCGCCCGCCGCAGCCGCGCGCTCGAAAGCGGCGGCGGCGCGCGACCACGCTTCCCGCCGCGAGATCGGGATCGAACGCTCGTCGTCGTCCTGGTTGGCGAGCGAGATGTGCACGATCGCGGCCTTGAACGCGACCGGCCCGGGATCGCGTGCTTCGCGCTCGCCGCGAGCGAGGATCGCGAGTCCGAGCAGGACGGCGCGACGTCGTTCGGCCGGGTCGGCGGTTCGGCGCGGTGAGCCGAGCTCGTAGACCGCGTGGTGGGCGAGGAATGTCCATCCGCCGGGGTTCTCCGGATCGAGGAAGAGCGCGCGGTCGGCGTGCTTCCACGCGCGGGCTTCGTCGCCTGCGGTCGCGGCGGCGTCGAAGCGCCCCCACTCGATCCCGGCGGCGAGAGACGCGAACGGACCGAGCAGGCGGCTCGCGAAGGTGCCGCGCGCGGTCTTTCGCTCGAGCGGCGCGCTGTGGATCGTCCACCACGCGAGGACGCCGCCGAGAGCCAGCACCGCGATGCGCACCGACGACTTCACGGCCGTCCTTCCGCGCCGCGCCGCGCGAGATGGAGTGCGATGAAGGCGACCAGGGCGAGGCCGAGGTATTCCAGTACGCCTAGTGGTGCGGGCGCGCGTCCCTCGGCGGCGATCGTGAGATTCTCCGCCAGCTTCGCGCCCGGGAACGTACGCGGCGCCGAGTCGCTGAGCTGGATCGCGAGCGCGTACGCGGCGACGACTCCCGAAGCGAGCCACGGTCGGAGCCACGCACCGAGTCCGAACGCGAGGAGCGACCACGCGAGGACCGCGATCGCGACGCGCGTGGCCAGGCGCTCGCGCGCCGAGCCGGCGGGCACGACGCGCCACAGCTCGACGTGCTCGGACGTGACGAATCCGCGCGCGCCCGTTTCGGGGAGAAAAAGTTCGAACTCGACCAATCCCGACCCGCGTGGGATTTCGACTTCGACGCGGCCACGCGGGAGCACGCGTGCGGAGCCTTCGTTCACCGACTGAAATCCGGAGACGGAATCGCCGTGCGTCGACGCCGACCCGGCGTCGGAAACTCCGCGGGGCGACGCCGAATCCACGCGGCGGCGGGCGCGCAGTCGGACTTCACCGCCCGCTCCCGCCGTGATGGACAACGAGACGTCGATCGAGGCGTAGAGGCCGACGTCCTCGGCGATGTTCGTCGACCACGCGAGCGGCGCGCCGTGCTCGACGAGCGCTGTGTCTGGGCCTGGCGCGTTCGCGACGAACCCGTGCACGGGGCCGGCGTGAGCCGGTCCGAATGCGACGAACGCGCTGAAACAGGCCAGGATCAGCGCGATCGCGGTCGTCGCGCCGATCGCGCGCGACAGTTCGCTCTGCGCGATGCCGGTGCGCGAGACGGAGACCCAACCGACTTCGCCGCGCGTGCGCAACGACGCGGCGCGGAAGACGATGCACGGGACGACGAGGACGAGGAACGCGGTCCAGGTCGATTCGATCCACCTTCCGGCGAGTTCCGGCTCGGGGCGTATCCCGCTGGCGTCGGCGAGGGCGCTGGCATCGCCGTCTCGATACGCGAGGAATCCCGCGGCAAGGAGGGCGAGGAGAACGCTCCCGTGCGACATGCGACGCAGCGCGTGGACAGCGAGTCGCGTGTTCAAGTCGTGGCGCGCGCCAGTCGCCGATAGACCTCGAGCAGTCCGCCGTGCGCGAAGACCTCCGCGGGCGGCGCGTGCTCGGCGATGCGTCCACCGTGGAGGATCGCGACTTCGTCGCAGCGACTCGCGAGATCGCTCGCGGCGTGCGAAGCGATCACGACCGTCGTTCCGACAGCGCGCGCCGCGTCGAGCACGTCGCCGAGCACGACGAAACCCTCGGCGTCGAGGCCCGCGGTCGGCTCGTCGAGCAGCACGAGCTCGGGATCGTGGATCCAAGCCTGCGCGATGCCGAATCGTCGCAGCATGCCGCGTGAGGCGCGACCGAGATATTGGCCTCGGTGCGCCGTGAGACCGACGCGTTCGAGGCGTTCGTCCGCGCGGCGTTCGAGATCGCGGCCGCGCAAACCATGGATCGCGCCCGCGAGCCGCAGCGCCGCGCGGATCGACATGTCGCGGGGGAAGAGCGTGTCGTCGGAGAGCCAGCCGATGCGGTCCTCGCTCGCAGCTCGCGACGGTTCTTGCCCGAGTACACGCAGCGTGCCCGTGTCCGGCTGCTCGACGCCGGCGATCAGGCGCAAGAGCGTCGACTTGCCCGAACCGTTCGGGCCCGCGAGCCCGAGGGTCGAGCCGCGTGCCAGCGTGAGGTCGACGCGGGAGAGAACCGGCGTGCGCCGGAATCCGAGCGCGCGCGCGTACGACTTCGCGACACCGGCGATCTCGAGGGCCTGTTGCGTCACCGCGAGGAGAGTAGCGGCACGCGCGGCTTCGCGGCGAGTCCGCCGCGGAACGTCTCCGGCCCACGTCCGTGGCGGATTCGCCGCGGACGTGGGCCGGAGAGGTTCGCGTCAGATCTAGTGGGGTGATTCCGAAGTTCACGGCATAACTCAGGTTTCCTCGATGACGATCGGATCACCCGCACCCGGATGCAGATCCCAGAACGTGACGCGCGTTCGCGCCGGGTCGGTGCCCGTGGCCTGAATGATCGACAACGAAATCGCGTGCCGGTCGGACACCGCGACGCTGTCCGTGTCGAACGAGTAGGGCCTGGTGTCGGAGAAGTCGTAGAGCGGCGTCGCGCCGGCTCGGAACCCGATCTGCGCGCTGTCGGAAAGGCGGAAGATGTACGTACCCGCGGTGGCGTTCGCGTCCGTGCTCCCACCGTGCACGACTGCGATCGTTCCGTCCGGGGTCATTGCGACGTCGTTCGGTCGGTATCCAACGAACGGTTGCGCGATGAGTGGGATCGCCGCGTTCGTGAGGTCGAGGATCGGTGCGCGTCGTCCGCCCAGGACGATCGCGCGCGTGTTGCCGACAGCCACTGCGTCGAGGATCGGTCCGCACACGTCATAGAAGGTGCCCAGGGTAGGTGCCGCAGCGAGCTGGCCCGTCGCGAGGTCGTACACGCGGGCCTAGGAGATCGAGTTGTTCTGCCGTACGACCGCGTAGCGCTCATCGGGGAGTGATCTCGACGTCGTCGATGGCGAGGACGTTGGTCCAGTTCGCTTGGAGGCTCTGGGCCCCAGCATCCAGTCCGAGGACGAGGAGGCCGGCCAGTGCGGCAGGTGTGCGCGGGAGGATCATGTTCGAACTCCGGAGACGGGCGGCCACTTCAGCGCGCCAGGAATGCCAGTTCCGGCGACGCGAGAGGACGACCTCCGCGGGGTCACTCTGCGGCAACGTGTTTCTCCAGGAAGCCTCGGACGACTCCGATCCACTCCGCGCGCTGCAGGAATCCACCGTCGCCGTGACCGCCGCCGGTTTCGAGCAACGCCTTCGGTCCGGGATGCGCGGCGAGGAGTCGGCGGCCGTGGTCGAACGGCACGAGCTGATCCTCAGGGCTGTGGACGACGAGGAAGGGCACGCGCAGCTCGCCGACCTTCTCGATCGAGGCGTATTTCGTGCGGCTGATCCAGCGCACGGGCAGCCACGGGTAGACCGCCGCGCCGACATCGGCGAGGGACGTGAACGTGTCCTCGACGACGACGGCGGCGCAAGGACGGCGCCGTGCCAGCTCGATCGCGACAGCGCCTCCGAGCGATTCGCCGTAGAGCACGATCCGCGACGGATCGAACCCGCGCGCGACCGCGTGGTCGAGCGCGGCGATGCCGTCCAAGTACGTGCCTTCCTCCGACAGAGTGCCGCGACTGCGCCCGTACTGGCGGTAGTCGAACAGCAACACGTCGTAGCCGAGCGACCGGAACGTCTGCGCGAGCGACAGGCGGTTCTCGATGTTCCCGGCGTTGCCGTGGCAGACGACGACGATGCCGCGCGGACGCTCGGCCTTGACGTGCCAAGCGTGCACGAAGGCGCCGTCCGGCGTGCGCAGTTCCAGATCCTCGAACGCGGCTCCGATCGCCGCGGGCGTGCGCGTCGGCGGGGGACCTGGGTACCACACGAGGCGGTCCTGGAAGATCCACGCGACGAAGCACACGACGACGTAGAGCGCGACGGGAACGGCGAAGATCCAGAGCAACACGCGTCGCATCATCGGGTGCGCTTCGACGCGCGGCGAGATTCTTCCACACCGGCGTAGCGACGTGAAGGACACCGGCCTCGCGCAACTCGAGGCCGTTCCCCGAGGCGACGCCCGTTCGGACCCGGCGGAACCGCTGAATTTCGACCGCTTTCCGGCCGGCGCTTCCGGAACGGTAGTCGTTCCGGGTCGGGCAGGGGTCGGTCGCGGCGGCGGATCATGACGAGCGCATTGTGGGGAGGACCCCGAACCCTCGCGTGGGCGCGCGCGCTACTCTCTGGTCGATGCCGCGCATCTACGTCCTCTCCGGGCCCGACCTCGGGCGCACGTTCGACGTCGTGGACGGCGCCACGTTCGGGCGCACGGCGGACTGCGCCGTCACGCTGCGCGACGCGTCCGTCTCGCGCACGCATGCGCGACTCGAACGGGACGGTGCGACCTGGCGCGTCCTCGACGCGGGCTCGCGCAACGGGCTCTTCGTCGGGACGGAGCGCGTGGCGAGCATCGCGCTCGAGGACGGCGACGAGTTCCGCCTCGGCGAAGTCATGTTGCGATTTCGGGCCGAAATCGCGGCTATTTCGGCCCCTGGATCCGCCGCTCCGCCGGCCGTCGTCGTGCCGCACACGGGGAGCCCGTCACCAAAACCCGAGCGCGCCGCGCCGGCCGAGATGCGCTTCGAAACCCGTGGGCCCTCGCGTGTCTCGCCCGCGGACGAACCGGTCGAGATCGAGCTCGAAGGCGATTGGGGCGCCGCTCCGCCTGCGCGCCTCGACCGCCTGACTCCACGCCCGACACCGGAGGCCGTTCCGTCGCGGGCCGTCCGCGCGGACGCGAGCGTCGGGGCGCCGACGGCCGCGACTGCGGCTCCACGATCCGCCGCGAACGACGAGCGCGCGCGCAAACTCGCTGCGGCGGGCATCGGATCGAGTGGGCGCGGATCGGAACGCGACGCGCGCGGCGTCCTCCAATTCCACAAGGTCGCTCAAGCGGACGGCGTCTTGCGCCAGGACCTCGGTCAGCAGTCGACTTGGCTGCGCACGCTCGTCCTCGTCCTCATCGCCGGCGTGATGGTCGCCTTGGCGTGGTTCGGCTATCAGGCTGCCACCACGGCCAAATCGCAGTTGGTGCCGGCGGAAACGCTCGAAGACGAAGCGCTCGAAGACGAAGCGCGTTGATGGCGCCGTGCGTCAGGGACGCGCGCCGAGGGTGCGCTTGTGGAGTATCGCGACGACCTCCGCGGGATCCGGCCAGCCTCCGCCGGTGAAGTGCGAGAGGAAGCTCTTCTTCTTCGACGCGACGAGCTCGCCATCCGCGAGGACGTCGAACTGCCCGGACGATCCCTTCTGGATCTCTACGTCGAGGCCCATCTCCTCGCGGATGTGCGCGGCGAGACCCGCCGCGCGTCGTTCGAAGCCTCAAGCCGTGCAGTAGAGGATTTTGATCTTCATCGTGGGCATCGATGCTACACGAGTTCGCGCCAAGCTGCGGCCAACGAACTCGCTACGCGATCCCACGTGAACCGTCGTGCGCGCACGGCGGCGCGCTGGAGCTCGACGGGGGTCGCGACCAGCGCGCGTCGGATCGCGATTACGCAAGCGTCGACGTCGTCGGGCGCGAATCGCGGCGTGTCGGGCCCGGCCACTTCGGGCAGCGCCCCGGCGTCCGCGATCGCGAGGGGGGAGTGCGCGAGTTGCGCTTCGATCGCGCCGATGCCGAAGCCCTCGAGCCGCGAGGGGAAGACGACGGCCGAGCATTCCGCAAGGATCCTCGGCAAGTCGACGTCGTCGAAGGCTCCGCGAAAGTGCACGCGCGCTCCGATCCCGAGTTGCCGCGCGAGTGCCTGCAGACGCTCGAGTTCGCCCGGCTTCGCCGCACCGTGGAGATCGAGATCGGGCAGGGAACCATCGCGCGCCAACGCCGTGATCACGACGTCCAGGTTCTTGCGCGGCTCCAGGTGCCCGATCGCGGCGAGTGGTGCTCCGGATCTGTCCATGCGCGGCAGCGGATCGAAGTGATCGCCGCCGTTCCCGATCACGCACGCATTCGGCACACCGAGTCGTGCTGCGATCTCACGCGCGGTGAAGTCGCTCACGGTGAAGACGCGCGCCGCACGGCGTGCCGTTCCACCGATCACGGGGCCCGCGACGAGTCGACGAGACAGAGATGCTCCGGCGAGCGTGATCGCGCGCAAGTCGTGGATCGTCAGCGTGAACGGCAGGCCGATCGAGAGCGGAACGGGGAAGTGCGCCGTGTGTACGAGATCGAACGGCCGACTCGACTCGCGCGCGTCCGTGATCGCCGCGCGCAACGCGAAACCCTCGGCGGCAGCGCGCACGATCGGTGGGCCCGCAGGCACGCTCGTCACGATGCGTTCGATCTCCGTCGGCAAGTCGAACGCGATGCGTTCACGACCTTCGAGCACGGTCAGCGATCCTCCGTCCGCCGCGAGGATCCGCGCGACACGCGGCAGGAGTTCGGCGTTGTGCCGCCGCACGCCGCCATGCGGTTGGCCGAGCACCACGCCCGAAACGAGGACGCGCGGAGCCCTCACGCGAGGATCTCACTCCACAACGCTTCGACGAGCGACGCGGCGCGGTCCCACGTGAACTCAGCAGCGCGAGCGCGACGTCGCTCGGCATCGCTCGCGTTGCTCGCGAGCGCGCGCAGGAGGCCGTCCGCGACCGACTCGGAATCGTCTGGATCGACAGGAATTCCAGCCATTCCAGCGACTTCGGCCTGCGCGGTGCCCCGTGCGACGACGACCGGTGTCCCAGCCGCGCTGGCTTCGAGCACGGGGAGCCCGAAGCCCTCGGAGCGGGCGAGGACGAGCACGGCCGCAGCGGAACGATAGAGCGCCGCGAGTTCCGCATCGGTGACCTCTCCGACGAAGCGCGCGCCGCCGTCGCGTGCGACGAGCACTTCGACCGCGCCTGTGATGACGACAGTGAGCCGTGCTCCGCCACGTCGCGCCAGCGCCACGGCGCCGGCGATCGCGGTGTCGGCGCGCTTCTTCGTGCGACCACCTCCGGCACACATCACGAAAGCGCGCGTGCGGAGATCGAAGCGTGCGAGCACGGCTTCGTCCGCGCCTCTCGCGCTCGGGCCGAAACACGGATCGAGCCCCCAAGGCACGACACGAATGCGCTCGGGGCCGATTCCCGAATACATGCGCACGTCGCGAGCTGTCGCCTCCGTGGCCGTGATGACGCGATCCGCCCGCCGCGGTCCGATGTGCGCCCACAATCGATGTCGCCAGCCGGCGTTCTCGGTGACGCCGTGGAGCCAAGGCAGTTCGTGGATCGTTTGCACGCGCCGTCCCGCGCCGCGCAACGGGAAGGCGGAGAGCATCGAGTGGATCCCGTCGAGACCGAGTAGCGCTTCGATGCGCGGCAGTTCGACTTGACGCCAGCGCGCGGACGAGAGCCCGCTCTCGGGTGACAAGCGCACGACCTCCATTCGGCCGCGACGTTCCAAGGCATCGACGAGACCGGCGACGACGCGCACGACGCCGCGCGGATGGGGGCGATGGAGCGGCGAAACGTCGAAGCCCAGGCGCATCGGCGGCGCTACCCTACCGCCGGTGCCCACGACCTCGTTCTCCGTTCCCGCGCGCGCCGTGCTCGTGGCCGTGGGGTGGCTCGTGATCCTCTTCGGAACCACTGCGAGCGTCCCGTTCCTCTCGGAGGACTGGACGCAGATGGAACTCGCACGCGGCTTCGAATCGATCTTCGGTGCCATGGATCTGGCGCGTGAACCGCTGCGACCGCTCCAACACGCGTTCGTGTGGTGCCTCGCGCACTGCGGTCTCGATCCAGCGGGTTCACTGCCGACCACGGCGCGCGGCGTCGGCTTCGCGCTCTTCGCCGTCGCGTGCGGCGCCCTCGCACTCCTCGCGCGCGAAGCGGGACTCGGACCGCGCGGCGTGGGCTCCGCCGTGCTGCTCGCGGTCGCGTTCCCGAACGTGAAGGCCCTCTCGTGGTCGGCCGCGATCGGCAGCCCCGGTCGAGTCGCGTTCGAGCTCGTCGCGCTGCTCTTCCTCGTACGTCGCGCGCGCGGAGGTCCCGCCTGGCACGGAGTCGCGGGCGTCGCGGCGTTCGTCCTCGCGTTGGGTTTCCACGAGAGCGCGTCGCTGTTGCCGGCGATCCTCCTCGCGTGGCTCGCGTGCGTCGGAGCCGAGAGTCTGCGCCAGGGTCTCCAGCGCGCGATCTCGGCGTTGCGAGATCCGTACGTCCTCGCGACGTGCGCGATCGCCGCCGTGCACGTCCTCCATCTCGCGTTCTTCCGCCCCGGTCGCGTTCACGGCGCGCAGGACCTGGCGTCCCTGCCCGCGAACGTCGCGAAGGCCCTGCTCGCGCTTGCACCGGAGTGCGTGCGCGAGATCGGCATCGAGGGCTTGCGCGGGCACCGCGGGATGCTCGGCGCCGCGGCGGCATGCGTCGTGATCGCGACCGTCCTCGTCGTCTTCGTCCTGGCGTTCCGCCGCGGCCGAATCCTGCGTTTCGCGAGCGTGGCGATCGCGCTCGACCTCGGACTCGCGGCGGGAACCGCGGGATTCGTGCAGCGGTACGCCATCCTCGCCTCGGCGTTCGCCGCACTCGGTCTCGCGGCCTGGGTGACGACGCGTGGGAGGTTCGCCTTCGTCGCCGTGCTGGGCGCGACGTGGATGTACGACGCGCACGTCGACGCGCGTGAGATCCGCGACGCGGGGCGGGGAGCACTCACGCTCGCGGGTGAAGTGCGCGGCCTGTCCGGCTCGGGTCCGCTCGCGGTCGTCGGAGTCCCAGGCCTGGTCGGGGCCGAAGGCGACGTGCCGTACTTCAATTGGGGCGGGACGATCTTCCTGCGAGCGCACGGAGTCACGCGACCCGTCACCTTGCTGCGCGAGCGCGTGTTCGCGACGAACAGCGATCAGGATCTCGTCGACGACGACGGACTGCGCGAACTAGGTGAGAAAGGCGTCGAGCTGCGTCGTTGGCAGGGTTTCGAGAGCCCGCTGACCGTTTGTCCGCCCTGAATGGCCCTGCTCTCTCGAATCGGATAGGAACTGGCCATGCGCATCCTCCTCGTTGCAACTCTCCTCGCCGGGCTCCTCTCCGGCTGCTTCATCTCGCGCGATCGGGCCAACGAACCGCTCGAGAAGTCGAAGATCGACTCCCTCGCGATCGGCACGGCGACGGCGACAGACGTCGCGAACGAACTCGGCGCCCCGAGCGAAGTCGTCCAGCTCGGCAAGCGCAGCGCTTGGCGCTACGACTTCACGACGACGAAAATGTCGGGGTTCACCCTGATCGTGATCAGCTTCCTGAACACGGACAGGCGCTCCGACCGCTGCTGGCTCTTCTTCGACGAGTCGAACGTCTTGCGTCACGTCGGGACGACGCTCGACGCGGACGACACACGCTACGCCATGCCGTGGCAGGACGTGGATTGAGACGCGCACTCATCGTTTCCGTCGCACTCTGTGCTTCGAGCTGCGTCAGCTTCCAGTTCCAGCGCGACATCGTCGAATCCGAGCCGCGAGCGGCCGTCGTCGATGGTCTTCTCGCCGGGTCGACCGACCTCGAGGACGTGCTCGCCGCGCTCGGCGCACCGATCGACGTGTGGGAAGGGGCGAACGGCAACCCGGTTCTCGCCTACGGCGGCCTGCGATCCCGCGAATGGAACGTGGACGTCAGCGTGCCGGTCGTCGACAACGGCTCGGCCTCGTTCTCCTACACGGACACGACGGCGAAGACGCGCGGAACGGTCTTCGTGTTCGACGCGGATGCGCGCCTCCAGATCGTGCGCTCAGGTCTGCTCGGTGACTTGCGCCAGGCCTTCGCGCGGCGTCGTCCCGCGTCCATCGACGACGACGACGGCGGGGCGAAGCGTCCGTGAGCGCGGGTGCCGACCGTCCCGAGCAACGGACGACGTGCCCGCTCGACTGTCCCGACGCGTGCGGCGTGCTCGTCGACGTGGATGAACGCGGCGGCTTCGTGGGAATCCGCGGAGACGCGCTGCATCCCTGGTCGAAGGGCGTTTTGTGCGGGAAAACCGCGCTCTACGGCGAAGTCGTGCAGGCGAAAAACCGTCTGCTCCATCCTTTGATCCGGCGCGGCGAGAGCCTCGAGCGCGCGTCGTGGGACGAGGCGCTCGATCTCATCGCGCGCCGAGTGGCGCCGCTCAAGATCGGCGAGACCCTCGCACTCTCGTACGGCGGCTCGATGGGTCTCGTGCAGCGCAAGTACCCGAACCGCGTGATGAACGCGCTCGGCGCGACACATCACGACGGCGGCATCTGCGACGCGACGGCCGATGCCGGATACCAAAGCGTCCTCGGGCGAGTTCTCGGCCCCGACCTCGACGACGTCGAGCGCGCGGATCTCCTCGTCCTGTGGGGTTCGGACATCGCGCGCACGGTGCAGCACCTCCAGCCGCGCGTGAAACGATTGCAGGAACGCGGCGTTCCCGTCGTCGTGATCGACGTGTGGCGCACCGACACGGCTCGCGACGTCGAGCGTCGTGGAGGACGCGCGTTCGTCATTCGTCCAGGAACCGACGCGGCGCTCGCGCTGTGCCTCGCGCGGCTCGCGTTCGAGCGTGGGTCAGTGAACCGCGCTTACATCGAAGAGCACTGTCTCTCCGCGTCGGATTTCGAAGCGCACGCACGCTCGGCACACGATGTCGCGTGGGCCGCGCGCGTCACGGGCCTCGCGGAGTCGCAGATCGAGGACCTCGCGCGCCTTTTCTTCGCGGCACGCGATCCGTTCGTGAAGACCGGCGTCGGCTGGACGCGGCGACGCAACGGCGGGAACTCGATGCGCGCCGTCTGCGCGCTCTTCGCGGTGCAGGGACACGGGCAGCGCGTGCACTTCGAGAGCTACGCGCACTTCGGCCTCGCCGAGGACGTCGTGCACCGTCCCGACATGCGACCGAGCGGGGCGCCGACCGAATCGGTCAGTCAAGTCGGCCTGGGCCGAATCCTCGATTCGGGCCGTTTTCGCGCGGCTTTCGTGTGGTGTCACGATCCCGCCGTCACGATCCCCGACAGCGCGCGTTTCCGTCGAGGTTTCGCGCGCGCCGACCTCTTCACGGTCGTGCACGATCACTTCTTGACGGAGACGGCGGTACTTGCGGACGTCGTGTTGCCGGCGACGACGTTCGTCGAGCACGCCGACCTTTACCGCAGCTACGGTCACCGCGCGGTGCAACGATCACGCGCGATCGCGAAACCGCGGGGCGAGGCACGCTCGAACGTCGAGACGTTCGCCGCGATCGCGAAGCGCCTCGGCTTGCCGCGCGTCACGTGGGACGTCACGGCGGAGGGCCTCGTCGACGAACTGCTCGCGGCGTCGCGCGAGCGCTTCACGAGCGCGGAGTTCGAGAGCGTTCAGCGCGGCGAGCCGGTGAAGCTCGCACCGCGCGCATTCGACGGTTTCGGGACGCAGAGCGGCCGCATCGAACTCGCGAGCGACGCGCTCGCCGCTTCGGGATCGACGCGCTTACCGAGCTACGTTCCGGACGAATCGCGCGACGAACGTGGCGCGTTTCAGCTCGTCTGCGCGCCCTCCGTGCACACGCACAACTCGACGTACTCGCACAGCGCCCGGCACGCGAAGAAGGCCGGGAAACCGCGCGCTTTCTTGAACCCGAGCGACCTCGCGCGCCTGTCGATCGCGACCGGCGGCCGCGTGCGTCTCGTGAACGAGCGCGCCGCGATCACGCTCCGCGCGGAAGCCGATGCGTCGATGCCCAGTGGAATGGTGCGGGTCGACGGATTGCCGCGCGCCGCTGACGTTCCCGAAGCTCACGGGATCAACGCGCTCGTCTCGGGCGGCGTGAGCGATCTCGGCGGGGGCAACGTGCTCTACAGCACGCGCTGCGACGTCGTCGCCGAGCGCTGATCTCGAAGTGCCGCGCACGAGCGCGGAAGCGACACCGCGGTGATGTGACTCGGGCAGGACGGCCATCGGCGCCTGAGCCCACGCGTTCACGAATCCGCTCTCCGTGCGGATGGGCAGCGCGCTGAGGCGGATCGTTATCCCGCGCGCAGCCCCGAATTTCGACCCGAGACGATCCGCCGAGGGTCGCACCGACCCCGCGCAGATGGCTAGACTACGCGCCGATTCAGGCTCGCGGGCGCCCCATCCGCGTCGCGGCCTCACGGAGCACTTCGCGTCATGGCATTCCCGCGCACACCTACTTCGAGTGCCGCTTGCGTCGCGGCGTTCGGCACCACGGCCTTCCTCGTCGCCGGCTGTCAGTCCGAAGTCTTCGGCGGCAAGGACACGTACTCTCCGCGCGTCGAGATGCGCGACTACGCGCAGGAGAAGATCGACCTCGGTGGTCGGAAAGGCGACGTCTACGGCCCGAACCAGCGCGATCCGTCGGCCGAGCCGATCGCGGGCCTCGTCGAGGCGGTTCTCGCGTTCCAACCGCGGCCCTCGAGCGTCGCCTGCTTGCCGCTCGTCTCGTACGACTTGACGGCGGGGAAGCCGTGGGTCTCCGAGTTCGGCGTCGCAGCCGCGGACTCCGTCGCGCGCGCGCTGAAGGAGAAGGGCTTCGCCGGACTCGCGTTCGCGACCGACGATGTCGGCTTGCGAATGACACAGACGAACGTCTCGCGCACGAGCTTCACGACGCTCGAAGCCGTCTCGGCGAATGCTGAACGATTGGGCGCGGACCTCGTCGTGTTCGGGACGATCCGCCGCCGCGACAGCGTCGGTGCGCTCGATCGCGACGTCCTCTCGTGCGAGATCCAGGCCTACGACGTCGCCGGACGCCGCGTGGCGACCTCGGCGCGCTTCGAGATGCCGAGCGACGACGTGACGCTGCGTCGTGCTTGGGACTTGGCGCAGTCGGAAAGCGCGTGGATGCCCGATTCGCGCTACGGCTTGGCGCAGTCGACGCCGGCGCTCGCGAACGAGTTGAAGCGCGTGTCGAGCGATCTCGCGAAGTCGCTCGCGAAGACGATCGACCCGTCCAAGGTCGAAGGATCGGTCTACGTCGCGCCGCTCGACGTCACGGCGTTTTCGTCCGACGTGGCGATCCTGCGGTCCGCGCAAGGTGCGTACGCATCGGAAGTCACGCGGCGCATCGACGCGGCGCACGCCGCCAACGTGCACGCTGAAGTCGACGGTAAAATCGTGCTCAACGGCACGGAGTTCCCGAACTTCCAAGCAGCCGAAGCGCACTTGACGCAGCTGACGGCGAACTACCAGGCGACGCCGGCCGCGCGCTTCGCGGTGAGCTTCGGATCCATGCTCGGTGACGCGATCCGCGAGCGCGTCCTGCCCGCCGGAAAGGCCGTGAACGACCTCGCGAGCGTCGGGCCGATGGATCGCGTTCTCGTCGAGGGCGAACTGGCCCAAGGCGGTCTTGCGAAGAGCGCCGGCGCGCGGGAAGCCCTGCGGAACGCCGGGATCGGACTCGTCGTCGCCCCGCGACTCGAGCGCATCGGGGACGCCATCTCGATCCGCGTGGACGCGTACGACCTCGCGAAAGGCCACGCGATCGGCGACGGGACGTCGGCGATCCCGAGCGCGCTGCTGCCCGAACTCCAGCGCGCGCTGGCCCCGGGTCCGCAGGCCGCGAAGTCCGTGGCAGCGTCGCCGGCGACGTGGCCTTCCGTCTACGACCGCGTGAAGAGCGGCGTCTTGAAGGTCGATCACTCGAAGGGCGGCGGCTCTGGGTTCATCGCGCGCGACGACGGACTCGTGATCACGAACCACCACGTCGTCGAAGGCGACGTCAAGGAATTGACCGTGACGCCCGAAGGCGGAAAGCCGCTGCGTGCGCGCGTCGTCGCGACCGATCCGTACTGGGATCTCGCGGCACTCGCGGTGGATGGCTTGCCGCAGGCATCACACGTGTTCACGTTCGCGGACGACGTGCGCGTCGGTACTGAAGTCGCCGTCTTGGGACATCCAAAGGACAGCCTGGGTTGGGTGCTCACGCCCGGATACGTCAGTTCGCTGCACGAACTCGTGTCGACCAGCGACGGCCGCGCACGCCCTTCGCTCATGTACACATCTCCGACGCGTCCGGGTTCGAGCGGCAGCCCGGTGCTCCTCGCCGACGGTCGCGTGGCCGCGGTCCACTCCACCGGAACCCGCGCGCAATCGAGCACGGATCCCACGCAAGTCACCGAACTCACCGGTTTCGCGCGGGGAATCCCCGCGCTTCAGGCGCGCAAGTTCGTCGAGAACCTGCCGCGTCCCTAGAAGCCGGATCAGAACCTCATCCACATCAACACTCGAACCATGAACATCACACGCTTCGCACCGCTCCTCCTCTCCGCTGTCGTCATAGCTGCGCTCGGATCCTGCGGATCCACCGGTCGTGTCCGCGGCGAAGGTGAGGAACAACTCGTCGGCGACAAGCGCGCCGGCACCCTCACCTACGACGAACTCGTCCAGCAATCGACGAACAAACTCGTCGCGCAGGCCGGCATGCAAGCGCGTGCGCAGGGTCCTTACCGTGTCGCGTTCTTCGGCCTCGACACGAAGGGTGCCGAGGAGCTGAAGGACCAACTGCCGGCCATCTACGAGCAGATCGAGGAGATCCTCGTGAACTCGGGCCCGTTCACGGTGCTCTCGCGCAAGGCCGTCGATCGCGCTCGCCAGGAGATCGGCTTGCGCGATTTCGACGATCTCTTCATCCAGAAGAACCGCGACGCGTTCCTCGGCGTCATGGGGCGCGACTCACAAGCGCCCGACGTCCTCGTGTACGGCACGACGACGACGCAGACGACCGACAGCTCCGGCGGTTGGTTCTCGCGCGACACCAAGGAGCGTCGCTACTCGCTCTCGCTCGAGATGATCGACGCCGCGAAGGGCACGATCCTCTCGAAGGTCAGCGGCAAGCAAGAGATCGAATACAAGAAGTAGGTTGAGAGCGCGTGAAGAGATCGAGTCCATGGGCTCTCGGAACCTGGGGCACCGCTCGGCGGCTGCCTCGGGTCCGCAAGTCCTGCGCGGACTGCGCGAGGCCATGAACGACTCCAGCCAACGATCGCTCGAATCCGCGTCGCGCAGTCGCGCGACGCGCGAGCCCGTCATTTCTCGAGAGACTCCGAGCGGTCGGTGGGCGCTTCCCTCGATCTGGCTCGCGGCCTGCGCCGCGGCGGTTTTCGCCTCGGCGTGCAAGGCTCCCGACCAGCGCATCGCTCCGTTCGCGGATGCCTGGGGAAACGCTGCGTTTGCCGAGGCGGAATCGAAGATCGACGGGCTGGTGGCCGAGGAAGCCGGCGTCGAACCGAAGCTCGTCACGGAATCGCGCGGACTCGACGAGTCGATCGATCCGGCGCAAGGCGACACGTTTCTCTTCCTACAGGAGAAATCGATGACGCGTCTCGCCGCGGGCGACACGGACGCGTCGATCGATCTCCTGCGTCGGTCGCGCGACGTGCTCGAAGCGCGCTACCAGGATTCCGACGTCGCCGGCTGGCTCGCGGCCGGACTCACCGACGACACGTTCTTGGAGTATCGCGGTGCGGACTACGAACACGTGGTCACGCCGGCATTGCTCGCGATCCTCGCGCTGCTCGAGGGCGGACAGGATTCGTACGCGTACGCGCTGCAAGTCGGCGAAGTGCAAGAACGCATCCAGGGCAGCACGTTCGGCGACGACGTCGACGGCCAGGGCAACGGCTACAACCCGCGCAAGACCTACCAGCGCGTCGCGCTCGGCGCGTACGTCGAAGGGCTCGTGCGCGAACGCGAGGGCTATTCGGGCGAGGCGCAGAAGGCCTACGAACGAGCACGCGAATGGGGCGGCGCCGTCCCGGTGGTCGTCGAAGCGTGCGAGCGCACGACGAACGGCGTGTACGCACCTAGCGGGCACGGCGTCGTGCACGTCTTCCGCTTCGCGGGTCGCGGTCCGCGCCTCGTGCAGAGCAGTTCACCGGTCACGGACAGCGCGCTCTTCCTGGCCAACATCGGCGCCCTCGTGATCGGGGAGAACGTCGGCTTGCTCGGGCAGATGAACGTGCCCATTCCAGCCGTGTTTTCCAGCGATTTCGGCCTCCCAGAACTCGAGGTCCGCACCGGTGGCGCTGTCGTGGCGACGTCGTCCACCGTGCTCGACGTCACGTCGGTCGCGGCGTTCCAGGTCGAAGCCAATATGCCTTGGATCCTCGCGCGCGCGGTGATCCGTCGCGGTGCGAAAGCCGTCGCAGCGAAGGTCGCTCAAGATGCAGTCGAGAAGTCCAACGACAGCGGACTGGGGCTCTTGGCCGGCATCCTGACGAACTTGGCGCTCACGGTGGGCGAGAAGGCGGACACACGGAATTGGACGGCGTTGCCCGCGCGCTTCCAAGTCGCCCGCTTCACACTTCTTGAAGGCGCGCACGAGCTCGACCTCGGTGGCGGAATGCTCGCGAACGTGCGTGTCGCTTCCGGCAAGGACTCGTACGTCGTCGTGGTCCAGCCCGATCTGTCGAAGCCCGGCGCGATCGTCACCGACGTTTATTCGCGGCCGGTTCCGAACGCGCCCTAGCACCCACTTGGACCTCGGACTTTCACAGCGCGTCGTCCTCGTCACGGGGGCCTCTGGCGGCATCGGTCGCGCGCTCGCCGAGGCGTTCGCCGCCGAAGGCGCGCGCCTCGTGCTGACGGGGAACGAGCAGATCGGGGAGCTCGAACGCTGGCTCCACGGCGCAGGGATTCCCGATGCGATCGCCGTGCGCGCCGACACGACCGATCCAGCGTCGATTCAAGCGGCCTTCGAGGCTGCGCGCGCGCAATTCGGTCGTGTCGACGTCGCGATCGCGAACGCAGGCAAGTGGACGCCCGAGTTCGCGTTGCTCCACGAAGCTTCCGTCGATCGCATCCGCGACAACTTGTCGACGAACCTGCTCGGCACGATCTGGACCGCCCGCGCGTTCTTCCAGACTCTCGCGCATACGGGTCCACATCAAGACGGCAGCGGCGCGAGCTTCGCGATGATCGGGTCGACTGCGGGGCGCTTCGGCGAGAAGGGGCACGCCGAGTACGCGGCGTCGAAGTCCGGCATGTACGGACTCCTGCGCACATTGAAGAACGAGATCGTCGAGCTCGATCCGTTCGCGCGCGTCAACTTGATCGAGCCCGGTTGGACGGTCACGCACATGGCGCGTGCGGCGCTCGAGCAGCCGGGCACGATCGAACGCGTCGTGCGCACGATGCCGTTGCGTCAACTCGGTCGAGCGCAAGACGTCGCGCGAGCTGCCTTGTTCCTCGCGTCGCCCGTCATGTCGCGCCACGTCAGCGGTGAAGTCGTCACGGTCGCCGGCGGCATGGAGGGTCGCGCGCTGTGGGACTCGGACCGCATCGACGAGGACTCGATTCGGCGACGCGCTCGTGACGTGTGAATCGCAGGGGTGAACGAGGTTGACACGCTCAACTGACACCTTCATCAACTCGGGCGCGGCGCCAGTGTGCGGTCGTCGCGCGGGCGCAGTTCGCCCAGGACAGTTCGGCGGCTCGTGCGCGCCCGCGCTGCGCGAGGTCGGCGGCGAATTCGCGGTCGGTGAGCACCGTGGTGAAGGCGCGCGCCAAGGCCTGTTCGTCGCGGGGATCGGGCAGGAGAGCGCCGTCGGCCATGACCTCGGGCAAGGATCCCGCACTCGATGCGACGACGGGCACGCCGAGTGCCGCGGCCTCGAGCGGGGGCAAGCCGAAGCCTTCGTCCAGGCTCGCGAAGAGGAAGGCGCCGGCGCCCGCGTAGAGCGCGCGCAGTTCACTTTCGGGCACGAAATCCAGGCGTACGACGCGTTCGCGAACGGCCGAGGTCGCGAGGGCTGCCTCGAATTCCTCCGCGCCGGCTCCGCGCGGCCCGGCGACGACCCAGCGATGCGGTGCGCCGGCGCGAACCGCCGCTTCGAACGCGCGCAGCATGCGCGTGTGGTTCTTGCGCGTGTCGATGCGCGAGACCGTGAGCGCGTACGGACCCGCAATGGGTGACGGATCGGGCGCACCTCCGCGCAGGACGTGATCGCAGCCGAGGAGCGCCACGTCGATGCGCGAACGCTCGACGCCGAGCGTGATCGCGATGTCGTCCGCGACGAACGCGCTCGGCGCGAGAATGCGCCGCGCACGCGCAACTTGTGCGCGGATGCCGGCGCCCATCTTCTCGGCCGCCTCGTCCGTGAGACCCGCACCTGGACGCGCCCAAATGCAGTCGAAAACGATCGCCGTCTCGATCGCGCGTCTCACGGGCAGCACGTGAGTCTGCGTGTGGTGGAACACCTCCGCGCCGCCGACGAGGTCGTCGGCGCCGCGGCCGAGTAGCGCGCACGCCCGCGGGATCCAGCGCGACGGGAAGCGCAGGCGCGAGAGCTTCGTTCGCGTGCCGAGGCCGAGCTCTTCACGCTCGACTTCACTCTTCGCGAGTGTCCAGCCGAACAGGCGCAACTCCGGTGGATCCTCGATGTGCTGGAGCGCGCGGACGAGCTCGCGCGTCGCGCGTCCTATGCCTTCGCGGTTCACGAGCGCCGTGCGGTAGTCGATCGCGACCTTCATGCGAGCGCTCCGCGCACGAGCGCCGACGAGGCCGCGAATCCCGCGAGGAAGAGCAACGGACCACCGATCCAACCCCACGCGCGCCAGGCGGAGCGCGCACCGGCCCGCGCGAGAGCGACGCCCGCGAGCACGGCCACGAGGATCTCGGTCGCGAGCGTCGCGATGCCCGCGCCCTCGATGCCGAGCGCCGGAACGAGCACCGCGTTCGCCGCGAGATTCAGTACCAAGCCCGCTGCCGCGATCCAGAGCATCGACCGACCACGTCCCGCGGCGACGAGCGCCGTCGTGAGCACAGCGCCCGCGTGGATGACTGCCACGGCCCCGAAGAGCCAGGCGAGGCTTGGCGCTGCGATCGTCGCGTGCGCACCGAAAAGGCTCAAGAAATGGCCCGAAAATGGCGCGGCGGCTCCCGCGGCGAGTCCCGCGATCGCGAACAGCGGCTGGCCCAGACGCGCGGCGGCTTCGCCGAGTCGGCCGGCCGCATGCTCGCGCGCGAGCCACGGCAGTGCCGCCTGCGAAGCGTAGAGCGCGACCATGATCGCCATCGAGAGGAAGCGCACGCCGACGTTGTAGGCTCCGAGTTCGGCTTCACCGCGCAAGGCGCGCACGAACAAGTTGTCGGCGTAGAAATAGGCTTGCTGACACAAGCTGGCGAATCCGAGCGGGGCCGCGGCCGCGAGCACCGCTGGCCAGGGGACGTCGCGCGCCTTGCGAGCGGGGAGGTGTCGGCGGCAGGCGAAGTACAGGAGCGCATTGCCGAACGTGCTGCCCAGCGCGACGGCGCACAAGTAGTGGGCCGGCTCCGCGTCGCCGAGGGCGCGGAGGACGAGCACGAAGGCGAGCGACGCCGCCGTCGCTATCGCGCGGATCGCGACGGGAACGCCCCACGCGATGCGATTCCTCAACACGACCGTCGAGAGTTCGGCGACGTGCGTGACCGGATACAGCGACGCGAGGAGGATCCAACCCGCGGCCGGCTCGTCGAGCACGATCGCGCCGCCGCCGACGAGAACGACGCCCAGCAACCCCGCGACGAAGCGTAACCGCCGCGCGGCCGCCAACACTTCGGGGATACGCGACTCGTCACTCGCCGTGCTCTGGACCGCGACTTGGCCCGTCCCGAAGTCGACGAATGCGTCGAGGAACACGAACACGGCCAGATAAAACGTGTAACGGCCGAACTCCTCGGGCTCGAGGTGCCGCGCGAGCAACCAGAGCTGCGCGAAGGTGCACGCGGATCCGAAGATCCGGCCGAGGACCAGGAAGCTCGTGCCCCGCCAGACGCGCCTCGGGACGGCGGCGGTTTCGAGCGACGGGGGCGTTTGCGACACGGAGCGGGGACTCTACGAAGCGCGAGCGGGAGACGCGCGCCCTTCGAAGGTAGGATCAGGCCAGCACGGCCGGCGGCGCGAGACGCCCGAGGCCGAGGCCGCACGATGCACTCCAGGAAGCGGTTCGACATCGGTTGGATGGACCTCCTCGCGGGGCTCGCGGCGTCGACGTCGCGGTCCGACGGCTCCGATGCGTGCGCGCGCATCGAGCGCTGGTTCGACGCTGGAACGGGCGACGCCTTCGCGTGTTTGTCCGTGCGCACCGGCCTGGACCTCTACCTCGAGGCGCTGGCGCTGCCGCACGGCAGCGAGGTCCTCATGTCGGCTCTCACGATCCCCGACATGGCGCGCGTGGTCGCGCGGCACGGACTCGTCGTGGTGCCCGTCGACGTCGATCCGACCACGTTGGCACCGAGGCCCGAAGCTTGGCGTCGCGCTGCGGGCCCGAAGACGCGCGCGGCGATTCTGGCGCACCTCTTCGGCACGCGCGTCTCGCTGGATCCGTTGGTCGAGCTGCGGCGCGAGCGCGGGATCCTCGTCCTCGAGGACGACGCGCAAGCGTTCACGGGAGCCGATTGGCGCGGAGATCCCGCCGCGGACGTCTCCATGTTCAGCTTCGGACCGATCAAGACGGAGACGGCGCTGCAGGGCGCAGTCCTCCGCGTCCGCGATCCCGCGGTGCTCGCGCGGATGCGCGCGATGCACGCGACGTTGCCCAAGGCGAGTCAGTGGGAGTTCGCGAAGCGCGTCGTGAAGTACGCCGGCCTCGTCGCGTTGACGTGGCGACCCGTCTACGCGACGTTCGTCGCCACGTGCGAGATGCGCGATCGGTCGGTGGACGACGTGATCCAGAAGACGGTGCGCGGATTCCCCGGCGGTGATCTCTTCCAGAAGATCCGGCATCGTCCGAGCACCGCGATGCTCGCGTTGCTCGCGCGTCGACTCGAGCATTGCGACGGAGGGCGCACGGCAGAGCGCGCGCAGATCGGCGAGGAGTTGGTCCGCGCTCTCGACGGTGCCGCGCTGGTCCCCGGATTCCGCGCGCCGCTGCGCACGCACTGGGTGTTCGCCGTCGCCGTGGATCGGCCGGACGAACTCGTGACCATGTTGCGCGAGCAAGGTTTCGACGGCACGCGCGTCGCGACGCTCACGGCCTTGCCGGCGCCGGAGAGCCGGCCCGACACGGATCCGCGCGAGGCGCGTGCGCTCGTGTCGCGACTCGTCTACGTGCCGCTCTATCCCGAACTCGGTTCGTCGCGTATCGCACGTATGGCGGGCATCGTGCGTCGACACGCGGGCTCGGCAGCGGCCGCGCGACTCGACGCGGAGCCGACGCCCGCCGCCTGAGCTACGCGTTCCGCGATTCCTCGCGACGCTCGACCGCTTCGATTGCGAGGGGCAACCCGCGCCGCGCTCGGAATCCGGTAGCGCCGCTCCGCGGCGGCCTGGAGCCCGCGCGTTCTTCTCGGAAGGAAGCTGGGCACGGCGGCGCCGGAAGACTTTTCACTTTCGCGTACGCACCACGACGTTCCTGCGCGGACCTCGAATCCCGGAGCTTCGGGCCGCCGACTCCGAACGCCGATGGGTCTGGTTGAAACACGATGCTCTCCACCTTGCGCACGTCCCGCCGCATCCCTCGGATGTGCAGCAGCGGATTCTCCCTCGTCGAGATCGTGCTCGTGCTGGCCGTCGTCAGCGTCGCTTCGATGATCTACGCGCAGACGGTCGCTTCGTCGCGTCGACTCGAACCGATCGCGGAAGAAACCGGTATCGCTGCGGATGCCGCGCGCGTCGTGATCGAACGAATCCGCGCTCGCGACATCGACGAGATCCTCGCGCTCTTCGATGCGGATCCGAGCAACGATCCGGGCGGCCCGGGCACGGCTCCCGGCAGCACGTTCGCCGTCGAAGGACTCGCCATACCCCCGAGCAGAGTGCCGGTCGGCCGCATCGAATTCCCGATGCTTGATGGACGCCTGGCCGAGGACCAGAGCGATGACATGCTCGGGATGCCGCGTGATCTGAACGCCGACGGCCTGATCGACGAGCTCGATCACCGCGAGGATTGGGTCGTGTTGCCCATCCGCGTACGCCTCGAGTGGAGCCCGCGCGGCGGCGGCGCCACGACGCGCGACTTCGAGATCTACACCATGATTCCGAGGCTATGAAGCGCACCGTCGCTCATACACCTCGGCGCGGATTCACGCTGCTCGAGATGGCCGTGGCGCTCGTGCTCTTCGCACTGGTCATCGGGAACGTCTACACGATCCTGGGCGGCACCTCGAAGGCGATGGGCGAGCGGAGCGCGAGCTTCGAAGCCGACACGCAGGCGCGTCGCGCGCTCGACCGCATCGCGCTGGCGATCGTGGGCAGCTTCGAGGACTCGATCTACGACACGTCCGAAACGCCGAACTCGCAGGCCCAGATCAACTACGTCGAGTACCTCGGCATGACCGACACCGACGGCGACGGCACCAGCGAGCACGTCTACAGCGACCCGATGCGCATCGCGCTGACCGACGACGCCGGCGGCGAGGTCACGTGGTTCGAGAGTCCGGGGGGCGAGGCCGAGAAGCGCGTCATCTGGGTCAAGGACGTTCCGCCGTTCGCGATCGGCGAAATCGGTGCGAACGGGATCGACGACAACGGCAACGGACTGATCGACGAGCACGGACTCGCGCTCGTCAAGGAGGGCAGGTCGGTGCGCATCACGATCTCGCTGCGTCGTTCGGACGGCGCGGGCGGCTTCCTCGAACGCGAACTCTCGACCACCGTGACCTGCAGGAACTGAGGTGAATCCATGAAGCTCCAAGGGTTCCGCACTGCGCGCACCTCCCGTCGAGGCGGTGCGATGATCGCGGCACTGCTAGTCGTGTTCGCCGTCGCGACGCTCAGCATGATTCAGTTGCAGCTCGACCTGTCGAAGGCGCGCGAACAGCGCACGGCCGTCGACACGAAGCGCGCGTTCTACATGGCCGAAGCCGGATTGGCCGAGGCGTTCCAAGGCATCGCGAGCGGCAAGAGCGGCAACGTCGGCACCGCCGATGAACCCGCGCGCTTCGCGAACGGGATCTTCTTCACGACAGCCAAGGAAGAAGGGCTCGGGCGCGTGACGCTCACGAGCACGGGCCTGTGCGGAGCCGGCCGCGCGACGTTGTCCATCGTGGTCGAACGAACCAGCAGTTCCATCGCGAGCCTCGGCTTCTTCGGCGACGAACTCGTGAACGTCGAGGGCGGCGCGACGATCGACAGCTACGATTCGCGGCAAGGCAAGTACACGCCGCCGGTGATCATGGTCGGCTCGCCGCCGCTCGTCGGCGCGAAGGTCGGCAGCAATCAAAGCCTCCTGGTCGGCGGATCGAGCGGCACGACGAATGTGTACGGCGACGCGCAACCCGGGCCTTCGGGCGTGCTCGTCCGCGGGCGCAACACGACGATCTCGGGTTCCACGGCGCCGTTCCTGACGGCGAACATGTTGGAAGCGATCGTGGTGCCGACCTATCGCGACCAGGGGTCGGTCACCACCTCGCCGCTGAAACCGATCGTCACCGTCCCGGCGGGCGAGCGCTCGTTCTCGACGCTGCACGTCACCGCGCTCACGAAGCTCGTGATCACCGGCCCGGCGCGCATCGTCGTCGCGGACCTCGTCGTCGACTCTCTCGGGGAACTCTCCGTCGACGCATCGAAGGGGCCCGTCGAGCTGTACGTCACGGATTGGCTCGCGTTGAAGTCCGGATCGAAGGTCTCGACCGGGAATGCGGATCCGCGCTCCGTCTCGTTGCTCGTTTCCGCGAGCCAAGTGGTGGACCAGGATGGGAACGGATCGCTCGATCAACCGGTGACGCTCGCCGCGACGGGCGCGCTCCAGGGAACGATCTATGCGCCCGGCGCCGCGGTCACGATCCCGAGTTCGCTCCAAGTCAGCGGCGCCGCATCGGCGAAGCGACTCACGATCGGCGCCGGCGCGAGGATGCACTTCGACACCTCGCTCCTCGAGGCGGGTGCGAACGAGAGTGGGCTGCCGCGGCTGGTGGGTTGGCGACTCGTCGAGTTGCCCAACGTGCCCGTCGTGAAGCTGCGCTTCGACGCGCTGCGCGCTCTCAAACTCAACGGGATCACTCCGGTCAGGGGCGACAGCGCGCACTTCGACATCGGAGTGCTGCCCCCCTGACCCGATGCACCGGACGTTGATGACATCGACTGCGGCTCGGTCCGGGATCGCACTCGCGATCCTGGCTCTCTGCGTCTCTGCGCGACCAGTCGCACTGTCCGAGCGGGGGCCCGAGACGCGCACCGCGACCTCCGTGTTCGCCGAACTGGTCGAAGCCCATCGTTCGGCCGACGAAGCGACGAGCGCGAAGTGCTTGGATGCGTTGTCCACGCATTCCCGAGCGGTTCTGCGCTCGATCGCCGAACGTGCCGCCGAACCGGGTCGTTCGGCCGACGTCGCCAACGCAGCGCTCGTGATGCTGCGTCGATTCGGCGGACCCGAGGACGTCGCTCTCGGCGCACACCTCTATCGCGTCGGCGCCGGACCGGATCTCGAAGCGACCCTCATCGCGATCGTCGCGCGCGATCCGCGCACCCTTGTCGTCCTCGACGGGCTCACGCGGTCCGTGCCGCCCGAGGTGATCGCGATCTTCGTGCGCGCCGTCGAAACCAGAGGATCGGCCGAAGCTGCGGCGTGGCTCGCGCGCTGCGCGGAACGCGCGCCGGAAGTTCGCGGCGAAGCGCTGGCTCGGTTGGGGCGATTGGCGGAATCCCTGCCGAATTCGTTGCCCGAGGAAGCGCGCGAGGTCGTTCGCAACGTCCTCGCGGGCATAGGTTCCGATGCGCTGCGCGACGCTGTCGTGGCGGCGGGGCGCATGGAGGACGGCGACTCGATTCCGCACCTCATCGCCTTGCTCGGCGAGGAGGATCCGGGATTGCGATCGGACGCAGTGTGGGCGCTGGAGCGCATCACCGGCTTGAAGCTGCGCGAGCGGCGCGAGCGCTGGGAAGACTGGTACGCGGGCGAACTCGCTTGGTGGCGCGACCGATCGGACGCCGCGTTCGCCGACCTCGAGAGCACGGATGTCGCGACGCGGACTCGCGCGCTGCTCGAGCTGTCGAGCCGCAGAGCCTCGCGCGATCGGTTGGCGTTGCGCGTGATCCCACTCCTCGATCACGCCGACTCGACGACGGCGAAGCTCGCCGCGTGGACTTTGCGCAGCTTGCGCGCGAAGTGCGGCGTGGGTCCGTTGATCCGCGCGCTCGACCACGCGGAATCCGCTGTGCGGCTCGAAGCCTGGCGCGCGTTGCGCGGAATCACCCGGAAGGATCTTCCCGAGGACGCGGCCCTGTGGCGCGCGGCCTGTCCGGGCTGAACGGACGCTCAAGCTCCGCCCGAGCGGCGGTCGATTCCTTCCATCCCGCTCCTCCCGCCGACCCTCGGCGCCCGGCGGGAATCCCCATGCAGAAGAACGATCAGCGCCGCGACCGTTTGATCCAACCGCGGCTGCAACTGCGCCTCATCCTGGCGTTCCTCGGCGTCGCCGCGACGGCGCTGCTCTTACAGTTCGTGTTGTTCGCGAGCGTGATCGCGACGACCGCGAGCGAGTTGCCCACCGACGGACAGATCATGCTCGAGCGCACCACCGGGCTCTCGATCACGATCTTCATCGTCTCGATCTGCATCCTGTTGCCCCTGTGCTTTTTCGTCGGAGTCCTCGTGACGTTTCGTGTCGCCGGTCCGCTGTACCGCTTCGAGAAGTACCTGGAGTCCGTCGCACGCGGCGTAGACCCCGGCATCTGCCGCATTCGCAAGGGCGACGATCTCCAAGAATTCTGCGTCGTCCTGAACGCCGCGATGGACCGCATGCGCAGCCGAGAGGCTTTGCGCGATCCGCGCGAGGCGCCGCGAACCCTGGACGAGGCCGCGTAGCACGCGGAGCCAGAAGTCGTGTCGCTGCGCGCCAAGATCCTGCTGATCCTCGGATCGATCGTCGCGCTCTACGCGGCGATCGATCACCTCGTGCAGCGCACGCTGGTCTTCGAGAGTTTCGTCCATCTGGAAGAGGCCGCGGCGCGCACGGATGCAGCGCGTGCGATCCAGGCGATCGAAGGAGACATAGCTCACCTCGCCCGCAGTGCGGCCGCGACCGCGTCGTCCGAGGAGACGTACCGGTTCGCAGCCGAAGGTGACGAGCGGAAGTTGGAGGAGAGCATCTTGCCGCAGGCCTTCCGCGGTGACGACCTGAGCCTTCTCTACATCTGCGATCAGAACGGCCGAGTCGTGTGGGGGCGCGCGCTGGACGTGCGCACGCCCGAGCGTCGTGAAGTGAGCTTGCGCGACTTCCCCGCGCTCCAACTCTCTCTTGCGCATCCCTTGATGCCCGGTCCGGGCCGCGCGCGCAGCTCGGGAGTCCTGATGACCGAGATCGGGCCGATGATCGTGGCCTCGGAGCCGATCACGGGATCGAAGCCCGATGCCACGACCCGGGGCGTGCTGATCCTCGGAAAACCGCTCGACGGCGTGCTCGTCGAGCGGCTGTCGAAGCAGAGCGGCGTGCCGTTGCAGATCTGGCCGATCGAAGCGAGCGGCCTCCCTGCGGAGATCGCTTTCGTTCGCGACGAGGTCGCATCGTCCTTGGAGCCCGTCGTGCGCGCTCTCGACGACGAGCGTCTCGCGGCGTACGCGAGCATCCTCGACGTGCGCGGATTCCCCGTGCTCCTCGCACGTGCCGAGACGACGCGTGAGATCACCCAAACGGGTGCACGTGCGGTCCGTTACGCGCTCACGTCGACGATCGCGGCCGGTGTGCTGCTCTTGCTCGTCCTCCTGAACTTGTTGCAGCGCGCGGTCCTGACGCCGATCGCGGCGCTCACCGAACACGCGACGGCGATCAGCCGCAGCGAGGACTTCACGCGGCGCATCGGCTCGGATCGAAAGGACGAGATCGGCGTGCTCGCGCGCGAGTTCGACGGCCTCATCGAGCGCATCCAGCAATCGCGCGCCGACTTGGTGAAGGCCGCGCGCGCGGCCGGCATGTCCGAGATCGCGACCGGCGTTCTGCACAACGTCGGGAACGTGCTGAACAGCGTGAACGTCAGCGCGAACCTCGTGGCCGAGCGCGTGCGCGGATCGGCGACGAACGACCTGTCGAAGGTCGTCAAGGTGCTCGAGCCCCACGCCGAGGACCTGCCCGGGTTCCTGTCTCGCGACCCGAAAGGCCGCGCGTTGTTGCCGCTCCTGCGTTCGATCGCGACCGACCTCGAAGCCGAACGCGGACGTGTGCAGGGCGAAGTGAAGTCGATGTGCGAGGGCATCGAGCACGTGAAGGAGCTCGTGCAGGCCCAGCAGGGATACGCGGGCCGTTCGGGCGTCACCGAAGTCGTTTCGATCGCGGACCAATTCGATGCGGCGGTCGACTTCACGGGCCGCGCGCTGCAAGGCGGCACCGCGATCGAGTTCGTGCGCCAGTACGACCCGCTGCCTTCCTGTCGGATCGATCGTCATCGGCTGATGGAGATCCTCGTGAACCTGATCCAGAACGCTCGCCAGGCGACGCAAGAGGCGAACGTCGCGCCGCGGATCACGCTGCGGATCCGCGATCTCGGAGAAGGACGCGTGCGCTTCGAAGTCGAGGACAACGGGGTCGGCATCCCGGCGGAGAACGTCGCGCGCGTCTTCACGCACGGTTTCACGACGAAGAAGGCGGGACACGGATTCGGCCTGCACGCGTCGGCGAACGCCGCGCGCGAACTGGGTGGAAACCTGACTGCGGCCAGTGAAGGAACAGGGCGCGGTGCGATCTTCGCGCTTGATCTCGTCATCGAAGCGCCGACCTCGGCGGGAGTTTCGGCATGAGCGGCGAAGCGAACCGACGGATCCTCGTGATCGATGACAACGCCTCGATCCACGAGGACTTCAGGAAGATCCTGGGCGACCCGTCCGCCTCGCGGACGAACCTGGCCGACGCGCGTTCCGCGTTCTTCGGCGGAGAGGAGGACGCTGTCCCCGCTGTCACCTACGAGCTCGACTCCGCGTACCAGGGCGAAGAAGGCCTCGCCAAGGTCGTCGCGTCGCTCGCGTGCTCACGTCCCTACGCGATGGCGTTCGTCGACGTCCGCATGCCGCCCGGTTGGGACGGCATCGAGACCTTGGCGCGCATTTTCGAGGCCGACCCGCGCATCCAGGCCGTCATCTGCACGGCGTACTCCGACCATTCGTGGGACGAGATCCTCGCGCGACTCGGCCGCTCGGACCGCCTGCTCATCCTGAAGAAGCCGTTCGACAACGTCGAAGTCCAACAGTGCGCCAGCGCGCTGACGGAGAAGTGGAACACAGAGGCTCGCGAGCGACTGCGCATCGAGGAGGCCCGCGCGGCCGAGCGCGAAGCGCGGGCCTACGCCTCTTCGCTCGCGACGACGAATCGTGCGCTCGAGACCGCTCGCGCCGTGGCCGTCGCGGCGGCCCAGGCGAAGTCCGAGTTCCTGACGAACATGAGCCACGAGATCCGTACTCCGATGATCGCCATCCTCGGCGCCGCGGAACTCCTGCGCGACGGCGCCCTCGTCGACACCGAGCGCGCCGAGCAACTCGAGGCGATTCGCGGCGAGGGCCAGAGCCTGCTCTCCATGCTGGGCGACATCCTCGATCTGTCCTCGATCGAGTCGGGTCGCCTGCTCATCGAGAAACACGACTGCTCCCCGGCCGCGATCCTCGAGGAAGTCGTGGCCGCGCACTCCGCTCGTGCCAAGGCGAAGGGACTTCGGATCTCGGTTCAGTGCGGCGGATCCGTGCCCGACGCTCTGCGCACGGATCCTGTGCGACTGAAGCAGATCCTCGCTCACCTCGTGGGCAACGCGATCAAGTTCACCGACTCGGGATCCGTGCGCGTCGCCTGCGATCTCGAGAGCGCCCTGGGTGGCGAGCACCGCCTGCAGATCGTCGTCGCGGACTCAGGGGTCGGAATCACTTCCGAGCAACGCAGCCACTTGTTCGAAGCGTTCTCGCAAGGAGACGGCTCGCTGACGCGACGTCACGGAGGCACGGGCCTCGGGCTCGCGCTCTCGCGTCGTCTGTCCCACGTCCTCGGCGGCGACCTCGACGTCGAGAGCATCCCGGGCTCGGGCAGCACCTTCACGCTCAGCCTGCCTTGTCCCGTCGAGACGCCCGAGTCGGGCCCGAAGCGTGCGTCTCCCTCGGGGTCCGAGGGGCTGAGCGGCCAGATCCTCCTCGTCGAGGACGTGATCGCGACACAGCGCCTCTACGCGCTCTACCTCCAGCGCGCGGGCGCGACGGTGGACGTCGCCTCGAACGGTGCGATCGGCGTCGAGAAAGCTCTCGCGTCGCGCAAGTCGGGTCGCTGCTACGACGTGATCTTGATGGACATGCAGATGCCGATCCTCGACGGCTACAGCGCCGCGCGAAAGCTCCGCAGCGAAGGCTGGACCGGACCGATCGTCGCCGTGACGGCGCATGCCCTGGCCGGCGACCGTGATCGCTGCATCGAAGCCGGTTGCGACGACTACCTCGCCAAACCGGTCGAGCGCGAACGGCTCGTCCGCACCTGCCGCGAGTGGATCGCGCGCAGCGTTCCGCCGGCACTGCCCAACCCGAGTCCGTCGCGCGAACTCGCTCCCGGCCCCTCGACCAGCGAGTGAGCTTCGAAGGGGAGCACTTCGCCCCTTGTGATCGGTGCCTCGGGTCCGGAGAATCCCGCACTCTCCCTCCCCGCACCAGGACCGCCCGAATCGAGCCCTCCCCATGCCTGCATTGAGCGTCTTCGGTGCCCAGTGGGGCGACGAAGGGAAGGGCAAGCTGATCGACCTCCTCGCGCGCGAGGCCGACGTCGTCGTGCGCTACCAAGGCGGCCCGAACGCCGGTCACACGGTCGTCGTGGGCCAGGAGAAGTACGTCCTCCACCTCATCCCGTCCGGGATCCTGAATCCCGCCACGGTGAACCTGATCGGGAACGGCGTCTCGGTCGATCCGATCAAGCTGCTCGAGGAAGTGGACGGCTTGCGCGCGCGCGGCGTGAAGGTCGACGGCACGAACCTGCGGCTCTCGGCGCTGGCGCACGTCATCTTCGAGCACCACCGCGTGATCGACGGCTTGGCCGAGCGTTGGCGCGGCGAAGGTCGCATCGGCACGACCGGTCGCGGCATCGGGCCGTGCTACGCCGACAAGGCCGCGCGCGTCGGTTTGCGCGTCTGCGACCTGCTCGAACCGGATTTGTGCCGCGCGCGATTGCGGGTCGTCCTGGCCGAGAAAAATGCGCTCATCGAGCGCGTACACGGTGAAAAAGGGCTCGAACTCGACGCGCAGCTCGACCGCTACGTCGCGATCGGCGAGCGACTGCGCCCGTTCGTCGCCGACGCCGGCGCCGAGGTGCGCGCGGCGCATCGCGCGAAGAAGCACATCCTGTTCGAGGGCGCGCAGGGCGCGATGCTCGACATCGACGCGGGCACGTATCCGTTCGTCACGTCGTCGAACACCGGCGCGAACGGCATCGCCGCGGGTGCGTGCTTCCCGCCGCGCTGGATCGACCGCGTGGTGGGCATCGCGAAGGCCTACACGACGCGCGTCGGCGAAGGCCCGTTCCCGACGGAGCTCGACGACGCGGTCGGCGCGCGGATCCGCGAACAAGGGAACGAGTACGGCTCGACGACGGGTCGACCGCGACGTTGCGGTTGGTTCGACGCGGTCGCCGTGCGTTACGCGCTCGACCTCTCGGGCGCGGACGGCTGGATCGTGACGAACCTCGACGTCCTCTCGGGCTTCTCGGAGGTCCAAGTCGCGACGCGTTACGCGATCGACGGCCGTGAGACGCGCGATTGGCCGGCACACTTGCCGTCGATCGACGTCGCGAAGCCCGTGTATTCGCGACACGCCGGTTGGAGCGAAGACCTGACGCGCGCGCGGGTCTACGCCGACCTTCCGCCCACGGCGCGCGGGTACATCGAGTTCCTCGAGCGCGAAGTCGGCGCGCCGGTGCTCATGATCTCGGTCGGCCCGGAACGCGAACAAGTGATCCAGCGCGGTACCATCCGGCCCGCATGAGGATGTGCGTCAGCATGATCCGCGTGTCCCCATGAGCCAGAAGCAGTCCGCGCGACCCGACCTCGGCGGCCCGTTCCCGGCCCACATCGCGATCATCATGGACGGCAACGGGCGCTGGGCCGAACGCCAGGGCTTGCGTCGCATCTTCGGTCACAAAGAAGGCATCCATTCCGTCCGTGAGATCACGACGGAAGCTGCGCGGATGGGCGTCCTGAGCCTGACGCTCTACGCGTTCAGCCACGAGAACTGGAAGCGGCCGGCGCCCGAGATTCGCTACTTGATGTCGCTGTTGCGGCGCTTCCTCGTCGACGAGCTCCCGACGTTGATGGAGAACGGCGTGCGCCTGCGCGCGATCGGACGCCTCGACGACCTGCCGTCCGGAGCCTTGCGCGAACTGCGTCGCACGGAGGCCGCGACGGCCTCGAACGACGGGATGCTGCTGCGCCTCGCGCTGTCCTACGGCGGTCGCACGGAGATCGCCGACGCCGTGCGTCGCATCGCGCTCGACGTGAAGGCCGGTGCGCTCGACGCCGCGAGCATCGACGAAGAAACGATGCGCGCGTACCTCTACGACCCGGAGACGCCGGACCCGGATCTCTTGGTGCGCACGGCGGGGGAGATGCGCGTTTCGAACTTCCTTTTGTGGCAGATCAGCTACAGCGAGCTCTTCGTCTCGAACGTCTGCTGGCCCGAGTTCCGGCGCGCGGAACTCCTCGAGGCGATGCGCGCCTACGCCGGACGCAAACGCAAGTTCGGCGGGCTCGTCGCGGACCAGGCGCCGGATTCGGCCGGGCCGCTCGCCGCCGCGCGACGCCACACGACCGGCTCGGGTTGATCGCGTTGTCCTCGAAGGCCCAGAAGATCCTGCGTCGCACGCTGTCGGGCGCAACCCTGCTGACGGTCGTCGCCGGTCTCTTGTGGTGGAACGCGAACGACGGATCGGGACGTCCGGTCTTCTGGGTCACGAGCCTGGTCCTCATCGCCGCCGTCGTCGAGATCGCGGCGATGGGCAGCCTCGCGCTGCTCTCGATCCGCCCGCCGCTCCTCCTGGGTGCGATCGCGGTGATCCTCTTCGCGCACTCGGCGATCGAGAGCGCGGCGCTCGGAGCGGCGTACGCGGGCTTTCCCGCGGCGGCGGGAGCGACAGCGCGGCCGGGGTACCTCATCGAGGGCGCATTCGCCGTGCTCGCGGCCGTCGCGGTGCACGGGTTGACGCGCAGCTTCGCGCGGTTCCTGCCCGGAGCCTCCGCAGGCCGCGCGATCGCGATGCTCGCCGTCGCCGCGGTCCTCGTGTGGTCGCTCTCCGACATCGCGGCCTCGCGCGCGAACCTCGGGACAGCGTTCCTGGTCCTCACCGGGCTGGCGGTCGCCGGCGCACCGCTCGCGCTGCGCGAGCCCGGTGGGGGGAAACGCCTGCTGATCGTGGCCGGCCTCGCGGCGTGGCTGCTCCCGCCGCTCCCCGCGCTGTGGGGGATCTGGCACACGCTCGGGACCGGTGGCCTCGTGGCGCTGCTCGCCCTCTCCAAAGTCGGCGACACGGCCGGCTACTACGTCGGTAGCGCGATCGGGAAAACGCATCCTTTTCCGAGGATTTCGCCCGGCAAGACGACGGCCGGCTGCGTCGCGTCCTTGGTGGCGGCGACGGCGCTCGGCGGAGTCCTGGTCGCGACGGGCGTGCTGCCCGAAGGACGCGTCGGGATCGTGGGCGGTTGCCTTGCTGGCGCGCTCGTCAACGTCGCGGCTCAATCCGGCGACCTGCTCGAGAGCTGGGTGAAGCGCCGCGCCGGGGTGAAAGACTCGTCGACGTGGTTCGGGCCGTCGGGCGGGCTGCTGGACCAGCTCGACAGTCTGTTGCTCTCGATCCCGATGGCGCTCGCGACTTGGCCGTTCCTGATGGCACTGTGAAGCTGGTCGAGGAGCGCAGGGTCGAGCGCGCTGAGAGGGATGGTGGGTTCGAGGGGGTTCGAGCGGGTTCGAGCGGAAAGGGGAGCGGAGAACTGGCGGCACGTGGTCGATTCGCGGCGCACAACGCCGACTCCGGGGTAGGCGAGGATCTTCAGAACCGGCTTGATTGCAGGCCTTTACAGCTTTCTGGTTCTGTCGAGCCGATAGCTGGCTTGCGGTGTTACAACCGCAGGGCCTTCCCAACCCACCTGGAGAACTTCCCGATGATGCTACGGTCCTCGCCGCCTCGCCGCCTCGCCGCCTCGCTGCCTCGCTGCCTCGCTGCCTCGCTCGTGATGGTTTGCGCGCTACATCGTCAAGCGTTTAGCGCGCCGCAGACACCGACCCTGCAAGTCAGAATAAGCGACCGTGTGGTCGCAGATCTCGGCGACCCTGCTGGCGATTTCAACGAACCTGACGTGTGCGTCAGCCGAGAACATCGCATCGCCGCAGCCCAGTGGTCTACAGCTCCCGGGCCGCAACTTAATGCTCGCTTCGCCTATGGCACAAATCAATCTGGTGGCTGGACGAGCGGCCCGTTGACGGGATTTTCGGCCTTTGACGTTTCTATCGCATTGGCGGACAACACTCCGGGTGCCAACAAGTTCGTGATCGCTGGCATCAGCGGGGTGACCGGCGTCATTGGCTACCGCATCTATGACCCCACGGCCTCGCAGCAATTCGGCCCCTGGGTAATTGCCGTCACTGCGACTGGCGGAGAGTTCGTCGACAAGCCCTGGGTCATTCGGCGTACACAGAATGACTTCTTTCTTTTCTATTTCCGGGGAGGCACCCGTGGGTATCGATACCTGCGGACAGCCGTCGGCACGAATTGGCTTTCGCCAGACACGAATAGTGCGTTGGTTCCCCACAACGTGATGGACGCATCGTGTGTAGATATTCCAGGTCAGTTCTGTTGTCAGCCCGCGGTCGGCGGCGATGGCAATATATGGCTTGCCTACGCGACCAATGAGTTCGGTCCGCCGCTGGCAGGAACAATTAGGATCCTCGTTGGGACAGAGCAATCCCCAGAAGCTCCCGGAACATGCGGGGGGGCACTCAAGTTCGAACCGCTCCGAAAGTTCAACGGTGATGAGGCCGAAGTCGCGCCCCGGCTCTCGCAGAACTTACCCTGGCCGGCGGGCAATGTTTTCGGGGGACTAATTGCGAAACCCGTCCCCTACCTGGCCTGCGATCCTACCGACCCTTCGATCGCCTACGTCTTCTACACCGATATCGCTGAAGACGACCCCAGTGATTTAAATGCCTACGTCGCCCGCTTTATCAAGGTGACCGATCCCGCGGATAACAACGTGTCCTGGTGGGTGACCGATCAACGAGTCATTCATGATGAGCACACCAGCCCTTTCGGCGTTCGAAGTGATCAGTTTCAGCCCGTGGGTGTTGTCGACTCGGCGGGAAGGATCCACGTGACCTACTATTCGAACCGACCCAATGACGTCGCCGGATGTGATGAGGCCCCAGGATGCGACGAGCCTGGAGTGTCAGGAGGCGACGGCGGCTACAGTTCGAAGTTCGACTACTGGTATTCGTTGTCAGTAGATAGAGGGCTCACGTTCACGCACTACAATTTGCGCACAGATTGCACAGCGGCAAGGCCGCTTAATCTTGGCCTTCAAGGCAATGGAGTTGGCAACGTCTTTTCCCCTAGAGAGTACAACGGCATCGACTGCTACGAGAGCGGGGACTCCGTGCGCATTCATGTCGTCTACACGGGCGCGGTTGAGCACTGCCACAATACTTTGGACGACCCTAATCACCTGTCCTTGCTTTTCGGCCAGCAGATCCTGGTCCAGCCGGTGCAGAATCCATGAACAATCCCACACGATGGATGTCGGTCGCAAGCCTGCTCCTTGCTCTAGGCTCTAGCGCATTCGCCGGGATGCATCCGCCTCAGCAGGCCCAGAATGGGGGTTTGGCGAGCCTCCCGTCTCAAGTCCGGGCAGCACGGTTTCGCCCCATGGGGGCTGTGCAGGGATTGGGGGCTCAGTCCATTGGAGCGGACGTGATCTACAACAATACGACGCCAACCACTTACTACGTGCCACTCCATCCGTCCCAGACCCTCTGGGATTCTGGCTACCTTCCGAGTCCCACCGCCTCATTCGCGTCAGTGTCTAAGGCCGGTTGTGCGACATCCTACACGGTCACGGGTATCGAGTTCGGCTATGTCACGGACCAGACGACCGCAGATATAGTGCTCTCCTTTAATGATCAGTATGACGTCTGCTCGGGCCTTGGACCAATTCCCCACACCGCCCTCACCCTGAATGGAATGCCAGGGTCGCTGAACGGCTCGATAACCGGCTGGATCATCACCCTCGATCTGCGCAACACCCCTGGGTTGACCCCATTCACCCTCGTTGCAGATGGTGACGGCACCTACGATCCACCGACCATCGCGTACGATAGGTTCGGATACGGCATCAGAATCACCAATGCCAGTTCTGTCTGGCCTTATCGATCAGGGCCCATTGCGGCTGGAGACGATATTGTCTACGGTGCCGGAGTTCGCTGGAGTTTCAATGCTGTTGATTATGCTCAAGCTAGTGGTGGAGCATTTCAGAGCGGCTACATGGCGATTTATCCCGGGAACTTTTGCGTCGACTACTTCCCCTACGCGTTTGGCCCACATCTCCGTCTGTTCGCGGACGCGTGCGGAGCGCTCGCCGGCGAGACCCTGTGCGTGGGTGACGGATCGGGCACCGCTTGCCCGTGCGGCAATACGTCACCAAGTGCCAACCGCGAGGGGTGCCGACATTCCATCAACGGAGTCAACGGCGCGCGGCTCGAGGGACTCGGCACACCGAGCCTCAGCCAGGACACATTCTTCCTCCGAGCTCAACGCCTGCCGCCGACTACGACTGCGCTGTTCTTCCAAGGGACCTCGGCCGTCGCTGGTGGGTCAGGTGCCGCGTTCGGGGACGGACTTCGATGTGTGGGAGGCACCGTGACTCGGCTTGCGACCAAGCAGGCCTCGAATAGTCAGGCCGAATATCCGGTCTCTCCCGAGCAGCCGATCTCAGTCCTCGGCGGCGTCACGACGCCCGGTTCGCGCTTCTATCAAGTGTGGTATCGAAACAGCGCGAACTTCTGCACGCCCGCGACGTTCAACCTCTCGAACGGGTGGCGTGTGGAGTGGGCGCTGTAGCCCGGCCCACTCACCCGGTCCTGCGAGTTGGCAAGTGCGCTCCGAGGTGGACGCTGATGGCATGCTCGACGCGGAGAGGCCTGTTCCCGCGATGCTGTGAGAGGTCCTGGGCGGCGCGTGGTGCGTCACCTGCCGTGACCCGCGGAGCACGACCCGATGGATGCGGGTCAGCCCCTCGCCCTCGTTCCTGCGCTCGCGGGGCGAGCGGATGTCTCCGTAACTGACTAGGGCGAATGGTTTTACGGATTGCTGATTCACTCCGCCCCCGAGCGGGGGAAGGGTGGTACAAGCAACGTGTCCCGAATCCCTGTCCAGGAGAAGTTCTCCATGATCCTTCTTTCCTCGCTGTCTCGCTGTCCCGCTGTCTCGCTTGTGATGGTTGGTGCGCTACACCGAGAGGCGATTAGCGCATCGCAGTTGCCGGGTCTGCAAGTCAGGATCAGCGACCGCGAGATCGCGGATCTCGGCAGCCCGGTGAGCGACATCAACGAGCCCGACGTTTGCGTCAGCCGGCAGCACCGGATCTGTGCCGCACAGCAGGTGCCAGCCTCACCAATCAACCTGCCCGGTCGCTTCGCCGTAGGAACCAATCAGGTGAGCGGCTGGACAGCAGGTGAGTTACCGGGATTTGCAGCCAGGGACATTTCTATCGCCTTGGCGGACAACACCCTGAACGCCAACAGATTCGTGATTGTCGGCATCGACAGCCCGATGAATGGAACCATCCGGTATTGCATCTACAGTCCCGAGTCCACTCCACAGATCGGACCGTGGATCATCGCTGCTAGTTCAAGTATTGGTAGTGGAAATGCCGTCGATAAGCCATGGGTTATTCGGCGCACGCAGGATGACTTCTTCCTCTTCTTCTACCGCACCGGTGGTTACCGCTACTTGCGTACGTCAGACGGCACGAATTGGGGCGCCCCAGGCAATCCACTCCCGGTCTACAACGTCCAGAACACCACGGGTGCGAATATTTCCGGCCAGTTCTGTTGCCAGCCTGCTGTTGGTGCCGACGGCAAGATTTGGCTTGCCTACGCCACGGACGAGTACGGTGGCACGACCGCGGGAAAGATCAGGATCCTTGTCGGGACCGACCCGGAAAATGACGGCACCGGTCCACTGGTCTTCGCGCCTCTCCTGAAGTCCGACGGATCGCCGGCTGAAGTCACGCCGCGGCATTCACAGGGGGTAGATTGGCCGGCAAAAAGCCCCGTGAATTTTATTGTCGGGAAAACCGTTCCGTATCTTGCCTGCCATCCTACCGACCCCTCAATTGCCTATGTCTTCTACACCGATACGGCGGTCGACGACGTCGGCGACCTTGACGCCTATGTCGGCCGCTTCGTCAGGGCGCCGGACGAGCAGGCTCCAAGTGGGTTTTCGTGGTCGACTGATGTGCGAGTCATCAACGAGGAGCATACCAGTCCAGCTGGGGAGCGCTGTGATCAGTTCATGCCGTCCGGTGTCGTCGATTCGGCCGGGAGAGTCCATGTGGCCTACTATTCGAATGGACCTAGTGGTTTCGCCGGATGCGATGAAGGTGGCGTGACGGGTGGCCAAGGCGGTTACACCTTCAAGTACGACTACTGGTACTCGTTGTCCGTCGACCTAGGACTCTCGTTCACACACTACAATCTGCGCGCAGATTGCGACATGGCAAGGCCACTTGATCTAGGCCTTAAGTTCGAGGCTGACGGGACAGCCCCAAACTTTTCCCCTAGAGAGTACAACGGCATCGACTGTTACGAGAGCGGGGATTTCGCTCGCATCCACCTTGTCTATACCGGCGCGGTCAACGACGCCGGCATTCCGGATGACTTTGATCAACGCTCCTTGCTGTTCGGGCAACAAGTCCAGGTACGGCCGGTGCAGAACCCATGATGAAGCTTGACCGATGGATAGCCACCGCGAGCCTGCTTGCGGCGCTGGGTTCGAGCGTATTTGCTGGGATGAATGCGTCGCAGCAAGCATTTCGTCAGGGCTTGGCGGGCCTTCCGCCTCAAGTCCGCGCCACGCGTTTTCAGGTTCCGGGGGCCATGCAAAGCCTTGGATCCGCGTCACTAGGCGCTGACGTGATCTACAACAACACGACGACTACGCCGTTCTATGTGCCACTCCATCCCTCCGAGACGTTGTGGGTTTCCGGTTATCTTCCCAGCCCAACGTTTCCGTTCGTGATCCCACCTTACAGCGCGGGTTGCGCGACTTCCTACACGGTCACTGGTGTAGAGTTCGGCTACGTCACCGATCAGCCGACTGCCGATGTCGTACTCTCATTTGCGCACCAATACGACGTTTGCCAGGCCCCTGAACCAACTCCACACGTCGTGTTGACGCTGAACGGATTGCCTGGGTCGTCGAATGGCTCCGCTGTCGGCTGGATCCTGACCCTGGATCTGCGCAATACGCCGGGGCTGGCGCCGTTCGATCTTTATGCCGATGGGGACGGGACCTTCAACCCACCGAACTACACTGGCGACAGATTTGGATTCGGCATTCGCATCGTCAGTGCCAGTCCGGCGTGGCCCCATCAATCGGGCCCCATCGCTGCAGGAGGTGAGTTCGGGACCTACGCAAAGGGATTGCGCTGGACGCTCAATGGCGTTGACTACTCTCAACCATCTGGCGCGCCCGGCATGTCCGGAACCATGTTGCATCTCCCTGGAGGGTTTTGTGACGACTACTATCCCTACGCGTATGGCCCACACCTCCGACTCTTCGCCGATGCGTGCGGCGTGCTCGCGGGCGACTCGTTCTGCATCGGGGACGGATCGGGTACTGCCTGTCCGTGTGGGAACTCCTCACCTAGCGCCAACCGTGAGGGTTGCCGACATTCGGTCAACGGAGTCAACGGAGCGCGTCTTGAAGGACTCGGGACGCCGAGGATCAGCCAGGACACGTTCTTCCTCCGCGCGCATCGGCTACCAGCGACGACCACCGCTCTCTTCTTCCAGGGAACCTCGGCGATCGCGGGAGGTGCGGGCGCAGCCTTCGGAGACGGACTCCGCTGCGTGGGCGGCAGCGTGACTCGCTTGGCGACCAAAGTCAGCTCGAACGGTCAGGTCGAGGTTCCGGTCGCTCCCGAGCAACCTCTCTCCATCCTCGGCGGCATCGCGTCTCCGGGATCGCGCTTCTATCAGGCCTGGTATCGGAACAGCGCCGACTTCTGCACGCCCGCGACGTTCAACTTGTCGAACGGGTGGCGTGTGGATTGGACGCTCTGATCGTCTCGCGGGAGGCCGATCGTCCACGGTCGGCCACCCAGCGCCGGGCCAGATCGCAGCTCGAGTTCACGCGATCCGGCGCGGCGGCGTTCAGGTCGGCGTGACCGGACCGTTGCGGCCAACCACGCGTCAGCGTGATAGTCGCGTGTCGAGGGGCTGGTCAGCGTTCGCCGCTCCTTCGCAGCGCAGGCTGGTACGTCGGCGGCGAGATCGAGAAGTCGCACCCATTCCCGACGATTTCGCCCGGGAAATCGAGCGCGGGCTGCATGGCCTCGCTCCTCGCTCCTCGCTCCACGCCGCCACGCCGCTCCGGCGGGGTCCTTGTCGCGACCGGGGTCCTGCCCGGGGCGGTCCGGCGTCCCTGGCGGTCTCGTCGTCGGGGCACTGATCCACTTGGCCGCGCAGGCCGGGGACCTCTTCGAGAGCTTCGTGAAGCGGCGCGTCGGCGTGAAGGATTCTTCGACGTGGTTCGGTCCGTCGGGTGGGCTCCTCGACCAGCTCGACAGTCTGCTCTTCTCGATCCCGATGGCGCTGGTGACGTGGCCGTTCTTGATGGAACCGTGAGCGCGGTTCGCGAAAGTCGCATGCGCTACTTCCTTGCCCGTTGACAACCACGCGAAGGCGGGGCGATCCTGCGCGTGCGCCCTGAAGCGGAGCATCCCACTGAGTTCGACCGAAATCACGATTCCCCTCCGTTCGCATGACGAGGCCATCCTCGTCCTCGGTCCGTACGACCGATACGCGAAGATCCTGCGGCAAGACCTGGACATCGAGGTGTTCACGCGCCGCGGCAACCTGCGCCTGCGCGGCACCGAGGAGGGCGTGGCGGAAGCGCGGCGCCGCATCGAGCATCTGCTGGGCAAGTCGCGCAAGGGTCGCGAGCTGGCTTTGGCCGAGATCGAGTCGATCCTGCTCGGGACGGACACGGCGGCGTCCTCGGAAAAAGTCGAGCGTGCGGCGTCGCCGCGTTCTGCGCCCGGTCGGCCCATCCCGTCGTACCGCGTTCTGCGCGCGTCGCCGTCGGCCGAGCGCTCGGCGCATTCCGATTCGCATCACGAGGGTTCGTCGCCGCCGCGGCCGCACCTCGTGTCGAGCACGGCGCTGGCCTCGTTGCGCGTGAACCCGGTCGCGGCGCGGACGGAGAATCAGCGGCGTTATCTCGAGTTGATCGAGAAGCACGCGCTCGTCTTCGGCGTCGGACCGGCCGGCACCGGCAAGACGTTTCTCGCCGTCGCGGCGGCGTTGCGTGCGCTCCGCGCGGGACTGGTCAAGCGGATCATCATCACGCGGCCCGTCGTCGAGGCCGGTGAGCACCTCGGTTTCCTGCCCGGCGACCTGCAGGCGAAGCTGAATCCCTACACGCGTCCGATCTACGACGCGTTCTACGACCTGCTCGATTTCGACGACGTCGTGCGCTTCGAGGAGCAGGGCATCGTCGAGGTCGCGCCGCTCGCGTACATGCGCGGACGCACGCTGAGCCATGCGTTCGCGATCCTCGACGAGGGACAGAACACGACGATTCCGCAGATGAAGATGTTCCTGACGCGGCTCGGTGAAGGCTCGCGCATGATCGTCACGGGCGATCCGTCGCAGACGGACCTCGAGCCGCACCAAAAGAGCGGTTTCGTCGACGCTTACAACCGTTTGCGCGGGTTCCAGGACGTCGGCGTCCTCGAGTTCGCGCGGCAGGACATCGTTCGTCACCCGCTGGTCGAGCAGATCGTGCGCGCCTACGAAGGGCCGCCGCGCGAGCCTCCTCGCGATCCGCCGCGCGATCCGCACCGTCCGTGAGCCGCGTCCGGCGCACGCACGCGCGCCGAGGCCGACGCGGCCGCGAACCGGAGCTGCCCGCGCCCGTGCGTCGAACCCGCCCGACGACTGTCGACGTCACGTGGGTCGGCGGCGAACCGTTCCTCGGCGCCGCGGCGATCCGCAAGGCGGCCCGCGCTGCGCTCGCCGAAGGACGGCGACCGAATCTGCGCCTGTCGATCGCCTGCTTGACGGATCGACGCCTCGCGGGGCTCCACGACGAGTGGTTGGGAGATCCTTCGCCGACCGACGTGCTCTCGTTCGATCTGTCGGACGGGACGTCCGAATCCGGCGAGATCCTCGTCAGCCACGAATGCGCCCGACGGACCGCGCGAGCGCGCGCCGTCGATGCGCGGCGCGAGCTCTCGTTGTACGTCGTGCACGGCGTGTTGCACTTGTGCGGTCACGACGATCACGGGCCCCGAGATCGGGCTCGGATGCGCGCGGCGGAAGCGCGCGTTCTCGCGTCGCTCGGATGGGCGCCCGACTCGCATCCGCACGACGAGACCGACCGCCGCTCGCGACGAGGGGCTTGATCGAGCCGCTGGAACCTGTATCAGGGATCTAGACGCGCCCGACGATGCGCGTCCCACCCGTTCCCAGCGACTCGTCGTGACGCCCCCCCGTCTCGAAATCGAACAACCAATCAGCAACGCGTCGGCCGGTGCCCTGCTCGCGCCGATCGCGGTCGTGCGACCCCGCGCGAAGAGCCGCGGTCTGCCCCGCTTGACGCGCGTCGCGGCCACGCCCGAAGGGGCGCGGGAGGCCGATCGGGCCGCGAAAAGCGCCGAGAACTTGTGGCGTGCCTACGCTCGTGCACGTCGTGCCGCCGCTCGGTCGAACGCGCGGGAATCCATCGAGGCCGAGCGCTGCGATCGAGCGCGCAACGACCTCGTCGAGCACTACCAGGCCCTCGTGCGCACGCTGGTCTCCGCGCTCCTGCGCCGTCTGCCGCCCACCGTGGATCGCGGCGACCTCGAGACGGCCGGCAACGTCGGTCTCATGTCCGCCATCGAGGCCTTCGATCCGGCTCGCGGCGTGCCTTTCGAGCTGTACGCCGAGCACCGACTGCGCGGTGCGCTCCTCGACGAACTGCGGAGCCAGGACTGGTTGCCGAGGCCGTGGCGGACGCGATTGGAAGCGCGTCGCCGTGCGATCGAGAAGTTGCGCGCCGGTCTTGGACGTGAGCCCTGGGACGACGAGGTCGCGACCCTTCTCGGCATCACGGTCCAGCTCTACCAGCACGACTACGGCGCGGCGCTGGTGGACGGGCCCATCACCCCTTCGTTCTCCGAGGACGATTCGGCGCACAGGGGACCGACTCTCGACGGCGTGCCCGATCTCGTGCGCGAAGCCCCCGAGGAGAACTTGACTCGCGTCGAGCTGCTGCGGCTCGTCGCGGAGAAGTTGTCGGTTCAGGAGTACCGGCTCGTCTACCTCAAGTACTGGGAGGACATGCCGCTGCGCGAGATCGGCACCGTCCTCGGCCTGTCCGAGTCGCGCGTGTGCAAGATCCACCTCGCACTGCTCGGTCGGTTGCGCGACAAGCTCAGCGTGGATCGCTGACGGATCCGCGCGCGACCGCCTAGGCCGCGGCTTGGTTCGCACCGATCAGCGACGCGTACCCGGTCTGCAGGCACTCCCCTGCTTCCTTGGCGGGCACCGGGCGGCTGAACAGGTAGCCCTGGGCCTCGTCGCACTCGAGAACGCGCAGGAACTCGAGCTGGCTCTTCGTCTCGACACCCTCGGCGACGACGGTGAGGTTCAGGCTCTTGCCCATCAACACGATCGACGTGGTGATGGCGGCGTCTTCGGGACTCGACGTGACTTCGCGAACGAAGCTCTGGTCGATCTTCAGTGCGTCGACCGGGAAACGCTTGATGTAGCTCAAGCTCGAGTAGCCGGTGCCGAAGTCGTCGATGGAGAGATGGATGCCCATCTCCTTCACCGTGCGCAGCGTCTCGATCGTCGCGTCGGCGTCCTGGAGGAGGATGCTCTCGGTGAGTTCGAGCTCGAGCCCGCTCGGATCGAGGCCCGTCTCTTCGAGCACGCTCGCGATGTGCACTTCGAGATCCGGCTGACGGAACTGGACAGAGGACAAGTTCACCGCCATGCGTACGTGCGGGAGACCGGCGTCGCGCCAGGCTTGGTTCTGGCGGCACGCCTCGCGGAGCACCCACTCGCCGATGGGGACGATCAGGCCCGATTCCTCGGCGATCGGGATGAATTGACCCGGCGAGACCATGCCGAGTTCCGGGTGTTTCCAGCGCAGGAGCGCCTCGAAACCGACGATCGCGCCGTTCCTCAAGTCGACGCGCGGTTGATAGAAGAGCGTGAGTTCTCCGCGCTCCAACGCGTAGCGCAAGCTCGACTCGAGCGTCAGGCGCTCGAACGTGCTGGAGTTCATCGCTGTCGTGGAGAAGCGGATGCCGTGCAACTGTTCCTGACGCGCGCGGCCCATCGCCTTGCGTGCCGACTCGTACAGCTCGCTCGCGTTCGACCCATCGTGCAGGTGCACGGAGATGCCGACGTTGACCTGGATGGCGAACTTGCGGCCGTCGAGTTCGACCGGCTTTTCGAGCTGTTGCTGGATTCGGCGCGCGACTTTGTAGGCCTCTTGAGTGCGCTCTTGACGCTCGAGCAGCACGGTGTACTCACGGCCTTCGAGCAAGATGACGGGAGCGCTGGCGCTCGGCCCCGAACCCAAACCCTCGCGCATCAGCAGCACGTCGCGCAGACGCTTGGTCAGCGTCGGCAGGCAAGCGCTCATCGCGGCGGGATCCATGGGACCTTCGCTCGGTTCAGCGGAGACGACCAGCATGGCGGCCTGGCTGCGACCCTGACGCGGACTCCGCAGGATCGCGTCGGCGCGCTGGAGGAAACGCTCGCGCGGAGCGGGCCCGGACGAAGCCGTTTCACTCGTGGATTCGTCGGGTGAGAGCTGGGCTCGCAGCGAGAGCACCTCGCGTTCCATGCGCACGGAGCGCAGAACGGTGTCCGCTCGGTGCGCGAGCAGTCGGCCGACGACCGGCGAAACGATCCAGTCCATGGCGCCGGCTCGGGTCGCTTCGTGACAGGACTCGGCCGTTCCGATCGCGATGAGCGGAATGCGCGACTGCGCGTCGCGCCCCCGCACTTCGTCGAGGAGCTCGCGGTCACCTTCGATGCCGCACTCGAGCAGCACGAGGTCCGGACGCGCGGAAAGGCACACGATCGCGGCCTCGGTCGCGCGCGGCTGCTCCACGATCTCCCAACCGGCGGGAATCAGTGTGTCGCGGATCGTCTGTCGCAGCGCGGGATCGCTGACGACACACAAAACCACGGGCGCGTTCCGTGTCGGGTCGGGGGGCATGAAGGCTTCCTGGGAGCGAGTGGACGACTCGCTATCGTCCCGCTCTCACGACGCCTTGATGCCCACCAGCAGGGACCCGTGCCCCGTCCCATTCGCGAGGTTCGCGGATGGAAAAGAGTTCCCGAATGGCCTGATTCCGTGCTGTTCAGCGGAGAGGCCCTGAAGGAATCGACCTGCGGCCTCGCGGGATCTCGTCGCGACGCGAGGGCCCCTGAATTCTGGCGCATCCGGCTTTCGTGTGGGTCAGCGCCCCCGTGCTGGCCCGGCGACCCCGCGCTCCGACGCGCGCGCCGGTGAACTTCGTGGTTTGAGAGCGTCCGCGCGCGTTGCTCGAATCCGCGACCCGCGTGGGGTGCGCACTCACACCGCGCGCCTCCGCGGATGCGACGGCGGACGCTTCGCCGTGCCCGTCAGCGAGCGCTTCGCCGTGCCCGTCAGCGAGCGCGTCGGCGGGCGCGTCGGCGGGCGCATCAGCGGGCGCATCGGCGGGCGCATCGGCGAGCGCATCAGCGGCCGCCGA
>Ga0163148_10000411_pt1 | contig 57705 bp, 60 predicted proteins | sample OliLakLV19MP7P2_FD_148606 | JGI IMG/M metagenome (GOLD analysis project Ga0163148, IMG submission 148606) | Freshwater microbial mat bacterial communities from Lake Vanda, McMurdo Dry Valleys, Antarctica- Oligotrophic Lake LV.19.MP7.P2 | ecosystem: Environmental > Aquatic > Freshwater > Lake >... | reverse complement strand
TTCCTATTACTGTGTATCGTGCTATAACTGCAGGGTTTAATGAAGGAATCGTTCCGCCTTTCATCGGTGGAAATTCAACAGTAACGTTTACGAATACGTCAGTGCCAGTTGATGTTACTCAATTCAGATATGAATGGACGTTTGGTTTGAATTCGACACCAGCAACGGGCTTGGGTGCCGGACCGTTCTCAGTAAACTATAGTACGCCTGGGCAACGAGATATTTCGTTAAAAGTTATAAATATTGCAGCCGAAGCAGCAAGCCTTGGTTGTGAGAGTTCATTCACAAAGACAATTAATATTCAGCTGCTGCCATTGGTGGCTGCGTTTAAGGCAGATCCTCAGCGAGCATGTTTCCCATCTGACTTTACCGTCACGGAAAATACTTCTACCGGAGATGTTATGGATTGGCGCGTGGTAGATAGCAATGGCCGCACAGTAGCAACATCAAATGCTCCGCTGCCGATATTTAAAATAACAAGCCCAGGTTCTTATTCTATCTTTTTGACTACATCGAATTCGCTGACCGGACAGGTAGCAAACACTCAGCAAGATAACTTTGAAGTATTTGATAATCCTACCGCATCGTTCCAATTGCGTCCGAATATTGTTTTTGTGCCTGATACTGAATTAACAACCTTTAACTTTAGCACAGGGGCTACCGACTACGATTGGGATTTTGGAGATGGCGGAACATCCTTTGATATTGAACCAAAGTATGTGTATAAAGTGGAAGGTGTATACGATGTGCGCTTGATTGCCCGCAATGATCACGGACAAGGTTTAGTCTGCACCGATACACTTACTCAAAAAGTAACGGCTAAGCAAGGCGGTGTTACCAAAGTACCAAACGCCTTTACACCAAATCCTAACGGACCAGGAATAGGCGGTAGCGGGACTTTCAACGATGTATTCTTGCCGATTGTAAAAGGCGCAGAGGAATTCAATATGCAAATTTTTGATCGATGGGGTAATTTGATTTTTGAAAGCAATAGTGCCAATATTGGTTGGGATGGATATGACAAAAATGGAAGATTGTTACCAGCCGGAGTGTTTGTGTATAAGCTTACCATTCGATTGTCGGATGGGCAGCGATCAACTCAGATAGGAGATGTAACCATGATTCGATAAAATGAGTAATTTTATAACCATGAGGAGAATTGTTTTTGGGTTATGTAGTTTAATCCTTGTTGTTAATGTTGCATTTGCACAGGATCCTCAATTTTCACAATACTATCAAGCCCCGCTTTACCTCAATCCAGGTTTTACAGGCATTACACCCCAACAGCGTATTGCTATTAATCACCGAATTCAATGGCCTAACTTACCGCAGGCCTTTTCAACTTATTCTTTCAGCTACGACATTTTTATTGACGAGCTAAAGAGCGGATTTGGAATTCTTGCAACGACAGATAAAATGGGTTCTGCCGGGTGGCGCACCACCACGGTTGGATTGAACTACAGTTACAAGATAAGAATCAACAACAAAATTGTTTTCTCACCGGGCTTATACTTTGGATATGGAATTAATGGGCTGGATAGAAGCAAGCTTAAGTTGGGGGATGGCTTAGAATTTGATGGTATCTCACTTGATCCGGATTTACAGAAATTAGGAAACCAGCAATATTTTGATTTTGGATCTGGTTTCCTTATTTACAGCAGATCGCTTTGGATTGGTGCTGCGTTTGGACACATGAACACACCTAACTTATCGATTTTAGGAGATGTAAATCGTTTGCCTATGAAAACTACTATTCATGGTGGCGCCAAATTAACACTTTCATCTGGGCCGCGCGAATTGGATCGCGCCTCGTATCTAACGCCTTCGTTTATTTACCGCAGACAAGGTCCTATCAGTCAGTTAGATTTTGGACTTAACTACCATATTGATCCAATCTCAGTTGGTGTCTGGTATCGCGGTAAGCCGTTCGAGAAAAATTTTATTGGTACCGTAAATCAGGATGCCTTGATTCTAACGCTGGGTCTTTATTTAAAGGATATTACAGTGGGGTATAGTTACGATTTCTCAATCTCAGAACTTTCAACTACGTCAGGCGGAGCGCACGAAATTTCTATTGTCTATGAATTTGTTGCTAAACCTTTACATCGTGGTGTGAAAAAACGTAATCGAATGATTCCTTGCCCAACATTCAATACTAAGAAAAGCTTCTGGGCTAATTAAGGTAAACTCATTTTATCGGCTTAATTATTTCGTTGATCGACTCTGCATGTTGATCAACTTCAATTCACCGTCTTCATACACACCTGCGCCTATTAACGAAGTCTATTAGGGGCTTTAAACGATTCCTAAATCGATTTTAAAGCGATGGTGCAGAAAAGAATATTTGTATTTCTTACATTTTTACTTAGCTCACTTTTTAGTATCAATTCGTTCGCGCAATGTGGAGGAATTATGGAGCCAGGTTTTGCTTTTTTAACCAGCAGTAGGGGATGCGCACCGTTTACAGTTAATATTCAAACGCTTTACCTTTCTTCTGTTTCAGGTACGCAATACTTTATTACCTGGGGTGATGGCACGCCTGAAGAGACCTTCACGCAAGTAAACGCAACAGGTGTCACCATTTCACACAACTATCCCAATACGTCAATTAATTGTGGGTACGATGTTATTATCGATGCTTCAAACGCTTGTAACCCGCGTGGCAGCGTTGTTCCAATCAATACGCAGGTTATAGTCTGGACGAATGATGTCATCTCAATTAATCCGGCCGTATTTAGAGTTTGTCAAGGGTATGCTGCAGATGTTTTATTTACCGATAATAGTGTTTGGAATTGACCGTTCAAGCGCGATCATATTTCGGTGTTGTCACCTTCCTTTGTTTATAAATCTCAAGGTCGATTTGATCAATTGGATTTAGGATTGCATTTCCTCTATGATCCGGTTATGATTGGTGTTTGGTATCGCGGCATTCCCATTAAACAAAATGTAAAGGATAATCTTAGTCGCGATGCGGTGGTGATTGTACTTGGCTTCAATTTTGAAAAATTGGAAATTGGTTACAGCTACGACTTAACCGTATCAGAGCTTGGCCCCATCTCTGGTGGCTCGCATGAAGTAGCGCTTAAGTATAAACTGGGCATTGACATGCATGCTAAGGCCAAGAAAAAGGAAAAGTACATTCCTTGCCCTACGTTTATTAAGAAATAGAGCATTGATTTTTTAGCCACTTTTTCCTGATTTCCTTCTTACCTTTGAGGTCATTTTTGAGGGTAGGATGGATTTCAAGGCACAATTAGATAAAGACATCATTTTTAGAACAATCTCAGAGGCAGGAACCAAACTTGGGTTTCCTACTTATGTGGTTGGTGGCTTTGTGCGCGATCTAATCCTTGACCGACCTAATAAAGATCTTGATTTTGTGTGCGTTGGCAGCGGCATTAAACTGGCGCAACAAGTGGCTCATAATTTAGGTGGTATACAAGTGACCATTTTCAAAACATTTGGCACCGCCATGATAAAGCTGGCCGATCAGGAGCTTGAGTTTGTTGGAGCTCGTAAGGAATCGTATCGGGAGGATTCGCGCAAGCCATTGGTGGAAGATGGAACGCTGGAAGAAGATCAGTTGCGCAGAGATTTTACAATCAATGCGATGGCGATTAGTTTGAACAAAGAAACGTATGGCGAATTGGTTGATCCGTTTGGTGGTGTCCAGCATCTAAAAGAAAAGTTAATAAAAACACCACTCGATCCAAACATTACATTTTCGGATGATCCTTTAAGAATGATGCGCGCCATTCGTTTTGCATCTCAATTCAATTTTGATATTGCAGCCGATACATTTGAAGCAATCACAAAAAATGCGGAACGACTTTCCATTGTGTCGGTGGAGCGCATAATTGTAGAGCTTAATAAAATCATTCTATCGCCAGTTCCTTCGTATGGATTTAAATTGCTTTTTCAAAGTGGGTTGTTAAAGCAATTCTTTCCCGAGATGATCGCCTTGCACGGTGTTGATAGCATTGATAACAAAGCACATAAAGATAACTTCTTCCATACCTTGCAAGTATTAGATAATGTTGCTAAAGTATCGGACGATTTATGGTTACGATGGGCAGCGATTTTACATGATATTGCCAAGCCTGTTACCAAACGTTTTGATAAAGCAGTAGGGTGGACCTTTCATGGACATGAAGACAAGGGCGCACGCATGACACCGGGCATCTTTCGCAGGTTGAAACTGCCAATGGATGCGAAGATGTTGTTTGTGCAAAACCTTGTGCGTTTGCATTTGCGTCCTATTGCTTTAGTGAAAGAAGTTTCTGACTCCGCAATTCGAAGACTTTTGTTTGAGGCCGGAAATGATATTGAAGCGTTGATGAAACTTTGTCGCGCGGATATTACATCTAAGAACAACGATAAAGTATCAAAATATCTACGCAACTTCGATGAAGTTGAAAAGAAGATGATTGATCTGGAGGAACGTGACCAAGTTCGGAATTTTCAATCACCTATAACGGGGGATGAGATTATCAAACTCTTTCAGGTTACCCCTGGCCCGATAATTGGAGAGCTGAAAGAAGAAATAAAAGAAGCAATCCTGGAAGGAGTTATTCGTAACAATCGCCAGGAGGCATATGAATTATTAATGAAAATTGCGAATAAAAAAGGATTGATAACTAACGAAGTAAACTTAAAATAAATGAAACCTAGCGTACTAATTTTCTTTGCGTGCAGTATGACTGTATCAGTTGCTAATGCACAAACTCAAAAACCTAAAGCTGAGACAACCAAACCGCAGACTCAGCCACAAACAAAGCCTCAGGAACAACCTAAGCAAGCGGTTAATCTATTGACCGAACACTTCTATAAAAAGTATGTAACTGCTTTGCAGTGGAACGATAACGTGGTGGCCAAAGATGCGCTTTACGATTTAATCATTGAGAACCCACTTAATGACTCACTCATTTTTAATTTGGCCTACTATTACTATGAAAATCAGGAGTATCCTTCGTCTGTCTTAGTTTCACAACAACTATTGGCTCGCAATCCTAAAAATCTTCCCGCGCTTGAAATGTCAGCAGTTGGGTTTGAGTTGATGGGGGTGCCGGATAGAGCCTTGCAAAATTATGAGAGCCTGTACTTGCTTACCAACGAGATTAGCACACTTTATAAAATGGCCTTTTTGCAATATGATATAAAACGATTTGCTGAATGCCTGGCTTCAATCGATATTCTGCTTACAAACAAAGACCTCGATGCTACCAAAGTCTCCTTTAATGACGTGGAGAACAAACCAAAAGAATACCCAATGAAGGTGGCGATTCTTAATTTGAAAGGATTGGCAGTACAAGAGCACCTGGGCGACAAGGTAGCTGCAAAGAAGCTTTACGAGGAAGCATTGGCCATAGCACCTGATTTTGTTTTAGCAAAAGAGAATCTGGCTAAAGTAAAATAGCATGCAACCTTTCAAAGGCAGTGCTGTCTTTGAAATCAGATAATTAGGCTTGGAGGCCCGGGCAGCACATATCCACCACGATTTGATAGACCGCTGCAGGCAGGGTGATCGTATTGCGTACCATCGGCTTTATAAATTGTATAGCCGTAGTATGTATAATGTTGGCTACCGAATCGTTAATAATGCGGATGAGGCGGAGGATGTTCTACAAGAGGCCTTTATCAGTGCCTTTAATAATTTAGAGAGTTATCGGGGTGATTCAACGTTTGGCGCGTGGTTGAAACGGATTGTAATCAATAAGGCCATCAACGAGGTGAATAAGCGAAAACTGGATCGCCTGCCAGAAGATGACCGGTGGGATGTGATGGAGGAAGTAGAAGTTGATGTGTTTGAAGGGTTTCCTTTTACGGTGGAACGTGTGCGTGGGGCTATTGAGAGATTGCCGGATGGCTACCGTTCAGTACTTTCTTTGTATCTTTTGGAAGGTTACGACCATGGTGAGATAGCAGAGATATTAAAAATAACAGAGTCTACCTCAAAATCTCAGTTTAACAGAGCTAAGAAAAAATTAAAAGAACTTTTGGAGGAAGCGAGCGTATGAAAGATTCACTAAAAAAATTCGTTGAAGGTTTCTTAGCGGAGTCTCTGTTTTCAGGACTCCGCGTAATCCTGTGCGCAGCGTCCCCGAAAACGGGAGACACTGCGGAGAAAATCAAAATCTCAGTTTAACAGAGCTAAGAAAAAATTAAAAGAACTTTTGGAGGAAGTTAGCAAATGAAAGATTCACTAAAAAAATTCGTTGACGAAAACCGCGCTGAATTTGATAGCCGCGAGCCATCCGAAAAAGCATGGGATCAGATAGAAAACAAACTACCCACTAAGCAAGTATCGTTATGGAATAACACCATGATCTGGCGGGTGGCCGCGATGTTGTTTTTAGGATTATCAGTTTACTTATTTACTAGTCAGAATTCGGTAAAGACCTCCGCTCGCGAGTCAGCTAAACTGCAAGGAGAGTTTTCTGATTTAGAAAGTTTCTATAGCGAACAGATTTTGGAGAAGGTTGAGTTGATCAACCACATTCAAAGCTTTAATGATCAGGAAAAGTTTACCCAAGACCTTGAAAAACTGGAAGCGATGTACTCTGTGTTAAAAGAACAGATGAAAATTAATCCGACAGAAAAAGTGAAGGATGCGCTGATTCTTAATTTTTTGGTGCGAATGGATTTATTGAACCAACAAATAAAAAGCATCGAAGATGCTAAGCGTGAAAAGAATCAGGAGAAAGAGGCTTCGGTTTAGATTGAATGACTTTGACAAACTCAAAAATCCTCACCCTTCAGCTCAAATGTATCTTTATTGCTGTCTAATATTTTCCCATCCTCACACTCAATGTCTCGTATCGTCTCCCGCTGCGGGGACGATGCGTGTTGGAAACGCTAGACGATGCTTGAAATTCGATTATAGATTGCAGTAAGACATAAGCCCTAAAAATCCTCACCCTTCAACTCAAACGTATCTTTATTGCTGTCTAATATTTTCCCTTCTTCGCATTTCAACACCCGCGCAGGAAATTTCTTTATCAAGCCATAGCTATGGGTAGCCATTAGCACGGCCGTGCCACTTTTATTGATCTGTTGGAATATTTTCATAATCCCGCTAGATACTTCGGGATCTAAGTTGCCGGTTGGTTCATCAGCAATCAGTATGAGTGGCTCGTTGATTAATGCGCGGGCAATTACTACGCGCTGCTGCTCACCACCAGAGAGTTGATGCGGCATTTTTTTCTCTACAGAACCTAAGCCTACTTGCATCAGCACTTCCGCGAGACGATTTTTCATTAAGGCACCTTCTTTCCAACCCGTAGCCTTCATTACAAAGATTAGGTTTTCGCCCACGGTTCGATCTGGAAAGAGTTGAAAGTCCTGAAAGATGATTCCGATCTTTCTTCTTAGTAATGGAACCTGATTTGTTTTAATCTCGCGGATATTAAAGCCCGCCACACTAATATCACCCAAGCGCAAAGGAAGATCTGCGTAAAGCGTTTTTAATAAGGATGATTTTCCCGATCCCGTGCGACCAATCAAAAATACAAACTCGCCTTTCTCAATATCAAAACTGATATCACCTAATACTGTATTATGATCTTGAAAGATGGTAGCCTCTTTTACACGAACAACAGGGTCAGATGAAAACATTAAATTCTTAATTCGTAAGTCTCAATTCTTAATTTGTAAATCTTAATTCTAAAATCTCTCACCCATTTGCTTTCTTATGGTCAGCTAGAAATTTTTCCAATCCGCTATCGGTAAGCGGGTGTTTCAATAAACCAGTGATAACGTTTAGTGGACAGGTAACAACATCGGCACCAATTTCGGCACATTTGATTAGGTGCATGGAATGGCGAACGCTGGCTGCCAAGATCTCAGTATCATAGCCATAGTTATCATAGATCAATCTGATTTGTGCAATCAACTCTAATCCATCCTGCGAAATATCATCTAATCGACCAATAAAAGGCGAGAGGTAGCTCGCTCCGGCCTTAGCCGCTAATATTGCCTGACCCGCAGAGAACACCAATGTACAATTCGTGCGTATACCTTCGCTCGTAAATTGCTTAATAGCTTTTATACCCTCTTTAATCATGGGTACCTTAACCACAATCTTATCATCGATTTTAGCAAGTTCTTTTCCTTCCTTAATGATGCCCGCGAAATCAGTAGCTATCACTTCAGCACTTACGTTGGCATCTACAATATTGCAAATAGCTTTGTAATGAGCCATTACTTTTTCCTTACCGGCAATGCCTTCTTTTGCCATAAGCGATGGGTTGGTGGTAACACCATCTAATACGCCCAGGTCATAGGCTTCTTTTATTTCGTTCAGGTTGGCTGTGTCAATGAAGAATTGCATGGTTAAAGTGGTTTGGTGTGTAAAACTAACTCAAAAAATGAAAAACCTTCCCTCGTTTTGGTCGGAGAAGGTTAAAAAGGTGGCAAACCGAACATCGCACCGCTACAACTGCCTACCCTTGCTACCTTCCGATCCTGGGGGAGTTCAGCAGGAGCTGGTCGTGCCGATTTGCCGCTGCAAAACTAAGAAAATTGTTGAACCCAGACGATTGTCAGACTAATCCTGCTAAATAAAGATTGAATTCAAGCGCGTTAACTTCAACAAAATCATCGGCCTTTAAATCCTCAAAAATTTCACCATCAAATTTAAGGTCACGCATCTGTGATCCATCTTTTCCAACCCAAATTTCAGTTCCTTTTAGGTGAATGGGATTTACCCGAACCAGAATTTTTGCTTCTTTGGTCTCTTTTTTGAAATATTGATGAACGATATTGTTTTCCTTTCCCATAAGAATACGTGCAAGCAAATAAAATTCTATCTATTCCCGAAACATTAACCACTGAACGATTGGTTTTAAGCCGTTTAAGAATGGAAGATGCTGAAGAAATATTTTATACCTACGCCAGCAAGCCTGAAAGTACCAAATTTGTGAGTTGGCCAACGCACCAATCTATTAAGGATACGCGTGAATTTTTGAGGCGCACGACAGCCGCATGGCGCGAAGGAGTGGATTATTCATTTTCCATTCGGTTAAAAGAAACAGGTCGCTTTCTTGGCGGTTGTGGATTTATCAACGATGAAGGCAAGGTGCAAATTGGGTATGTTTTTGGGTCGTTGCATTGGGGTAAGGGCTATGCAACGGAGGCTACCAAAAAGATGCTTGAGATTCTAACAGGTCAAGCCGCTGTTTATAGAATAGGATCGTTTATCGATGCTGAGAATACAACCTCTGCCAAGGTTCTTCTTAAAGCAGGGCTAGTGGAAGAAGCTTGCCTACACGACTGGTTTAAATTCCCTAACCAGGGTAATGTACCTAAGGATTGTATTCTTTTTAGGATGCCTGAATAGTAAGTTGACAATGGAAGAACACGATTTCATTTGGTAACAGTTTTGTCAATTGCTCATTTGTTAACTGCTAATTTCTCATCAACGAAGCTGGTTCTAAAATCTCATCAATCTTAATTCCTTCCAGAATTTTTTCTTCAAGTCCAGTTGCCCATGTATTCAGGTATCTCACCACATCCGACTTTACATTATGTTTTAAATTTCGTTCCGCAAAAGGTATTAAGGCCAACACTTCCGGGTTGGATAGTTTTTCCAACTGCTGCAATTCTTCGCGAGTGAATCCAAAGTCAACAAGTTCGGTTATCAGATCATCCATAGGAAGACCGCTGGCAGCACAATAATCATTTAGTTGTTCGGTCCAGTCGCCATGCCGTTCCATGGCTCTGCGATGAATTTCTTGTTTAGTTAGTTTGGTAATTTCCTGTGCCAGAAAGCCACAGTTGCAAAGCCCCATGTGACCCCATTGGTAGCTTGGACTAATAGCTATTTTTTTAGCTGCATTTCGCAAGGCTTGGATTAGTTCTGGACGTATATTCATTGGATGCGGATTTATTAGGTACAACAAATTGTTCAAGGAGTTGTTTTAACTCTAAGTTAAAGAATTTAACGCATTGTGAGGAGGCCGGATTTGGTGGAAAGTAATCCCTTTGCTATACTTGCCGTATAATTTAAAATTCAAATGGGTAGAGGAGATAAAAAGACAGCTAAGGGCAAAAGAGAAAAAGGCTCTTTCGGTGTTTCAAGGAACAAATCAAAAATTAAGGCTCAATTGAAGCGTGTTGCCTCAAAGAAGAAAGTGGTAGCATCTTCTACTGAAGAAGTTAAGCCTAAGAAAGCCAGAAAAAAAGCTGACGCGTAATGACAAAGTCTGTTCACATGGCATGGTGGTGGCACAAGTCGAAATTCGATTGGTGAGCAGCCCAGCTATGTAAAAATTTATATGCCGAAGGCCCGCTGTTCACAGTGGGTCTTTTTATTTTAATTCGAATGTAAACTCAAATTGAATGCAGCATAAACTCAAAACATATTCTAAACGATTATTGGCTGATACCATCACCCCGGTAAATATCTATTTGAAACTCCGCGATGTATTCGCTGGAAGTATTCTGTTAGAAAGCTCCGACTATCATGGTAATGAAAATAGTCTTTCGTTTATCTGCTGCGAGCCGTTAGCTACTTTTCGTGTGGCGAATAGCTTGGCCGAAGTACGATATCTCAATCAGCCAACCGAGAAAATTACAATCACGAAGAAAGGGCAGGCTGCTCAACTGCTAGAAAACTTTAAGCATTCGTTTCAACCCGATAGTAGTGTTGAATCAAAGTATCCGCATGATGGCTTGTTTGGTTATATGACCTACGATTCAGTTCGGTACTTTGAGGATGTTTCAATCCAGCAAACTGAGTCGGCCTTGCCGGATATGATTTACTCCTTGTATCGGTATGTGATGGTGGTTGATCATTTCTTTAATGAATTGACGTTGTTTGAACATCAGTTAGAAAGTTCTGCTAACGAAAGCAGTTTGGATAGAATTGAACAACTAATCTTTAATAACAGAGTTACCACATTCAAATTCAAATGCACGGATAAAGAAGAATCAAATTATAGCGATGATCAGTTTCTTGAAATGATTGAGAAGGGCAAGCAACACTGCTACCGGGGCGATGTTTTTCAAATTGTGCTTTCGCGCAGATTTACCATGGGTTTTCAAGGCGATGAATTCAATGTGTACAGAACGTTACGCTCGATTAATCCCTCGCCCTATCTTTTCTATTTTGATTATGGAAACTTCAAATTGTTTGGGTCCTCACCAGAAGCCCAAATCCAGATTAATAAAGGTAAAGCGCATATTTATCCTATTGCAGGAACCTTTCGCAGGTCAGGCAATGATCAGGAAGATGCAGCGATAGCAGAAAGACTTTCTGCAGATGAAAAGGAAACCGCAGAACATATTATGCTTGTTGACCTTGCGCGAAATGATATGAGTCGCAATGCAAGCGATGTTAAGGTTGAAGTATTTAAGGAGATTCAATATTACTCGCATGTTATTCATCTGGTGTCAAAAGTGACCGGTACGCTGGCTCCAAATGCTTCGGTTATTCAAATGGCAGCCGATACCTTTCCTGCGGGTACTTTATCGGGTGCGCCTAAGCACATGGCTATGAAGTTGATTGATGGATATGAGAATATTAATCGTGGCTTTTATGGAGGTGCCATTGGTTTTTTAGGATTTGATGATTCGTATAATCATGCCATCATGATCCGCACATTTTTAAGCGCAAATAATAAACTTACTTATCAAGCTGGGGCAGGTGTAGTATCAAAGTCCAGTTCAGAAAGTGAGTTGCAGGAAGTGAATAACAAATTAGAAGCCTTGCGCAAAGCAGTGGTTTTAGCAGAACGAATTTAAGTATGAAGATATTAGTATTAGATAATTACGATTCGTTTACCTACAACCTGGTTCACATCATTCGCGAGAGTGGTTATGCGTTGGATATTTATCGGAATGATAAAATTAGTCTGGAGGATGTGAAGCAGTATGATAAGATTTTGCTTTCACCGGGCCCGGGTATTCCGGATGAGGCTGGGATTATGAAGCAAGTAGTTTCAGCGTATGGCGCTTCAAAAAGTATTCTTGGAATTTGTTTGGGGCATCAAGGCATTGCTGAAGTGTATGGTGGTAAACTTTTTAACATCCCTACCGTGTTGCATGGTGTTACTTCAACCGTGGAGGTAAAAGATCCAAGTGATTATCTTTTTAAAGATGTTCCTTCTGAATTTCCGGCAACACATTATCATTCATGGGCAGTGCTACCAGAGGGTTTTCCAGCAGAGCTGAAAATTACCGCAGTCAATCCCGATGGATTGATTATGGGTTTATCGCATACTCGTAATGATGTAAAGGGCTTACAGTTTCATCCTGAATCAATCATGACTTTATCGGGGCCAGCCATTATTAAGAACTGGTTGAAAAACTAGACTAGCGTTTTATGAAAAAGATTTTATCGGAATTAATTGATCATCGGTCGCTCACAAAGGAAACAGCGCATGAAGTACTGGTTAATCTGGCTACTGGTAAATTTAATTTAAGTCAGACTGCAGCTTTCATGACAGTATACATGATGCGCAGTATTACCGTGGAAGAGTTGCAAGGTTTTAGAGATGCCATGCTAGAGCTTTGTATCCCTGCTCACTTTGATCAACCTGTTATGGACGTTTGTGGAACGGGGGGTGACGGCAAAAACACGATCAACCTATCTACGCTCTCAACATTTGTTGTAGCTGCGGCAGGGCAGCCTGTGGCAAAGCATGGTAACTATGGAGTTTCATCCGCTTGTGGATCTTCGAATTTGCTGGAATACTTCGGATATAAATTCACAAATAATATTGATGAATTGAAGAGAAGTTTAGATCGCTCCAATATCTGCTTCATGCATGCACCGTTGTTTCACCCAGCCATGAAAAATGTAGCCCCGATTCGAAAGGAGTTGGGCGTTAAAACCTTCTTCAATATGCTGGGACCCATGGTTAATCCGGCATTTCCAAAGCGTCAGTTGGTTGGTGTATTTAGTCTTGAGCTGGCCCGTCAATACGGCTATTTGTATCAGAATAGTGATAAAGATTTTCTAATTCTACATTCATTGGATGGATATGATGAGGTATCACTTACGAGTCCATTTAAATTCTTTTTCAATGAAGGTGAACGAATAGCCGATCCGGCAGATTTAAATCTGCCAGCTATAAAATATGAAGACATTAAAGGCGGATCGACTGTTGAAGAATCTGCCAAACTATTTATGAATGTGTTGGAAGGCAAAGGGACTGAGCCGCAAAACAATGCGGTGATAGCGAATGCAGCCATGGCTCTTTATTGTGTGGATCGTAAAGCGGGATTGATTGGCGCTGTCGATAAGGCAGCGGAATCACTGAAGTCGGGCAAGGCTCTAGAATCATTTAAAAAATTAATGGAAGGATAGTATGAATATTCTGGATGAAATCATAAAAGATAAATACAAGGAAGTAGAAGAACGGAAGTCTTTGTATCCGGTCAAACTGCTTGAGCAAAGTATTTATTTTCAATCGCCTGTTGTATCGCTAAAGAAGTATGTTCAGCGTGAAGATAAATCCGGCATCATTGCTGAGATAAAAAGGAAGTCGCCTTCCAAGGGAATAATCAATGCGCACGTTTCCGTTGAACGCACGTCTATTGGTTACATGCAAGCAGGTGCTTCGGCATTGTCGGTGCTTACTGATTCAAAATATTTTGGTGGGAGTAAAGAGGACTTGATGATTGCAAGAAAGTTTAACTTTTGTCCGATCCTAAGAAAAGATTTTGTGGTTGATGAATATCAGATCATCGAAGCGAAGTCGATGGGAGCCGATGCAATACTATTGATTGCTGCTGCCTTGGAACCAACCAAGTTGGCAAGTCTGGCCGCAGTGGCGCGTTCCCTAAACCTTGAAATCTTGATGGAGATTCATAATGAAGTGGAACTTAAAGATAATTTGAATGCCGATGTTGATTTGATAGGCGTGAACAATCGTGATTTGAAAACGTTTAAAACTGAGCTAGAGATTTCTAAACAGTTGGCTTCAAAAATCCCCGATCATTTTGTTAAAGTATCGGAAAGTGGAATTGAAAATCCTGAGACAATAATAGAGTTAAGAAAGTATGGGTATCAAGGTTTTTTAATGGGTCAGAATTTTATGCAAACAAGCAGACCTGAGAAAGCCTGTTATGAATTTGTTCAAGAATTAAAAAGACTTGCGGGCATCTCTAAAAACTCCGCTTACCCTTCTCTCCCGATAGCTATCGTGATGGAGAAGGGGTAGGGGTTGAGGTAATAGAAGCAAAGGTTTTTAGAGATGCCTTTGAGAAATAGAAACAATGAAAAGCAGGACTATTAAAATCAAAGTTTGTGGAATGCGAGATGCTAACAACATCATGCAAGTTGCTGACGTGCATCCTGATTTTATGGGCTTTATTTTTTATCCGCCTTCGCCAAGGTTTGTCGGAGTTGATTTTGATATCCCAAGCGAGTTCCCCAAGGACATTAAACGAGTAGGAGTTTTTGTAAATGAAACAAGTAGTAGGGTTGCTGAATTGGCAAGAAAGAACCAGTTGGATTTTCTCCAACTTCATGGTGACGAATCGGTAGAGTACTGTCTGGAATTAAAGAATGCGGGCTTTGGTGTTATAAAAGTATTTCGCGTGGATGTGGATTTTGATTTTAATCAAACCGAAATTTATTCAGAAGTCGTTAACTACTTTCTGTTCGATACAAAGGGAAAATATTACGGTGGCAATGCACTGAAATTTGATTGGGCCTTATTGAAAAAATATGATCAGAAGATTCCGTTTTTTCTAAGTGGCGGGATTGACATCAACGATGTTAATACTATTCTTGAGTTGGAAGGAATGAATTTAGTTGCGATTGATATCAACAGTGGGGTAGAGCGATCCCCAGGATTAAAAGACATTGTTAAATTGTCAGAAGTCATAAACAAAATACGAATATGAAGTTTCAAGTGGATGCGAGTGGCTATTACGGCCAGTTTGGAGGAGCCTATATTCCTGAAATGCTTTATCCAAATATTGAAGAGTTGCGGGAAAACTATTTGAAGATTATGGCCGAGCCTGAGTTTCAAAAAGAGTTTAACGACCTGCTTAAGAACTATGTGGGTCGGCCAACGCCTTTGTATCTGGCCAAGCGATTGTCGGAAAAATACACCGCAACAATTTATCTAAAACGCGAAGACCTCTGCCACACAGGTGCTCACAAGATTAACAACACCGTTGGACAAATCTTGCTGGCGAAGCGACTGGGCAAGCAAAAAATTATTGCAGAGACCGGAGCTGGGCAACATGGGGTGGCAACCGCTACCGTGTGCGCGTTGATGGGCATGGAGTGTATTGTCTATATGGGCAAGCTGGACATGGATCGCCAGCGACCCAATGTGGAGCGGATGCGCATCTTGGGAACAAAAGTGGTTCCGGCTTTATCTGGAAATATGACCCTAAAAGATGCTACCAATGAAGCGATGCGACATTGGATCAATCACCCAACGGATACGCATTACATCATTGGATCGGTGGTTGGTCCGCACCCATATCCGGATTTGGTTGCAAGGTTTCAATCGGTGATCAGTGAAGAAATTAAAAAGCAATTACAACATGAAATAGGAAATCCATATCCTGACTATGTGATCGCCTGTGTTGGCGGAGGAAGCAATGCGGCTGGTGCTTTTTACCATTTTCTTTCCGATGAGCATGTAAATCTAATTGGGGTTGAAGCTGCAGGCAAAGGAGTTGATACTGGAGAATCTGCAGCAACCACAGCACTTGGGAAGCCCGGTGTTTTGCATGGCAGCAAGACGTTGCTCATGCAGACGCAAGACGGACAGGTGATTGAACCCTATTCAATTTCGGCTGGGTTAGATTACCCGGGCATTGGTCCCTTGCACGCGCATTTATTTGAGACGGGTCGGGTTCAGTTTATGAACGTAACGGATGATGAAGCGATGAATGCGGGAATTGAATTGAGTAGGACGGAAGGTATTATTCCGGCCATAGAAACGGCACACGCCATTGCGGCCTTAGACAAAATGGAGTTTACAAAAGATGATGTTGTTGTCATCAATTTATCAGGTCGCGGGGATAAGGATTTAGAGACTTATATAAGGTGGGGGAAGTATTAATTACGAATTTGGAATTACGAGTTACGAATTATTATTTTCGAAATAAAGTTGATTTAATAATAATTTTTCCGCTTTGTAAAGAACTTCGATCTGATAGGTTCAGTCACCCCTCTCCTCCGGAAAGAGGAAGGGGGTGAGGTGATAAGGAAATGATAATGATTCACAGAATTTAAACAATCGACTTAGCATATGAAGATAGTGGTGATCTTGTTTTTGCTTTCAACAATGCTTTTCAGTTGTGAAACGAATAAGTCTCACGAAGATTCTACAGACCTTATAGCTTACCGAGCTGAGATTGAAGCATGGCATCAAAAAAGAATTATTGATTTGAAATCTGAAGATGGCTGGCTAAACCTGGCGGGATTATTTTGGTTGAAGGAAGGAATAAATTCATTCGGAAGCGATGAGGCGAACGACCTTGTTTTTCCTAAAGATAAGATCGCTGCTAAGGCTGGTTTTTTTATTGTTAATAATGGAACTGTTCAACTAAATGCTTTAAGCGGAGTGGAAATTTTAGATGGAGGCAATCCGGTAAAAGAGAAAATTATCTTCCATCCCGACTCAACAAAAAATGGTTTACTAAGTCATGGGTCATTACAATGGTTTATCATTAAGCGTGACGATCAGGTTGGGGTTCGGCTTCGGGATTTAGGGAGTAAATCAATTGAAGAGTTTGCGGGCATCGAGCGGTATGAAGCTAATCCAGAATGGAAAGTTTTGGCTAAACTTGAAATTCCAGAAAGTAAAAAAAGAATCAGTATTACGAACGTGCTAGGCCAAACTACGGTTCAGGTTTCACCCGGCACATTAGTGTTTAACCTTAATGGTAAGGAGTATCTCCTTGATGCGTTAGAGGGCGGGAAAGAGGAGTTGTTCATAATTTTTGGAGACCGTACCAACGAAAAAGAAACGTATCCAGCCGGGCGCTACCTGTACATTAAAACTCCTGACGAAAATGGAATGACGGAGATTGACTTTAACAAGGCATACAATCCACCGTGTGCGTTTACTCCGTTTGCAACGTGTCCACTACCACCTGCTCAAAATGTGTTAGCAATACCAATTTTAGCTGGCGAGAAGAATTTTCACATGAATACGAATTGACTATGGATAACCGAATAACTAAATTATTTGCTTCTAAAAAGAAAAACATTCTTTCCGTTTTTTACACGGCTGGCTATCCAACCCTAAACAATACGGCAGCAATAGCAACGTATCTTGAGGCTGCAAACGTAGACATGATCGAAATTGGAATTCCATTCTCTGATCCTATTGCAGATGGACCAACTATTCAGGAGAGTAATAAGGTGGCGCTTGATCAGGGAATGAATGTAGGTTTATTGCTACAGCAAGTAACTGAACTACGTGGCGTAATCAAGATGCCAATTATATTGATGGGTTATTTTAACCCGGTAATGCAATATGGGGTTGAACGTTTCTTTAGGGATGCAGCCAAAGCCGGTGTAGATGGATTCATTCTTCCAGATCTTCCTATTGATGAATTTGAAAAAGAATATAAGGCCATAACAAACTCATTAAATCTTAGTGTCTCATTCTTACTATCTCCAACAACTTCTGAGGCCCGCATCAAGAAAATTGATTCGCTAAGTTCTGGATTTATTTATGCGGTATCTTCTTCAAGCACCACCGGAGCTAAGTCAGAATTTTCGGAGGAACAAGTAGCCTACTTCAAAAAATTAAAGGCTATGAAGTTGACCCATCCTTTTCTTATCGGTTTTGGAATCTCAAATAAAAAGACGTTTTCTCAAGCGTGCGAGTATGGCGCAGGAGCCATTGTTGGAAGTTCATTTATTACAGCGCTTAAAAAGAGTACCAACTTGAAAGAGGACATTGCTGAATTTGTTCAAACCCTGACTGCATAGTTTATGATTATACAATTGTTAGATAGTATCTCAGAATCTGAAAAAAAAAGCATCGCAGATAAGGTAGCTACTTTTGGTTTTAAAACTATGGAAGTAAAAACCCAACGCGGCTTTTACCTGATCGGCATAGGGAACAAGGATTTTGACATTCGGCAGGTTGGCCACATGAAAGGTATTCTCGATATCCATCGCGTTTCAGATGAATATAAATTGGTGTCGGCTAAATGGAAGGTAGAACCTACCGTGATTGATTTGGGTGATGGCGTTAAACTTGGCGATGGAAATCTATCCATTATGGCTGGGCCGTGTTCGATCGAAAATGAGCAACAAGTTGATTTGACAATTGATCATTTAAAGCAGAACAATATACGGATTATGCGCGGTGGTGTTTTTAAGCCACGCAGCTCACCGTATGCATTTCGGGGGTTAGGTATTGAGGGTTTGCAAATGTGGCATACTAAAGCGAAAGCCGCAGGTATCAAGATTATTAGCGAGGTAATGCAAGTAAGCCAGATCGAATCCATGCTTCCGTATGTAGATATTTTTCAGGTAGGAGCAAGGAACACGCAGAATTTTAATTTACTGGACGAGCTGGGTAAAGTTGATAAGCCAGTGATGATTAAGCGCGGTATTTCGGGTACCATTGATGAATTATTGTCGTCAGCCGAATATGTTTTTTCAGCAGGTAATGAAAAGTTAATTCTTTGCGAGCGCGGAATTCGCACGTATGAAAAAGCCAGTCGCAATACTATGGATATCAATGCAATTCCAATTCTTAAATCAAAAACTCATTTGCCTGTGGTGGCCGACCCTTCGCATGCTATTGGTATTCGCGAATATGTTGAGTCAATTGCGTTGGCATCGGTAATGGCCGGAGCAGATGGAATAATCTATGAGACCCATCAAAAACCTGAAGAAGCATTTAGCGATGGTCAACAGACGCTTGATTTTGATGAGTCCGCAAAAATGGTAACGAAACTCCGTAAAGCTTACCAACTTTTAATAAGCGAGTAGCACCTCACCGAGTTTCATCTTTTATCCATTGGCGAGCCTCTTCAAGGGTTTCGCAGAATCCGTACTTTACAGGATATGCATCCTTAATTTGTTGTAGCTTTTTCTTGTATTCCGGTAATTCATAATCTTTTTTAGAAACAATCAAGACAATAGTTTTTACTCCTATTTTTAAGTATTCATTTTTATATTTTTCCCTTATTCGATTTAGTTCAGCCTCATCGCGTTGCGGTACTTTTCGAATATCAGAAATCCAATTTGGTGTTCGATAGGCTCTTAAGAAATCTAATGAAACTGATAGCACTTGTTCAAATTCTTCAGGCGTATGATCCCGTTGCCAAATCACGCACAATGCTTCAATGGAGGCATCGAAGAATAAACTGACAACATCATTTTGAAAGATAAGTTGCTCACCAATGTTTTCAGGAATTTTAAGGTAAACCGAAAAGGTTGTTCCTTGATTCACGGAACTCTTAACCTTTATGCTGCCACCCATTGCTTCGGTTTGCAATTTTACCAGGAATAAACCCAGTCCCTTACCTTCCACATGGGTATGGAAACGTCTGTATAAGCTAAACACCTGACTCCCGAATCGATTCATATCAAGACCAATTCCATTGTCGGCCACATCCAATTTAATGAAACTTCCCTCGCGGGAAGTGGATACACTAATTACACACGCTCTTTCTGAATCGCGGTATTTGATAGCATTGCTGATAAGATTGTAGAGAATGCTATGCACCATGATTTTAACTGAGTAAACTTCTGGTGCAGATTCAAAATTTGAATGAATAGTAACACCGTAATCATCAATATCTTTCTTTAAAAGTGTTCTTACATGCTCAAGTTCGTTAACCCATAAAATTCGCTGCCGTAGTTTGGTGATTTTATTACGAATATCAATGATGTTGCTAAGGTCTTTAATGGTTGATTCTAATGAATTCATGGAGGTTCTAAAGTGCTCAAAAAGAGGCCTGTTGTTTGGTCCGAGTTCATTAAAATCTAAAAGATTTAATAAACCGCCAATGCTCGCCATCGGTCCGCGCAGATTATGAGAGATTGTATAGGAGAACTGTTGCAGATCGTTATTATGATTAATTAACTCTGAGTTTGTCTCAGTCAGCTGCTTATTTTTTTCAATAATTTCTTCCGAGAGCTGACTATTTTCAGCAGCCAACATTTCACGCTGCCTCCCAATCAATTCGTTGGCTTCAACTAGCTTTTTTTGTTGTTCAAGTAATAATTCGCGCTGTTTTTTCAAATTCTCATTGGTTGAGTTTAAACTCAAAATGAGGGATTGATTTTCAGTATCTGATTTTTCAAAACTGTTTTTAAGAAAATAGGCGCTGATTGAGATAACCAGAAAGGTTGTTAACACCACGTAGTTAAGAAAGTAATAGTTTGGAGCAGTGAAACCCATTTGATAATAGCCCACACCAAACAAGGCATGAATTGGATCGAACAGCAGCAGACAAACGAAATTTATTATAAGGGCCGGAATCCAGTATTTCCGTTCTTCCATTTTAAATAAAATGAAGGGAAATAAAGTGGCTGCAAGAAGCGTAAGCCTAAATTCAAAGTATTGGAATTCCTCCAGTTGGAAGTAATCAAACTTATCAATAACGGAAGTAACAACTGAGGCGAGACTAAGCACAATGGATAACAGAATACGGCTTGCTGAGGTAAATCCAAGGTTGTTGATAAACAACGGTAACAAAAACACAATGGAGAATCCAAGCGCTAATTGCGAAGAATAGATAAAGCCAAATGAAAGTGCCGAAACCAGGAAAAGAATAAATGCCAGGCCCGCGATAAGCACGCTTACACGATTAGTCAGCACCACATTTCTTGCATGGTGCAGGCTATTAGTTTTGTTAAAACCCCAATAGCTAATCGTTTTCCAAAGACTCATAGCGTGCGTCTTGTTTGATTAGAAAAGTAGCTTTGTTTTGTCAACCACACAACTAATTTAGTCTTTACTGGTTATTAAAAGTTTTATATTTGAAGCAGTTCAATCGGTTGAAATTTGTAAAGGTGTGAATAAAAACAACTCACGTAAGGAAGATCAGGCTAAGTTGCTTTTAAAGGCCTACGAATTGATGTGTGTATCAATCGGGATGGCAGATATCTATGAAACAAATAGAGAAATATCCAGCAAGTACGTGCATAGTACTTCCCGTGGGCATGAAGCGATTCAACTGGCGGTTGGCCTTCAGCTAAAGGAGTTTGATTATGCCGCTCCCTATTATCGCGATGAGTCGATGCTGTTAGGGCTGGGCTTGGAGCCTTACGAATTGATGCTTCAGTTGATGGCTAAAGCCGATGATCCATTTTCTGGTGGCCGAACCTATTACGGACATCCCTCTTTGCGGAGAAAGGGGTTCCCTACTATACCACATCAAAGTTCGGCTACGGGTATGCAGGCAATCCCGGCAACGGGCATGGCGCAGGGCATTGCTTATCTCGAATCTCAAAAATTAATGAAGAGTAAGAATCGCCCCATTGTTTTGTGCTCTTTGGGTGATGGCTCGGTTACGGAGGGCGAAGTTGCCGAAGCTTTTCAAATGGCGGTATTAAAAAAATTACCAATCATATATTTAGTGCAGGATAATGACTGGGGTATTTCAGCGTCTGGCAAGGAGATGCGTGCTATGAATGCCTACGAGTATGCTGCGGGGTTTAAAGGCCTTGAACGAAGAGAAGTTGACGGATCCGATTTTTTAAAAAGCTATGAGGCTATTGAAGAAGCGATTGAGTTTGTTCGCAACGAACGCGCTCCGGTATTAATTCATGCAACATGCCCTTTGCTGGGGCACCATACTTCCGGTGTTCGCAAAGAATGGTACCGGGGTGAGAATTTAAAAACCCATCAGAAGCGAGATCCAATAATTGTATTGGAAAAATTATTGCTATCGCTAAAAGTTAGTAAAGCACAGTTGCAGTCCATTAACAATAAAGCAATTGAAAAAGTACGGATTGATTTTGAAAGAGCGATTGCCTCGCCCGATCCTGACCCAACAGATTTTGATTCGCACGAGTTTGCCCCAACACCTATTGTTGAAGAACAAGGACAACGATTTTCCAAAAAAGGTGAGAAAGTTGTGATGGTTGACGCTGCCCTTCACGCGGTAGATGAAATCTTAAAAAAGCATCCCGAAGCGTTATTCTACGGACAAGATGTAGGCGGAAGGCTTGGTGGTGTATTTCGTGAAGCGGCAACACTTGCGCAGAATCATGGGGACGAACGAGTTTTCAATACGCCTATTGTAGAGGCCTATATTGTTGGATCAACCGCAGGCATGGCGGCAGTGGGCTTAAAACCGATTGTTGAAATTCAATTTGCCGACTACATCTGGCCGGCATTAAATCAATTGGTTGAAGAGCTATCTAAAAGTTGTTATCTATCGAAAGGTAAATTTCCAATTCAATCTCTTATACGTGTGCCGATAGGTGCTTACGGTGGGGGCGGTCCTTATCACTCCGGAAGCATTGAATCTACACTACTGACCATACGGGGAATAAAAGTTGTTTACCCATCTAACGCTGCTGACATGAAGGGACTCATGAAGGGAGCATTCTATGATCCCAACCCGGTTGTTATGTTGGAGCATAAAGGATTGTATTGGAGCAAGGTATCAGGCACCGCTGAAGCAAAAACTATAGAGCCGGATTCGGAATATATTCTTCCTTTAGGAAAAGCTAACGCGGTTCAAATGGCATCTTTAGAGAAAATTGAAACCGGAGAAAGCGCTGTAATAATAACCTATGGCATGGGAGTTTATTGGGCAAAAGAAGCGTCAAATAGTTTTCCCGGTCAAATTGAAATTTTAGACTTGCGAACCCTTAATCCAATCGACTGGATAGCCATTGAAAATTCAGTGATCACACATGGGCGTGCTTTTGTGCTTACTGAAGAACCCTTGCTTAACTCCTTTGCTGAATCCTTGGCCGGAAGAATTTCAAAAACGTGTTTCAGGTATTTGGACGCACCGGTATGGACGTATGGCGCTGCCAATCTACCTGCAGTTCCATTAAATGTTGATCTTGAGAAAATGATGTTGCCCAATGCGCAAAAAGTATCAGATGAAATAAAAAGACTTTTGGAGTATTAACTCAGAAAGGATATCCAATACCTACATTGTAAATCACCGGCTCTTTGTTGGTATCGAACGGGCCAAAGAATTTCATTTTGTTAAGAACAAAACGATCCCCTTCTTTACGGCCAGGGTCAAATACTTTTATTCCCATATCTAACCTAAGCACCAAAAAAGAAAAATCGAATCGCAAACCAAAACCGGTGCCAATACCCAGGTGCTTATAAAAATTACCGTCAAACTTTGAGCTACCTGTCCAACTCGGTTTGATTGATCCCTCTTGAGATAGTTGAATTTGTCGAAACGACCAAACGTTTCCAGCGTCTACAAAAATAGCTCCATTAACAAACCCAAATAGTTTTCTCCTTAATTCAACGCTGCCCTCCAGCAAAATCTCCCCTGGTTTTTCGAAACTGTAGTCAAACAATCCGTCTTGACTGGCATCATTGCTAAGGTCTGGTGGCGAGGTTCCAATTCCTAATCTTCGCGGTAACCAGGCGCGCACACTATTGCTACCGCCTGCAAAAAAGTATTTTTCATAAGGCAATACTTTATTCTGACTATACGCATACCCCACACCCATATTTAATCGATAGGCAAGTATGGTATTTTTAGTCAGGACTTTGCTTCTGCGGCCATCAAGACTAAACCGGACATACCGATAAACCTCAAGACCTTGATTCTCGATAACGACCGGTTCAATTACATTAAATAATGTACCACCCGTCTCCGCCTGCATTCTAAAAAAATAGGAACTTTTTTCGGTGTTTCCATAATTGTTAGGATTCCAGGTAACCGACATAATAATACTGCTTACAAACGAGGGCTGGAACGAATTCTTAAGGTTGTTACCTTGGTTCTCTTGTAAGTCAATGAGCAGAGCATTAAAGGCGCTATCCAGGGAAGAGCGGATAATATTTAAGTTAATAAGTGTTAAGGAATACTGAGCGGTTTGCTTGTTCTGCCACGTATAGGTGTCGGATAGGGTGGTAATAGCACGCGTGTATTCAGGTCGGTTAGTATAGGAGAAGCCACCGAGCAATCGGGTACGAGGATTGAAATGGGCGAGTTTAAACCCGGCTCTTTCCGACAATGGAAATAAAAATTGGGGAAAAGTTATACTGCCATTCAAACTGGCCTCTGTACTCGTATAAATTTTACTCCGATCTGTTGCTGGCGATACACCTTCAAATCCAAAACGGCCATTCAGTTCGAGAATCTCGAGCCCCTTAAATAAATTTCGCTTCTTTAAACTGGTGCTCACATAAGGCCCCGGAAACCCTTGTGTTACGGTTAAGCCAGCTTCGTTCGACCACGAATATTTATCTAGCGGACTGCAAAAAATATTGGCTATGAATTTGCCACCGGATGAATCGAAGTTCATATTAATAAACTTAAAAATATCCAGATTGGCGAGTTGTCGTTGTGTAGCAAACGTTTCACTGCGACTGTACAAGCTGTCTTTTTTAAGAAATACCCGTTGGGCTAAGATGCGCCTGCTATACACTCTTTTAAAATAGTTAAATGTTATCTCGAATTTGGGTTCAGATTTACGATCAAGCGTATCAACTTTATTAATCGCAGCATCAGTAGTAAATGTAATGGAGTCTACATGGAAAACTTTGTGCGAATCCCTACGCGGAGGATTTTTAATTTCTATTTGTAGTGCAATCTTAAAAGGCTCTTGAAAGGCCGTGTCAACAGCAAACTCAACATATTGGCGGGTAAAATCATAATAGCCTACATCCTTTAACATCAGATCAATGCGCTCGCGCTCCTTATTTAGTTTGTTTTGATTATAGCGATCTCCCTTCTTTATCAAACTTTTATTTTTATCCGAAACCATAATAGCTTCGACAGTTTTATCGGGAACGAGGTAAAAAATGGTGTCATAGAAATAGGCTCTTCCGGGATCAATAACATAGGTAACACCAACTCTTTGTTTGGATTCATTTATTTCGTAAACAACTTTATTTTGAAAATAGCCATTGTTAAATAGAAAGTCAGTCATTTTTTCCTGTGTAGCTGCCACATTAACGGAGTCATACACAGGAACCTTTTCGCCCCATTGCATTGGAAGATTTCCATTCTCTATCTTTTTATTTAGAGCATCTATTTTTTTCTGCTTCCTAAATTGAAATGAATTTATTTTCTTTTGATTTTTTGTGGCAGAGATCTTTTTATTGAATTTTTCCTCAGCTTTTATTTTTTTATCGATAAAATTCTGCTGAACGTATCGCGTTTCACCATAGTGGTACATCCATAATTTCAGATTCAGAACACTGTGATTTGCCTTTTGAACATACAAATCGGATAGGCCTTCCTTATTAAATCCTTTAGGTGCCTGAATTGTTTGGCGAAATAGTAACTTTTGATTTTCTTGGAGGTAGCGAGTACCAAAACAGCCGCTTAGTAGCCAGGGGAGTAAAAAAAAGGTGACTCGTTTTTTAAGTTTATCCACGTATGATCTCAAAAGCCAAATTTAAGCAACTAAAGGCCTTGCAAGTAAAGAAATACCGAAAACAGGAGCAATCCTTTGTTGTTGAGGGTACTAAAAGTGTTGTTGAACTGCTCAAGTCTGATTTTGAGGTAATTTGGTTGGCAGGTACTGAACAGTTTTTTGAGCATAACGCTAAATTACTTTTAAAAATACCAGAAGTCTCTGAAGCAACGGAGCAAGAATTGATAGCCGGAGGAAGTTTTCAAACCAATGAGGGCGCTCTGGCTATAGCCAGAATGAAACCGAATAATTCGTTGGTGCTGAATATTAATGAGTTCGCCTTGATGTTGGACGATATTCGCGACCCGGGTAATTTGGGTACAATTATTCGCACCGCAGATTGGTATGGAATTTCAAAAATAATCGCCTCCGAAGAAACCGCTGATTTCTATAATTCAAAAGTGCTAAGTGCTAGTATGGGATCATTTTGTAGGGTTAATCTATTTTATACTTCACTAGAGGTTTATCTTCAGAATGCAACAAGGCCGGTATATGGAACATTTTTAGATGGAGCCGATGTTCATCAACAAAAATTTGAAGGTGGAGGATTGATCGTTATTGGCAACGAGTCGAACGGAATTTCGCAAACGGTCGAAAAATTGATTACTAAAAAGATTACCATCCCGCGTTATGGAAAAGCTGAATCGCTGAATGCAGGCATTGCTACTGGAATTATTCTGGATGCTATTAGGCAATCAAAGAAATGATTGACTGTCTTTGGCGGCTTCGTCAGAAAGTTTCTCTGCATTTTCTTTTCCAAGATATCGGTCTATTACATAATGACCTAAGTAAATCAAAGGAGTTAATAAAATAGCTACAGAAAATTTGTAGATGTAGTTGGTGATACCAATGGCTACAAGTTGCTGGTTTGAGAAAATTCCTGCAAAGGCAATATACAACACCACAAAGCTATCAATGAATTGAGAGATTAACGTTGAGCCGGTAGCGCGTAACCACAACATTTTTTGCCCCGTAATTTTTCTTAGTTTTTGAAAGACAAAAACATCAACCAACTGCCCTATTAAAAAGGCAGCAAGCGATCCTATAATAATTCGCTGTCCCTGGCCTAAAATTTTATTGAACGCGAAGTTCATATCAAAATAATTGCCTGCCGGATCCTGATTGTTGGCATCCAACCACCATTGTGCAGGTGGAAGTTTAATGGTAAGAAAAATCACGATAAAGGAATAGGCAATAAAGAAAGCGGCAAGATAACTGATTCGCTTAACCCCCGGCTTCCCAAAGTATTCATTAATTAAATCGGAAGTAATAAAAACGACTGGCCAGATTACAGCTCCGGCCGTAAGATTAAAATCCATCGGAAACCCTAGAATATTTAATCCTGCTGGTTGAAAGCCGAGTGTACCTTCCCCGGAAAAAATCTTTACACCAATCATTTCGGCCATCAACGCATTGGTTAGAAAGATACTCGCTAACACGATAAAGAGCCGATGTTTTTTTTGTTCGAGCGTCTGGTCTGTCATGGTATTTCAAAGGTGTTTCCTTCTTCGGCTAAGAATGTATTTGAAAAAATTTCCCGCGCTTCATTTAGCAGGGGTTCCAAATCCCGATAGCGTGCTGAAAAATGCCCCACGATAAGTTTCTGAGCAGCGCCTAGCTTCGCGGTTGTGGCAGCTTCTTTGGCAGTGCTGTGTTTTGTTTCGTGCGCTTTGTCTTTCTCCTCTTCCATAAAGGTAGCTTCGTGATATAATAACGTTACAGAACGAATTTGTTCTATCATGTTTTTATTAAAAGCAGTATCCGAGCAGAATGCATACGAGTAGGAGGGTGGCGGAGGTAGTGTAAAATCGCCATTGCGATAAAGAAGATCGCCTTTGGCATCAAAAACATCTGCACCCAATTTTAATTGAACAATGTGTTGAATCAGCATTCCAGGAATAAGTTTATTCTTATTCAAGTTAACAGCTTTTGTTTTTTCACGAATAAGAAAACCCGCGCAAGGCAATTTATGGAGTAATGGAATGGTTTCCACGGTCAACGCTTTATCTTCATAAATCAAAACAGGTTCTGTTGGATCAAAGGCATGAAAATGAATCTGATAGTTCAACACGGATTTGGAATGTTTGAGTTGAACAAGAATGATTTCATCAAGCCCCGACTGACTATATAGATGAAGGTCGTTTACCCGTCTTTGCAGATGCATGGAAAAGAGCAATCCTATTAATCCTAAATAATGATCGCCATGCAGGTGGCTAATAAATATGCAATCGATTTTATGAATTGGAATTTGAAACCGCTGGAGTTGCATTTGCACACCTTCGCCAGCATCAATTAAAAAGTGTCTGTTCTGAACGACCAAGTACTGCGATGTCGGGAACCTACCAAAGGCTGGCACTGCACCGCTCGATCCGAGTATGGTTAAAGAGAACTTACTCAAGGATTAATTTGAAAGTTAACTAGGTTGAAGATTTGAAAATGAGAACAGTGATCCCTTAAAAAAATTTCTCATTTTGAAATCAGTCACTGTCATTCATATCTTTTTCTATTTCGTGCATAAACACAGCATCAATACCTTCTTCAACGGTAGGAAGGATATTTAATACGCTATCTAACTGCGAAATCTTAATCAATTTTAAGGTATGATCGGAAAGTCTGGTAAGTACAAAAATGCCATCGTCTTCCTGTAAAATCCGGTTGCCAACAAGCAGGGCACTTAATCCCGATGAATCGGTGTATTTTACTTGGGCTAAATCTAATATAATGTTGCGAACCCCCTCAGCATGCAAAGTCACCATTTGTGATTTTAGATGGGGTGCAATGCTGGAGTCAAGCTTCTCTTCGTTGAGGCTCAACAGGGTGTATTTTTCTTGTTTGTCGATTGAGTACTTCATAATAATGCTTTACCGCTTAAAATTAAGTTAATTTATGCAATTAACGATACTTTGCTCAATTCGTTCGTTCAGCTTATTATAATCTATTGGAGCCAAAGCCTCGCCCGTCATTTGTTGATACAATTCCTGATACCTTTCAGATATTGACCGAACAATTTCGTCAGTCATTTCCGGAACGTGTTGCCCTTCTTTTCCCTGAAATCCATTTTCGATAAGCCACTGTCTCACAAATTCTTTGGAGAGTTGTTTTTGAGTTTCGCCTTTTTGCTGCCGTTGCTCATAACCCTCTTTGTAGAAATAGCGTGAAGAGTCAGGAGTATGGACTTCATCAATCAAATAGATGATGTCATTATGTTTTCCAAATTCATATTTGGTGTCAACCAAAATCAATCCGCGAGCGGCTGCCATATCAGTCCCCATCGCGTAAAGCTTTAGTGTGTAGTCTTCCAACTGCGTATAATCTTTTTCGCTAACAATTCCCCGACTTAAAATTTCCTCACGGGAAATATCTTCATCGTGACCAACGGATGCTTTTGTAGTGGGCGTAATTATTGGAGTTGGTAGTTTGTCATTTTCCTTCAATCCTTCAGGTAACACAACACCGCACAGAAGTCGTTTCCCGGCTTTGTATTCACGCGCAGCATGACCAGCCAGGTATCCGCGCACAACCATTTCAACGGCAAATGGTTCGCACTTAAAACCCATGGTTACATTGGGATCAGGTATTTTAGTTACCCAATTCGGAACTACTTTTTTTGTTGCCTCCAGGTTTCTGGCAGCAATCTGATTAAGCACGCGCCCTTTATCAGGAATCGCTTTTGGCAACACCACATCAAAGGCTGAGATTCGATCCGTTGCAACCATGGCCATCAACTCACCAAAGTAATAGACATCGCGCACTTTGCCTCTGTAAAAACCCGTTTGCTTGGGGAATGAGAAATTGGTTTGTTTTATTGCCTTCATCGATGAATAATCTATTGCAGAAAGTTACAAAATGTTCTTTAACCTTAAATCAAAACCATATAGATAGTTAAGGATTAATGGGTGTTAAAGGATTATATTCTTCATCTCTTAATGGTAAAAAAATTAAACCATTAAGGTAGTTAAGGTATTAAGTACATTAAGAGACTCACTCTTAATTTCTTAATGTGTTTAATGGTAAAAAAATTAAACTATTTCTCCTCAATCAAAATCCCAGCTCTAAAAATTTGGGTCTTCATAACATTGCCTTGTTCATCAAACTCTTTCCACTCTTTGTGTTTCTTGTTGGCAACGTACTCGCCTTGCTCCATAATTTTTCCACTTGGGTAATACTTGGTGTAAACACCGTGTTGGCGACCGCCCCGGTACTCGCACTCAGAAAGCAACGTTCCGTCTTCGTAATAATTCTTAACTTGTCCGGTGATCAGGTTATACTTCCACGTTTCCTCGAGTGCTTTTTTTCCATTTGCATGGTAAGAGGTTCGAACTCCCTCTAAACCCCCGGCTTCATAATTTTCTTTTAATGTTAAGGTCTTTCCATCCTCAGCATAGAAGAGCCAGGTTCCATCTGGTTTACCATTGCGGAAAGATTTTTCGAAAACTAATTTATCATCTGCCGTGTATTCGGTGAGTTTACTGTCTTTGCCATTATAAGCAAACTGTTCCTTCGCTCTTATTTTTCCGTTGGGGTAATAATCGATGTTAGTACCGACTTTCCCACCTTCTTTAAATTGATATTTATGACTGAAAGAACCGTTGGGATAGTAGCCAATATTATTGCCATGCAATTTGGCATCCATAAAATGACCTTCTAATAATTTATGTCCTTTCTGGTCATAGTGAGTAAAGTCTCCAACCCGATCACCTTCTTTAATACTATAAACAAGTTCCAGTTGTGCGTTTGGATAGTAGGACTTGTAAAAGCCAGCGACAAATCCATCGCGGTAGTTTGCTTCAGTTTCAAGAACCTCACTTTCGTAGTAGGTTTTTGTGAGACCGTTTGGTTTCTGATTTTTGTAGGTAATTTCCTTTCGCAGTTTCCCTGATGGATAATATTCCTTTACATAACCATCGGGCTTCCCTTTTACAAACAGACTTTCTTGTTTTAAAATACCTGATGGAAAAAATGATTTGATACTATCAACTAACTTGTTGTTTTGATAAAACGCACGTTGGATGTTGTGACCCTGTTCATCAAACACTTCGCAAGCGCCATGCCGCATGCCATCTTCATAGTTGATTTTACGAATCAGCGTTCCGTTGTTGTGATATTCATAGAAGGTACCCCAACGAACACCATTTTGGAACGTGCCCTCTAAGGCAAGTTTGCCATTTTGAAAAAAGCTCCGGTATTTACCTTCAAGGGTCTCTCCGTCAATGGATGAAACCAGATACTCCTCATGGGGTTGCAGATGCATAGGATCGTAATAGGTCTTCACCAATTTTTGGCCGGATGCTTCTACACACAAGAAAATACTTAGAATAAGAATTCGATACATACTGAGTTTAGTCTTAGAGATAGAACCTAAAACGCGCATTGATAAGGGATGTTGTGTCAGATTTTTTCAATTACGATAGCTGAGGCACCACCACCACCATTACAAATACCGGCAACACCGATGGTTGCATTATTTTGCTTCAATACATTAGCCAGCGTAATTGTAATACGAGCTCCGGAAGCACCTAATGGATGGCCTAATGCTACAGCTCCGCCATTCACGTTCACTTTGCTCTCATCAAGCCCAAGTTTGCTATTGTTGGCAAGTGCTACGACTGCAAAGGCTTCATTGATTTCATAATAGTCAACATCTTTTTTTTCTACACCGGCAAATTTCAATGCCTTAGGAATTGCCAATGATGGAGTAGTAGTGAACCACATAGGGTCTTGTGCCGCATCGGCAAAGCCACGAATTTTAGCAATAGGAGTTACGCCCAACTCTTTTGCTTTTTCTTTGCTCATCAAAATTACAGCAGCGGCACCATCATTAATGGTTGAGGCATTTGCCGCAGTAACGGTTCCTTCTTTCGTGAAGACAGGCTTAAGACCTGGAATTTTATCAAAGTTCACATTTTTATATTCTTCGTCTTCGGCAAAGACAGTGATGTCACCTTTGCGTCCGGCAATCTCAACCGGAATTACTTCGTCTTTAAATTTGCCAGCAGCCCAGGCAGCAGCTGCCCGCTTGTACGAATTGATTGCATACATATCCTGTGCTTGTCGGCTGATGTTCATTTCTTTTGCTGTGTTGTCGGCACACACGCCCATAGCACAGCGATTGTAAACATCGGTCAAACCATCATAGGTAAGTCCGTCTAATAACTCACCATTGCCATACTTATAGCCGTAGCGAGCCTTCATCAAATAATAGGGGATGTTTGACATACTCTCGGCTCCGGCCGCTACAACAACATCATTGTGACCCAACATGATGGATTGCGCTCCCAGCATGATTGCTTTCATGCCGGAAGCACAAACTTTATTAACTAGTGTACACGGAATTTCATACCCTAATCCTGCACCAACAGCCGCTTGCGTAGCAGGAGCCTGTCCAAGACCTGAAGAAATTACGTTTCCAAAAAAAACTTCCTGAATGAATTTCGGCTCCAAACCAATTTTAGTGATGGCGCCTTTAATAGCCAGGGCACCCAGTTGTGTTGCCGATTGACTAACCAAACTACCTCCAAAACTTCCTATTGGAGTGCGAACAGCTGCTACGATATAGACTTCTTTCATAATTTTTATTTTGGTTTAACAGTCCACTGTCCACTGTCGCCTGTCTGCCGTGGACTGTCGACCGTTGACTTTCCTACCAATCAGGCTTACCCTTATCTTTTGGCTTAGTAGCCTTGCGTTTGTTTTGTTGCAGATATTGAATTTCCTGATTCTTCATTGCTTCCAAAATCATTTGAGCTTTTTCTTCGCTCATTTCCATTTGTTTCAGTTTGTCAGAGACTGAGGGTGGCGTTTCCTTTTTTTCTTTATTTTCTTTTTGATCTTCTTGCTCTTTCTCTTTCTTCTCTTTTTCCTGCTTTTCTTTTTCGTTTTTCTCTTGTTGATCTTTCTGATCCTTTTGGTCTTTGCTCTCTTGATCTTTCTTGTCTTTGTTTTGCTGATCTTGTTTTTCTTTTTGATCCTGCTTTTGATCTTTATCCTGATCTTTCTGATCTTTATTCTTTTCGTCCTTGTTAGGATCATTCTTCTTCTGTTCTTCTTCTTTCTTTTTTTGCTCGTCAAGTTTCTTTTTCACCATTTCATAATTGTACCGCGCATCTTCATTGGTAGGATCAGCTTTTAAGGCTTGCTTGAAACTGGCTAGTGCTTCCTCGTATTTATTCTCGCGGTTGGAGAGTACACCGAGTTGTTGATGAGCAATCGAACGAATGGAGCGATCATCACTCTGGGTTAGCGGTTGATAACTTAATGCTGTGTTTGTAGTATCATTTAGTTGGAAGTAAGCATTGGCCAGGTTGAGCCGCACTTCGTCTTCATTTACACCCAGTGAATCGATAAGACTTCGATACTTGGCAACAGCAGTTTTAAAATCTCTATTCTTATAAGCTTCTTTTGCCTGCGACTTCAATGAATTGATTTTGCCAATGTCACCGGGGTCAATTATCAATCGCAAAACAAAAAAAACTATCAATACACTCTTCATACCCACATTCAGTTTTTATTCATTTAAATACCCGTTAGATGGCTACAGTCTTAACACTAAACAAAACATCAACCGCCAACAGAATAAGCGCTGCAAACAAAAAGTAAAAGTAGCGATTTGCCGACACATCCACCACCCGCGCATCGCGCACCTGACCTTCAATTTTGTTTATAGAATTAATCAACTTGTTTACATCGTTTCTCGATTCATTGATCTCAAAATATTTTCCATCTGTTTTGCTGGCAAGATTTTTTAGTGATGCGGGGTTTAGTTTTGAAACCACAGTGTTTCCCTGCCGGTCAATCTTATATCCTTTAGAAGTTCCAATCCGACTTCCTTCTTCAGTGCCAACGCCAAGCGTAAATAATTTGATATCCTGATCTTCAACTTCTTTCGCAACAGTCTCTGTTTCTTCACCAAAGTCTTCGCCATCGCTTATTAAAACAATCACTTTCGATTTTTGCTGATCGCTTGGTCCTTGGCTATCATCTAATTTCGATAAGGCCATTTTTAACGGTGGAGAAAAATCAGTTCCACTTGCCGGAACTAAATTAGTATTCATTGTTTCGATGAATAAGTTCAAGGCGTTTTGATCATAGGTAAGCGGACATTGCATAAAAGCCTCTGAGGAAAATATGATAACACCAATTCTATCGGAATTAAATGCCGCCACAATTTTCTTCATCTCAAATTTTACTTTTTCCAACCGCGTAGGTTGCACATCAAAGGCGTCCATTGATTTCGATAAATCGACACAGATCATAATGTCTTTTCCTACTGATTTGATTTCGCGTTTCGAATCACCAAAGGTTGGACCTAAGATGGAAATAATTAGAAGGCAAAAAACTGCGGATCGTAAAATCAATTTTATAAATACGGTAGAATAGGGGGTGTTAAGCGATCGACTGATTCTAATGATTCTTGCCAAATAAAATCCGTATGCAAGCAAGAACAATCCAACTAGAGCCAATTCAAACCACCCAAATTCCCGAAACAGCGTCATAACACACTAATATAGTACGTGCAAATTTAAGAAAACGATTTTGTATCGATGCGAACTTGCGTTACGGTTGTTTTTTCAGCCACAGACCAGCCGGAGGCGGCAGACAAACGAGGCAGCAGGCTGAAATTGAAAAGACTTTTATCCGTCAATTAATAATTAACTTTAAACAACAAGGGTTAAAAGATTAAATAAACTGGTTAATCTTTTGAAATGGGATTGATCATAATGTGTGCACGGTGTGTACCCGGATCCATAATCCAAGGCATGCCCGGAGCTTCAGGTTTAATTGGAAGCCCTGTGCTGGCAGCAGTTGCCCAGGGAATATAAACCACATAGCGAAAATTTCCTTTTCTTACTTCGCCTGTGGCTGCGTTAAAGTCTTCGGCTTTCGCTGAATATATCTGCAAGTTTGATGCTTGTTTAGGCATATTTAATTTTCCTGACTTAGCTTCCTCTTCTCTGATAGCAAAAATTTCCTGAAATGTTTTTCCTTCTGTTTTCAATTCGCGGCCACGCGCCATAAAGGGTTCAAGGTCTTTGTGATAACACGAAACACTCAATCCATTTTGCTTTGGGTCATCGGCAAGGCATATTAATTCATTGGTTCCTTTTCGCAGTATTACAAATTCACCTTTGGCATCATACCCATAAACTTGCGCACCTGCGCGCTGATCTTCTGTTGCAGACAACAAAGCCGTTTTTATTTGTACTTCTGAAGAAGGGATTTGCGCAGATGCTAAGCTAAAGCCTAAAACAAATACGAATAGAAGGAGGAGATTTTTCATAACTTTTTAATTAAATTATTACCAGTACTAAATTTTTTGTTGATGGATTTTTCGGTTTTAATAAATAGAATTAAAGTGAGACTGAGCAGTAAAATCAAACTAATTGCAACACCAAGTTCATTTGATATTGGCAAAAATGCACCTGCAAAAGCTACCAAAGTTATAACTATTCCGATCGTAATCATTTGCTTAGCAGAATAAACCTGAGCAAAGGCCCAACACTCTTGTGACTGCATAGATTTTTTTGTGCGATACCCATAGAGATTATTTATTTCCTTTGGCGGAAATTTTAACATAATGAGTCCCATTACTGTAATACTTAACCCTGTTGGTGCGGAGATAGCAAATAGTGTGGAATGAAAGTTCATGCAAAAGTCTATTGATCAGTGATTAAAGATAAGCATGTATTTAGTCCTATCAAATATTACTGTCTTCGGAAAAGAGCTGAATTTTAGGTTGGCGCAACAGAAACCTCATTTACTAAGGGTTGCCCTTTGCTAAATGCTTCTAAACTTAATAAAGTAGTTTTTGCAATTTGGGTAAGTGCTTCGTGTGTAAAGAAACCCTGATGGGCTGTAATCAACACATTTGGGAAACTCATCAAACGGCTGATAGTATCATCTTCTATAATTTCTTCCGATAGATCGCGGAAGAATAATTTTTCCTCTTGCTCATAAACATCTATGCCAACTGCACTGATGTGTCCAGATTTCAGCCCTTTAATTACGGTCTTTGTGTTGATCAACGCCCCGCGACTTGTATTAATCAGCATGACTCCGTCTTTCATTAAACCAATTGTGTTGTCATTAATAAGATAACGGGTATGTTCATTCAATGGGCAGTGAAGAGAGATAATGTCAGAGTGGGCTAGAAGTTCTTCAATTGGAAGATAGGTTACTCCGGCTTTCAACAACTTTTCGTTTTGGTGAATGTCGGTCGCGAGAACTTTACAACCAAACCCAAGCATGATTTTGGCGAAAACCTCCCCAATGTTTCCCGTTCCGATTACACCAACAGTTTTCCCGTTTAGATCAAAGCCCAATAATCCGTTGAGGGAAAAATTTTGTTCCCGTACGCGATTATATGCCTTATGAGTTTTTCTATTCAAGGCCATGATCAATGCGACTGCATGCTCAGCAACCGCATGTGGGGAGTAGGCCGGTACGCGCACCACTTTAACTTTATAAGCAGCAGCTGCTTTTAAATCGATGTTATTGAAACCGGCACACCGCAGTGCAATAATCTTTAACCCCTGTGATGCAAGTTGCTTAATTACCGGTTCGTTTACCTGGTCATTTACAAAAACACAGATTGCTTCCGTTTGTGTAGCCAAGCTAACGGTTTGCTCGTTAAGTTGAACTTTTAGAAATACTAAATTGAATCCTAGGCTTTTATTGTGACTTTGGAAAAATGTTTTATCGTAAGCTTGTGTACTAAAGAATGTGAGGGTCATAACTGGAATTTAATGCTAAGATCGTTGAATTAAATTCCTATTCAAAAAGGTGTTTCTGGAAAGGAACCAGGTGTGTTCATCGAATTTTAGTTGATACTTCCTTTTCTTTTGTGGTGATTTACAGAATGAAAAAACTATACCTACTTGTTTTAGTGTTGATTCCTTTTTTTGGATATGCTCAAGAGATCACCGTTAAGGGAAATGTAGTGGACGTTGTGCGGGGCAAACTGTTAAAATCTAAAATTGTTTATAGAAGTTACCCAACAGGCAGCATTACAGGTTCGTTTAACGATAGCACTTTTGTGTTTGGAATTTTCGGCTCATCAAAATATCAGGTAACTGCCGAAGCGGATGGCTATATGCCACGCACTATCATTGTCGATCCTAAGGAAGCAGTAAACAATGTGATCTCGCGAGATATTCCTTTAACCTCACTCGGGCAGGCAGTAGTTTTAAATCATTTAATTTTTACCATTGGTCGGGCAGTAATAAATCCAAAATCGTTTGATGAATTGGATGAAGTAGTTGCCATGATGAAAGAGAACACGAAAGTGGTAATTCAATTAGAAGGGCATACCGATAATCAAGGTAATGCCGAAGCCAACGTAAAACTTTCGCAGTCGCGGGTTGATGCTGTTAAAAAATACGTAGCGTCTAAAGGCATTAACAAAAATCGAATTAAGACAAAAGCATTTGGAGGAAGTCAGCCTATAGCGACTGAAAATACAGAAGAAGCCCGCGCACTAAATAGGAGAGTTGAGATGCGGGTATTGAAGGATTAAATTAGATGCTTGATACCGAACACTTTTTGGCTTATGTCAATATTATTGCTTGCTTAAAGAGTACTCATTGCTAGTGACCATCTTTCTTTAACTCAAGACTTCAACACAATCTACTCGATACTGTTTAATCAGCATTCAATCATACCATAATGTGCCAGTTTCCTGAACACTTCGGCACTGGGGCGTTTGGTTCTATCCTTTGTTTCATTGTTACATTCATATAAACCAAATCGCATGGCTGAACCAAGGTTCCATTCGAAATTATCCCACGTACTCCACCAAAAATAACCGCGAATGTCTATACCATCTTGCAACGCTTCATGCAATATTTTTGCATAATCAACAATGGCACGTTGGCGCAACGCATCCGTTGAATCGGCCACACCACTTTCGGTAATGATGATTGGCTTTTTATATTTATTCCAATAGCGATTAATGCAGGTTCGCAATCCTTCCGGATGGTATTCCCACATGTCGTCATGTGCTTTACCAAGTTTTTTAAGCTTCTCAGGCGAGTTCATAAATGTAATGGGCATAGGATCGTGCGAAACACGCGCGTAATAGCTCATGCCAAAGAAATCAACATTTTCGAAATATTTAGGCACCCATTCCATAAACCACCAGTCACTAAGTCGCTCAGGAAACCAGCCAAGTATATTTTCAGAAGTAAATACAACTGCATTATGTGAAATGCCAACAGGCTGATTGGGATGACGCTGCTTTATGTAACTATAAATTTCGTCATGCGCCCGCCCCATATTTTTAACAACGATTGCTGCCTTTACGGGATTATTTTTGAAGGGTGGAAAGTACCCGGTTATCCAGCCGTTGGATGCATACACGTTAGGTTCGTTAAATGTATTCCAAAGTGCAACATCATCCGCGAAAGCGTCAATTGTTTTTTTTGCAAAGTCGATCCAGTAATTAATATTCTCAAGTTTTTCCCAGCCACCTTGCTTTGCAAACCAAATTGGATTTGTAAAATGATGGAGCACCATCATGATCTTTACCCCTTTTGATTTGAGGTCTTTTAGAAAGGCTTTGTATTCTAAAACAGTTTCAACATGTAACGGAGCATGAGGTGCACGTTGTAGTTTACTCCACAACAACCCCATTCTATAATAAGGTGCAAGCGATGAGATAATGTTTGCGTCTTCCACAAGTCGCAATTCATGATCGGTGGTGCGATCAAAAATATTTCCATCCTTGGCTTTTACTCCTTGCCAATCATGTTCAAAGGCAGTTTCAATTTGTGCAGCGGCTGTGCTTGTTCCAAAAATAAAATCTTTGGGAAAGACGTATTGCATTATTTCATTTTCGATGAAGCGAGTGGCTTGGACTCCGAAGTATTTTGTAATGCGGGTTGAACCTCGGTGGGGTTAGTGTCGCGTAGTCTGCTGGCAAGTGTTGATTGCTCAATTTCCCAAGCTTTCCAATTTTCAACTAATTCGTTCAGATCCTCTTCAAGACATGGATTAGATTTTGATTTAGGAACTTTTGGGAAAAGTCCATTTGCCAAGTGATAACTACTTAATCCACCAGCCCATTCAAAATGACCGGGGTCATAAAGTGTGCGCCACCTTCCGCCCCAGCGCAAGCCCAATTGTTCGCCAAGTACGCCTACTTTTTTCCAAAGACGGGCATTGTCCCATTGGGCTACAGAATCAATAACCGGCACTAAATCAATGGCCAATCCATATTGATGTTTGGAATGGCCGCCACTTGCTTTTGTGTATTTCTTGCCAAGTGCTTTATACTCATTTTGTTTTGCTGAGGTGCGATAGGATTCTACAATGGCTAGTTTTATTCCTCTCTTCTTACAAATAGAAATTAGCTGCGTAATCTTTTCTTGAAAATAAGGATGCAACGCATCCAGATCTGCAATCATAGGCAAGCTGCCGCGATCTTTTCCGTAAGCATAATTTTCGACAGTAATCCAGGTTTTCCAAGCTTCGATCGGCTTCGTTACTGGTTTAGTAATTGCCGGGGGTTCAAATCCTGCGATAAAATCAGAAATTAGAAGCCGCTGGTCATCTGAATAAGGCATTGAGCTCAGGGATGCTTTTCTGAGTTGGGCATTAACGGTAAATGATAAAAGCACAAAAAGAACTAAAACTTTTGTTTTTCGAAGCATCATAAAAAATCAAGCCGCAAAAATAGCGAAATGATTTGAATTGACTCGTTATCAGAATATTAAGAGTTGGGTTTGGAACTGGAGGTTTGAGATTCGATGCTTGAAGTTTGAGGTTCGATTTCAATAAAATTTCTAAACCGAATACTGATTACTGATCACCGAATACTATTACTACCTACCCAACTCTTAAGCTCGACAGTCCACCATCTGCATGAATAACCTGACCCGTTATCCAATTTGAATCATCAGATAAAAGGAATGCAGCCAGGTTGGCGATGTCTGTTGCTTCACCCAGCCTTTTTAAAGGATGCCTTTCATTGGAGGCTTTTCTTTTCTCATCGGTTGAAAGCAATTTGGCTGCAAGCGGGGTATCGGTAAGGGATGGTGCAATAGCATTTACCCGAATTTTTGGAGCCAGTTCTGCTGCTAATGAACGGGTTAACCCTTCAACAGCGCCTTTTGAAGTTGCTACGCTTGCATGAAAGGGCATACCTTGCTGCACAGCAACGGTGCTAAAAAGAACAATAGAAGCTTGAGCTGAATTTTTTAGCAAAGGAAGAACTTGCCGAATGCATCGGATAGCGCCAAGAACATTTGTGTTAAAGTCTTCTAAATATTCTGAATCCGAAAGTCGATGGAAGGGCTTTAGATTAATGGTACCCGGACAATAAACTATTCCATCCAACGTGGCCGGTAGTTTATCCAATTGTAACTCATCTTTAGTTGCATCAAACAAAATACTGTTATTCGATCCATTTCCTTTGCGGGAAGCAAGCGTTACCGCGTGGCCATTTGTAGAAAGTTTTTCCGACAAGGATTCACCAATGCCCGAGTTTCCGCCAATGATTAGATAATTTTTTGTGTCGCCCATTCTTGTTTACTTTAATGCGTGAATAACATCACAGCAAACTAATTGTTCAAATGGATCAAGCAACTAAAGATAAATTAATAGATCATTTCGTAAAATATATTAGCGACCCAAGGCGCGATTTTTTGGAGCAAGTATTGAGTCAGCGAACGCGACACATTACGATGGTGTTGGAGGACATTTATCAATCGCAAAATGCCAGCGCGGTTATTCGCACCTGCGAATGCATGGGTGTTCAGGATATTCACATCATTGAATATGAAACAAAGGTCTCTTTAAACAAAGATGTAGTGAAGGGTTCAATAAAGTGGGTAGACATTATAAAATATCAGAAGGAAAAAGGAGCTGATCTTTGCTTCCAACAATTGAAACAAAACGGCTATAAAATTATAGTTACCGATCCATCGCCCGATGGGGTTTCAATTTACGATGTTGATGTAAATGAGAAAATTGCGTTAGTAATGGGCAACGAATTGAAGGGTACTTCAGATCGGGCGCTATCGCACGCTGACTTGAAAGTGAAAATTCCCATGTATGGGTTTACCGAAAGTATGAACATCTCCGTAAGCGCTGCCATTTGTTTAAATACATTGATTCCTAAACTACACCAATCGGAAGTTACATGGCAATTGACCGAAGACGAGCTGGCGGACATTCGATTTAGATGGCTGAGGAAAATGATGAAGCGCCCTGAAATTATGGAAAAAGAATTTCTAAAGTCTATTCAGTAACTTTGCCTTGGCTTTATTAATCTGTTAAGAATGAGTTTTTTGAAACGGTTGACACGTGTGGGGTTGATCATTGTCTTTGTTGTTTTGCTTGTTTTAGTTGCAACTAACGTATGGGTTGTCACCAGTACTTCAAGTCAGGTATTAACTGATTTTAATTTATTGCCCGACAAAGGTGTGGCATTGGTGTTAGGAACCAATCATAGAATGGCCGATGGATCACCAAATCCTTTCTTTCATAATCGCATGACAACTGCCGCAGAGCTTTATAAAGAGGGCAAGATTATTCGTTTTATTGTGAGTGGGGATAACCGAACAAAATATTATAACGAACCAGCCGAGATGCAAAAGGCCCTAATTAAATTAGGGGTTCCATCAGATGCGATTACATTGGATTATGCAGGCTTGCGCACGTTGGATTCAATTGTTCGCTGCAAAGAAATTTTTGGGCAATCTAACATCATTATTATTACACAACCTTTTCACAGTTACAGAGCTCTATTTATTAGCCATTATTATAATATAGCCGCAGTTGCTCTGGTAGCCGAAGAGCCTGGTCAGGAAGTTGCGCCCAGAGTTTACCTTCGCGAGTATTTGGCTCGAACAAAAGCGATTCTCGATTTATATGTTTTAGGAACCACCCCGCGCCACCTAGGCGAGAAAGAACCAATCGGTATATAGAATAAATATTCCTTATACGCGACTAACCCAATATCCAGTCGCATCGTTTAAATCATTAATTTTGTAGTTAAATTCCAGTTGTGGGCCGTAGCATCCGTTTTAAAGGAATCCTCATATACCTTATCTGTTATGTATTAAGTGCTTTGCCAGCATTTGCCCAGGAAACAATTATTCAGGGTAAAGTAATTGACGCGGCCTCGGGTGATCCCGTGCCGTTTGCCAATATTATTTTTAAAGGAACTTCAATCGGAACTACGTCTGATTTTGATGGGAATTTTCTTTTGAAGTCATCAAATCCTACCGATTCTATTTTGGCCACATACATCGGCTATCGGCCGCGTACAAAAGTGATTGTGAAAGGAATCAAACAAACCATAAACTTTCAATTGGAAGAAGATGTAACCAGTCTTCAGGAAGTGATTGTGCGAGCCGGAGAAAATCCAGCCTATGAAATTTTGCGTAGAGTTGTTCGAAATAAAAATAAAAATGATAAACGAAAACTTATCGCTTACGAATACGATACCTACACAAAAATTGAGGTTGATGCTGATAACCTTTCTGAAAAATTCAGAGAACGTAAAATCGTGAAGAAGATAACCCAGGTGCTGGATAGTATTGAAGTGATTGCCGGAGAAGATGGTAAGCCAATCTTACCTTTATTCATCACCGAAAGTGTTTCCAAAATTTATTATCGTGATAATCCATCCTTAAAAAAGGAGTATATCCTAAAGACTAAAATAAATGGCCTTGGGGTAGAGGATGGCACAACAGTTACGCAAGTAATAGGCTCCTCTTTTCAGGAGTATAACTTCTATCAAAACTGGTTGAACATAGTAAGTAAAGAATTTGTGTCGCCCATTGCTGATGGGTGGCGACTTTACTACGATTATGATTTAACCGATAGTCTTTACATTGGAGAAGATTTTTGTTATCGCTTGGATTACTTTCCACGCAGCCCACAAGACCTTGCCTTTACAGGAACCATTTGGATTACACGGGAAGACTATGCGCTAAAACAAATTGATGCCAACATGGGCAGGCAGGCAAACCTAAATTTTATTGAGAAGATAAGATTACAACAAGAGTTAGTTAAAACAGATCTGGGTCCCTGGCTTCCAGTTAAAAACAGGGTGCTCATTGATGTTGGCGATCTCGGAAAAAACAATGCCGGTATGCTTGCTAAATTTTATACCAGCAACAAGAACTTTATTACAAACCAACCAAAAAATCAGGCCTTCTACGAACGTCCTATAGAAATAGCAGAAGATGCTCAGATCCATAAAGAAGATCGCTATTGGGATACATTGCGCCATGAGCCGCTCAGTGAAACGGAGAAAAGTGTGTATCGCATGATTGATACCCTTCGAAATATTCCAATTGTAAAAACCTATACAGATATTATTAAGATTGCTTTGGATGGATATGTGAAAGTTGGCAAGATTGACGTTGGTCCCTATCTCGGTGCAGTTGCCTGGAATGACATTGAAGGTTGGCGTTTGCAAGCAGGCTTTAAAACAAATTATCAGTTCAGTAAGAAATGGATTTATGGAGCGCACCTGGCGTATGGTTTTTATGATGAAAGATTTAAATATCAGGTTTCAGCTCAAAGAATTCTTTCTAAGCAACGCTGGACTACCCTCACGTTTCGTGCACGCAATGATATAAACAGGTTAGGGGTTGATGATGAAAATTTAGCAGACAATCCAATTTTCTTGGCAGCCACACGGTGGGGTTACTTCCGCAGAGGTTATTATTCTGAAAACTATGGAATAGCACTTCAACGCGAACTTTTCAAAGGTTATTCGCAAAAAGTTTCTTTCCGCTATTGGAATTTCGATCCCACCTATCAGTTTGGTTATTTCTCAGATCCCGAGGATTTAAACTCACCTATTCTGGATAAGTTTCAAACTTCAGAATTTAGTATTGAATCGCGCTATGCACGGGATGAAGTTTTTCTTCAAAATGATAATGAAAGAATTAGCCTGGGAACTAATAAATGGCCGGTAATCTCGCTGCGGTATACGCATGGGTTCAGCGGGGTGTTTGGTAGTGACTTTGATTACAATAAGCTTCGGCTGAATGTAACGAAGCGGGTAAAAACAGGTCCGCTTGGCGTTGGTTATCTTTCCCTTACAGGGGAATATATTTTTAATACGTTGCCATATCCCTTATTAACACTTCACTTGGGCAATCAATCACCCATTTACTCTTCTGTTACCTATAACCTGATGAATTTTGGTGAATTTGTAAGTGACCGATATGCGTCTCTGCAATACCGTCAATACCTCGAAGGTTTTTTACTTAACCGAATTCCACTCTTAAACAAACTTAAGTGGCGGTTGCTGGCAACTTCCAACGTAATCATCGGTGGCTTGCGCGAGTCCAATCAGCAATTGATTTCAGCGTTTACTCCCGATGGTCAAGAGACATCACCCGCGGGTTATTTCAAAAATGCCAAACCTTATATAGAATTGGGTTATGGTGTTGAAAACATCTTTAAATTTTTGCGAGTAGATTTTGTTCACCGCGTTTCTTATTTGGAAAATAAGGACTCACGCAAATTCGGAATTCTGTTTACAGCGCAGTTCCAACTATAAGTTGATATTAATTCTTTACATCATTTTCTTTTGAACCGTAATGACACAAAGTCGCAAGGGGTATTTGAACCAAATCATCGCGCCTCAGCGCCTTTGCGGTTTAATGTTTTTAAGATTTAAATTATAATCAGAATAGTCGATATTTGCCCACCAAAATAAGTTTTGTATTAGATGAGTTCAGTAAAAATAACATTACCCGATGGCTCCTCACGGGATTATCCCCACGGAGTTAAAGGAATAGAAATTGCACAAAGCATTAGTGAAGGACTTGCACGCAATGCCCTGTCTATTGAAGTGAATGGCGAAAACTGGGATTTGAGCAGGCCAATTACAACCGATGCTTCAATAAAAATATTTACATGGAATGACAAAGGTGGTAAGTATGCATTCTGGCACTCTTCGGCACACTTGTTTGCGGAAGCGCTTGAAGCACTTTATCCTGCAGTAAAATTCGGAATTGGACCGCCCATTGAAAATGGTTTTTATTACGATGTGGATTTGGGCGAGATACCTTTTGGCGATGAAGAGCTTGCAGCAATAGAAAAGAAAATGCTTGAACTTGCTCGTCAAAATAATGCGTTCGTGCGAAGTGATGTTTCTAAAAAGGATGCTATTGAATATTTCACCAACAAAGGTGACGAGTACAAGCTTGAATTGATTGATGGATTGGCCGATGGCTCAATCACATTTTATCAGCAAGGAAATTTTGTTGATCTGTGTCGGGGGCCACATATTCCAACAACAGCACCTATTAAGGCAATTAAACTTTTAAGTGTTGCGGGAGCCTACTGGCGCGGTGATGAAAAGAACAAAATGCTTAAGCGTATTTATGGAATCACCTTTCCAAAGCAAAAAGAGTTAGAAGAATATCTCTTCATGTTGGAAGAAGCTAAGAAGCGCGACCATAGAAAACTTGGAAAGGAATTGGAGCTATTTGCATTCTCTGAGAAAGTAGGGATGGGGCTTCCACTTTGGTTGCCCAAAGGAACTATTCTGCGCGAGCGATTAGAGCAATTTATGCGCAAGGCTCAAGTTAAGGCTGGGTACGATCCGGTTGTTACTCCGCATATTGGCAGCAAGCAGTTATATATTACCTCTGGGCACTATGAAAAATATGGTAAGGATTCGTTCCAACCCATTCTTACACCCGATGAAGGCGAAGAGTTTTTACTTAAGCCAATGAACTGTCCGCATCACTGCGAGATTTATAAAGTGAAGCCGCGATCGTATAAAGATTTGCCGATTCGCTATTCTGAGTTTGGAACAGTTTATCGCTACGAACAAAGTGGTGAGTTGCACGGCTTAACACGCGTGCGCGGATTTACTCAAGATGATGCCCATATCTTTTGCAGACCTGATCAGGTGAAAGCTGAATTTGTAAAGGTTATTGATCTGGTGCTATTCGTTTTCAAATCGCTGGGTTTTGATAACTATACGGCTCAAGTATCACTGCGTGATCCGGCAAACAAAGCCAAGTACATTGGCGATGATGAATTGTGGGATCGCGCTGAACGCGAAATTCAAGAAGCAGCTGACGAACGGGGCTTAACAACTGTGGCGGTGAAAGGCGAGGCTGCCTTTTACGGACCTAAGCTGGACTTTATGGTGAAAGATGCATTGGGGCGCAGTTGGCAATTGGGTACCATACAGGTAGATTATCAACTTCCTCAGCGATTCGAGTTGGAATATGCTGGTTCAGATAATCAAAAACACACTCCGGTAATGATTCACCGCGCTCCTTTTGGTTCGATGGAGCGATTTGTGGCTGTTTTAATTGAACATTGTGCCGGTAATTTTCCGTTATGGCTTGCGCCCGAGCAAATTGCTGTGCTTCCTATTTCAGAGCGTTTCAACGACTACGGCCAAAAAGTGCTTGATATTCTTAAAAACAGTGATATCCGTGGATTTTTAGACGATCGGAATGAGAAGATTGGGCGTAAAATCAGGGATGCCGAGGTGGCGAAGGTTCCTTTTATGCTGTTAGTGGGTGAAAAAGAGGCGGCAGAAAACAAGATAGCCGTACGTAAACATGGCGAAGGCGACAAAGGAGTAATGGATTTAAATGATTTTGTAGCGCAATTTTCGCATGAATTTAGACTTCCAGCCTTGCCTTAGAATTTTGATAAAAGGAAAAAAGCGCGATATTTGCAGCCCTGTCCGCCAAACGGGCGGGCTGTTTTGTTAAAAAGTAAAAGAAAAGTAGAATTTAAACCCAAAGAGTGGCAATATTTCCAGGTAACAGACCAAAGCCTTATATAAGAGGGCCAAGGAGAGTAGTAGAAGAACCGTATCGAGTTAATGAGCGTATTTTAGCCTCTCGCGTTCGCGTGGTGGGTGAAAATATTAAGGTTGATGTTTATCAAACTTCGCTTGCCATTAAGATGGCGCAAGAGCAGGGGTTAGATTTGGTAGAAATATCTCCAAATGCAGATCCTCCGGTTTGCAAAATCATTGACTACTCAAAGTTTAAATACGAGCAAAAGAAAAAACAGAAAGAGATAAAGGCCAATGCCCAAAAGACGGTATTAAAAGAAATCCGTTTTGGCCCGAATACCGATGAGCATGATTTCAATTTTAAGTTGAAACATGCCGAGAACTTCTTAAAAGAAGGTGCAAAGGTGAAAGCCTATGTTCACTTTGCAGGAAGATCAATTGTGTATAAAGAACGCGGTGAGATTTTGCTATTGAAATTCGCGCAGGCATTGGAAGAAATTGGAAAAGTAGAGCAGCTACCAAAGTTGGAAGGAAAGCGGATGTACATGATGGTGGCTCCTAAGCCAAAGAAGTAATAGATTTAAATAAATAAATAAGTAATGCCCAAGTTAAAAACAAAGTCAGGAGCCAAAAAGCGATTTAAAGTTACCGGCACCGGTAAGATTAAGCGCAAGAGGGCGTATAAGAGCCACATCCTGACAAAGAAAAGTACTAAACAAAAAAGGAGACTAGGCCACGCTACCACCGTTAAGAAAGTTGACGAAGGTAATGTGAAAGCTATGCTTCCTTATATGTTTTAATCCGTAAAGTCGGATAGGTTCCTCCGAAGTGATAGCTAAGGAGTGTATATGTTTAACCCGGTACTTGGCAGATTAAGTATCTTGAAACAAAAGATCGCCAACGCCAAAAATTAGAAATTATGCCACGTTCAGTAAACAGTGTAGCATCTCGCGCCAGAAGAAAGCGCGTAATGGAATTGGCCAAAGGATACTTTGGTCGCAGAAAAAATGTTTGGACTGTCGCTAAAAACGCAGTCGAGAAAGGTTTGGTCTATGCGTATCGCGATAGAAAAGCCAAGAAAAGAGATTTCCGTACCCTTTGGATCGCCCGTATCAATGCTGGAGCAAGACTTCATGGAATGTCTTACTCTGAGTTTATGGGTAAAATGAAAAAGACTGGTGTTGATTTAAACCGCAAAGTACTAGCCGACCTTGCAATGAATCATCCTTCTGCTTTTGAAGCAGTTGTTAACAAGGTGAAGTAATTAATTCTTACACTAATCATTCGAAGCCTTCCTGAAATTTTTGGGAAGGCTTTTTTATTGTGGAGGGTTTTCATGTTGTCGTATAACCGTATAGCGGAAACAAAGAAGTTGCATGGGTGCTTATACAAATTGTTGCAGCTATGCAAAATTTGAGGTTGTAGGCTGCTCGCCATATACACGGTTTAAGGGTTTTCAACCTTTATTTTGCAGAGGCAGAGGGTTGAAAACCCTTAACCATGAAAACCCTACTAACTTTGTGCTATGTCGCGATCAAAAAAGATCTTTCTGTTGGTAGCTGTTATTTTTTTAGGAGCGCTTATCTATTTCAGTTACGACATTAGTAGTCGCACAACCTTTCCGGGTTCTAAGCCCCAACTTCCTACTAGGATAAAAGAACAGTTTAGTAAGCCTGATTCGGTTAAGAAGGATACTACCTCTACTAATTTCTAAACGTTTTGTCACTTCGTAGCGGAGTCTCCGCCTCGGGACTCTGCGCGTTTCCATTTGCCTATTTAAATTACATAGTGTTCTTTTCTTCGCAGAGTTACTTGTTTCGAGAACTCTGCGCGAGAGAAAACATTTAGATCAGAATTGGGGCGAAGAACTTGAAACAGACCAGGGAAAGTGTCATTACCAAATGGTTGAAGCTCTACAACCTCCGGCAAGTCCAATACTCAGCAGGTCACAAATGGATCAGCGGCACGGAAGAATATTTACAGAATGACATGGAAGGGTTGCAGGAAGAAATTAATAATTATCACCCACGGGGATAAATCAAAACAGCTATGAAATCGTTATCTTTGGAGAACCAAATTTTAGAAGGTATGGACATCCAGGCAGAGAAATTACACCTGATTGAGGAACTGACGAGGATACAGGATATCCACATCATTGAACAGATCAAGCAATTGTTAAAGAAGGCTTACGATCCTATCGTTGGATATAATGCGAATGGACAATCCATCACGCAACGAGATTTTATACAACAGATAGAGCAAGCAGAGAATGAATACAAGTCGGGAAATTATCAAACCATTGATGAAGTAGAAAGGGAATCAGAGACCTGGTAAATGAAAAAGCTCTATCGGGTGGTTATACCACCAACCGCCAAAGAATCCCTTCGTGATATCATTAGCTACATTAAGAAAGACTCGCCTGTAGCGGCTGCCAGAGTTCGAAAAGAACTTATACAATTGGCGAAAAGCTTGAGTGAATTACCGGAACGATTTTCCAAAGAAGAATATCTTTTGGATAAGCCGGGCAATTATCATTCAGTGGCACGATGGCATTACAAAATCGTTTACAAAATTTTAATGGATGAAGTTGTGATTCTGCGATTCATTCATACCAGTCGAGATCCGGATATGATTAAAAAGATTGAGTAACAACCGCCAGATGCGCCCGCCACGCACGAGGCTCGCGCTTTTTTTTCGCATAGTTAGCCGCCTCGGGCACTCTTCCTGTTTTTCTTTTTCTTCGCAGAGTTACTCGTCTCGAGAACTCTGCTCGAATGAAAGAGTAGGAGATGGGTTAGTGCTACAAAGCGTTAAGTGTTAAATTTAAGCTATGAAGGTTAGCAGGGAGATAACCCATTTGCCTATTTAAACTACATTGTGTTTGACGAAAACTACATCCTAAAAGATGCCGGAGCCATGCGTGTGCCCGACAATGCCGGCTTTGACCCGGGCATGGAGATAGCCGTAACCCCAAAACAAATTGCTTTTATAAACCCCATACGGCCACAACAAAAAGGCTACATCTATATATGGGTGAGCAACGAGTGCGAAAATACCAAAGTATGGTTCGATGATTTAAAAATAACCCACCGCAGCAGGCGTGTAACACAAGCCATCGACTACTATGCTTACGGCTCCGTGCTGCGGGAGCAAAAAACACCTGAAGAACTTACGTACCGCTACAAATACCAGGGCCAGTTTGCGGAGAAGGATGAGGAGACCGGATGGAGTCATTTTGAGTTGCGGGAGTATGATCCGGTGATTGTACGGTTTACATCTACTGATCCTGCAGGTCAATTTAATTCGCCTTTTGTTGGTATGAGTAACGATCCTATCAATGGAACTGATCCAGACGGGGGTTATTTCTTTGGATTATTTGGGTCAACAAAGCAACAACGAGATGCTGCCAGGAACACTGCGGACTTAACCGGTGGTGAAATTGCAAATATTACCAAAAGGAATATTTCTGTCACAGCTTTTGATAATAATTCATGGTACAACGATCCAATTGAAGGTTATAATACTGCTACAAATCATTCGTGGAACTACACATTTGATAAAGGTGGAAACTATGATGTCTCTATTAATCAATTTACTGTTTTGTCAATGGCAACCGGTAGAGTTGATTTTGATCCATTAGGTCAATATATGCTCGGAAGTCTTGCAGTTGGTGTATCAAAAGGAATGTCTGTGCTTTATTTACGAACTGGGATTGCTGTGATGAGTTTTTCTGGGCCAGCTGGTAAGGCTTTCTTTTGGAGTGGTATTAGTTCAACAGAAGCTTCAACAATTGCATTAACTCGAGGTGCGTATACTATGGCGGAAACTTCAGGAGGAAGGTTTTTGAATCAAGGCCTTAGCAAAGTCGCTTTGAGAATTATTGGTGACAAGACTGCTTATAGATATATCTGGGCACCTGCCTCAAGAAAGTTTGCATCAAGCGCAATTGGTGATGTTACATTTTACTCAACAGGTTATAGAGTCGTGATATGGCGAGCTATTGAATATCCGACATTGCGATCTAACTTTAATAGAATTATTAGAATACCATGAGTTTTATATTTTTCAAAAGTAAGGTTGAAAAGAACACAAGTTTCGTTATAAACAACTTGAAACATTTTTTTGCAGCGTACGGGTTCTCGCAATCTTCAGTTAAGATTCCAAGTGGTGGTTATGGATCAATTGTATTATTTGTTAAGCAAAATACATTTATTCGCATAACAATTGACAACGTAGCCGATGAACTTCCTATGAAAGGTCTATTGTACATGAAAGGGCAGATAATGGATTGGGGTTTAACTATAAGATTAGGAGATGGTGGCTTTGAGTACCCAGAATTGCTATGGAGTTCTATAGTCTTAAAAAATATTGATGACAAATTACCTTCCCCAAATAATTATCCGATTTCTGAATTTCAATTCAATAATTCCACCGAACTTCAAAACCAAATAGAAATTATAAAAGATTGCTTATTAAAAGTTCATCTGGATTTTTTAAAAGGTAATCTTTCACAGTTTACTAAAATTAGATCAGAAATGGTAAATCTTAAAGAGCCAGATAAAATCGTAATTGAGGATACTAAAACAGGAGAAAAGCAAATAAAAATCGATGAAATTAGTCTAGGCTTCAAGATAAAATATTCTTTGCCTTAAGTTTGTCTTACTTCGTAGCGGAGTCTCCGGCTCGGGAACTCTGCGCGCGATTGGTGTTGCCGAAGGAAGAGAGAGTAGGCTTCACCAACAAGCAAGATGATATAAATTAAGATTCGATTTTTTTCTTCTTAGCAGCGTTACCTACGTTATTGTTGGTACAGTTTTCTGTTAATGTTGGTCGCTAACCAACATTTTGCTATCTTTTGTTTGCCTATTTAAACTACATTGTGTTTGACGAAAACTACATCCTAAAAGATGCCGGAGCCATGCGTGTGCCCGACAATGCTGGCTTTGACCCGGGCATGGAGATAGCCGTAACCCCAAAACAGATTGCTTTTACAAACCCCATACGGCCACAACAAAAAGGCTACATCTATATATGGGTGAGCAACGAGAGCGAAAATACCAAAGTATGGTTTGATGATTTAAAAGTTACCCACCGCAGCAGGCGCGTAACACAAGCCACCGACTACTATGCTTACGGCTCCGTACTACGCGAGCAAAAAACACCGGAAGAACTTACCTACCGCTACAAATACCAGGGGCAGTATGCGGAGAAAGATGAAGAGACCGGGTGGAATCATTTTGAGTTAAGGGAGTATGATGCTGTGGTTGGAAGGTGGCATATTCCTGATCCATATAGAGAGTTCTGGTCTCCTTATGTAGCTTTTGGAAATAATCCAGTAAATATTGTCGATCCCAGGGGTGGTATTACCGATCCTAAGCCTGGTGACTTGAACCAAGCAGGAACTCAACAATGGGGACTTAATGGTATTAGTGGAGAGTACGGATGGAGTGATATTTTGGATGCAGTTTCTATTAATTTTAATGCTGGTGCAAATAGGATATCAACAGCAATGAAATATCTTGGGAAGTATACCTATAATCTTGGAAGAGAAAATGATGGGCAATTCTTAGAGGATAAATTTTTAGATTGCTCTGAATTCGTTCTCAGAGTCTTAAAAGAATCTGATCCTGATATTTATAAAAAGCTAGTAACAACTGATAAAAATGGTTATTTTAATCAGAATACTGCAACAATGCAAACACAAATTGGAATAACCAATTTTAGGAAAACAAATCCTAAAGTCGGTGATTTGATTATGTGGGGTGGACATGTAGAACTTATCCTTAAAGTAAATGGGGGGTCTTTCACAACAATTGGTGCAGGAGGGGGTACAGGAGCTGTGGTCCCTAGAATAATGGGGATGGATAGAAAAACAGGTAAATATAATTGGTTAAACACCTCTCATAAAGACATCGGAACTTTGGGAATAGGAGGATATCTCGGTATTTGGACACCTAAATAAGTATTATGAAAAATAGTTTTATTTTTTTTACTGTTTTATTTTTTTTTAATTGTAAAAGTAGATTAGATAAAGTTGATACTTTTTTTGATTCATCTAAAATTGTTGTTGATGATAGCTCAAACAAAATTATTTCTGGTAAAATTTTGTTTCAAGTTGCTGTCCGAGATTTTTTTAAAGAAGGAGCGATCAATGACATTGGTTATGGAGAAACCTCATTAAGATATCTAATTCCTTTGTCGTTTTATAAGGATAAGGAATTTTTTTATATCCCTGATAGATCTAAGCTTTCACTAAATATTTTAAATCCACAAGGACAGATATCAGGATCGGTCAAACTTCCATTGAAAGATTTTGTATTTTATAAAATTGAACACTTTCGTTCATATTGGTATTTAGTTGATTTCGATAGAGGCCTTACGGTCTTAGATGCTCAATTAAAGACAAAATTTAATGACGAAAAGACGACTGATTTTCATGTAGATAAAGACTTAGATAATATTTATTTCGAAAATATGATGAATGATGAGAGAGCGTTACTCGACCAAAATGGAATTTTAAAATCTCCTTTAAAAATTGAGTACTTAAGTTGCTTTATCGAGAATTCTACGCTTTTTGGAATTTCGGATAGAGGAGATAATCATTATACAATAGTGATGAAGAATTTAAATGATGGTTCCGAATCAGAATATCTATCATTCGACACATCTTGCAACGAGTGTTTTATTATGCCTATTCTTCTTGATAAAAATTATATTTTATCCTCTACTAATACACCTTCGATAATGGATCAAATTACCGTGATTAATTCGGATAATTTATCTATAACTAATTACTCACTAGAATATCCCGATAAAGTTAATCCAATTATAAACGACATCTCAGCAAGCATCTCTTATTCCGGCTATGTTTACTTTTATGATAACCGATCTAGAATATTATATTCTCTTTGCACGGATAAGACAACTATTAAGGTCTTTTCTTTTGATTTAAATGTATAGTTTTTATTTCGTATCTGAGTCCATGTCTCGTTGTCTTTTTCATCGCAGAGTTACTCCAATTCAGGGCGGAGTCTACTTCGTAGCGGAGTCTCCGCCTCGGGACTCCGCGTTATCATTGTGTTTGACGAAGCCTACGTGTTGAAAGATGCAGGAGCCCTGCGTGTGCCCAACAATGCCGGCTTTGACCCAGGCATGGAGATAGCCGTAACCCCACAACAAATTGCTTTTGCAAACCCCATACGGCCACAACAAAAAGGCTACATCTATATATGGGTGAGCAACGAAAGTGAAAATACCAAAGTATGGTTCGATGATTTAAAAGTAACCCACCGCAGCAGGCGGGTAACGCAAGCCACCGACTACTATGCCTACGGCTCCGTGCTGCGCGAACAAAAAACACCTGAAGAACTTACGTACCGCTACAAATACCAAGGGCAGTATGCTGAGAAAGATGAAGAGACTGGATGGAGTCATTTTGAGTTGCGGGAGTTTGATCCTATTATAGGTAGGTGGACGAGTAAAGATCCGAAAGGTGAATTTTATTCACCGTATGTTGGAATGGGTAACAACCCCATTAGTAATAATGATCCTGATGGGGGGACTACAAGACCGCCTATAGCTAATGGTATACTTGTTCCAGATAATTTTTTTAAAAGAGCTTATAATTTTTTATTCGGCTACCAATTTCTTAATGATGCATATAAATTTGGTAAGTCACATCCAGATATAGGAGTATTTTATAGTAAGGATGATCGAGGTAATTACACGGGGGCAAGTGCCGGTGGAGGACTTTGGGAATTTGGAAGCTTTGATTGGGGGATGCAATTACCAAGTGAAGGTGATTTAATCCCTGGCCCTCAGGCTCTTGTGGGACGTTTTATTGGGACATTAAGAAGAGCAGCAGTTAGAATTGCTTGGAAGGAAGAAGTCGAATTAGTAAAAAGAACGGGACAAGGTACGAGAGCATGGACTAAACCAGAAATGAAAGAATTACTTCAAAGAGGTAAAGTAAAAAATTATTTTGGACATCATATTAATAGCGTTTCTGCTAATCCTGGTCTTGCTGGAGAACCCGATAATATTATGTTTCTTAATTGGCACGATCATTTTACGACACATGGACATGATTGGGCAAAACCTACATTTGGTGATTTATTACAAAGGAAAAAGTAATTACAGATAAGCATGGACATTACATCAATTTTTCAAAAACTTTCAAAGTATAAACATTTGGGTATTGAGCATACTAATAATGGTGCAACTCTCATTGGAAAACTTCCCAAACTCGCATCTGAAGCATGGCTTCATCAATCGTTTAAGGGATTGAATGAAGGAGAGCTAAAGGAACTTGAAGTCGATCTAACGACTAATATTCCTGAGGATTTTAGATCTTTTCTAAGAGCTACCAATGGCCTAAATCTGTTCTCAACTACTATTTCAATATTTGGAAGGAGAAAATCTAATTCTAGAGATGCTTATAATTTTGAACCATTCGACATAAAAACGCCTAATTTGTTTGAACGACCAAAAGATGCAAAGAAAAATTGCTTATTCATTGGTAGTTATAATTGGGATGGTTCTTTGATATTTATTGAATTTGGAGAAACTGATACAGTTTATCGTTGTGAAAGATATTCTTCGACTAATAAATTGAATTCGTGGATCAATTTAGCTAGCATGCTTGATTCCGAAATTGATAGGCTGAGTTCTCTTTTTGATGATCAGGGTTATGTTGTTAATGATGATCTTCCTACAACACCTCCTTAAGTTGTTGTTGGTCACTTCGGAGCGGAGTCTCCGCCTCGGGACTCCGCGTTAAGAAGCTGAAAATTTAAAAAAGAATGCTTATGAAGCAGTACACACTTAACCGCATAATATTTTTGCTCACAATGCAATTATTACTAGTTGTGGTTCAATCAGCAGGGCAACAAATTATCCCGCGTATTGGTTATGTAATTTCAACCACTACCAACAAACCCACTTCGCCAACGGGTGATATTAATCCAAGGCAATCATTTTCTTTTGGGTTGGGCTTCGCGTGGAAATTTAAATCAACCTACAAGTTTCAAATAGAAGCAGATTATGTTAGTAAGGGTCACCAGTTCTATTCCAATAAAGTAACTGATTATAATCCAGATATAAGGGTTATTTACGAATCCAATTACAAGCATAATTACTTGGTTGTGCCACTCGTAGTCAATAAATATTTTGGGGCGGGAAAATTAAAACCCTATTTGATTGGGGGTGGCTATATTGGATTTGGTTTGGGCGGTAGGTTTTATGGTGAGTCGGGCATCTATAGAGGCACTTTTGCAGATTCATATCAACAATATGATGGCTCTATTTACTATGGCCCAGACCCGGCTAGCATAAATCAGAATAATCGCTACTACAGCCATAGGATAGACTTGGGGTTCAAGTTGGGAATTGGCTTATTAATTTTTGATAAAGTTGCACTTGATGTGCAATATGATATAGGACAGGTAAATGTAGATGAAGGACAGGGGGATTATAAAAACAGATCACTTCAATTTGGGTTAACAGTTCCACTGCAACTTGGAACCAAGCACTAGTTTTTTATTCGCAGAGTTACTCGTCTCGAGAACTCTGCGCGAATGAAAGCGTAGGAGATGGGGTTAGTACTACAAAGTGTTAAATTTAGGTATGAGCGTTCGCGGAGAGATAACCATTCATGATCTTTATAAGGCAGATAGCATTTCAAGAGTTTTAAAAGTAAAATAGCCATGAAACTTCCTAAGTTTTACATCTTAACACGTTTGCTTGTAATTGCATTATCGCTAGTTGTATCACAATCACTAGGGCAAGAATTTAAGTCATCGTGGAATATTAATGCGGGCATTACCATAAATACCTTTGCTTTTTCTGGTGATAATGATTTATCCAAGAGTCTTTTAGATGGCTACACAAATCAATTAGGATATCAGCTTGGTGTAGGCGGAATAATTCCAATCAAAGGCCGGCTTTCACTAAAACCTGAGTTGCAATTAATAACACGCGGTGGTGCCTACGATGGTGTTCAGGGTGAAGGAAAGGTTCATAAAAAACTAACTTACCTAAGCGTGCCCGTCTTGCTATCCGTTGGTGTAAATAAGTTGGGCATTGATTTTGGTCCAAGTGTTGGATTTCTATTATCATCCCGCCTAAAGAACGATGCCGGAACTATTGAGTATAAATTTTTTGATGAGACATTTGATTTTGGGTTCGTTGCAGGATTGGGGTATGATATAACTCCTAAAATCCACATCCTAACTCGCTACTATTTAGGAATTGCTTCCGTTAAAAATCTCCTGTATGCAGATCAATTTAACAACAAAACGGAAGTAGATTATAGGAACAGAACCTTGCAAATAGGATTAGCCTACAAGTTAAATTAGTTGATCAACGCTGCACTTACCGCAGTAATTGCACAAATCCTTTTTGGTCCACTTCCCAGCGGAGTCTCCGCCTCGGGCCTCCGCGTTAAAGAGAGTTAGTCGTGGCCTAAAAAAGTTTACGGTTTTTTGAACAAAAAAAGAATTAACTTTAAATTCAAACTATGTGACTATGGACATTGCAGTAAAGAAGGTTGAACTGATTGAATGGCTAGCACGGTTACAAGACGAAAAGCTTATTCAGAGAATAGAAACGTTGAGAAAAAGTTCTATACAAGAGTTGTATGAACAACAAATGCCCAAGACCAGGGAAGCACTACAAGCCAAACTAAACCAATCTGAAAAGGATATTAATGAGGGAAAGGTATACTCGCAAGAAGAAGTAGAGAACTACTTTAACGCCAGGTTTAAACAGTGAAGAAAGCACAAGTGATCTGGTCGAATACGGCACTGCACGATATGGAAACGATTTATGATTTTTTAGTTGAGAAATCGCAACCTGCTGCTCAACGTATAATTGAAACCATCTTGGGTAGAGCAAAGCAGTTGGAATCTTTTCCCGAATCGGGTGTTAAGCAAGAAACAGTTAAGCCTGCTGTTAAAGAGTACCGTTATCTGGTAGAAGGTAATTACAAAATTTTATATAGCTATCAAGCGGAAATCCAGAGAGTGTACATTGCAACAATTTTTGACACTCGTTACAATCCTGAAAAAATGAAAGTATAATAGTCCAATTAATCTCGATAGCTTAATTGCTTACCACAGCAGTTGTACAAATCCTTTTTGACTATGTAATCCACCATCCTTATCAATGTAGTTGCAATCCAAGTAATACACACCAGTGCTGGCTTCGTCACCATTTGTTAAACCGTTCCAACCAACAAATCACCAGCAAATACCTGCTTACCCCAGCGATTAAAAATTTTTATTGAGCCTGACTCAAGGTAATTAGTCGTCCCTTAAAAACTCGGTCTGGCTAAAAAGGTGAAAAAAATTAACCTGCTGCCTTCTATACTGATTTTAAAAATGCGGAACAAAAAGAGAAGTGGGTTTACCTTCCACTTGTTCATCATCCTTTTGAAGTTCATGCCAGATGCGGC
>Ga0163148_10000410_pt1 | contig 58025 bp, 70 predicted proteins | sample OliLakLV19MP7P2_FD_148606 | JGI IMG/M metagenome (GOLD analysis project Ga0163148, IMG submission 148606) | Freshwater microbial mat bacterial communities from Lake Vanda, McMurdo Dry Valleys, Antarctica- Oligotrophic Lake LV.19.MP7.P2 | ecosystem: Environmental > Aquatic > Freshwater > Lake >... | reverse complement strand
GTGCTAATGTCAAAGGACCAATTTCAATTGTGTCGATCTATGGATATGTAGATGTTACTATGCCTGTTTCCATAAAGGCAAACATTAAAATGAGTACTTCTTATGGCGAAATTTTGGTAGCACCAGAGATTAAGATTGACATTGATAAGCAAGGTGATTTTGTTCGGTATAATGACAAAGTGTACGGAAAGATTAATGGCGGAGGAATGAATATTGACTTCCGTTCTGACTACAGCAAAATTTATCTAAGAAAGAAATGAGAGCGGTAGCATTAATTCTATTTACCTTATTTACCGGAGCTTTGCTTGCGCAGACTCCGGTAAATAAAACATACCCGGTAGCTGCAGGTCAAAAAATTTCTTTACGGTTTGATTATCCGGAAGTAGTGAAGATCACCACCTGGGATAAAAACGAGATTGCCATTGTTGGATCAGTTAGTATTAATTCAGGGGAGAGCGATGATGCTTTTGAACTCATCCAGTCAACATCGGGCAACACGATCTATATAGAAAATGTAATTCGTAATTTAAAGAGCTTACCAAAACGGATTACAGTAACACGGGGTGGTGAGAAACTGGTTTTTAAATCGGAGGATGACTATCGAAAGTATTGCAAAGAAACCGGTAATGATTTTAGTGTGAAGTCGTGGGGTGTGGATATGGATATTCTTTTAGAAGTGAAAGTGCCTAGAAATATTCAGACTAAACTCGAATGTGTTTATGGCATTGCCGAAGTTAAAAATTTCTTGGGGCCACTTACCGTTGAGGCAACGTATGGCGGCATTGATGTTTCGGTGCAAGAAACAACAACGGGAGAGCTAAGAGCTGAAACGAACTACGGACAAATTTACTCCAATCTCGATTTAAAATTTTCTGGCTCCGAGTTTAAAGATTTTCATACAGTTGTTTCAGCTAAGCCTGGCGCAGGCCCACGCTATAGCTTCGAATCAAAGTATGGGAATGTGTATTTGCGGAAGGCGATGTAAAGTATAATTCAGCTTTAAATTATTTTGAAGACATTAAGTAACTCATAAGTTAGCAAGTTTGGTCACCCTTCTCCTCTGGAGAAGGGTTGGGGATGAGGTTACTCCAATCTTTTATGAAAAAATAATTCATGGTTTGGCAAAAGTTCAGGGTGTGCAATCTTAACTAAGTCTTTTAAAATTAGATCGGGTCTGAGATAACCAAGCTCTAGAAACTCACTACCACCTTTAGCTCCCTTGCGGGCATTGTAGGTATAGATCTGCTTATCATTAAAAGGTTTGAATAAAGTATACCTTGATTCCGCTGCCTTAATCTCAGCTAGCGAATTAAAGGATCCAACGCCAATCCATAAATCAGCATCCTTTGCTTTTTCAAATACGGATTCAAAACTTAATTCTAAAAATCCATTTGTATCTGTGTCTTTCCATAGATATTCTGTGCCGGCATCCTGTAACAAATGCGTAGCATAATTTTTTCCGGCTGGCATAAACCAGGCACCGCCATACACGATCCCGCTCATTACCGTTGGCCTTTCAGCAATATCCTTAACAAGTGCATTCGCGTTCAAGTATTCTTTTTCAATTTCATTAAACACCGAGTCTGCTTGTTTTTCTTTGTTAAAGAAAAGCGCCATAAACTTTATCCACTCTGCCCGCCCCAGAGGGTGCTTCTCTAAAAACTCAGCATTGATAACAACTGGAATTCCTAATTCTTTTATTTTTTTCAGTTGACCTAAATCACTTGTCATGGTATAACTCATCACGAGTTCAGGACGCAACGAAAAAAGTAATTCGATATTCATTCCTTTGTCAATCCCTAAATCCGTTACTAATTTTTTATCAATGCGTTCGCGCATCTTTTCTGAGCTCACATAATCTGTTGTTGGAAATCCAATCAAAGCATTAGTCTCATTCAAGTAATCTAATAAGGGAATGTGAGTTGTTGAGGTACAAACAATTTTTGTTATAGGCGTGCGAATCACTTCGGTATTATCATCATGAGCTGGAATTGACTCACCGATAGGCACGAGTAAATATTGATAACCGGATGTTGCCCCCGGATATGGGTTTGTTATTGTTACAAATTTGGCATTTCCATCAGTGCGAACTGAAAAGCCTTCGGCATATTTTAGTTGTGTTTCTTTTGCCGCATTACTTGTTTGCTCCTGTTTAGGATTGCATGACACCATGATGAGTAGCACTAGTAAGGTCGATACTATTTGATCAGTGAGCTTCAATATTTTCGTGTTAATAGAAATCATGATGCAAGTTTAAGGAATTAACTTATGTTTGCAGCCGTATTGCGGTCCCCGATTCTGTCGGGGTTAAAAGGGAACTCCGTTTAAACCGGAGGCTGTTCCCGCAACTGTAATTCTGATTTCGCGCAAGCGGAATAAATTTTATTCATAGTCCATTGTGGTGCGCTTTGTATCATGAGAAGGCGAATAAAATCAGAAGAGCCAGGAGACCTGCCACAATGCAAATAATTCAGTGCTTCGGGTAAAAAGCGACTGTGATTCTTTTGATGAATGTGTTTGCGCATCATCATTGCTTCATTTTCAGCCTTTTACTCTTTTTTCAAACCTTAAATTTTTCAAAATGAAAAAAGAGAAAAAAGTCTGGGCAATAACTTTAATTGCCTTTTGGTGGCTGGCACCAAACCAAATACAAGCCCAGCAAGATTCGTTACGTGCTCGTCAACTAGACGAGGTAGTTATCTCAGCGACCAAGTTTCCAAAGGACAAAAGCGAAACGGGTAAAGTACTTACCGTAATTGACCAAGATCAGATCAAACGCAGTACCGGCAAAGACATTACGCAAGTGCTAAACGAGCAGGTTGGTGTTGTGGTAAGTGGTTCAAATAGTAATCCCGGCAAGGACAAATCGGTTTACCTTCAAGGAGCCAAGAATGAGTACACCATTATCTTGTTGGATGGTATTCCGCTTAATGATCCTTCCGGTGTATCTGGTGGTGCTTATGATCTTCGGTTAATTTCACTTGATCAGGTAGAACGAATTGAAATTTTGAAGGGCAGTCAATCTACATTATATGGCAGTGATGCAATAGCGGGTGTAATCAACATCATTACAAAAAACGGAGGCGATAAGCCGGTTGAGTTTTTTGGAACACTGGGCTATGGAAGTTACAATACCCTTCGCGGAACCGCAGGTGTGTACGGAAGCAAGAATGGATTGGATTATAATGTTGGGTATTCACGATTTAGCACGGATGGAATTAGTGAAGCCAAAGAACTGGGGTCAACGACATTTGATAAAGATGGTTCATCTCAAAATTCATTTCAAGCTAATGTTGGCGTAAAGCTCAATTCAAAGTTTTCGGTAAAACCATTTATTCGATATACTCAATTTGAGGGTACATACGATGGGGGACCATTTACCGATGACCTCCTAAATAAATATGAAGCCACTTTATTAAACGCTGGTACCCATCTTAATTATGCATTAAAGAGAGGATCGGTTCATGCCCAATATTCCTACGATCAAACTGATCGGTTATTTGATGGCACTTTTGGCAAAAGCGAATACACAGGAAAATTTCAGCATGCCGAAGTTTTTATGAATTATGATTTAACAAAGCAAATTCAATTGCTAGCCGGATTTACTAGTCAAAATTTAAAGATGCTTGACGAGTCATCAACAGAAGTTAATCCATCGGTTTTTCTTAATAGTCCTTATGTTTCTTTCTTCGGCAAGTTTGGTAACTTCTCTACCGAGGTTGGAGGGCGTTATACAAACCATACAAAGTTTGGTGAGGCATTTACCTATAGCATTAATCCATCGTATCGTTTACAAAAAGGATTGAAGGTTTTCGCTAATCTTTCAACAGGATTCAAAGCGCCCTCATTATATCAGCTTTATGGACAGTATGGAGCTAATCCAGATTTAAAACCTGAACGCAGCCAGAGTTTTGAAGGGGGTATTCAAGGTTTATTAAATAGAAAAGTCGAATGGCGGGCTGTGGCCTTCTCAAGGGTTGTTGACGATGTTATTGTTTATGCTTTTCCGGCAAATCTTAATTTAGATAAGCAGGCAGATAAAGGTGTTGAGTTGGAAGTATCTTCTCAGATCACTTCAAAATTAAAAGTATCGGCTTTTTATGCATTTGTTACTGGCGAAGTGACAACCAAAACAAATAATCAGGATACCGTGTTTAACAATTTGATTCGCAGACCAACAAATAGTTTAGGAGTCAATATGGGTTATCAATTTTCAAATCAATTTCACGCAAACTTCAATCTAAAAACTTTCGGAAAGCGGAACGATTTGTATTTTGATAGTAACACCTTTACGAATCAACCGGCTGTTCTCTCAGCTTACACTCTGGTAGATTTTCATGCTGATTATAAATTAAAAAAAGAACATGTTGCTTTCTTTTTAGATGTTAGAAACTTGTTGAATCAGAATTATGAAGAGACTTATGGATACAGTACGCTGGGAATTACGGTGAATGCTGGAATAACCATAAGACTTTGATAAAACCATTTATGAAAGAGAACACCAATCAGCCGCAACAAATTAAAGAAGGCGTTGACTTCTACTATGAGAATGGACTGATGGTGTTCACTTCTGCTTATCATGTAAAGCGTGGATTCTGTTGTCAGAGCAAATGCAGGCATTGTCCCTATGGAATGGGCGACAAGTCTATTGCTTCAAAAAAGTCTGAATAATTTTCTGAGCAGCCCGTGATGGTAAAATTTTATTATCAATAATCTCTTTTTCGTAGGCTTTGATTTGAGCTCCGATATTTTTGTCTTGGATTAGTTGTGACTGAAGCAGTAGCCCCATTTGTTCATGAAACCAAACTAAGTTTTGTTGAGTTCTGTTCCGTTCAAAGTGTCGATTGCTTTTTGTAAACTCAATATATTCTTTAATAAGCTTCCAGGTTTCAGTAATTCCTTTTTTCTCTAAAGCTGAGGATGTGATTACTCCCGGTTTCCAGCCTGATTCGGATTCTGAAAATAAATGTAAGGCATATTGATAATCAGTTTTAGCCTGATTGGCTTGCTTTATATTGTCACCGTCAGCTTTGGTAATTACGATAGTATCAGCCATTTCCATAATACCTTTTTTAATCCCTTGCAGTTCATCTCCGGCACCAGCCAGCATCAACAGCAAAAAGAAATCAACCAGGTTGCGTACGGCAGTTTCTGATTGGCCAACACCTACTGTTTCGATAATGACAATTTCAAAACCTGCTGCTTCACATAATAATATAGCCTCCCGGGTACGATCAGCAACTCCGCCTAAGGCAGTTCGCGTTGCCGTAGGTCGAATAAATGCAAGCGAGTCTTTCGACAATTCTTCCATACGCGTTTTATCACCCAAAATGCTGCCTTTCGTTTTAGCACTGGATGGGTCAACGGCCAACACGGCAATTTTTTTTGATAAGGAGGTAATGTGTTTCCCAAATGTTTCAATAAAGGTACTTTTCCCTACCCCGGGTATTCCGGTTATTCCTATGCGAATGGATTTACCAGTGAGAGGCAGAAGATTCTCCACAACATCATTGGCTAGAATTATATCTTCCGCAAGTGTACTCTCAACTAATGTAATCGCTTGCGCAAGCATTACTTTGTTCCCTTTCGGGATTTCAGTAATAAAATTTGCAAGTTTCGGGCGCTTTGAGGCTATGTTTTTCAATGTCATTATTGATTGCTGGCCTAAATTTCTAAATTTATTGTGAACTTAACGCACTATGAAGAAACTCTCACTACAAGGCCTTGCTATTACCACGTTTGTGTTTTTAATGATGTTAGGGGTAAGTAAGATCGCTGATCTTAAATTGATTAGTGCTTTTGATGGGATGTCGCAAGCATTTAAAGAATTTGAGATAACGGATATTGTTTTTTCGCAACTGCGCGATACCCCATTGGTCGATCAGCGCATTGTTGTCGTAAATATGGGGAATCTTAGTAGGCGAGAAGTTGCTCAACAAATAAATATCATTCGACAATATAAACCAAAAGTAATTGGTATAGATAGTTATTTTGATTGTGAAGGTGGATTAAGGGATTCGATAAATTGCCCGCAATTATTGGATACTCTAGGAAATCTTTTGCTGGCTTATGAAATTCAAGAGGCTGGTAATGTTGTGTTAGTTTCCAAGCTAATGCAAAAAACTAAAACCGATCTTGATAAAACTTTGATAGACTTCTATGATTCACTTGAGTATTCCGATTCTATTTTTAGCACTAATGCAAAGTATGGCTTTGCAAATTTGGTCACAAATCCACCAGCAGCTCATCAAGAAGATGTAAAACAATGCCGATCATTTATTCCTAAGTACAAGGTCGGTGATAAAGATCACTATGCATTTGCCGTTCAACTCTGTATGGCGTATGATTCAGCGAAGACCATGCGATTTCTTGCTCGTAATAAAGAAGAAGAGATAATAAATTATCGAGGAAACATTGAGATTCAAGATATCCGACTAAAGTCAGTGCGCGAAAAGGATACCGAAACAACCAACTATCCATTAATGTTCTACTCAATAGATGTAGAACAACTTGCGAATGGAGAGTTTTTTAAGGAAGATTTTTTTACTGACAAAATTGTTATAATTGGTTTTTTAGGAGCATATTTTGGCGAGTTTACCTGGAGTGATAAATATTTTACACCGCTTAATAAAAAAGCGGCTGGTCGGGCAAATCCGGATATGTTTGGGGTTGTTGTTCATGCTAATATTGTGGCCATGATCTTGAATGAAGATTATGTGGAGGAACTTCCAGATTGGGCTCAAATCGCTATTGCTATTATCGTATGTTTTTTCACTGTTATCTCGTTTATTATTATTGATAAACGATTACCGATGTGGTTTGATACACTTTCTGTTACCATTCAGGTAATTCAAATAATTATTACTTCAGCCATTATTGTTTTCGCGTTTAAATGGTTTTCTATGAAACTGGATTTAAGTTTATCCTTAGCCGCCTCGGCATTGGTTGGTCCTGCTTATGATATCTATAAAGGCTTTGAAAATCAGATAACGGCATGGGTTACCAAGAAGCCAAAGGAAGTATTGACTGAGTGAGTCGAAATTGGCACGATTTTTTAGTACCTTCGAATTGCAAATCAATAAAAAAACCATGAAAAAAGGCAGAATTCTATTGTTAGTTGGCTTTTTAACAGTAAGCACGTTTGTTAATGCACAAGACTACACCTTTAGGGTGCTTGCAAATAAAGGAGCTAATGAAATTAAATCTGGAGATGGCTGGCAACCTGTAAAGACAGGTGCAAGTCTAAAACTGGGTGATGAACTCAGAGTAACTGAAAATGCTTCAATAGGTCTTGTACATTCCTCGGGCAAGCCTCTGGAAGTAAAAAAGGCAAATACCTATAAAGTAGCAGATCTTGCTGCGCAAATGACAGGTGGTTCTAGTGTGCTAAACAAATACACAGATTTCATACTCAGCAGTAACTCCGCGGAAGCAAAGAAAAACAGATTGAGTGCTACCGGAGCGGTTCACAGAGGTTTGGGAATTAAGGTGTTTCTTCCAAAGAATCAGCTTGCAAGCGTATTCAATAATGTTGTTTATGTAAACTGGGATAAGGCTGAGAAGGGTCCTTATGTTGTTATCTTCTTGAATATGTTCGATGATGTTTTACTAAAGGTAGAAACTCCTGAAAACTCAGTACATGTTGATTTGGCCGACCCTAAGTTTGCTGGTGAAACTGCCATACTGGTTGAGGTTCAATCAAAAGCAACAGGAACAAAATCAGATGAACGCTATTTAATTAAAAGGCTTTCACCGGGCGAACGCGAAAAATTAAAAGCACCCTATACTGAAATATCTAAAGAATTAGCTGACGAAACTGCATTGAATAAAGTTGTTTTGGCTTCTTTCTTTGAACAAAATAAACTGTTGATAGATGCTATTACAGCTTATGAAGAAGCCATAAAGTTGGCTCCTGACAACCCTACCTATCAGGAATATTACGAAGAGTTTTTATTAAGGAATAAACTTAAAGTGATAAAGCCTTAATCAGATTTTAAAAAATGAAAACCCCGTGCTTGCATGGGGTTTTTTATTTTATGGCCATCTCAAAGTGGTTTGGCTGGCAATTATATTATCCTAATTTTGTGAGCTAACCTTTTTCTTATGAGCGTTTTAGTTAATAAAGATTCACACATTATTGTTCAGGGATTCACCGGCACAGAAGGAACCTACCATGCCGGCCAAATGATTGAATATGGCACTAATGTGGTCGGTGGAGTTACTCCAGGGAAAGGCGGTCAGGTTCATCTGGGACGGCCCGTTTTTAATACGGTAAAAGAAGCAGTTGAAAAAACTGGTGCTGATGTTTCTATCATTTTTGTGCCTCCCGCTTTTGCAGCCGATTCTATCATGGAAGCAGCTGAAGGCGGCATTAAAGTGATTGTGGCAATTACTGAAGGCATTCCCATTAAGGATATGATGATTGCTAAGAAGTATGTTAAAGAAAAAGGAGCAATATTAATCGGCCCAAATTGCCCAGGGGTTATTACACCAGGTGAGGCTAAAGTGGGTATTATGCCGGGCTTTGTATTTAAGAAGGGAAGAATAGGAATTGTATCTAAGTCAGGTACGTTGACCTACGAAGCCGCAGATCAAATAGTAAAAGCAGGTCTTGGAATATCAACAGCCATTGGAATTGGTGGCGATCCTATCATCGGTACACCAACAAAAGAGGCTGTTGAATTATTAATGAATGATCCTGAGACTGATGCCATTGTAATGATTGGTGAAATTGGTGGAAACTATGAGCCAGTTGCTGCGCGTTGGATTAAAGAAAATGGCAATAAGAAACCTGTTGTTGGATTTATAGCAGGTCAAACCGCACCTCCAGGAAGAAGAATGGGACATGCTGGAGCCATCATTGGCGGAGCTGATGATACTGCGGAAGCAAAAATGAAAATCATGCGAGAGTGCGGTATTCACGTAGTTGAATCTCCGGCTTTAATTGGAGAAACGATGTTGAAAGCGTTGAAGAAATAAAATTTTGGAGCCTCAAAAATTTAAAGCCACAGATTCACTGATTTGTTTCTTCCTTAGGAATTGCTTCAGTAATGAAGCAGGCAATTATAAATCTGTGAATCAATGACTGTTAAAGTATTCGTGCATTGGTGGCTAACATCAAAGCAATTCGTTCGCAAGGTTGGCCAATTCAGAACGCTCCCCTTTTTCTAGGGTAATGTGAGCGTAGAGTTCATGATCTTTTAAGCGATCAATCAAATAGGACAAACCGTTACTCTGTGAATCCAAATATGGAGTATCAATTTGATGAATATCACCGGTAAAAATGATCTTAGTATTTTCGCCAGCGCGGGTAATAATTGTTTTTACCTCGTGGGGAGTTAAGTTTTGAGCTTCATCCACAATGAAACAAATATTAGATAAACTTCTTCCGCGGATGTAGGCGAGCGGGGTGATCACCAATTTTTCATTGGCAACCATTTCTGCAATCTTTGAATATTCTTTATCTGATTCGCTGTATTGATTTTGTATGAATTTTAGGTTATCCCACAAGGGCTCCATGTAGGGATTCAGTTTTGATTTTATATCTCCCGGCAAGAAACCAATGTCTTTATTACTTAGCGGAACAATAGGGCGGGCAAGATAAATCTGCTTGTACTCGCGCTTTTGCTCAAGGGCTGCAGCTAATGCAATCAATGTTTTTCCGGTTCCAGCAACACCTTGCATGGAAACCAATTTTATTTCAGGTTTTAGCACCGCATGAATTGCAAAAGCTTGCTCGGCATTGCGTGGTTTGATACCATACGCATTCTTTTTCTCCACTTGCTCCACCATGCCATTGGCAGAATTATAAAACGCCAGCACTGATTTTTTACCGCTCTTTAATATGTAGTAGTGGTTTTTCATTGGCTTGGCCTTTCCCAAAACATCTTCAGGTGGGCAATATCCTTTTTCGTAAATCAGGTTAATCACTGTAGGGTCAACGTCTTCAATAATTGTGTTGCCCGTGTGGAGCGAACTAATGTTTTGGATTTTGCCGGTAGTATAATCCTCGGCCTGCAAGCCCAAGGCTTTTGCCTTCAGGCGAAGATTAATGTCTTTTGAAACTAAAATTACCTTTCGACCCTTTTCTTCCTTTTGTAGAAGCAAGGCCGAGTTAAGAATTCGATGATCAGCCTTGTCTTCGTTGAATACTTTATTGGCATCAACCAACCCATTGCCGCCCGTATCCATTACTACACGGAAGTTTCCTTTGCCCTTTCCGTTGATTGGATTCCATTGATGAAGCATCTGGTTTTTAGCCAACTTATCAATTAAGCGAATAAATTCCCGAGCTTCGAAGTTTTTAGTGTCGTTTCCTTTCTTAAAGTTGTCAAGTTCTTCCAACACGGTAATCGGTATTCCGATGTCATGCTCGTCAAAGTTTAGTATACTGTTGTGTTCATAAATGATAACGGACGTGTCTAACACGAAAACTTTCTTCTCCTTGTCTTTCTTACTCATACAAACGGGTTAAAAAAAAGCGAAGATACGTTTCTCACGGAGGTATAAAATATCCCTGGCAAGTATGAAACGTATCTTCGCAGCACTCATTCTTTCCAATAAACTAAACTAAGTACAAGCAGAAAAGCAAAGATTTACGTTGATCTTTTTGTTACCAATATATATTCTGGCAAGGGACAAAGTCCAGATTGCACCTTACGCGCAAACCGCTTAAAGTGGGGGGCAGCACGATAGAAATGTTTAATTTTAGTTAGATTTGAAATATGGAATCGCTTATCCTTAAAATACCCAAAGAAGATAGCCTGACGGATGATGAATTGTTTCGGATTTGCACCGCCAATAAAGAACTTAGAATAGAACGCGGTGAATCAGGTCAACTCATACTTATGTCACCAGCAGGAAGTTTTTCAAGTAATAGAAACTTTATCTTAAACGGACTTTTTTCACAGTGGGTGGAGAGCCACCTTGATTTGGGCTATGCGTTTGATTCGTCAGGTAGCTTTATATTACCGGATAACTCGATGCGCTCGCCCGACACGGCTTGGATTAAAAAGGATCGCTGGGATTCGTTGACTGTTGAAGCGCGTGAAAAGTTTGCCCCGATTTGCCCCGATTTTATTGTTGAACTTAGGTCAAAGTCGGATTCGCTGAGTGAACTGAAGAAAAAAATGGAGGCTTGGATTACCAATGGTTGCGAACTGGCCTGGCTGATTGATCCTATTGAAAGGAAGGCGTATATCTATAAGCCAAATGCTCCGATGAGAGAACTGAATGATTTCAGTGGCAAGCTGAGTGGTGAAAATTTGCTGCCCGGCTTTGAACTTGATTTAAAAAGGTTTGCTTAAACCCTTGAGTACAAATCGCCTCGTTCAGTAGCGGTTATTTTAAGTACGTTGGCCAGAACTAGCAAAATCAGTTTTCGACTTGCCTGAAACCGATTTAATCCGGAAAAACTTCGATATTCCGCAAGCGTGATTGTTGGATGAGTAATGAAATACTCCATCAATTTCTTTTCAGCATCTCCAAACGTGAAATGAATGTCGCGCTTCTTTTTAGATCTACGAATTAACTCTTCCATTTCAGAGCTGGCTTTTATGCTCATATCCCTAACACGCACAAAAGTTTCCCGATCGGATTTATTCAATGCCAAATAGTGCGGTCGTTTTGTACTTGCGGGAACATCAAACCGAACTACATAGCGATTATCAGGAAGAGGTATAACTGATTCGTTATACGTTAAAAGGGGTCGGCAAAAGTTGGTTAATGATTGTCGCACAACATGCGCTTCCTCTTCCGGATATTTCACTCCCGGAATACTCCCATCGTCATCAACACCAATTAATAATGTACCCCCTTCGGTATTGGCGAAGGCAATTAGTTCGCGCACAATTTTTTCAGGATACGTTGCCTTTAGCTTAAACTCCAATTGAATGCCTTCACCTTCGGAAGCTAATTTTTTTAATTCGCGCAGGTGAAAAACCTCAGCGCTTGCTACTGCCGAAGGCCTCGTCATCATCTAATTGATCGTCTTCATCGGTTGGCAAGCTAAATATACTACTAAGTAAATCCTTAAACTGAAGTCCCGATGATAAATTGTGTTTACTGATCAAACTGTATTCCGCTAAACCGTGTAGGGCAAACTCCATTAAAAATAACTTTAATGAGCTATCCTGATCTTTGTGAAATTGTGAAATCAAATCAACCAGTCCGGGCACAGATTTAAGAGACTTTTCGTAATCAACGTTACTCATGTCATGAAGCAAATCGATGGTATTACCATCGCCAAACCAATTACTTATTTTTTTATAAGGACTTTTATCCTTTTGCTTTCTGAATTTATCGGGATCGGGAAAATAATTTATAAACTGTGTTCGTATGGCTTTGCCTACAAGATTTTGTGCTACAATCCCCGGACCTTCTTGCTGCCCTTCATAGACCAACTCAACCTTTCCGGTAACAGAGGGCACTACGCCTGCGAAATCGGTGATGCGTGCCATAGTCTTCTTCTCACCATTTAAAAGAGCTCTGCGCTCAGCGGCTGCCACCAAATTTTCGTACGCTGAAATTGTAAGTCGTGCGGAAACCCCGCTTTTTGCATCAACGAATTCGCTTTTACGAGCTTCAAAAGCAATTTGCTCTACCAGATCTTTTGCGATTTCAGGTACCGTTACAAGATTATTTTGCTCATCGCGGACAAACGCCTCTTGTTGAGTAATGCGCTTGCTGATGTCCATCGTTTTAGGATAGTGGGTTATAATCTGACTATCGATCCTATCTTTCAATGGAGTAACAATGCTTCCGCGGTTTGTGTAATCTTCGGGGTTGGCAGTAAAAACAAATTGAATATCTAGTGGCAATCTGATTTTAAAACCTCGAATCTGAATATCGCCTTCCTGTAAAATATTAAACAAGGCAACCTGAATACGCGCTTGTAAATCTGGCAACTCATTGATAACAAATAGGCAGCGATGTGAACGTGGTATCAACCCAAAGTGAATAACGCGATCGTCTGAGTAAGGTAACTTAAGTGCTGCTGCTTTAATAGGATCAACATCTCCAATCAAATCGGCAATGGAAACATCAGGCGTTGCTAATTTTTCAGAATAGCGATCACTCCGATGCAACCAGGCAACCGGAGTGTCGTCACCAAGCTCTTTAATTTTATCAATTCCAAAACGTGAGATTGGATGGAGCGGGTCGTCATTTAATTCAGAACCTTCTATAACGGGCACATATTCATCAAGCAAGTTGATCATTAATCTGGCAAGCCTTGTTTTAGCTTGGCCACGTAAACCCAAAAGATTCACATCATGACCAGCAAGAATCGCGCGTTCTAAATCTGGAATAACCGTTTCCTCATAACCCCAGATGCCTTCAAAAACTGTTTCCTTTTTTCGGAGCTTGGCTATTAGATTTTCGCGTAACTCTTCTTTTATAGTTTTAAACTTATAGCCAGCACTTTTAAGTTGGGCAATATTTTTTACTTCTTTATAGTTCATTTAGTTATTGGTTATTCGTTACTGGTTGTTCGATGGTTAGCGCAATTAGCGAACAACCACAAACGAACAACTATTATCTACAAATTCTTTGTTCTGTTTTTCTTAAAATCTTCGAAGACCAAATTGCCAAGGCCTTGCAGACTGCTGTAATAAGCCTGCCCGTTATTCGCTTGGGTAAATTGTCTTACAAAAGCTTTTAAGTATGGATCAGTTGCAATCATAAACGTGGTAACAGGCACTTTTATTTTTCGAAGCTGCGTTGCCAGATCAAGTGTCTTATTTAGAATCTTATGATCTAGACCAAAGCTATTCTTGTAATATTTTATTCCCTGTTTGATGCATGTTGGTTTACCATCCGTGATCATGAAGATCTGTTTGTTGGAATTTTTTCGTCTTCTTAAAATATCCATAGCAAGTTCAAGACCGGCAACAGTATTTGTATGATAGGGCCCAACTTGTAAGTAGGGAAGATCTTTAATTTCAATTTGCCAGGCATCATCACCAAAAACTAAAATATCCAGTGTGTCTTTCGGATATTTTTTCGTGATCAATTCAGCCAATGCCATTGCCACTTTTTTTGCAGGCGTGATTCGATCTTCACCATACAAAATCATGGAATGCGAAATATCGATCATCAGCACAGTGGAGGTCTGTGTTTTGAATTCGCTTTCAATTACTTCCAGATCATTTTCAGTCATGAAGAAGTCTTCCAACCCGTGATTGATCTGCGCATTGCGCAGCGAATCAGTCATTGAAATTTGCTCCAACGTATCACCAAATTCATAATCGCGTCTGTCGGTAGTAGCTTCATCGCCACGACCGCTGTGATGTGTTTTATGATCGCCACCTTTGGTCTTCTTCAGTTTGCCGAAAATTTCTTCTAAAGCAGATTGCCTTAGGTTTTGCTCACCCTTTGCTTTTAGTTTGAATTCTCCTTTTGGCCCTTCATCGGATATGTATCCATTCTTCTTTAGGTCTTCAATAAAATCGCCCATGCCATATTGATCGGTAGTCAATTTATATTGTTTGTCAACTTCCGTAAGCCATTGAAGTGCCTCAGCCACATTTCCTGCAGTAATCAGAATCAATTGCATGAAAATTTTAAGCAACCGCTCGAAGTCACTTTTCTCACTATCAGGTGGGGGAATATATTTTGAAAAGCGATTACCTAACATAGGGTGTAATTAATTCTTTAATAACCATTAATAATACCTTTCTGTTTTATCAAACCCAAGATCTTTGAAGAAAACCCAGATTTTATTAGAAAGTAATTTAACAAGGCGACATAATTCCACTCCTTCGGAGTTTTATGGCTGACTCGATATTGTTTCTGAAATCATTCCAGCCCTTAGAGCTTAGTAAACCATGTACATTCGCGATAATTGAGTACACCCTGTTAACCAACAGATTCTACTGATTGATCAGCGGCAGCTCGTTTAATTACAAATTCATAATATCGCTCGTATAGCGGCAATATTCTTGTAATATCAAATTCTTTAGCTCGTGCCAACGCGTTTGCTTTAAACTTAGGCAGGTTATTTTTATCCAGCACATACAAGGCGTTTCGGGTCATATCTTCCACATCACCCACGTTACTCATAAAGCCAGTAACCCCTTGCACATTTAGTTCAGGCAATCCACCTGTATTGGATGAGATCACTGGAACTTCACACGCCATCGCTTCTAAAGCTGCTAAACCAAAACTCTCTTTTTCGGAGGGCATTAAAAATAAATCGGCAACGGATAAAACTTCTTCTACAGCATCTTGCTTGCCCAGAAAACGAACAGCATCATTGATTCCAAACTCACGCGCCATTAACTCTGCTGAGTTGCGTTCGGGTCCATCGCCAATCATTAATAACTTCGATGGAATTTCTTTGTGGATATTATTAAACACAGTCATTACATCGCCTACTCTTTTTACTTTTCTAAAGTTGGAGGTGTGAACTATTAAGTATTCTCCGTTAGGACAAATTGCTTTTTTGAAATGATCCTTCTTCTGTTTCTTGAATTTCTCAAGATCAATAAAGTTAGGTATCACCTCGATGTCGCGAGTAATTTTAAAGGAACGATAGGTTTCTCTTTTTAGATCTTCCGACACAGAGGTTACTCCATCCGATTGATTAATACTAAAAGTAACGACAGGTTCATACGATGCATCTTTCCCCACCAGAGTAATATCGGTTCCATGCAACGTTGTAATGAAAGGGATATAGATACCATGTGTTTTTAAAATCTGCTTGGCCATGTAAGCAGCGGAAGCATGTGGAATAGCATAATGAACGTGCAACAGATCTAACTTTTCGTTCCTTACTACACTCACCATTTTACTAGCCAAGGCAAGTTCATAAGGTGGAAACTCAAAAAGCGGGTAAGAGCGAATGTCAACTTCATGATAAAAAACATTCTCGTTAAGGAAGTCGAGCCGGCTGGGTTGGCTATAGGTAATAAAGTGAACCTGATGCCCTTCTTGCGATAGAGCTTTTCCCAACTCGGTGGCCACCACACCGCTACCGCCAAATGTTGGGTAACAAACTATCCCTATTTTCATCTAAATCAATTTAATGGTAAAATTCTTCACAACCGAAGACGCCTCAATATAAACCCGAATTGTACCTCTTTAGTTTCGTTAAATCTAAACTTTAAGACCGAACAAAACTGAACCATTGAGATAGTCAAGGAACTATGAGCATTGAGAATTATTTCTGTTGTGTCCTTTGCCCATCCTCCGTGTACTCTGTGGTTAACTGAATTGAACTAAACTGCCCGTAATTAAAAAGAGCCTTGTAAATCACTTCCTGAATACGAGGACGAATATTGCCTGATAATAGTTTATTGTTTGCCATATCCGGATACACACGATTGGATAAATAGACGAATACAAGGTTAAATTCAGGGTCTACCCAAATACATGTACCCGTAAACCCTGTGTGGCCAAAAGTCTTTGGCGATGCAAATAAGGTGGTTGGTCCCGCCCAATTGCTCACAGTTGGTTTATCCCACCCAAGCCCGCGCCTGCTTGTTTCAAATTGTTTGTTTGTGAATAGTTCAACTGTTTCGGGTTTGTAAAATTGCTGTCTGCCATAGCTGCCTTTTTGCAAAAGCATTTGGCCGAGTTTAGCCAGATCATTGGCATTTCCAAAAAGTCCGGCATGGCCAGCAATGTTTCCATGCATGGCCGCTCCTTGATCGTGCACGTACCCGGTTAATAATTTCTTTCGAAATAATTTATCATCTTCTGTTGGAGCAATTTGTGTGGCTGTAAATTTTCGAAGAGGCAAGTAACCAAGTGTATAAGCACCCAAGGGTTCGTAAAGATTTTGATCCAGAAAATCTTCCATTGGTTGGTTCAATAACTTTTCTGCCAAATGTTGTAGAATATAAAAACCCATATCGCTGTAGCGATAGTCATAAACTGTGCGTGGAGGTTTTTCCCGAATCTTAGCTTTTATGATCCAGTGCCACAAACTGTCTTTCATTGACTTTGATGCAAATAATTCTTCGGCAACCTGAAACGGATACTCAGGACTTTTTTTGGTGCTGTAATATTCTGGCAGCGGTGTTCCATTCTTTACAGTCTCAGCCCAAAAGGGAAGGAATGGCCACAAGCCAGCCTGATGTGTGAGAATATCTTTAATTGTAAAATCTTTTTTGTTTGAATCTTTTAGCTCTGGCAAATAATAGGATACTTTTTTATAAACATCGATCAACCCCTTTTCATACATGAACATAACGGTTTGAAGCGTTGCAGAAACCTTTGTTACAGATGCAAGATCATAAAGAGTATTTTCCGTTACCGGGATTTTATTTTCGTAGGTTAGCCAACCGCTTGATTGTTCGAAAATTACTTTTCCATCCTTGGCAATCAAGACGTAACTTCCTGGAGTTGCGCCACTGTCAATCGCTTCGCGCGCAATGATTTCAATTTGTTCGAGCGTTTTACTATCTAGACCTACCTCTTCGGGTAAGCCATACGAAAACCGATTCAATCCTACCGTAGTAATTCCTTGTCCTTCTTTAAACTGATTTGAAATTGTAAATGGGAGAACACCTTGTGCAGGTAAACCCCCGAATACAATCTGCGCAGTGATTTTAGGAATTAAATCTTCATCCGTGAAACCCATCAAAACCGTGGGCATGTCTTCCCAATAAGTAAGCTCTTGTGGATTTCCAAAATGACAAATGATTACTTCTTTTTTAAACGCCAACCTTTTAATGAAGGGCGCAACCTGCTTTAACAGAGACGAAGCAAGAGGAAAGACACCAACCACAACCACATCCGCATTAGCGAGATTTTTTTTGAGCGCAACGGTGTCAATTTCAAGTCGCAGTGCCTCATGGTTAAAACTTGCATACTTAGATAGGTAGCGTGTAAACTCGTTTGTACTCTCTTTACCGATGCTTATAGACGCAAATTTCTTTTCTTCCAGCAGAGCAATCGGTACTGAATTTTTAGTGTTGCTTAACACGGTAACAGCTGCTTCAGAAAGTTTGTGCTTTAAGGTTTTGGCGGTTGCTGAATTTAAGCGACTACTTAAGTTATCAGTATTTACAGATTGCGGCCCCGATAGCCCCGCATTATATTTTGCGCTTAATATTTTTCTTACGGCATCATCTAATCGAGCTTGCAAAGCTTTATTTTTTCGCAAAGCCCGTGCAATCCTTTTTACAGCATCGCCCAAATCTTCAGGATCAATCAAAATGTCGTGTCCCATTTCAAGGGCAAGCTTTTCAATCTCGCCATCAGGTTGATCACCTACAAGTTTTTGCAAATGCGGAATTTCTCCAAATACTAATCCCTTATAGTGGAGTTTGGTTTTTAGGATGTCACTTACAAACAATTCCAAAACTTTAGCGTCATGTTCTCGCTCATTTTTTAAAAAGTGAAGATTCGATGTTAGGATGCCATCTACACCCGCTTTCGACAATTGATTAAACACGGCAATCTTTAGCGTATCAATGTTTAAGTTAATATACAATGAAGAGTCTTGAGTTTTAGTAGGTGTTAATTTTTCGTCATGAGTAAGATGCAGCGCACAGGCTAAGGCGCCACCCTGCTGTAACCCATTGACAAAAGCTAATGATTTGTTCCTTACCCGGGCGGAGTTATCGCTGTAATAATTTAATGAGTTAGGGTAGGGTTGTTGATGAATTTCAAAATCAGCATTTGGTGCAAAGTTTATATGAATACCCAGCACGTGCATCTCGCGCGCAATCTCTTCGCCCAGTTCAAAAATGAGTTGTTTATTTTGAATGGCTCCAACAAGCATTGGTTTTTGGAAACTGAGTGTGCTGTCTAGTACTTGACCTAATCCGGAGCCACCATGTATCGCTACCAGCATGGGGAGTGGAGAAAGTTTTTGAAGTTTATTTATCAGGTAGGCGTGACTCTGCGGGCCGCCCTGCGTTATCAGTATGCCGCCCGGGTGATAGTCTTTTACTAATTCGGTAATCCGGTCGTTTTGGTCTTCATTCAGGTAGGTAGAAGTGGAGATCATAAAAAGCTGACCCACTTTTTCTTGTGTGTTCAGGGTTTGGAAAACGCTATCAATCCATCGTTTTTTAAGATCTTGACCGGTGAGGGCAAACTGAATGAATATGAATAGTGTAGTAAAGAAAACTTTTTTCAACATCAGGCCGTTCGATTTTTATAACTTTGCAATTCTTTCAATTCGGTATTTGACTATCATTGAACAATTCACAGGCGTCAGACCGCTTATAGCGGTTAGATGCCTTAGGTTTGACAAAGATTTTAAACTTTAGGCAGAGTTTGTCAATAATTAAATTAAAAGACAATTAAATATGCGAAGCTACATCAGAATGAAAGAAAAGCTATGAAGTTTTTATCCATATTCACGAAAGCACCCACACATCAACGGTTTAATTATACACCGCGATATTACGATTCCGCAAAAGAAGAAGTGGAGGAACGCGAGTCACGTATAAAAACTGAACTTGCCCGTGAGCGTGGCGAAGCGATTGAGGAAAATAACCATCGTACACGAATTGCAGGTTCATTCCATGCTGCACGCAAGCGCAATGCAAGCAGTCCGGGAGGAGGTAGCACCGCCATGTTACGATTGGTGATTATTCTGTTTATGGTGGTTTTTATAATTGCCTATTTACAATGGGGCAGGCCAGTGCTCTATTCGTTATTAGCCATAGTACCACTCTATTTTTATACGAAGTTTAAAAATAGGTAGTAGCTTTAAAATTCTTCATGCCTGATATTATTCACCTCCTTCCTGATTCTATTGCCAACCAGATTGCAGCTGGTGAAGTTGTGCAGCGACCGGCATCGGCCATAAAAGAGTTGATGGAAAATTCTATTGATGCAAATGCTACTTCTATAAAAGTATTTGTAAAGGAAGCTGGCAAAACATTAATTCAGATTGTGGATAATGGATTGGGCATGAGCGAGACGGATGCACGTATGAGTTTGGAGCGGCATGCTACTTCTAAAATAAAAACTGCCGATGATTTGTTTCGTCTTCGCACTAAGGGCTTTCGAGGTGAGGCGTTAGCATCCATTGCGGCCATCTCACAATTTGAAATGAAAACCCGCACTGAGTTGAATGACTTAGGAACGCATTTACTTGTGGAGGCAAGCGAAGTAAAAAGCCAATCACCTGCATCGTGCGAGAAGGGAACGAACATTAGCGTAAAGAATTTATTTTTCAATATTCCCGCAAGGCGAAATTTTCTTAAAAGCAATGCAGTGGAAATGCGTCACATCATTGAAGAGTTTCAACGACTTGCATTAGCGCATCCTGACCTTGCATTTAGCCTGCACCACGATGCGGAATTAATTTATGAACTGGCACCGGCTAAGTTAAGTCAGCGCATTGTTTCACTTTTTGGAAAATCATTTCAAGGCCAGTTAGCACCTTGCCAGGAAGAAACAACTTTAGTTAAAATTACTGGCTATATCGGTAGACCGGAGTCGGCACGGAAGACAAGAGGTGAGCAATTCATTTTTGTGAATCAACGATTCATTCGCAATAATTATTTAAACCATGCAGTGACCAGTGCTTTTGAAGGCCTTTTAATGGACGGAAGTTTTCCTTTCTATGTGTTGTTTATTGAGATCGATCCGAAACACATTGATGTAAATGTGCATCCTACTAAAACGGAAATAAAATTTGATGATGAACGCTCAGTGTATGGCGTGGTGTGGGCTTCCGTTAAGCAAGCATTGGGTGCGCATAATTTAGCTCCGGCTATTGATTTCCAAGCCGACATCAATATTGAGAGTAAGTTGGGTCACACGTTGAACAAGGAGCAATACATGGACGAGCAATTTTCAACCAGCCTTAATCGATCTAATTTGCAGAATTGGGAAAAGGCATTTGAGTTTGCCGCACCGGAATCGAAGTTGTTTCAAAAATCTGAATCAACGCCAACAACAATGCGTTTTGAAAGTTCATTAAATATTGATTCACCGGAGCAAGCTGAAGAATCCGGAGTTTTTCAATTTCGGCAGAAATATATTATTCGTTCTTCAAAGACTGGGTTGATGATTATTGATCAGCAAGCAGCGCATGAGCGAGTGTTATTTGAGAAATATTTTTTTCGTTTAAAAAACAAACCCGGAAATAGTCAACAGAGTTTGTTCCCACAAACGGTAACATTAGGCGCTTCCGATTTTGCTTTGGTGAATGAAATAGAGCACGAGTTAATGGCCTTGGGCTTTCGTTTTGATCTCTTTGGGAAGAATACTTTTTTGGTGACGGGTGTTCCGGTTGGGGTGGAAGGCTCTGAGAAAGAATTATTTGAAGGGCTGCTGGAACAATTCAAAAAGAATCAATCGGAATTGCAATTGCCAATACAAGATAGTTTAGCGTTGGCCTTGGCAAAGCGTTCGTCAGTGAAATCCGGACAGAAATTAGCACCCGAAGAGATAAAATCTATTGTGGAAGGATTGTTTTCTTGTTCGAAACCTAACTTTTCTCCTGACGGAAGGCCAACATTTTTTACTTTTGAAACGTCTAAGATAGAAAGTTACTTTACCCGATAAATCGAAAGCATGTTTAGACTTACTCCAGTGGTCAGAAATCTGGTCATTATCAATGTAGCTGTTTTTCTGGCTCAAAATCTATTAAGCAATCTTCACATAACTGAATACTTGTCGCTATGGAACGTGCGCTCCAATTTTTTTAAGCCCTATCAGTTCTTTACCTATATGTTTGCCCATGGCGGAATAGGGCACATATTCTTTAATATGTTTGCGTTGGCCTCGTTTGCACCCATTTTGGAAACCCATTGGGGCGATAAAAAATTTCTGATATTTTATTTAGCCACAGGATTAGGCGCGGGTGTTATTTATGCAGTTGTCAATTATTTTTTAGGGGCTTCAGGAGGTATTATGCTGGGTGCTTCCGGTGCGCTGTATGGAATTTTAATGGCCTTTGGAATGGTATTTCCTAATTTAGAAGTCACGCTGCTCTTTCCGCCCATCCCGATAAAGGCTAAGTATCTTGTTTTTCTGATCGGTTTTATAACCTATGCGATGGATAGAAGTGGCACCGTAGCGCATCTGGCGCATTTTGGGGGGGCATTGGTAGGTTTTGTTATTATCAGTATTTGGCGTAGCCAAGGACAGCGATAAAGTTGGTAACTTTAGGTAAATAATTTTGTTTAAGAAATGAGTTATGTGCAAACTGTAAATAGCTACAGATTAAACTAATTTCATATTTGTAGGCACACAGGCTGTAATAGTAGAATATTAAATCTGTGAATCTGTGGCGAAATGAAGCGATGGATATGTTCAGTTAAACTGTAAAATCAGAATTGTGTTAGACGAATTCAAAAATGCATTTCAAAAACCGAACAACGCCCATGTGCAGTTGATCTTCATCAATGTGGTGGTGTTTTTGGTTCTTGCTGTCTTTAAAGTGTTCCTTACAGCATCAGGTAATGAAGGTATATTTAATTTGATACATGCACAGTTCGCTATTCCAGCTCAATTTTTTTCTTTCTTAGCCAAGCCCTGGACAATTATTACGTATGCATTCGTTCATAGCCTAGATGGTATCAATGGTATTTTCCATATACTTTTTAATATGCTTATCTTCTATTGGTTTGGTAAGTTGTTTATCGAATACCTCGGTAGCGATAAGCTTGTAGCACTCTATATCTTGGGTGCAGTCACAGGCGGAATTTTCTACTTGCTGGTTTATAATATTATTCCATTTTATGCTTCAAGCACTCCTCTGTATGGTATGGTTGGCGCATCGGCTGCGGTTTATGCCGTGTTGGTGGCTACAGCGGTTCTCTTGCCGGATTATACTTTCTTTCTGATGTTTCTGGGGCCGATCAAAATCAAATACATCGCGCTCTTTTATATAGTAATTTCATTTTTGGGTTCAATTGGAGATAATGCTGGTGGTAACGTAGCTCATCTTGGTGGTGCGCTAATTGGTTTTGTGTATATCAAGCAATTGCAAGTAGGTATTAACTGGGGTGGCTGGATCACTGCCATGCTAGATTGGTTCAGAAGTATATTTGTTTCGCAACCCAAAGTAAAAGTTACCTACCGGAAGGCCGAGCCAAAAGTTCATCAGACTACCAGTAGCCGCCCCTCGAGCAAAGCCAGCAAAGCATCGCAAGACGAGATTGATACTATTCTCGATAAAATTTCTGATCGCGGCTACGAAAGCTTAACAAAAGATGAGAAGGAAAAACTTTTTAATGCGAGTAAGAAGTAATTCTTAGGTAATCAACTTAGCTATCCCAAAAGCAGCGGCTGCAGCAGCAGCGCCAACAAAGGCAACGCGCAGTGTGCCCTTAAATAAAGGCTGACCAGTAAGTTTACTTTTTACCAAGCCAAATAAAATCAAACAGATCATTGTGATGAAGGAGGAATAAATTAATCCTTCTTGTGATGACTCTGTAAAGAAATATGCACTGAGTGGAATAAGGCCACCAATTACGTAAGAGATGCCAATTATAGATGCACTTTGTAGTGCTCTGTGTCTATGCGGGCGTTCAAGTCCTAATTCAAAACGCATCATAAAGTCAACCCATTTTTTCGGGTGCTTGGCCATTTCGCGCGCCACCTTTTCCTGCAAGTCTTCGCTTATTCCATATTCAGCAAAAATCTCTTTCGTCTCTTCAATTTCAATTTCATGTTTATTGATTACTTCGTCATACTCCCGCCTTTCTTCGGAGTCGTAATGTTCAATTTCTGTTCGCCCTGCCAGGTAGCCACCTAATCCCATGGCAATGGAGCCGGCAGCAATTTCGGCAAGCCCTGCTGTTATAACGATGGCCGTTGAATCTACTGCTCCACTTAAGCCTGCAGCCAATGCAAAGGGTACGGTGAGTCCATCGCTCATGCCAATTACAAAATCCCTTACTTTTTCTGAGCTCTCAAAATGTTCTTCCATTAAGTTTAAATTTTACCGCGAAGTGCGCGGAGGTTCGCTGAGTAAGTCAATATTCGACAGCTTACTAAATCAAAGTTATCAAAACTTTATATGCCATCTTACTGCGCGAGAAAATGAAGGGCAGGTGTCGCACACCTAGTACTGTTAGGAAGGCGAAGCCAAGCGTTTCTACCTTACTTCAATGCAAAGAACTGAATTAATAAAGTTACTATTTCTTTCTCGCTGGTAAGGTAAACCGCATCGGGGTTTTCGCGGTTAAAGCGTTCAAGCTTTTTGTTGAAAGTTTCTTCTGAAATACCGTAAAGTTCCATTACCTCTTTTCGCACTTCGTCCGAGGTAATAGTCTTACGATAGACTTCAGTTTTTGATAACTCATCGCGCTTAGGTTTATTTTTGTCTTTTCCGCCAAACCCAATAGTAACGCCCGGCCCGAAAGTGGCAACACTCCCTGGCTCCGGTTCCAGCGGTTGGTTTTTAAGTTTGATCGCGGTGTTAGCAGGCAAACCTTTCTTCCAATCATCAAGACCTTTGATTGTATAATCACCATACACAACAACATCCTTGAGTAAACGGGCATCTTCCGCCAAGATAATTCTCACGTTAGCTTCTGCTTTCCGAACCGGAAGTAACACTGGTTTATGACCGAGACGTGTGAAAATAAGTGTATCTCCACGCGAGGCTTCTAAAGTAAACGTTCCATCGTCATCCGTTGACAAGCCAATGTTTTTTCCTTTTAATTGAATAGCTACGTAGGGCAGCGGATATAGCGTTGCAGAATCAAGAACTTCGCCTGAAATTACGAAGTTGTTATTCTGGGCCTGCGATAAAAGTGGCAGTCCAAGGGTGAATAAAAGAGTAAGATGAAAAAGAAACTTCATGAATGAATTGAAATTGATTAGACCGTGTACGTATGACGCAACTAGTCTGGAATTAGTTCTAACTCTTATTTGCTAGCTGACCGCAAGCGGCATCTATATCTTTGCCTCTGCTTTTGCGAATGCGGGTTGTTATTCCGTTTCGCTCCAGCAGATCCATGTACATAGCTAATGTTTGATCACTGGCCTGTTGGAACTCCCCATCATCAATCGGGTTGTATTCAATCAGGTTTACTTTAGAAGGTACCAACTTGCAGAATTTTAAAAGCGCCTGCGCATCTTCTTCTTTATCATTGATTCCTTTCCACACCACATATTCGTACGTCACTTTATTTTTTGTTTTTTGATACCAGTACACCAGTGCTTCGCCCAACTCTTCCAACGGGTTGGTATCATTGATCGGCATAATAGAAGAACGGGTTTCATTAAGTGCGGAATGCAATGAAACAGCTAGGTTGAATTTAACCTGATCATCCGCCATTTTGCGAATCATTTTGGCTACTCCTACTGTTGAAACAGTTATGCGTTTGCTCGCCATGTTCAATCCTTTTTGGGCGGTAATCTTTTCGATGGCCGATTTTACGTTTGCATAGTTAAGCAAGGGTTCGCCCATGCCCATAAATACAATGTTGGTAAGGGGCCTTCCAAAAAAAAGTTCGGCTTGTTCTTTTATGGCTACTACCTGATCGTAAATTTCATCAGGACTTAAATTGCGCTGCCGTTTTAGACGAGCGGTAGCACAAAACTTACACGCCAGACTGCAGCCTACTTGCGAAGAAACACATGCGGTAATTCTTTTTTCTGTGGGAATTAGAACGGATTCGACAACCATTCCATCATGCAGGGTAACCGCATTCTTTATCGTACCATCAGTACTGCGTTGCATGTTATCAACCTTAATATGATTGATTACAAAATGTTGCTTAAGCATCTCACGGGTTTCTAACGAGATATTCGTCATTTGGTCAATGTTTTTGGCAGATTTCATCCACAGCCAATCGTAAACCTGTTGCGCACGAAAAGGTTTGTCACCTTGGGCAACAAAAAATTCCTTTAGCTCTTCAAGTTTTAGTTTGCGAATATCTCGCTTTACGATTGGCTCTACCATTACTCAATACGGGTAAATGATTTGACTTCGCAATCTTTTAATTTATTGTGATAGCGCAACGTGGTGTCAGAGAGTTCGTCAATAACAAATTGTTGAGTGGCCATGCCTGATTTCTTATCAAGAAACTGAAGTTCAGAACCTACCACCTGATACTTGAATTTATTTAGATCATTGCCTTTCTTCTTTCCTGCAGAAAATATTCCTTCTTCGGCATAACCTTTTTTAGTAAAAGTAATCATGCGCACAACCGATTGCCGGGATGCCCCCATGCCTTCCTTCAGTTCGCGCTCGGTATCACTTTCCTTCATTTCACTCTGAAAACAGGTTTCTTCCGTTGTAAGTTGCCAAGTGCCAATTAAGTCCTGCCCAAAACAAATTGAGACCCAAAAAACAACTACAAACGATGCAATAAGATTTTTCATATTAATTCTTTTTAAAGACACCGAAAGCAATAACCAACCCAAAATTAATCTAAGTTCCATCCGCAAAAAATTCGGCTAGCTCTTCAAGCTTAGCTTTTGAATATCTTGCGTTACTATTAGCTCTTCCATTTATTTTTTCAGAAATTTGTAAGCGCAAATTTACATTAAAATGATCTCTCCGTTTTAGAACCATGAAATCACATTATAGAATAAGAATAGCTGCACTATTAGTTCTCGTTTTGTCGCGTTGCGCTACACCGTCCAATGACCCAAACTTGCTGGAAACGCTTATGAATTCTAAGCAGGCACAATTTCTGCCTTATTTGAACGATACAAACAAATTGCAGATTCAAATTATCTATACGCAGATTAATCGGGACGAGAATAATTTTCCTTCTTTCAAGTCTTATTATTATAATGTTGATTCTACAAAATACTTTTATCCGGCATCGACCGTAAAGTTGCCGCTAGTTCTTCTTTCGCTCGAAAAGCTTCATACGCTTAATATTGATGGCTTGGATAAGAATAGTCCTATGTTGAGCGATAGTGTTTACTCAGGGCAAAGAAGCGTTAGCAACGATACAACCTCTCAAAATGGATTTCCATCCGTTGGCCATTATGCCAAAAAGATTTTAGTAGTAAGTGATAATGACGCATACAATCGACTTTATGAGTTAATGGGGCAAAAGGAAACTAATCAGATATTAAATAATAAGGGCTACAATATTCGTATTCTTCACCGGCTTGAGCGGGCTTTAACCCCCGATCAAAACAGACATACAGAAGCAATCCGGTTTTTGTCCGGTGAAAAAGTTATTTATAATCAACCCTTGTTAATAAATAGAGATTCTATCCAGCCTCCAAGGCGCGAGTTCTTTGGCTTTGGCTATATGCAAGGTGATTCTTTGATTCGAGATGCCTTCGACTTCACCTACAAAAATTCTTATCCGTTGCAAGAACAGCAGGAAATTCTAAAGGCCATTTTATTTCCACAAGCTGTTGACGAAAAGAAGCGATTTAATATTTCTGAAACCGATCGTCAGTTTGTTTTGCAATACATTTCGCAGCTGCCGCGCGAAACAGAGTTTCCTCGGTATTATCAGGATACAACTTATTACGATGCCTATTGTAAATTTTTAATGTTTGGTGAGGACAAGGAATCTATACAATCCAATATTCGCATTTTCAATAAGGTAGGTGATGCTTACGGCTTTTTAATTGATAACGCCTACATCATAGACTTTGATAGAGGCATTGAGTTTATGCTCTCAGCGGTAATTAATACGAACACTGATCAGATTTATAACGATGGCGTTTATGAATACAAAACGCTGGGTTATCCTCTTATGAAGAGTCTGGGGCAGTTGATTTATAACCATGAGCTTACCCGAAAGCGCCCAAACAAACCCGATCTTTCAGAATTCAAGTTAACCTACGATCGCTAAAAAAGTTTCCTTCCGGCAAGTCTTTGAGAATCGTAATTAATCCGCGTAATTTTCGCCTTCACTAATCTCAGTATGGAAAAGAGTAATGCCATCATAATCACAGCAGGCTATTTGGATAGTAACAACGGAAAAACAGCTCACGGGTTGATTCGGGGAACAGATCGATACAACATCGTAGGCGTTATTGATGCAAAGTATGTTGGCAAGGATGCTGGTGAAGTATTAGATGGTAAAAAGCGGAATATTCCAGTGTTTGCTTCTATTGATGAATTTGCTAAAACCTCTAAACACGCTGCTGCCTATTGCATTGTGGGTGTGGCAACCAAAGGCGGTTTAATCCCTGATTCGTTGCGGATAATTTTGAAGGACGCTCTTGTGCATGGTTACGGTTTGGTAAACGGACTTCATGAATACATCTCAGATATTCCTGAGCTTGCCGATTTTGCGTGCTCCCGAGGTTTGGAAATCATTGATGTTCGCAAACCAAAAAAATTCAAGGACTTACATTTTTGGTCGGGCGAAATAAAAAATGTGCATTGCCCTAAGATTGCTGTGTTGGGTACCGACTGCGCATTAGGCAAGCGAACTACTACTCGCTTCCTTGTGGAAGCCATGCGTAAAGCTGGGTTTCGGGCTGAGATGATTTATACTGGCCAAACAGGCTGGATGCAAGGCGCTAAATATGGGTTTGTATTTGATAGTACACTCAATGATTTTATTTCCGGTGAAATGGAGCACGCTATTGTGCAGTGCTGGCAAGAAGCAAAGCCTGATATCATTTTTATTGAAGGCCAATCTTCTTTGCGCAATCCAAGTGGTCCGGCTGGGGCCGAGTGGATTGTATCGGCAGATGCTAATGCGGTTGTGATTCAACATAACCCCGCACGCAAAAAATATAAAGGCCTGGAAGACTATCCGGCAGATATTCCTGAGATTAAAGATGAAATTGCGTTAGTAAAAATTTATGGAGCGCCAACAGTTGCCATCACTGTAAATACAGCTAAGATGACGGAGCAAGAAGCTAGAACCTATGCGGATCAAAAAGAAAAAGAATTGGGTATCCCTGTCATACTTCCGTTAGAAGATGGCGTTGAAAGATTAATAGCTATCTTCAAAGACATGATTGATAAATCGATAGCGCAAGTGTAGAAAAATATGTAAATTAGCTTTGCGATGGATATAACAGAGATTCTACAGTTGAGTGTATTAGAGCGAATGAAAATTGCAGAGGCTATCTGGGAGAGTATTGACTTTGATTCAACCTCTGAAATAGGTCAAATACCGCAATGGCAAATTGATGAGATAAATAAGCGACTGAACGAATGGGAGTCGGGAGAGAAAAAGACCTATACATGGCAAGAGGTGAAAGCTTTTGCTAAAGAAGGCCTTTAATGTTTACTCTGAACAGTCAAAGGCAGATATTCGTGAAATAGTTCTTTGGTATCATTTTCAACAAGAAGGATTGGAAAATGAGTTTCTTGAAAATCTTGAAATTGCATTTACAAATCTTGAAAGCAACCCAAACAAATATCAGGTTTACCTTCGCAAGGTAAGAGGAGTCGTTCTAAAGAGATTTCCATATCGAATTATTTATAAGATAGAGAAAAACATAATCCTAATAGTTGGAGTTTTTCATACAAGCAGAAACCCTGAGATCATAAGGAAGCGGACAAGGTAATTTCGAAAAAACGTAAGTATTATAATATAACCAATCAAATGAAAATAAAAGATATTAAAGTTTGGACTGCCGATCTGGTTAATACAAAGCCTTATACCATTGCATTCAAAACGGTAGATGAGGTGCTCAATGCGTTTGTTGAGATTACTTTGCAAAACGGATTAACTGGCATTGGTGCGGCTAATCCGAGCGAGTATGTAACAGGCGAAAGCTTTGAACAATGTGTGGCAGCGCTCGATGAAAAAAATCTTCAGTTCTTAGTTGGGTGCGATATCAATGAGCTTAATCAACTCACTTATGAAGTTTGGAAAAACTTTCCTAAAAATCCTGCTGCCCGCGCAGCGCTAGACATTGCCTTGTATGATGTGTTTACCAAACATTTGGGTGTTCCATTGGTAAAATTCTTAGGACAAAAAATTCATTCACTTCCCACTTCAAATACAATAGGAATTAAAAATGTAGAAGAAACTTTGAAGGAAGCTGCCGAATATGGCGAGCGAGGGTTTACTGTATTGAAAGTGAAGTTGGGTATAGACCTTGAAGAAGACATTGAGCGGATGGTGAAGTTGAGGGAGAAGTTCGGAAAGAAATTTGTTATTCGCATCGATGCGAATCAAGGCTACACTCCGGCACAAACCATTGAGTTTTATAATCGTACTAAATCGCTCGATATAGAATTGATTGAACAACCACTTCCTGCCAAAGCTATTGCAGAGACAAAACAATTACCGGAAAAAATACGAAAAGTAATCGCTGCTGATGAATCCTTGCTTTCACCTGAAAATGCTTTTGAATTAATTACCCCGCCTGTTGCAGCCGGAATCTTTAATATCAAATTAATGAAGTGTGGTGGTGTGAGCCAGGCATTAAAGATTGCCGACATAGGCCGCTTGGCAGGTGTTGATTTATTCTGGGGCTGCAATGATGAAAGCATTGTTAGTATAACGGCAGCGTTGCACACCGCATTTGCGTGCGCCAACACAAAATACATAGATCTTGATGGAAGTCTCAATTTAGGCAAGGATGCGGTGACGGGTGGATTTATTCTAAAAGAGGGAATTATGTATTGCTCTGATAAGCCGGGGTTAGGTGTGGATAGGATTTAACTGAATGCTGCTGGATTAATAAAACATTAGTATTATAACTTTTCAGCGGACTGGAAAATTAAAACAAACTTTTTTTTTGGTTTATGAATAACTCTAACGTGAGTTCAAAAGTAATATCCAATATTGACAACATAGAGGGGGTTGATGCTCATTTGTAACCCATTGGTTGAGAGCGGTATTGTTTGATCAGAATATTCTTGAGTAGAATTGTTGTAGTTCCTTCCGGTTTGTGTTTTCTCTCGTTTAAAATAAGCAACATTAAAGGTAGCCTCGGCCGAAAAGCTCAACCGTGGGATAAGAAAATATTTTATACCACCGATCGGAGCAATTCCAAACGAATACGATTTATCTCGATAAGTCCAATCCTGATTAACTGAGTAAGGATCCGATTGTCCAACATTATAATACTGGATATACAGGTAGTGTTCATAAAAATTATTGTATTGAAAAAAGAAATCATATCCATAAAAAAGCTCAAATCGCCTCACCCTGATTTGTTTTTCCTTTCCTACCCGAATGAAAAAAGAAGAATTACCACTAGTGTTTCGGTTATAGTATTGATAATACCCTGGGAATGTCCAATTGGTTTTGATATTGGGCATTTTGAAATTTTCGAATGATAAATTAGAACCAACCCGAAAGCGATACGCATGATATGTGGTGATTTTAACGCCCGCCAATGATTTCACCTCGGTATTCTTAATATAGTGTTTTCTATAAAACAACGAGGGATAGCCGCTGCTAGAGCTTCCAAGCACAAATTGAAAGGGAGCAATATCCAAACCTACTTCGTTCTTGTATTTTCGGTTAGAGTTAATGTTAACGTTCGGTTTTGCCTCCTCGTCTTCATCTTGCGCTAAGAGGCATTTTGAGAGTAGAAATAAAACAAGAAGCAATCTATTTCTAAGTGCCATAAAAGATTTGGTTGTTCCCTAAAGGATAAAAGAAATGTAAGCAAAAATTTTGTCAACTATACTAATTGATTTCATTGCCTACTCATCAATCCTCGCCCTTGGTGTCGCGTGAGATCAAAGCGTTCAATAATTTTTCAAGAGCATAAAATTTGGTCATTTCCGTTTTGCTTGTTAGCAACCAAACCGGCTTCGCTTCTTCTTCCGCAACTTCAAGTTTTAATTTGGCTGTTGATGAAATAAAATAACCACATCTTTCCAAAGCATTTTTTGTCCAGAGAAACGGATGGCCACTTCCGGTTAAGGAAATTGAAACGTTGCGGGAAGCTTCGTTGCTTATCTTTCCGGTTTTCAAATCGAAGCCTTTAAATTGAAATACAGCATCGAAGGTTCCATCCAACACCAAATCTTCCGGAATGCCGGAAACTATTTTTCGATCGGAAGTTGCCAACCAAATGCGATCAGCAGTTTGTAAAGCCAGATCCAATTCATGCGTGGCAACTAAAATTGTTTTGTTAGAAGTTCGGCACAGCGAGCGTAAGATGTTCATAATCTCAACACGATTATTTAAATCCAAATGTGCGGTGGGTTCATCTAAAAATAATATCGGTGTATCCTGCGCAAGTGCTTTAGCAATCATGGCCATTTGTAGTTGCCCATCGCTAAGTTCAAAAAGTTTTTTATCAACTATAGATTCAAGATGAACTTGTTTAATCGCCTGCTCAACTATTTCATAATCGCGATCAGAAAGAGAAACGTTCCAATTCAAATAAGGATAGCGACCGTATGTAATTAAATCGTAAACCGTCATTACGGCCGAATTAATTCTATCTGTTAGCACAACAGCCACCGCTTGATTATTTATTGTCTCAATTTTTCCGCCCAAGGGTTTCTGCAAGCCTGTTAAGGTTCTAATCAAAGTTGTTTTGCCTACCCCATTTGAGCCCATAAAACAAACAAGTTCTCCTGCCCTCAAACTCAGATTGAGTGAATCAAAAAGAGCATGCGATTTCTTTTCTTTGGTGTAGCCAACCACCAAATCTTTTGTTAACAGGGCTATGTTAGTTAAGTCAAACACTTATTCTTTTGGCTTTAATAATCATCCAGATTACAACCGGTGCTCCAATCATGGATGTGACCGCATTTAAGGGAAGAACTTGTGTGCTTCCTGGTATCTGCGCAAGCATATCGCAAAGAAGAAGCAAACTCGCTCCACCCACCATGACTGCCGGAATTAATATTTTATGATTAGTGGCAGGTACAAGAAGCCTAACTAAATGCGGAACAGCGAGGCCAACAAAAGCGATCGGTCCACAAAAGGCCGTAACCCCACCCGTTAATAAACCCGTTGCTATTACTATCAGAAAGCGAGAGCGATCTAGATTGATGTTTAGGTTTTTAGCATAGTTCTCACCAAGCAGCCAACCATTAAGTGGTTTTATAAGTGCGTAACTAATTATTAAGCCGCCAAGGATTATTAATGATAGAACACTCAATTCCTTCCAGCCCGTGTTGCCCACACTTCCCAACGTCCAGACCATAAACGCTTGTAGATCGTCAGCCTGACTTGTAAACTGCATAACACTTACTATCGATGAAGTTGCTGCGCTAATCATAAGCCCGATGATTAATAATGAGGTATTGTCTTTTACTGAATTGGCAATGAAAATAATTAGTATGAATACCAAAGCGCCACCCATGCTGGCGGCAAGGGCAATACTCCAGGGGTTTTGAAAAAGTGATACGGTAAAGCCAGGATTAAACTGACCGACTAAAAGCAACGTGGCGACAAAAAGGCTGGCGCCAGATGTAAGGCCCAGCACATCCGGGCCAGCCATCGGATTTCGGAAAAGGGTTTGCATAAGAAGCCCGCCAGTTGCCAGAGCGCTACCTGCCAAGATGCAGGTAAGTGCTTTGGGTATTCGAAACTGCCAGAGAATTGTAGAATAAAGTTCATGCTGGGTTGCAAACAGACTACTCAAAAGTTTTGTAATGGGGATTTGCACACTTCCAATAGAAAGATTTACAGCTAACAGGAAAAGGAGCAAGGCCAACAATGCTATGTTTTCTTTCCAAAAAGTGGCTGGCCGCATTTAATTCTTTTTTGTAGGTTGGAAAAGTAAGACCTTTTAATGCTTTGATAAAATTTGATTGAAGTCAGGGTTACTTCAATTTCTTGTAAGATTATTTATTTAGCATATAAAATGCTGTTAATGAGAATATTAACACTACACTATTTTAAATTTGAAACAAGGAACGATGCGTCCCATTTATTTTTTTGAACGGCCACTTGGTAGCTAAACTTTAGTTCCTATCTTTGCAGTCCTTTTTGCAGTACAAAACCCGCAAAACAGGATAAAATCAAGCAAAATAGGTTTCAACCATGCCTGGAATAATAGGACGTAAAGTAGGAATGACCAGTGTATTTGGCCCAGATGGCCAGAATATATCGGTTACGGTGATTGAAGCAGGCCCATGTGTTATCACTCAGGTTAAAAACGCTGAGACCGATGGATACAGGGCTGTGCAACTTTCTTTCTCTGAAAGAAAGGAGAAAAACACCCCCAAGCCGCTGGTTGGTCATTTCAAAAAGGCCAACACAAGCCCCAAAAAATCAACCATTGAATTCAGAGACTTCCGCGCGGAGTACGATGGAATGGTAGAATTGGGAAAGGAGATTAAAGTACAAGATGTATTTGTTGAGGGCGACTTCGTAGATGCGGTTGGTACTTCAAAAGGAAAAGGATTTCAAGGTGTTGTAAAGCGCTACGGATTTGCTGGAGTGGGTGGTCAAACTCACGGACAGCATAACCGCCTTCGTGCTCCTGGTTCTATGGGTAATGCATCTTTCGCATCTCGAGTAATTAAAGGAAAGCGTTTGCCTGGTCGTATGGGTGGAGATCGCGTAAAGGTGATGAACCTAAAAGTGGTGAAAATTCTGGCTGACAAAAACATAATTCTTGTAAGCGGCTCCGTTCCAGGTTCAAAAAATTCAATAATAATTTTGCAAAAGTGATGGACGTAGCAGTTGTAAAACATAGCGGAGAAGATACCGGCCGAAAGATAAGCCTCGGGAGTGAGGTATTCGGTATTGAGCCAAACGATCATGCAATATGGTTGGATGTAAAAAGCTTCTTGGCTAACCAACGCCAGGGAACGCATAAATCTAAGCAGCGTGCTGAGATTAGTGGTTCATCCAGAAAAATAAAGAAGCAAAAGGGAACGGGTGGTGCTCGTGCGGGTAATATCAAGAACCCATTGTTCAAAGGCGGTGGTCGTGTATTCGGACCTACTCCAAGAGATTATTCTTTTAAGTTGAATAAAAAGGTAAAGGATTTGGCTCGTAAGTCAGCCCTTACATATAAGGCTAAGGATAATATGATTGCTGTGATTGAAGACTTCAATTTTGAAGTGGCTAAGACAAAGCAATTTATAGCACTACTTAAGTCACTTTCTTTCACCGATAAGAAAATACTTTTTGTTCTTCCTGAAGCCAACAAGAACGTTGTTCTTTCAGCTAGAAATATTCAAAACTCAAAAATCATTACGGCTGATCAAATCAACACATACGATGTGATGAATGCTGAGCATTTGATTTTGGTGGAGAGCTCACTGACTAAGATTGATAACATTTTAAATAAACAGTAATCCAAATGAGTATTTTGATTAAACCCCTGGTTACTGAGAAAGTTTCTGCATTAAATGAAAAGGGCAAGTATGGTTTTGTTGTAAAAGGCAGCGCCAACAAGGTAGAGATTAAGAGTGCAGTAGAAAAAATGTATGGTGTAAACGTGGCACATGTTAACACTATTAATGTGCTTGGTAAATTCAAGTCTCGCTTTACAAAAGCAGGTGTGTTATCAGGTCGCAAGCCAAGTTATAAGAAAGCCATTGTTACTTTGGCTTCGGGTGAGGTAATTGATTTTTATAGCAACGTATAATATATAAGCGATGGCGTTGAAAAAACTTAGACCGATAACAGCAGGCACCCGTCACCGGTTGTCCCCTGGTTTTGAGGACATAACAGAAAGTAAACCTGAGAAATCTTTGGTTTTGACTATCAAGAAAACGGGTGGTAGGAACAACTCAGGTCGCATGACAATGCGCTACATTGGTGGTGGACATAAGCAAAAAACTCGTTTGATCGATTTCAAACGTGATCGCTTTGGAATCCCTGCTGTAGTTAAATCTATTGAGTACGATCCAACAAGAACAGCTCGCATCGCCAAGTTGTACTATGCGGATGGCTTGAAGTCTTATATTATTGCTCCACATGGAATTAAAGTAGGACAAACTGTTATTTCTGGAGATAACATTGCTCCGGAAGTTGGTAACGCACTTCCACTTTCTAAAATTCCGATTGGTACAATCATTCACAATGTAGAAGTGAAGCCAGGTGGTGGTGCATCGATAGCTCGCAGTGCTGGTTCGTTTGTGCAATTAGTTGCCCGCGAAGCAGTTTATGCAACGTTGAAAATGCCTTCTGGTGAAATGCGCAACGTTTTAGTTCGCTGCCTTGCAACAGTAGGTGCAGTTTCAAATGCCGAGCACATGAATGAAAGTGTTGGTAAAGCTGGCCGTAACCGCTGGAGAGGGGTTCGTCCTCGCACAAGACCAGTAGCTATGAACCCGGTAGATCACCCGATGGGTGGTGGTGAAGGTCGCGCCTCAGGTGGTCATCCAAGATCACGTAAAGGATTGCTTGCTAAAGGCAAGAAGACGCGTCATCCAAAGAAGTATTCTGATGGTTTAATTGTTGCAAGAAGGAAAAAATAATTATGGGAAGGTCAATTAAAAAAGGTCCTTATTTAGATGCCCGCTTGGAAAAGAAGGTGCAGGTAATGGAACAGTCTGGTAAGAAGTCTGTAATTAAAACATGGTCGCGCAGATCAACTATTACTCCTGATTGTATTGGGCATACATTTGCTGTGCATAATGGTAATAAGTTTATTCCGGTTTATGTTACCGAGAACATGGTTGGGCATAAGTTAGGTGAGTTTGCGCCTACCCGCACGTTCAAAGGGCACTCAGGAAACAATAAATAAGTAAGAGAATTATAAGATTCCTGAACATGGAAACAGAAGTAGTTAAAAAGAAAAAAAGATCAGTAGCAAAGCGCGAGAAGCTTGCAGCCGTTAAAGAAGCTGCAAAAAGTGGAGCGGCTACTTCTTATTTAAAGAATGTTCCTTCATCGCCACGCAAAATGCGTTTGGTAGCTGATCTTATCCGTGGTGAACGGGTTAGTAAGGCATTGAACATTTTGAAGTACGAAGCACAGCATGCTGCTGCTAAAATGGAAAAGTTACTTCTTTCGGCTATTAGCAGTTGGGAGTCAAAGAATAGTGATGTGAAGTTGGAAGAAGCAGATCTTTTTATAAAGGAAGTTTTTGTAGATGGAGGTCGTCAATTGAAGAGATTGAGACCAGCACCGCAAGGACGTGCTCACCGCGTGAGAAAAAGATCAAACCATGTAACCTTAACAGTAGATCGCATGCCTGCAAAAGCGGCAGCGATAAAGTCAAAAGCTAAAGAAACAAAAGAATAATGGGACAAAAGATTAACCCGGTAGGTTTCAGATTAGGCATTGTCCGCGGATGGGATTCAAGTTGGTTTGGCGGAAAATCATTTGCCGACAAGTTGGTTGAAGATCAGAAGATCAGGAAATACATTGATGCCCGCATTCAAAAAGGTGGAATCTCTAAAGTCGTTATCGAACGCACGTTAAAGAGAATCACACTCACTATTCACACGGCTCGTCCAGGTGTAGTAATAGGAAAAGGTGGAAATGAGGTTGATAAGATCAAAGAAGAATTAAAGAAGATTACAAACAAGGATGTTCAAATTAACATCTACGAGATTAAGCGCCCAGAAATGGATGCGAGATTAGTTGGAGAATCAATCGCTCAGCAATTAGAAGCAAGGATTTCTTATCGTAGAGCAATGAAGCAAGCAATTGCTTCTACTATGCGGGTAGGCGCTGAAGGAATAAAAGTAAAATTGTCAGGTCGTTTGGCTGGTGCCGAAATGGCTCGTACAGAACAATATAAAGAAGGAAGAATTCCACTACATACGTTGCGTGCTGATATTGATTATGCAATCTCAGAAGCACAAACAATCTATGGTAAGATTGGAATTAAAGTATGGATATTTAAAGGAGAGGTTTACGGAAAGCGGGACTTGTCGCCAAACGTAGGGATGGTGAGCAACACAACAGGAGATAATAAAGGTGGTCAGCCAGGTGGCGGTGCAGATAGAAGAAGAGGTGGTAATGATCGTGGTGGAAGAAATGAGCGCGGCCCTAAAAGAGAACAAGGCGGTGGTGGCGATAGAAGAGGTGCAAGAAAATAATTCAGGAAAGTTTTAAAAAGCAGTAGATCATGTTACAGCCTAAGCGGACGAAGTTCAGAAAGATGCAAAAAGGAAAGGTGAAAGGAATGGCCACCCGTGGTCACTCAATTGCCTTTGGATCATTTGCTCTTAAATCCCTGGAGGCTGGTTGGATTACAGCCCGTCAGTTAGAAGCAGCTCGTGTAGCTGTTACCCGCGCTATGAAGCGTGAAGGTCAGGTGTGGATTCGGATTTTCCCAGATAAGCCAATTACTAAGAAGCCAGCTGAAGTGCGGATGGGCAAGGGTAAAGGTGCTCCTGAATATTGGGTGGCAGTTATTAAGCCAGGCACTATATTATTTGAAGCCGGTGGAGTAACCATGGCAACAGCAAAAGAAGCGTTAGCACTTGCTGATGGAAAGTTGCCAATCAAAACTCGCTTTACTGTAAGAAGAGATTACGTAGAACAAGCAGCAAAATGAAAAACACAGAGATTAAAGGATTGACTTTAGCAGAGCTTAATGAGAAGCTTGGAAGCGAGAATGAAGCCTTACGCAAATTGAAATTTGCTCATCAGGTTTCCGCCATCGAAAATCCAATGAGAATAAAAGAGACCCGCAAAATGATTGCGCGCCTTAAGACAGAATTGAAAGCAAAAGAAACTCAAAAGTAATTTCTCATGGAGACGGTAAGAAACCTAAGGAAGGAGAAAGTAGGGAAAGTGGTTAGCAATAAAATGACTAAGTCAATTACTATAGCGATTAATCGCAAAGTAAAGCACCCTATTTATGGTAAGTTCATGAACCAAACAACCAAGTTCATGGCTCATGACGAAAAGAACGAGGCGGGTATTGGTGATACAGTGCGTATTATGGAAACACGCCCTACCAGCAAGAACAAGAGATGGAGATTGGTTGAAATAATTGAAAAAGCTAAGTAACCATGATACAAACAGAAAGTCGACTAATCGTTGCAGATAACAGTGGAGCAAAAGAAGTTCTTTGTGTTCACGTATTAGGGGGCACTCGCAGAGCTTCTGCAAGTGTAGGTGATACTATTGTTGTTACTGTAAAGTCAGCAATACCGACCAGCCAAATCAAAAAAGGAACAGTTTCTAAGGCTGTAATTGTTCGCACTAAAAAAGAAATCAGAAGAAAGGATGGTTCATACATCCGCTTTGAAGATAATGCAGCTGTTCTTTTAAATGCACAAGATGAGCCTCGTGGTACCCGTATTTTCGGTCCGGTTGCTCGTGAGCTTAGAGAGAAGCAGTTCATGAAGATTATTTCATTAGCCCCTGAAGTATTATAAGCTATGGAAAGGAAGTATAACAAGCAGTCGAAGCTGCATATTCGCAAGGGAGACAAAGTGTTAGTATTGTCTGGAAACGATAAAACCAAAACCGGTAAAGTGTTGGAAATATTGACAGATAAGAATCGCGCTATTGTAGAAGGAATCAATATGGTGACAAAACACCAGAAGCCTTCTGCCGGAAAGCCTGAAGGTGGCATTAAGAAAATGGAAGGAACTATTCACATCAGTAACCTGATGGTGGTTGAGCCTTCTAACGACAAGCCAACGCGCACAGGTAGAAAGCTTAATGAAAAAGGTAAGCTGCAGAGATTTTCAAAGAAAACAGGAGAATTTATTAAATAATGGCAACTCCAAGATTAAAAGAAAAGTACCTCAAGGAAATCGTTCCTGGCCTGAAAGATAAGTTTCAGTATAAGTCAGTAATGCAGGTACCCAAAGTAGAAAAAATTTGTATCAACAAAGGCCTTGGTGCCGCTGTTGCAGACAAGAAATTGATTGATGTTGGGTTGGAAGAGATTACAACCATCAGCGGCCAAAAGGCTGTTTCAACACGCTCGAAGAAAGATATTTCGAATTTCAAGCTTCGGGTCGATCAAGCAATTGGCGTAAAGGTTACGCTTCGTGGCGATCGCATGTATGAATTCATGGATCGTTTGTTGAATGTAGCACTTCCACGCGTTCGTGACTTCAAAGGAGTTAGCGATAAAGGTTTTGACGGACGTGGAAATTATACCTTGGGTGTAAAAGAGCAGATCATTTTCCCTGAGATTTCTATTGATAAAGTGAATAAAATTAACGGCATGGATATCACTTTTGTGACTTCAGCAGCTTCTGACGAAGAAAGCTATGAGTTGCTAAAGTCGTTGGGTATGCCATTTGTAACTAAAAATTAATTGCTCGATGGCGAAATTATCAATTATAGCAAGAGACAAGAAAAAGGAAAGGTTGGTAGCGCGATACGCAGCTAAGCGCAAAGCTTTGAAAGAAGCTGGCGACTGGGTTGCGTTGGATAAATTACCAAGAAATTCTTCAGCGGTGCGTTTGCGCAGTCGTTGTAAACTAACTGGTCGGCCAAGAGGGTACATGAGTAAATTTGGTATTTGCCGGAATCAGTTTCGCCAAATGGCCAGTGATGGTAAAATCCCAGGATTAACCAAGGCAAGCTGGTAAGAGAGCTTTTTCCAACATATTAGGTTGCTGAGTATTCAGGTCGGGGCACCCCTTAAAACAGGCTAAACCGAAACCTAGTAACAGTTTGAATAACAGAAATTGTTATATATCTTTGCAGCCCGTTCAAAAAAACGGGTTTGCTTTTTATAAATAAGTAGAATGAAAACAACAGATCCGATAGCAGATTATTTGACCCGGTTGCGCAATGCAATCAAGGCACGTCACCGCGTGGTAGAGGTTCCTGCTTCTAACATTAAGAAAGAAGTTACCAAGGTTCTCTTTGATAAGGGGTATATCCTTAACTACATGTTTGACGATACTGCGACCAAGCAAGGCAATATCAAGATTGCATTAAAGTACAATCCAGAAACAAAAGAATCGGCTATTACTAAACTTCATCGTGTTAGTTCACCGGGTCTTCGTCAATATAAAGGAGCGGATAGCTTGCCGAAAGTATTGAACGGTTTAGGTATTGCAATTCTGTCTACATCGAAAGGTATAATTACAGATAAAGAGGCGAAAGCACTTAATGTAGGTGGTGAGGTTTTGTGTTACATCTATTAATTGATTAGGTCATGTCACGAATAGGTAGATTACCAATAGAGCTTCCAAAAGGTGTTACATGCACCTTCTCGGATAGCGATCATAAAGTGACCGTAAAGGGTCCTAAAGGCGAGTTAAAGCAATTAATAGATACTGACTTTAAAATTTCTTTTGAAGGGGGTACTGTTTTGGTTACACGCCCAACTGAACAGAAACGTCATAAGGCAATGCATGGTTTATACCGCTCGCTTATTGCGAATATGGTTGAGGGAGTTAGCATTGGGTATAAAACCCAACTTGAGCTGATTGGTGTTGGTTATAAAGCCATTGCCCAAGGCAACGTCCTTGATTTAAGTTTGGGATATTCTCACAGTGTAATTGTTGGAATTCCACCAGAACTTAAAGTACAAGCCATTCAGGAAAAAGGTCAGAACCCTTTGATCATTTTGGAGGGTATTGATAAGCAATTAATAGGTCAGGTTGCTGCAAAGATTAAATCCTTGCGCAGCGTGGAGCCATATAAAGGAAAAGGTATTCGGTTTGTGGGTGAGTATGTTCGTAGAAAAGCTGGTAAAGCAGCAGCTAAATAATAGATAATCATGGCAAACATTAAGCACAGAAGAACGCGGATAAAAAAAGGAATTCGCAAGAATTTGGAAGGCACTTCAGCTCGTCCTCGCTTGTCTGTATTCCGTAGCAATAAAATCATCTATGCTCAAATCATCGATGATTCAAAAGGATTAACTGTAACAGCTTCTTCATCTATTGAATTAGATAAGAAAGGTGGTGTTAATATGACCATCTCTAAGAATGTAGGCAAAAAAGTAGCTGAGAAAGCATTGGCAAGTGGAGTTCAGGAGATTGTATTCGATCGTAATGGATATTTATACCACGGTAATATCAAAGCTTTGGCCGAAGGAGCCAGAGAGGGAGGCTTAAAATTTTAAAGCATGACACAAAGTAACGTCAGCACAGTAAAGGCAAGTGAAATAGACCTAAAGGAAAAGGTTGTTGCCATCCAGCGTGTAGCCAAAGTGGTGAAAGGTGGTAGAAGATTTAGTTTCGCTGCCATAGTAGTAGTAGGAGATGGTAATGGTGTTGTTGGGTATGGATTAGGCAAAGCCAATGAAGTAACCGATGCAATCACAAAGGGAATTGATGATGCTAAAAAGCATCTTGTAAAAGTTCCTATTATTAAAGGAACAGTTCCACATGAGTCACTCGGAAAATTTGGTGGTGGTTTCGTTTTATTGAAACCAGCTTCTCCTGGTACTGGCGTAATAGCCGGTGGTGCGATGCGTGCCGTGTTGGAGAGTGCAGGTGTTCACAACGTATTAGCCAAGTCTAAAGGATCGTCTAACCCACACAATGTGGTAAAGGCGACTTTCAAAGCACTAACAACTATGCGCGATCCTCAAACTATTGCACGTAACCGTGGTGTTTCATTGTCTAAAGTTTTTAACGGATAAGAGTTATGGCAAAAGTTAGAATTACTCAAACCCGCAGCACAATAAAAAGACCTGAAACCCAATTGAGAACTATTCAATCATTGGGTTTAGGAAGAGTACATCGCTCTGTTGAAGTGGAATATACTCCGCAGATACAAGGCATGGTAAAAAAAGTAAAGCATTTAGTGAGCGTAACCGAATTATAAAATGAAGCTGCACACACTCAAGCCGGCAGAAGGCTCGGTAAAAAATAATAAGCGTCTTGGAAGAGGACAAGGTTCCGGTGGTAGTACGGCAGGTCGTGGTCACAAAGGAGCTCAGTCTCGTTCCGGAAATTCAAAAAAGTCTGGATTTGAAGGAGGACAGATGCCCCTTCAAAGACGAATTCCAAAGTTTGGATTTAAGAATAATAATAAGATTTATTTCAAGGCAATCAATTTGGATGCATTGGAAGACCTTGCTCAAAAAACAAAAGCTCCCTCAATTACTGTTCAATTGATGATTGAAAATGGAATTGTTGGTAAGAAGGACAGCATTAAGATTTTAGGCAGAGGAGAATTGAAATCAAAAGTGAGTGTGGAAGCGCATGCATTTTCTGACACGGCTACAAAAGCAATTGAAAACTTAGGCGGTACCGCAACAACTGTGAAATAATGAAGCGTTTCTTTACAACCATAAAGAACATATTTTCGATTGAAGACCTTCGGGTTCGCATTCTAAATACGATAGGGTTTCTAATCATTTTCAGATTAGGATCTTATATAGTGTTGCCGGGTGTTGATCCTGTAATTTTAGAACAAATTGGTGGAAACCAAGGTGGCATTTTCGATTTGTTAAATACTTTCTTAGGTGGGTCATTCAGTCGTGCATCCATTTTTGCATTAGGTATCATGCCGTATATCTCGGCATCCATTGTGGTGCAGTTGCTAACGGTAGCAGTACCTCATTTCACTAAACTTCAAAAGGAAGGTGATAGTGGTCGCAAAAAGTTAAATCAGTTTACACGCGTACTTACAATTATTATTACTGCGGCTCAATCCTATGGGTATATCCGGGCAACCATTGCTCCGGAGGCACTTTTAAATCCAGGGTTGTTCTTTACAGTATCTTCAATTATCATTTTGGTTGCTGGCACTATGTTTTGCATGTGGCTTGGCGAGCGTATCACCGACAAGGGAATTGGCAATGGTATCAGTATGCTAATTATGATTGGTATTGTTTCTCGTTTCCCAGCGGCTATCTATCAGGAAGTAGATGCAAAAGGAATGAACGGCATGTTGCTGTTTATTTTGGAAGTGTTAGCCTTGTTCTTTGTAGTGGTTGGTGTAATTGCACTTACGCAAGCAACTCGTAGAATTCCAGTACAATATGCTAAGCAGGTAGTAGGAAATAAGTTGTATGGCGGTAAACGTGATTTCATTCCATTAAAGCTGAACTCAGCGGGTGTAATGCCAATCATCTTTGCGCAGGCGCTTATGTTTATACCGCCATTAGTTGCTCAAATGTGGCAGGATAGCGACCTGGGTGCTTATGTGGGTTCAACCTTCGCAGACTTTACGTCATGGCAATACAACTTATTGTTCGCCATCTTGATTTTGATCTTTACATTCTTCTACACAGCAATCACGGTTCCATCAAACGACATTGCTGATAATTTGAAAAGAAATGGTGGGTTTGTTCCAGGCATCAAGCCCGGTAAGCAGACAGCCGAGTTTATAGATAGTATTTTATCAAAGATTACTTTACCAGGTGCTATCTTTCTGGCAGCGGTTGCCATACTTCCAGCGTTTGCTGTGAAGGCGGGAATCACTCAGAATTTTGCCCAATTCTATGGAGGTACTTCTCTTTTGATTTTGGTTGGTGTTGTATTAGATACACTTCAACAAATTGAGAGTTACTTGCTGATGCGGCATTATGAAGGAATGATGAAATCAGGTAGAGTGAAAGGACGTTCTCAGTTTGCTGCGGCTTGAAGTTGAATGATTCGCTACAAGACGGACGAGGAGATACAGATTATTAGGGAGAGTGCCCAGATTTTAGGAAAGGCACACGGAGAAGTAGCGAAACGGGTAACACCGGGAGTGAAAACCAAAGAACTGGATCGAATTGCCGAGGAGTTTATTCTTGATCATGGAGGTACGCCTTCGTTTAAGAATTACCACGGGTTTCCATCTGCCTTGTGCATGTCGGTTAATGAAATTGTCGTTCACGGGTTTCCCGGGGATTACGAATTGAAAGAGACCGATGTAGTTTCGATTGATTGTGGAGTTAAGTATAAAGGATTTCACAGTGACTCGGCCTATACGTATCCACTTTCAAAAGTGAGCGATGAAGTGTTGAGACTGCTTCACCGAACATACGAATCGATGGAGTTGGGAATTGCGCAAGCAAAGGCCGGAAACCGAATGGGTGATGTAAGCTATGCGATACAAAATTTTGTGGAGCAATTCGGTTATGGCGTAGTTCGCGAGTTGGTTGGTCATGGTGTGGGAAAAGACTTGCACGAAGATCCAGAGGTTCCGAATTATGGAAAGCGGGGAAAGGGAGTGAAGTTGGCACCGGGAATGGTATTTGCCATTGAGCCGATGATTAACATGGGAACAAAGAGTGTAGTGCAAGAGAAAGATGGGTGGACAATCCGCACATCGGATCGTAAACCTTCAGCTCATTTTGAGCACATGGTTGTGATTCATAAAGAGAGAACTGAGGTTTTAACGACTCACGAGTATATAGAACTAAATTATTCGTATAAGTGGCGAAACAAAAGTCGATAGAGCAGGATGGAACAATACTGGAAGCGTTGTCTAATGCCATGTTTAGGGTGCAATTAGAAAACGGCCATGAAGTGCTGTCACATATTAGTGGTAAGATGAGGATGCACTACATCCGCATATTGCCAGGAGATAAAGTAAGGTTAGAAATGTCGCCTTACGATTTAACAAAAGGAAGGATAACATTTAGATATAAATAGATTATGAAAGTCAGGTCATCTATAAAAAAGCGGAGTGCCGATTGTAAGATAATCAGGCGCAAAGGAAAACTGTTTGTTATTAATAAGAAGAATCCAAGGTATAAACAAAGACAAGGATAATTATGGCACGTATTGCTGGTGTTGATATTCCCGATAATAAAAGAGGTGAAATTTCCCTCACATACATCTATGGTATCGGACGTAGATCTGCCCAACGTATTCTTACGCAAGTAGGAGTAATCTGGGACAAGAAAGCAAAGGATTGGAATGATGATGAATCAAACGCAATTCGTGCTGCTATTGCAGAGCAATTCAAAATTGAAGGTGCTCTTAAGTCTGAAGTTCAATTGAGCGTGAAGCGCTTGATGGATATTGGATGTTACCGTGGTCTTCGTCATCGTAGAGGGTTACCTGTGCGTGGACAAACGACTAAGAACAACGCCCGCACTCGCAAAGGAAAGCGCAAGACGGTAGCGAATAAGAAGAAAGCGACTAAAGGATAATATTTTTAACTAAAGCACACTAAACTTTTCTGTATGGCAGCACCTGTTGAAAAGAAGAAAGATAAAAGCAAAAAGCGCGTAGTAACTGTGGAGGCTGTTGGCCAAGCACACGTGAGTGCTACGTTCAATAATATTATTATTTCAATGACCAATACAACTGGTCAGGTAATATCATGGGCTTCTGCTGGAAAGATGGGATTCAAAGGATCGAAGAAGAATACTCCATATGCAGCTCAGTTAGCGGCTCAGGAGTGTGCGACCAAAGCTTTTGAATTGGGTCTGCGTAAAGTAGAAGTTTTTGTAACTGGCCCAGGGGCTGGCAGAGAGTCTGCTATTCGTAGTATTCAGGCTTCAGGTATTGAAGTAACAATCATTAAGGATATGACGCCAATTCCACACAACGGTTGTCGGCCTCCTAAGAAAAGAAGAGTTTAGTTAACTTACGATTTTAGAAGTACGATTTTCGATTTAAGAAAAACGCGAAAAAAATAAAAATAGGATTGATTGCCTGCTGAAATACGATCAGCAAACAAAAGGTCAAAAATCAAAAATAGAATATGGCAAGATACACAGGCCCTAAAGCAAGAATCTCCAGAAGGTTCAACGAGCCTATCCTTGGCGATAGCAAGGCTCTTCTGAAGAAGAATTACCCTCCCGGCATGCACGGTAAAGGAAAGAAGCGTAAGCAATCTGAATACGCTATTCAGTTGGCGGAGAAGCAAAAAGCAAAATATATTTATGGTGTGCTTGAACGTCAATTCGAGAATATTTTCGATAAGGCCTCTCGCAAAAAAGGTGTAACAGGCGAGGTATTGTTGCAGATGCTTGAATCGCGACTTGACAACATGGTTTATCGTTTAGGAGTTGCTCCTACACGTAGAGCGGCTCGTCAGTTGGTTGTGCATAAGCACATCACTGTAAATGGAGAGGTTGTTAATATCCCTTCAGTGAATTTGCGTGCTGGCGACAAAATCGCAGTGCGCGAAAAATCAAAATCATTAGAGACTATTACCAATTCATTATCGGTGCAAAGCGCAAAGAAATATAATTGGCTTGAGTGGGAAGGAAACGAAATGGAAGGAAAGATTATCAACCTGCCACTTCGCTCAGAAATTCCTGAAAATATCAACGAACAGTTGATCGTTGAATTGTACTCGAAGTAATTGTTAACCTTAATCAAAACGTTATGTCAATATTAGCATTTCAAATGCCAGAGAAAGTGGTAATGGAGAAGTCAGATGACTTCCACGGCCTTTTTACTTTCAAACCTTTGGAAAAAGGGTATGGTGTTACGATCGGCAACGCACTAAGAAGAATTTTACTTTCTTCATTAGAAGGGTACGCCATTACAGGAATTAAAATTCCGGGAGTTTTGCACGAGTTTTCTACTATCGAAGGTGTTGTAGAAGACGTTGCTGAAATTATCCTGAACTTGAAACAAGTTCGCTTCAGAAGGGTATCTGACAACTTTGATAGCAAGATTGTTGTGACCATTAAGAAGCAAAAAGAATTTAAAGCGGGTGATATTGCCAAGTTTACTTCGTCATTTGAAGTTTTGAATGCAGACCACGTGATCTGTAACCTTGACGAGGCAGCTCAATTTGAAATTGAACTTACTATTGAAAAAGGAAGAGGCTACTTACCAGCTGAAGAGAATAAGCCAAACGAACAAGTTTTTGGATTTATTCCAATCGATGCGATTTTTACGCCAGTGAAAAATGTTAAGTACAGTGTTGAAAATACACGTGTTGAACAAAAGACTGACTACGAAAAGTTGTTGATTGATATAGAAACTGACGGTTCAATCCATCCTGAAAAAGCATTGGAAGGGGCAGCGTTCATTTTGATCCAACACTTCCGCTTATTTTCTGATAAGTCTATTGAACTCGAAACTGGTAAGGATAGCGAAGTTGAACAAGTTGATGAAGAAATGTTGCACATGCGCAAGCTTCTTAAAACGTCACTTCACGATCTTGATCTTTCAGTTAGAGCTTACAACTGTTTAAAATCAGCCGATGTAAAATCATTAGGTGATTTAGTACAGCTTGATATTTCTGACATGATGAAGTTCAGAAATTTTGGTAAGAAGTCATTGGCTGAATTGGAACAATTAGTAGCGGAGAAGAACCTTACCTTCGGTATGGATCTTGCCAAGTATAAACTCGATGAAGATTAAATCATGAGACACGGTAAAAAAATAAATCACCTTGGAAGAAAGTCGGCACATCGCCACGCACTTCTTTCAAATATGGCTTCTTCCCTAATCCTGCATAAAAGGATTACGACCACATTGGCCAAAGCCAAAGCCTTGAGAAAGTATGTTGAGCCTTTGATTACCAAGGCAAAAGATAATTCTACGCATTCAAGAAGAACCGTAATGGCTTATCTTCAGAATAAAGAGTCAATCACTGCGTTGTTTGGCGAAGTAGCAGGTCGCACGGCCGATCGTCCAGGAGGGTATACCCGCATTATCAAAATGGGCGATGCCCGATTAGGGGATGCAGCCGAGATGTGCCTGATAGAGTTGGTTGACTTCAATGACATCTACAAGAAAGATGGTGCTGAGAAGAAAGCTAAGACCCGCAGAGGTAGAAAGAGCAAAAAAGCTGAAGATGGTGTTGAAGATGCCGAGGTAGTGGCAGAGCCTACAGCGGAAGAAACTGAAAAGAAGCCTAAAAAGGCGGCTAAGAAAACTACCAAAAAGAAGGAATAGTTTACTTAGCGAATCATATTGAGAAGGGATTGGATGAAAGTTCAATCCCTTTTTTATTGTTGGCTTGTGCTCCCATCATAGTTTAACCCAGATGATGCATTAGGATGCAAAATCTGCTCGTAGGGTTGACGATACTGACGTTTACTGTCAGGATGTCAAGGTTAAACCCTGATGCTACTATCAGGATCATGACCGAAGCGTCATGACCTGACAATGAAAAGCACCCTTTGTTGTTGCTGGTCGCCTGACCCGCAACCCGGAAATGAATAAGATCTTGAAATGAAAAAGATGAACAACTAACCTAATAAAAAGCGATAAATAACTGCCCCCTAGTTGATGTTGGTCAAAAAATTCGTTGTTGCGGGTCGCCTGACCCGCAACTTTTCTATATTGAGATATTAACATTGTTGGTCAGCGACCAACAAGAACAAGGGGTATTAGCCCCACTGCAAACCAAGTGGGTGCCACACCCGTAGTAGCGCACGATTTAATGAGCAGAGAATACACCATCAAGGAAGCTGGCTATGTGTTTATGTATGTAAGCAACGAAAATGCTACTTTAGTGGATGTATATTTTGATGATGTAGTGATGACTCATACCAAAGGCAACGTAGTTCAGTATAACGAATACTACCCGTTTGGTTTGCAAACCGCCAATAGCTGGACGCGCGAGAACACCACCGGCAACAACTTTTTAGGAAACGGGGGCACGGAACTCAACACCACCAGTAATCTTTATGATTTAGCGTATAGAAACTACGACCCTATACTTGGGCGCATGAATCAAATTGACCCGATGGCCACCAAGTATGCGAGTTTAACTCCATACAATTTTAGTTTTAACGATCCGGTAACGTTTACAGACCCCAGTGGGGCCGACCCTGAATACGGTATTACCCGCTATACTTACGATGATCGGGTAGATCATTACCGGGGGCAGTTTTATTCTGGAGGGAGTACGAGTGCGTTGCGGTTTCATACCGGTGGAAGAAGTGGTGGCATTACAAATTGGAGCTATGCACCAAGTTTTGGGCAGCTTGTTCAAATGCGGAATGATGCACTGAGACTGAGTTTAAGCGTGCTGGCCTTTGTGCAGAAATATAGGTTAGAAGTATGGGAGCAGGGAAGGAATTATTCAGACAATGAGGGTAGTGTAGAGTTTCATCATCAGTATTATTTTTTGAAGTCTATATCACAACAACAGCAAACCGGAAATGGGCCTGGCTGGTTTGATGATCCACAAGGTGAATTCTTCTTTGATCATTGGCGAAATGGGAAGGGCCAGGAGCTTAATCTTAACAGTGCAGAATGGTCAAGGTATATGAGAAGTAATGACTACCTGGCCAACGTTAGCATTGCAAGTCATTTATATAGCTTGGGAATAAAAAACAGTGGTCGGATTAGTGGATCGTTTGCCGGTAAAACAGGAAAAGATGATTGGAGATCTGGATATGGAATGCTAAATGGAAGTAACGCCCGAGTTGGTGGTCTTCAATATGCGGGGTACGCTCATGTTAATAGTAACGGAAGTATTTCTTACTTACTAAACTTTACTTGGAATGATATTATGGATCCTAAGTTAAGCGAACTTGGGGATAGAGTTGGTTCGGCACTTTTCCCTGGTACTCCTTACACCGTACATATATCCTGGACTGATCTTATTACCATAACCCCAAAGTAAACAGGTATGAGACTATACGTTTTATTTGTTTTGCTTTTCCTACTTCAATCATGCAAGGAACCAGCATGTGACTGGAAGGGTGGAGAGATTATTGATTACGGCACATATTGCAATGATGACTTCAAGATCAAAGTATACAAGGAAGGTAATTTCTTAAGATACGAGGTCGAAAATAAAAAAGATGATGTTGCCATTAAGAACGACATGGATATTTCAGTTTTTCATCATTGGGGTTTATTCTTAGACAACGATAAAAGTGTATGGGTGTTCAGTTCTGACATTGGTGACGCTGTTTGGAAAAGAGACTCCGTCACTGGTGAATACCGCAAAAGAATGTTTCATCATTTCTTAACCAGGGACTCAGTGCCAAATGAGCTTTACGCATCCTCACTCAAACGATTTATAAAGTGAAAGACTTTATCAAATTAAGATAAAGACAAAAGCTCGGGTCGTTCCTTTTATTTAATGATTGGGATACCGAGTTTGGTCAATGCAACAACTGGCTTGGGTGGAGATCATAGCTCGTATTGGACGGAAGTCAGAGCTACCCGATGGTCGCAAATATGGTTTGGTGCGAATTACATTCCTGACTCAACGAATTTCCAAGCATACTATGGCTGATCAAAATGCTATTGTAAACGGCTATAATTATAAGGGTGTGGCTTGGAGCAGTCAAAAATAGTCCGATTGTTAAAGATAAATATGGAGACATCAATTGATGACCTGAAATTGCTAAAAAGAAAAGCTATAATCAGTTTGCTATGTAGCATATTGGCTGCGGTTTTATCTATATTAGTTTACCTCTTAAAATTCTACCGATTTTATTCAGGTATTTTTAATTGGTATATCTTTTTGCCCTAGTTGTTGTTGGTCAAAAAATTCGTTGTTGCGGGTCGCCTGACCCGCAACTTTTCTATATTGAGATATCAACATTGTTGGTCAGCGACCAACAAGAACAAGGGGTATTAGCCCCACTGCCGAACAAGTGGGCGGCACACCCGTAGTAGCGCACGATTTAATGAGCAGAGAATACACCATCAAGGAAGCTGGCTATGTGTTTATGTATGTAAGCAACGAAAATGCTACTTTAGTGGATGTATATTTTGATGATGTAGTGATGACTCATACCAAAGGCAACGTAGTTCAGTATAACGAATACTACCCGTTTGGTTTGCAAACCGCCAATAGCTGGACGCGCGAGAACACCACCGGCAACAACTTTTTAGGAAACGGGGGCACGGAACTCAACACCACCAGTAATCTTTATGATTTAGCGTATAGAAACTACGACCCTATACTTGGGCGCATGAATCAAATTGACCCGATGGCCACCAAGTATGCGAGTTTAACTCCATACAATTTTAGTTTTAACGATCCGGTAACGTTTACAGACCCCAGTGGGGCCGACCCTGAATACGGTATTACCCGCTATACTTACGATGATCGGGTAGATCATTACCGGGGGCAGTTTTATTCTGGAGGGAGTACGAGTGCGTTGCGGTTTCATACCGGTGGAAGAAGTGGTGGCATTACAAATTGGAGCTATGCACCAAGTTTTGGGCAGCTTGTTCAAATGCAGAGTGATGCACTGAGACTGAGTTTAAGCGTGCTGGCCTTTGTGCAGAAATATAGGTTAGAAGTATGGGAGCAGGGAAGGAATTATTCAGCCAATGATGGTAGTGTAGAGTTTCATCATCAGTATTATTTTTTGAAGTCTATATCACAACAACAACAACAACAACAACAACAACAACAAACTCAGGGAGGAGGGCCTTGCTCAACATGTCCAATGCCACAAGACAAGGGCAGTGATGCATTCTACACTCAGTTACAACGAGATGCAACAATAGAGGCTTTAGTATTATTGGGCTTTGATCGAGGCCAAGTAAGTAAAGATGTCACGGCTGCAAATAGATATGGTGCAACAATATCAAATATCAAAAATTATACCTCTAAACTCCAAGGAGGTTATTTTGATAGCCATAGCTTTTCAAACAGTGCATTTCAGTCAGGCGCACTTTCAAATTCATTATATGCAGTAAAGATTTATGAAAGTGGAAATATTGGCATTGTGTATTCGAACCTGATTGATCACATTTTTTAAGCTGGTGCTGAAGTCCTGGAAATGGGGTTATGTAAAGTTGGTATGAATCATTACATGCACGAATGGAATGCTATCGGTTTTATGAATGCTATTAACAAGCTACCAAAATAGACGATGGTATGAGGATAGAAATAGCTAATAAGTTAGTAGCCGTTGCGTTCTTCATTCTTGTTTTAAGAATGGTGAATCTTCTTGCCGTGAACCTCATGGTTCATAATGCAGTTGAGGTTGATCAGCAAAACGTGAGTTTCATTTTTCAGATTTTCATTTCAGGCGTAGCTGCTTTCTTTTTAATTTTTTCACCAACGCGATATAAACTTTACTACTTCCTTCCACTGGCGATTTTTACTTTTTATGGAGTCTTGGTTTTGTGCTCGTTTCTTTTGGGAGAGAATGGTCCCATGATGTTCAGTTTGATTTATTCTATCAACGTGATGATATCAAGATTGATGGAATTTTTGAACAAACTTTTTTTGATTTCGGGGAGCAAGCTAATCTTCCTTTTGATTAACTGGATTGGAATAGCTTGTTATTTATTTATAGTTTCCTTTGTAAGTTTCAAGTGGTTCTTGTCATTGCTGACTAAGATTACTTTGCTATTGCCTCCATCAAATTCCAAAACTTAGGAAGGAATATAATAAGTCCAATTGCTAAAGATGTAAGTGCAGCAAGTAAAACTCCAGCTGCACTTACATCTTTTATAATTTTAGCTTTTTCGTTGTATTGAGGGTTCACTAAATCAGTCAGCACTTCCAGAGCGGTATTAAATGCTTCTGCTGATAAAACAAATCCAATCGCGAAGATTATCAAGCACCACTCAGAGAAACTTACTTTAAGGATGAAGCCAAGAATAATTGCAAAAGCTGTCAGGCAAGCGTGGATCCAAGAGTTATGTTGAGATTTAAAAAGATAGACTAAACCAGCAATGGCGTACTGGAAACTTTTAAGCCCTTAGTTGTTGTTGGTCAAAATATTCGTTGTTGCGGGTCGCCCGACTCGCGACCCGGAAATGAATAAGATCTTGAAATGAAAAAGATGAACAACTAACCTAATAAAAAAGCGATAAATAACTAATTCAGTTAATGTTGGTCGCCTGACCAACATTCTTTTTATCTGACTTATGAAGTTCTTTGACTATTGTATTCTTATCTTCAATAAATGGAATATGCACGCAATGCGGTTCAGTTTTTTACAGCAGTCTGTAATGATTGGCAAAAATTGCTAGCAGGGGATGATTATAACCAACTAGTAATTGATGCATTAAAGTTCAGAGTTAGTCGGGGCGTAGTAAAAGTAGGGGCGTTGTCCCGATAGCTATCGGGATGCCTAATCATATTCATTTAATCTGGCGCATTCAAAATGGTTTTGAGTTGGAAACAGTTCAGCGAGATTTTTTAAAGTTTACTGCTAAAGCATTAGTTGAAAAGATAAAAGCAGAAAAAGGAGAAGCAACACTGGAGTTGTTGTACGCTGGATTGAAAGCGGGAAGTATCAGGTTTGGAAACGTAATTCGATGAGCATTGATTTGATAACTGGAAAGTTCTTCAAGCGAAAATTGGAGTACGTTCATAATAATCCGTGTCAACCACATTGGAATTTAGCACAACACCCAACAGAATATCGCTACAGTACAGCAAGCTATTATGATGGTTTGGGCGATGAGTTTGGACTAGTTATACACATGGAAGAGTTGTAATTTATTAACAGTTGAGGATTGTTGGTCAGGCGACCAACAATAACGGGAGTTAGGTGGTGGGCCTCAACTTTTTAACCCTGAAGCAAAAGCTAAGGAAGCGTCAGGTGCTGATGGACCATTGGTACTAACAAAAGGTGGGATGCGTGAATCAGATGGAAGTGGTACAGCTAATAGGGATACCAAATCAAAAGAAGCAAATAATTTAGTTGAAAAACCTAGTTTTGACACAACCTACTCCACGACCCCGTTTCATACTGAAAAGGGAGTTGATAGCAAGGGTGTACCTTATTCATCAGTAATCAAATATAATACAATGACTATAGTTGAGGATAACAAGGACACCATCGTAAATAAAAGACTTCATGCAGGTTCAATGCCAGTTAAGAAAAACTGATAATCAATGAAATTGATACGTTTGTATTTTATTTTATTTTTCGTAGTTATCATTTCCTGTTCGAAGGAAAAAGAAAGAAACTTTTATCCCAACGGGAAACTATTGGATGAAGTGCTAATTAAAAATGGTAAGTGGAATGGATTACGAAAAGAATATTATGAGGATGGGAGTTTAAAGGGCTATTGGACTTGGAAAGATGGAAAATTGGATGGAAAAAGTGTCCTCTATTTTAAAAATGGTAAGCCAAGTCAGGAAAATAATTATAAGAATGGTATGAGATGTTGCGAATCAAGATTTTATTCGGAACATGGTAATTTAATTGAGATACAAAATATTGATCAAAAAGGAAGAGTTTTTGACTATCAGAAGTATAAAAAAAATGGAACTAGGGATTTCAATTTATCAAAGAGTAATCCGATAATATTTGCGATAACAGATACTGTTGAGGTTGGTAGCTATTATGAGGTCGAAATTAGGCTTGGCAACCGAAGATGGGATAGCATTAGAGTTGTTTTAGGAAAATGGGATGATTATCAGTCGCTATTTAACGAAAGCTTGCCTTCAATTGATAGTGTGACTTCTTATGCTAAAGTTAAAGCTGAGAAATCCGGTGAAGCAATAATTGAAGGTACTATTATTGAAGTAAATACAAATAGTCCTGACTCAGCAAACATGTTCCCATTCAGGCATTATTTTTTTGTTAAAGACAAAAAACCATATGGTGACGATGGGAAATTAACTATGAACGGACAAGCATTTACTGGAAAAGTGCGAGGGTACTTAGGAAAAGCTGTAAGTGCTTTAAATAATATCAGAAGTAATGGTGGACAGTCTGGAATAAGCCCCTTTGTTGTTGCGGGTCGCCTGACCCGCGACCCGGAAATGAATACGATCTTGAAATGAAAAAGATGAACAACTAACCTAATAAAAAGCGATAAATAACTAATTCAGTTAATGTTGGTCACCTGACCAACATTCTTTTTATCTGGGTTAGGAAGTTCTTTGACTATTGTATTCTTATCTTCAATAAATGGAATATGCGCGGCACGCGGTTCAGTTTTATACAGCAGTCTGTAATGATTGGCAAAAGTTGCTAGCAGAGGATGATTATAAGCAACTAGTAATTGATGCATTGAAGTTTAGAGTTAGTCGGGGTGAAGTAAAGGTAGGGGCGCTGTCCCGATAGCTATCGGGATGCCTAATCATATTCATTTAATCTGGCGCATTCAAAATGGTTTTGAGTTGGAAACAGTGCAGCGAGATTTTTTAAAATTTACGGCTAAAGCACTAGTAGAAAAGATAAAAGCAGAAAAAGGAGAAGCAGCACTGGAGTTGTTATACGTTGGATTGAAAGATCGGAAGTATCAGGTTTGGAAACGTAATTCGATGAGCATTGATTTGATAACTGAAAAGTTTTTCAAGCAAAAATTGGAGTACGTTCATAATAATCCGTGTCAACCACATTGGAATTTAGCACAACACCAAACAGAATATCGCTACAGTTCAGCAAGCTATTATGATGGTCTGGGTGATGAGTTTGGACTAGTTACACACATGGAAGAGTTGTAATTTATTAACAGTTGAGGATTGTTGGTCAGGCGACCAACAATAACGAGGGATAATACAGAGGCGAATGGAATTAATAGTTTTATTGTTCAAGATGGCCGATTGCAGCAGGATCAAAAGGCGGACGAAATCAGAAATCGTTATAAGGAGATGATTGCTGATGCGAGAAAAAAAGGAAAAGGTTTTGCTGCGGATAATTTGCAGTACTTTATTGACGGCAAAGGAGGAACAAAGAACGTTTCGCTAAGTACGCTGAATCAATTTGGTGCATTCAAAACAGCAGTTTCACGAAATCAATCGAGATTCGAAAAGCAAGCAATAGCGGTGGCCTATGGACTAAAAGATTGAGAGACTCGTGAAGTAAATGACTATTGGGATGCAGTAGTGGATCCGGGAGGATTTTCTGAATTATTCTATGCAAGTGGGAAAAGCCAAGTGACTTCAAAAGGGAAGATAAAAGTTACGAGAAAAGGAAATGAGATAATTGTGAAAGGTGTTGTGGAAAATACTTGGCAGGATACTTACGATTGGAATTTAGGTATGTCAGCAAATATTCCTGGGTACGGAAATATCTCTGATGATGATGGGATCTACTTGGAGCAGCATGGAGGCGCTAAGTCATATATGCTTCAAAGCTCTTGGAGTAATCAATTGAATGGCAAAATTCAAATTAATCCGAATTGGTTTGATGACGTTAACTTTACTTGGAAGTAAATATGAAGAAAATAATAATATACGCGGCATTAGCTTTAGTTTTACTGATTGGGGCATACTTCGCCTATATGAATACCTACACTCAGTTCAGACCAATTGTATTTGAGAACGATTCGTACGAATTTATTGAAGTTGAGAACGACTCTCTTTTTTACATGAATTTGATGAAAGTGTTGGACTATAACAACATTCAATATAAGGCAATTGGAAATGGTGATATTTTAGTTAAGCGAAAATTTTTTCATGATAAGGAATTGTTGCTTAACTATACTAGAAAAGCAATGGATACAACTTGGATAAAGTCTCACGGTGCCCACGCTCCGAAATGAAGAAGTACCCTGGGTTTGCTTTAGATTATTTTACATTACTAATCGTCCTTTTCCCTTCCCAGCGGAGTCTCCGGGAGGGCGGGATGAGCGCAGCAGGGACTCCGCGCAAAACGAAGGAAGAATGAATAGGTAGTAAGTAAAATAAAAATGAACGAGTAGAAGAATTAAATAATGAGTACAAAAAGAAACATGGTAGAGTCATAAGAAATAAAACGCGGAGACCCCGAGGCGGGAGACTCCGCTTGGAATAGGAAAAGGAAAGATGTCCCTTCCCAGCGGAGTCTCCGGGAGAACGGGAATGAGCAGAGGAGGGACTCCGCGTAAAGCGAAGGGCAGAAGTAATAAGTAGTAAGGAATTTAAATGAATGAAAAGGAGAAATAAAATTGTCTAGTCCTGAAATAGGTTTACACAAAACGTAAACTTAAAACAGGACAAAATGGAACACAAGATTGAAATTAGGCAAATGTTTGATGAGTCGTTCAAGAGAATGGTTATCGAAGAATATTCCCTTCCCAGCGGAGTCTCCCTAAGTTGTTGTTGGTAACGATTCAATTTCAGTTAATGTTGGTCGCCCCTTTGTTGTTGCGGGTCGCCTGACCCGCGACCCGGAAATGAAAAAGATGAACAACTAACCTAATAAAAAGCGATAAATTCCCCAGTTAATGTTGGTCGCCTGACCAACATTCTTTTTATCTGACTTGTGAAGTTCTTTGACTTAGTATTCTTATCTTCAATAAATGGAATATGCGCGTAATGCGGTACAGTTTTTTACTGCAGTCTGTAATGATTGGCAAAAATTGCTAGCAGAGGATGATTATAAGCAACTAGTAATTGATGCATTGAAGTTTAGAGTTACTCGCGGAGAAGTAAAAGTAGGGGCGCTGTCCCGATAGCTATCTGGATGCCTAATCATATTCATTTAATCTGGCGCATTCAAAATGGTTTTGAGTTGGAAACAGGGCAGCGAGATTTTTTAAAGTTTACGGCTAAAGCATTAGTAGAAAAGATAAAAGCAGAAAAAGGAGAAGCAGCTGGAGTTGTTGTACGTTGGATTGAAAGATCGGAAGTATCAGGTTTGGAAACGTAATTCGATGAGCATTGATTTGATAACTGAAAAGTTCTTCAAGCAAAAATTGGAGTATGTTCATAATAATCCGT
>Ga0163148_10000408_pt1 | contig 58090 bp, 49 predicted proteins | sample OliLakLV19MP7P2_FD_148606 | JGI IMG/M metagenome (GOLD analysis project Ga0163148, IMG submission 148606) | Freshwater microbial mat bacterial communities from Lake Vanda, McMurdo Dry Valleys, Antarctica- Oligotrophic Lake LV.19.MP7.P2 | ecosystem: Environmental > Aquatic > Freshwater > Lake >... | reverse complement strand
TGTGTGGTTTCAATGCTCACCGGTTCGCATTGAAGCAGTCTTACGTATTTTAATGCAAGTGCTGCGCACCAGCAGAAAATACGTCCCCAAGGGAACGCGCTACCAGTCTGCGCCACAGCCCGACATATCCATTTATATCAACCGCCCCCTTGGGGTGTGTGGTTTCAATGCTCACCGGTTCGCATTGAAGCAGTCTTACGTATTTTAATGCAAGTGCTGCGCACCAGCAGAAAATACGTCCCCAAGGGAACGCGCTACCAGTCTGCGCCACAGCCCGACATAATTAACCAAGTACGAGGGAGTCTAGCGAGGAGTTCGCTTCGCTGTAAATATCGCGGCTCGATTAGTTTATCACGTTCACCTGCTCCACCATCTGGGAACACAGACCGCATGGTCAGGCCCCCCAGATTTACTTTCCCTGCATTCTTATTTAATATCGCCCGATTTTGTAAGGGCCCATAGCTCAGCTGGTAGAGCGCTACACTGGCAGTGTAGAGGTCAGCGGTTCGATCCCGCTTGGGTCCAGACTACGCCACTATATCGAGCACCGCCTTGTTTATCTCCCGATCTACGGCGAATAGTTTACTGGCGGCCGCAACCTGGTGGCGCGCTTGCGACAGCTGCACGAAATCTTCGGCCCTGAATTCGCCATTTGCCGCGTTGGCTGTGATCTTCTCGGCAGCATCTACCGCAGAGCTCACGCCGCGCTGAATCCCTTGGAGACCTATGACTGGGAGACCTATGACTGGGAGACCTATGACTGGGAGACCTATGACTGGGAGACCTATGCCTGAGATTGAATCGACCATGACTATAAAGATCGACTATTATTCAGAGCTTCTTGATAAACTGGTGCTAGATCTCTTCCTCATAGCGATTTTAACCAAGTCGACTACGAATTAGGTGACCTTTACGCCCAAAGCGGCAGTGCCAAAACACGGCACTGCTGCGGTGACAAATAATGCGCGGCACTTGAGACAGCAACTCAACCAAGAGATAACTAGCCATAACTACTACAGCTAATTGCTATTTTGACTTGTGAACACTTGGCACAACACCTGCACTACAACCGATAGTGACCCCAACCCCAGCAACATCCCCGGGGCCTGCTAGTAATCCCCCTATCAGGCCCCATTTTTTCTGGATAGGAAACAGAATTGTAAGCGTTCACGGGGGAGGGGGGGTGCAAGAATCATAGCAAACTAACAAATTGGTGCATTTTTATCCGCTGGAAGCGGCCCCCGGCGGGACAACAAGTAACCGTTCACAAAAAATGCCCCGGTTAGGGGCGACAAGAAAGGACAAAGAGGTCTTGAAATATTTAACAATGAAATAATTCACCTAAAGAGTCTAAAATTACCCACCCCCGTGAACGGTTACACAGTATTAGAGGTTAAAAGTCATGAGATACATCAGATTGATTAAAAAACTGATCGCTAACAGACCGTCCATAATAACTGGCGACAAAGGCTTCACTCTAATTGAGCTCCTAACAACCACGTCAATAATCGGTATCCTTGCCGGAATTAGCATCCAGTCCTTCGCTGTGTATAGAGACAATGCTGAATACTCCCGTGCACAATCAACCTTGCGTCACGGCGAAACAGCTGTTCAGGCGGCACTTGTAGTACCGGATATCTCACTTCCGGCGGTAGCTATGATGTCGCAAGCGGTTCCCGGTGAGTTTGCCGATGCTGATGCCCGACAGATTGTCCCCGGACTAGTCATTCCAAAAAATGTAAGGGTGCATCTATATAATGATCCCGCCTGTGACAATGGCGCGTGCATCGCGCAGTTCATGCAGGTTAATCCTTGTAATGGCACGAAATACGCAAACTGGACAAGGATGGGAGACGGTGAAGAGCTCTATGTCGGGCAGATTCCTGGGGTCGGCTGTCCATAGATTGCGGTCCATAGACTGCGGAGCCCCGGCGAACGTGACGGCTATTTTAATTCCCACCTCTTCGCATACTTCAGAAAAACCCCAAATGCCTCAATAAATGCAACTACTAGCCCTGGCAATCCCTCACGATAACCTCTACGAATAATATAAAACTTAATGAACCTGGCGACTGGATTGGCAAACATCATCAAGATCGATGGACTAACACCGCGCTTCGCCATCGATTGCGCTGCAATAGATGAGAAACGGTTAACCGTATCAAGCTGATCGGCAAGACTTTCATAGGTATAATGACGCAATTCGCCGTGCAGTCGTCCTATAGGACCCCGCACCTCTGCACGTTCGTGAGGATCCTCCCCACCCCAAACAGTATGTGTTCTGCTTACCAGGCGCAGGCGATACTCAGGATACCAACCACCCCGCCGCCACCACTTACCGAGGTGAAAGACGACCCGTGAGACCTCGTAGCCAACATTCCCAGAGCCAACATTCCGAGTCGCATTTGCAAGCGCAGAGATTATATCCTGCCTAAGCTCCTCCGATACCTCTTCGTCGGCATCAAGATTCAAGCACCATTCGTTACTACACTGCGCAAGCGCAAAGCTCTTTTGGGCGACAAATCCACCCCAAGGATTGTGAATAATTCGGGCGCCTAGTTCACGACAGATATCTAAGGTCTTATCAGTTGAGCCGCTATCAACCACCAGCACCTCGTCGCACCAGACAAGGCTCTGTAGGCAACGTCGAATATTACGCTCTTCGTTGCAGCAGATAATAAAGGCTGAGATCGGATGGTGATTTGTCATAGGGATCGACGACAAGCATCGCCTAGGCTTAGCTTTGGAGCAACCAAGCTCAGATGTGGCCTTGAAACACTTCAATGGCCCCCCTAGAATGGGAGCTGCCGGGTTATTGAGTACCTTATAAGGGACTGAGGTGAATAAGAGAAAATTAGCGTTGATTGTACCTTCGATGATCCCGTGTCTGCTGGCGGTAATACTGTTGCTCGCGCGAACCGCAATCGCTCAGGATCTTCCTGAAGGCGCTGATGCCCATACTGAAGAAGCAACCGGCAGGTTACTCGACCTCTGTGCCCCATTATTTTCAATAGCCGCTCTGATCGGTGTCGCTCTTACAATCTTTGGATTATTCATTCGCAACTACAAGCTATCCGCTTCGGGCATCATCGCTGCTAGCGTCTTTATCACCCTGTATTGGTCCAAAAGTTACGGATTGCTCGGCATCGGCGTTGGAGCGTTACTAATCCTTATGCGTTCACCTGGCGCACTGGAGGAAGATGACCCAACTCTACAGCCGCACCGCGATGCCTTAGGCAGAACGATTCGCAAACCACCCACTAGCAAACCTACCAAGGAGTCCGCTGTCAATGATTCTGCAGATTTGCCAGCGACTGGCTCAGGTCTCGATGGCAAGACGTCCTCGAGCGAGCCGCGAGCATTCAAGGAATCCCCGTTCATCGGGAAATTGAATCGTCCGTAGCACCAACTTTTCCTTTACTTCTTACCCTTCGACGTCACATTAACCTTGACGTTCCCCTTCTGCACACTTCCGCAGAAGTTTATGAACCAATTCGCCAGATTAATATTCTTTGGCGTAAAGATCCCATCAAGCGCGTTCAGACGATTTAGCAGCTGATCGAGAATGTTCTGCAATAACCCTCCAAGCTGAGAAAGATCAATGTTTGGAACATTCGGAATCGCGCACTGCGCCATCTGTTCGAGGTCGACATTGGGAATTGAGTAATTACCTAGACCGGACAAACAGTTCTTCAAAGCTTGATCAGCATCAAAATTGGTCGGAAAGCTGCAGGTGGGAATTGGAATCTGGGCCATACACTGCGCCAAGAAGTTCGGATTGAAATTGAAATTTGGAAGGTTTGGGAGACACTTTGTTGGATCCCAATTATTATTGAATCCCCCCAGAATTCCACTTAGGGCATTGTCGAGCGCGCCAAGAATCCCATCGAGACCGTCAAGAATTGAGAAGAGGTTCAGAAACCCATCAAAGAGCCCCCCCGGCAGACACGCCTGTTTAAGAGCTTTGTTTATATCGTTCTTACCGATACCACCAATTTTTTGCGCCTTTGCTGACTTCGGCGCAGCAAAGCTAATACTCGGGCTGGTTACTACTGTAGCACCGACGATCATGCCGGACATTGCTAGCGCAGTGAATAATCTAGTCGATTTTGCCCAGAATGATATTTTTCTTGCTGCCATAGTCCCCTCTCGTGATAAATCCAAGGCCTCTGCTAGGGTTATGGGGGTTAGGCAGGGCTATGATGCATAGAAAGTTATTTAACCGTTCACGGGGGTGTTAAATTATTTGCCATGTTCTGCAAATTTATGCTTATTTTATGTTTCAAGAGCTTATTATCCTTTCTTGTCGCCCCTAAACGGGGCATTTTTTGTGAACGGTTACCTGTTGTCCCGCTGGGGGCCGCTTCCAGCGGATAAAAATGCACCCTTTCTGTTAATTTGCGTCGATTCTTGCACCCAGGTGACCGCTTAAAAAGTCATCTTTTTTCGGGAGTAAGGGGCTGAAATAGCACCTAAATTATGCTAGCTATAGCGGGCGGGTACTATGTTTCTCGAATTTTTACGCAGGCCCCAATGAAAGCCAAAGTTACCAACTCCAAAAAATCGTCTAAACCAGCCCTCAAAGCTCGCCCCCTCGTCGGCCTAATCATGGGCTCACGCTCAGACTGGGAGACCCTTAAACACACCGCCGAAACTCTAGTCGAACTGAGGATCGCTCATGAGGTACGCGTAGTATCGGCACACCGCACTCCGGACTTACTGTTCACCTACGCCGAGTCCGCAGCCGGCCGTGGGCTACAGATTATCATCGCCGGTGCCGGTGGCGCTGCACATCTGCCTGGAATGGCCGCCGCGAAGTCTCATCTACCGGTAATCGGCGTGCCGATAGAATCCAAGGTTCTGCGCGGCGTGGATAGCTTACTTTCGATCGTTCAGATGCCAGCAGGAATTCCAGTCGCTACAGTGGCTATAGGTAAGGCCGGGGCTATCAATGCTGCGCTACTAGCTGCTGCGATTTTGGCACCGCACAATCCAGCGATAGCGAAAGCCCTATTTAAGTATCGTGCTGCGCAGACGGCACGAGTTCTAGCGGACGCGGATCCACGCAGATGACACCAGTACACCCAAAAAGAATCGGCATCCTTGGCGGAGGACAGCTTGCTCGAATGATTATCCTAGCCGGATATCCCCTTGGACTGCGCTTTCGCATTCTCGACCCAAATCCGGAGTCACCGGCCGCAACATTGTGTGAACATATCGTAGCTGACTTTACAGATCGCGACGCTCTTGATCTATTTCTAACCGATCTTGATCTTGTGACCTATGAATTTGAGAACGTACCGATCTCAGCTGTCGAACTGATCGCCTCACGAATCAATGTAGCCCCAAATGCAATGGCGCTGAAGATTGCCCAAGATCGCCTAAATGAGAAATCTCTCTTTATACAGTTAGGTATACCCACAGTACCATTTCGGCAGATCGATTCACTTGCACAGCTGGAAAAAGGCGTACAAGAGCTGGGCCTGCCTGCGGTTTTAAAGACTAGGCGAATGGGATATGACGGCAAGGGCCAGTATGTTCTGCGCTCAAAAGCTGATTCACGAACGGCTTGGGAGCTGCTTGGCGCACAGGCACTCATTCTTGAGGGCTGGGCAGATTTTGATACAGAATTTTCAGTGATTGCAGCTCGGGGCAGCGATGGAGAGCTTGCTATCTATCCCCTGGTAGAGAATCAACACCGTGAAGGAATCTTACGCCGTTCAGTTCCCTACCCACTCGCTTCAGATTCTCCGATAGCAATTCAAGCCCGATCTGCTGTTCGCGCAATTTTAGAGCATCTAAACTACGTCGGCGTAGTCGCCCTGGAGCTATTCCGTTGTGGCAACGCCCTACTAGCTAACGAGATTGCTCCGCGGGTACACAATTCAGGGCACTGGACGATTGAAGGAGCACAGACTAGTCAGTTCGAAAATCATCTTCGGGCGATCTGCGGCATTCCCCTTGGCAACACTGATTTGGTGCAACATGTTGGAATGCTAAACCTGATCGGAAGTCATCCACCAGCTGCTCAGCTGGCTGCTCTTCCTGGGGCCCATCTACATCTCTACGATAAGGAGTTTCGTCCAAACCGCAAGGTTGGGCATTTAACGATTAGGGCTGAAAGCGCCGTGCTACGCGACCAGGTTTTGGCACAAGCTGTGGAGATGATCGCCTGAGGCGCTCCGATTTACTGTCTCCCGTGCCCAGGCTATAACTCTAATCAGATGTGTAACTGGTCAGCATGTTTTAACGAACAAACCTAATGTGGTGATTATCCTGAATGTTTACGCCTATATTCACTTTCAGATCTTTCTTGTCAGCCCCTGATCGGAGCAGTCTTTTTTTGACCAGTTACTTGTTATCACCCCCGATTTGCTCCGCAAATCGGCCCCTGAGGGGCATGGGCTGTGTTCCGTTAATTTTTAAGTGCTGACCAGTTACTCCGATGTAATCAAACCCAACGTAATATCTAACGCGAGAACCTCATGACCAGTATCCTCACCGATTCCGAACGTAGCGAACTCTGCGAACTACTATTCCCTGACTCAGCCAGCCTGCCATCTCTATCGCAACTAGAAGATCGCTTCCCGGCACGAAATCATGGGCCGAACGCAATGATCATGCGGGTTGCCCCGAGCCCAACTGGCTTTGCCCACATCGGCGCAATCTATACTGCGCTTCTGAATCGTACCTTCGCCCAACAGAGCGGCGGTGTGTTTATTCTGCGAGTTGAGGACACTGATTCAAAGCGCGAAGTTGCTGGCGCATTTGAAACGCTAATCAACTCACTAGCATTATTTGGGCAGGATCCTGACGAGGGCTATGTGCGCAACTCCACTGGCGAGATTGAACAGCGCGGAACTTATGGTCCGTATCTGCAGAGTCAACGTAAAGAGATCTACCGTGCCTGCGCAATTCATCTTTTAAAATCTGGATCTGCCTACCCGTGCTTCTGCACTGAAGAGGAGCTATCTGAGATGAACACTCAACAGACCGCGCAGAAAGCTCGCACCGGCTACTACGGGTACTGGGCCAAATGGCGCGATCGTTCACTCACAGATATTAAGGCGGAGCTTGGGAAGCGTCCCTTCGTGATCCGGCTGCGCTCAGCAGGCGATCCCCATCAACGTGTTCAGTGGGAGGACGGCGTCAAGGGACGGATCGCGATGCCACAAAACGACCTTGATTCAGTAATTCTAAAATCCGACGGCCAATCTCTTTACCACCTCGCCCACGCAATGGACGATCATTTCATGCGCATTACCCATGTGCTACGCGGTGACGAATGGATCTCCTCGGTGCCGCTGCACATTCAGATCTTTCAAGCATTTGGCTGGCAGCACCCGAATTACGCGCATCTTTCGACGATTCAGAAGCTCGATACGATCACCGAGATCGATCCTGAGACAGGTAAAGAGGTCTCCCGCCAATCAAAACGCAAGCTCTCCAAGCGCAAAGATCCAGAGGCCAATGTAGATTTTTATGTTGAAGCTGGGTTTCCAACCGCTTCAGTCATTGAGTATCTTACTAATATCGCCAACTCAGACTTTGAGGATTGGCGCAAAGCCAACCCCGACACCCAGATCTCTGAGTTTAAACTTAAGCTAAATCGTCTATCACCATCGGCCGCTCTGGCCGATCCCTTAAAACTCGCCAGCATTAGTCGTGATGTAATCGGTAGAATGCCTATTGATGAACTATTTGCGCAGGGACTTGCATGGTGCAAGCGTTTTGACAGAGAGCTAGTTGCGTTTCTAGAAGCGGATCCAAACTACGCAAAGTCCGCCCTGAATATTGAACGCGAAGGCAAAAAGCCGAGTCGTCGCATTACAACATGGCGCGATCTTCGGCCCCAACTAAGTTGGTTCTACGAGTCTATGTTTGATCTAGTTACGGAATTTGATTATCCCGAGAACGTCACCCATGCAATACGCACGCAGATCCTTGAAAGATTTTTGGCAACCTATGATCCATCGGACTCGCGCGAACAGTGGTTTGATAAATGTAAGGTTATTGCTACCGAGATCGGCTTCGCTCCAGATCTCAAACAGTACAAAGCGAATCCCGGAGCATTTCCCGGACACGTTGGCGATGTTACTAATGTATTGCGAGTGGCGATGTGCAGCACTCGGCAGAGCCCCGAGCTATGCGAAGTTATGCGAGTCCTGGGCACTAATCGGGTTACGGCGCGGTGTAAACGTGGAATGATATAGCGGTTTGCAAAAATCGTGAGCGAAATAATAGCTTTTGCTAACCGCTATAGGGTGAGTACCAATTTCTAGAAAACATTAAGAAGATCATGTAGATCGGTCACCGTAGCAGATTCTACTGCGCTTTCTAGGGTGAACGGTTATGAGAGAATTAATCTTTGCTGGGTGGGTGGCCGGCGACCCTATTCCGCGTGATCATCACAACATGTGTGACAGGAGCGACACAGCTTAATATTGAGCACGTGACCTATTACAAGAGTTATCCCGCCACTCGCCATTAGAATCGCATGCGTGAAATCACCGTGACCAAGTTGATGCGCAGTTAAAAACAAGCTGACTGCCATCGCAAGCAGAAAAAGAGTTCGGCTATCACGGTGGATGCGGTGCCCCCAACACAGACTTGCTGCGGCTAGCGTAACGGTGAAGATAAGCACCCCAGCTTCAAAATCATGATCTCCCAGAAATTCCAGGCCGAGGAGTGGTAACGCAGTAAGCAGAACGGGCAACAGCATGCAGTGCATAGCACACAACATCGAAGCCCCCGCGCCGACACGGTCTACATGTTGGTGTTCAATCTTGTGTGCAATCTTAAATGCCATAACGCCACTGAGTTGTATTAGGGAACTAGGGTATCGCAGGCTTCTTGACTAGGCAAGTAGTTGGGCTATGGAGTCCCAGGAGTCGCAATTAATTAAATGGTCAATCCAATCTTGGCGCGATCTAAATAACTCTTTAACGGGTCAAAAACGAAGAGTCGTCCGCTTGGGCTGGTGTAGATAAGCCGATCATCTTGAGCGAAATCATCACTAACGTTCCCGTCTAGGCTTAGATAACCACTTATAACTCCACGCTTCTTTAGGCGTTCGATCAGATATCCAGCCAATAACACCTGATGCCTTGCCAAGCCGATCTGGGCGTGCAGGAATAGATCTAGGGACGTCTTATTATCTGCCTCCAGTCCCTCCTTCTCTACCAACTCCTCAAAACCATCCGGACTGAATCTAATTCGTCGTGTTACAAGCGCACACATCTGTGCAAGCACTTCGTGTTCGTTAAGGCGTCCCTGGCGATCGAGATTGGTTATTGAGGAAACCAATTCATAAAAGATCGGCCGTAAAGAACCGTGCCGCTCATCGACTACCAGCGCCTCCTGGGGGAAAACTCCGAGATATACTCCGCGATTTATCGTGGTACTCTCACCGATAATCGGACGCCCATTGAAAAAGCCGTAAGGCGCTGATTGAGAAGTTGTAGGATCGTATAGATTTGAAGCATCAACGCGTGCGACTGCACGCTGAAATCGCCCCCTACTACCTACCAAGCGGGAGTCGGATGAGACGTCCGAATCAGTTTCTGCACTGAGTGCTAGGTTGCCACCAAGAATTCCCCGCAATGTTCGCCGCGCACCGGTCCATCTACCTTCTGGGCTACCTTCTGGGCTACCTTCTGGGCTACCTTCTGGGCTACCTTCTGGGCGACCATCGGCTCGATTCTGGGCTTTAGGTTCATATCTGGCGCGCGAGAAATCACGGGGATTCCCCGAATTACCTGCAGCGCCACTGACCATATTCGAAGGTGGTAGTAATGGGGACTCAATCGTGTCCCAAGTGTCCCCGTTCGCTGCCACGTAACTATCCCCCCATTGCTATCTTAGTAAGAGAGAATCGCCCTGGCGACTACAACTGCTCCACCTGAAATTGCTTAAAACTGCGTAGCCGAAAATCCCTATAACGCAGCGACCATCTCTATCTCAATCTTGGCTCCCATTGGAAGTCCAGCAACCTGAATTGTCGAACGAGCTGGCTTAGATCCGCCTAATGCTTTCTCGTAGATTCCGTTGACTATCTGAAAGTTTGCGAGGTCGGTTAGAAAGATTGTGGTCTTAACAACCTTGGAGAAATCTAGGTTCAGGTGTTCAAGAATACTCGATATATTCTTTAATACCTGCGCACTCTGGTCCTGTATCGTTTCACCTACCAGCTTGCCAGTCTCGGGGTTAATAGGGATCTGACCAGATAGGAAAGCAAATCCGCCGGCAATGACCGCGGGAGAATATGGCCCGATGGCGCTAGGGGCGTTTGGAACCTCAGAGATATATTTCATATAAGTTTTCCTGTTCGAAAAAATTTTCTGCTGGGTGTCTATCAGCTTTGATCAAGGTGGCGCAACATTTAGACAAATGAAATCGCGCAAGACCTAATGAAGATCGTGCATATTCAATAATATTAGGTAGTTATAGCACTTTGACGGACTAACCGACCGTAACCAAAGCAGCAAATAAATTTTGATCGCTTTCTACCCACTCCGAGCTGCCAACCTAGGCCTCTAACCATCTGAATTTATTCTATATTGCAACTTCAATTGGCAGTACCCTGGGATTTTCAGAGATACTATTGAAAACACCGCATTCTGTTCTTATCTCTTCTTTGCGAATGCGGTGTTTTATTAACTTAAAAGGGAAATATCAGATGACAACTCCTCAAGGTGAAAACCAGAAGCCGACTACTCCAGCTCCAACTACTCCAGCTCCATCCCAAACCAAGCCAGCCGAAGGGGGGTGTTGTGGTGGTGGTGGAATGAAGCAAGTTGAGACCAACAAGCCAAAGACCGATAAGGGTGGATGTTGCGGCTAAACTAGCTTAGTGAGCTAGCGTGACTTTGACGTAATTTACGAATAGGTCGTGCTTGGATAATAGTGAGGCGGGAGCGATCCCGCCTCTTTTTTTTCTACTCGCCCATGACGGATCTAATTTTGCAGCAACTCGCTGCCCCGATTGCGCGACGCATACCGTTGGCTGACAAGCTCGAAGCCTATCGCTTATGCGACGGCGCTGGCGATCAGATCCCCGGTTTGTATCTGGACCGTTTCGGCACAGTTGCCATAGCGCATCTAGTTGGTGACGAACGCCTTATTGAGGAGCTAGAGCAGGAGCTGCGACACTCTTCCGATCAGATCTGCGAACTATGTGGTTGCTCGACCCTCTATCTTCGTGCTCACCGCAACCAGGCAAAGCAAACGGCAGAATCAGAAGCTGCATTAATTAGTGGTCCTGGCGTTGCACAGCTACAAATTTTCGAGAACGGCGTAAGCTACATTGTGCGGCCAGCAGATCAGGTAAATGCGGGGCTATTTTTGGATACCCGCGATCTTCGAAGGTGGCTTATCGCCAACACACAAGGCAAGAAAGTGCTAAATCTATTTGCATTTACCGGATCTCTTGGTATCGCTGCATGGTTCGGTGGAGCTAGCTCAGTCACTCAAGTTGATATCGCCAAGGGGATATTGCGCTGGGCCCGTGAAAACTGGGTTCTAAACGGTGGCGACGATCCAGCGAGATCTCCGATGCGATTCATTGAGGAAGATTCCGGGGCATTCCTTGATCGTGAGGCCCGGCGCCAAGTCCGCGGCAATTTCGAGCCCTATGATTTAGTTCTACTCGACCCACCTAGTTTTGGAAGTAGTAAGGGAGTGCGATTCTCGATCCTTAGTGATCTCCCAGCGCTGATTGGGCGAGCATTACGAGTGGTCAAGCCTGGCGGCGAATTATTCGTGACTGCAAACTCGCGGGAGCTTACTTCAGATAGGATTATGGAGTTAATCGTTGAGCAGGCCGCGCAGAACGGAATAGAAATTCAGAAGCTGGAATCCGTACATCCACCGAGCTGTGATTTCACTTCGCAAGCTCAAGATTCCCTTGCTATACGCGGGGCAAGGGTGAGTATTGCGCCGTAGTAACAGCACTTTGATTACTGCCTAACGCACACGAGAAAAAATTCGCGCTTGACCCTCCGGCTCACGCTGCTCTCGCCAGTGCGAGCTGTGACTAACTGCCTCAATGAGCGCCGCGTGATAGCTTGGATGCAAAAACAGGGCGTCAAAATCCTCAGCTTCAAGGGCACCCAGGTCACCCCGCGCAATCTGATCATATAATTGCCAGGACGCTTTATCATATAGATACAAACGCCCATCAATAAACAGCTGCCAGTCTCTTCGCCCGAGCAGCGCCAATGGACCACTCCATTCGCGGTAATTATAGATACGCCGTACCTCCAGATTGTCTGCGAGCGTCCTGATCTGAGCTGCAGGAATCCCCTCTCTCTTAAAAACAACTCTGCTTGCCAGAGCTGCATATCCTAGACCTATGATTGTAATCAGGAGTGGTACAGCTGCGTTGATGCGGCGCGAAGCTAGAGCAACACCTTTCGGAAAAGATCTGACAAAAAAAGGCGCCACACATGGCACCACCGTTAGCGCAAAGAAAACCGCAATCCGCGCTGAAAAGATCGAGGCGATAAATAGTCCGAGACAGGCCAAGCGAAATGGCCTACAGATCGACCCCCTACCCACCGCTACGAGCAATAAAGGTCCAACAATTACCAATGCAGATACAGCTTCAAATACTGATGGATGCCAGGAGGGCATCCATTCCGATACCTGTAATAGATCTCTAGCGATCGCCTTGTTCTGAATCATCATCTGCCAAACTTCAGGAAAGCTGGGAGGCACAACTAATAGGGTCAATGCCGCAGAGAGAATGAAGACTAACCCTGGCACCAATGAGGCTGCCTGTGAGTTAGACCCAATGGTGAATGAATTTAGACTGCGATCCGTGGATGAGAAGAAGGCTCGTACCTTCTTTACTAATAGCGCCAGGATGCCAGTATCAATTAAACTACACATGACTACAGCGATTCCCAGAGGCAACGAACTATGAATTGCATGCCAAAGTGGAGGGATGAACACTGCGATGATTATGGCGCGCCGCTGAGAAAAAACTCGCGTCGAAAGGATCGCCAGCAGGATTGCGTAAAGAACAAGTACTAATAGCTGAGGCCGCAATGTACTATTTGTTGCAATCAGGGGAGATACAACTAGTAATGCAAAGATCCCACCTGGACCAGCGGACTTTAGAATCAATCCAACAATTCCACAGATCGCTAGAGCACGTAGCCAGAATAATCCCGCCTGGCCGAATAATATCCAAACTTCGGCGAAGAGATCTTGAGCAAGCCAGCCGAAATTAACCTGCGTTGATCCTGAAAGTGGAATCGATATCCGTTCCAGGATTGACCAGTTTTGAAACGGATTGCCATCGAGTCCCAGGCGAATCTGAAACAATAGATCCAAATCTATAACGGAGAATCCAAAGATGATGTAGGCGCACACGGCAACGGCCGCGACCAGTTGAAGATTGCATCTCTCATGGTACATTGCTCCACCATCGGCCGAGATCATTATCTATTAGCGAAGCGACACTGTACATCGTTGGTAGTCCTGCCTCACTACCACGGCGCAACTGAGATATCGCTGGAGGAGTCAACTTTAGTGCTGGCATCGGTACTAAACACCTGTACAAACTGCGCAGACCAATTCTCTATTGTCTGTTCAGTCCAGCCAAACTCTTCGAAATCGCGATAATTAGGAAGAATACTTGCCGAATCGTTCTCACGATCCTTAGCTTCGGCTAATACCTGCCCCGATTTGCCATCAATGATCTTAAACTCCATCGCTACAGTTCCTGCCGCTAATGTGCCACCACCCGCCTGGACTCCTACTGAAACCGTTTCCGCAACCGCCTTTGAACCAGGAATTATAAGTCCCAACGTGTCAGCAACGGAGTTAGTAACAACACTGGTAGGAACCAGTTGAATTAGCGCAGGCTGAAGAATCAGCATAGCTCGGTTTCGATTCTCGACAAGCTTTAGATTTGTGCCTGGGGCATTCTTAACCTTATCTACCAACTCTTGATGGAACAGGTTCGCCATTTTGGTAACGGTCGATGGATCTAATTTATAGACCAGCTTCTGGGTACCGTCGGCATCCGTCACCATGTTGAGATACTGCGTATTGACCGGATCGATAAAGAGTGTGCGGACCTCGGGAAGGTTGACCATTATATGACCAGGGTTGGCGGACCAGGCGGCGTCCCATGGGAATCGGCCAGGGTCAAAGCGGCCAGGGTCTGATGACTGGAGCCGATCAGGCTCTCCTGACAATGGAGATGCCAAAAATGGGGAGGTTGGTGCGGATGATGCGCGGAGCTGGGAGCAGCCGATAGCTGTTAGTGCGCCGGAGACTAGTAGTAATGTACTGCAGATGTACCAAGCGAATCCAGCCAAGGGATTCAGTGATAGAGTATTAGTGGATCTGAGCACTATTCATCCTTTGAGTATTAAACTTGGGAGTGAGATAACACCAATGTGCGTGTTCCGGCAATGCTTCCGATTTCACCTGTCAAATAAGGATTGGCATGAGAAACCAGACAAAGGCGATGCACAAAACTCAGTTGAAAGAGTGCAGATATCAGGGTCGCGCCTCCTGATATCCCGTAACCGTTCAGACCCTCTGCGTACCGCCGCGTCCTGTGGTTAAAATGCACCCTAAGCAATTTCGTAAAGTTTAGTTTTTACCACAGCGGACGCTGGGGTACGCAGAGGGAAGACCAACTATACCCGTGAACGGTTACGATATCCCAAAGGTGTTCTATATAGCCTAAAGCTCCCCTAGAGTTACGCGTCATTACCAATCCCCAAACTCCAAGCCTTTCCTCAATTCCAACAACGCAATACAGTGTTACCCAAGTATGCTTGACCTTAAGGTAGGCGCCAAGTTTGGCGACCATTACGAGATTTTGCGACCGATCAGTGCTGGCGGGATGGCCGCGGTTTATCTAGCGCGAGACCTCGAACATCCGGAGCGTGCTGTGGCAATCAAGGTACTGTTCCTTGGTGCAATGAAGGCCAAGGAGGCCCGCGAGCGCTTCAAAAATGAATTAATTCTCTCTTCGCGTCTGCAACACCCCAATATTGTGCGAGCCTTCGATTACTACGAGGACGCTGAGGTCCAGGCCTTTGTAATGGAGTATGTTGACGGAGGCGATCTCTCCGAGCGCATGAATGGAAATCCGATGAGCCCAGATCGGGTGACATCTATAATGCGTCAGGTCGCTTCGGGGCTTGAAGCAGTACATAGCCAGGGAGTGGTCCACCGCGATCTAAAACCTGAGAATATCCTCCTGGGAGCCGGAGGGAGCGTCAAGATCTCCGACTTTGGACTGGCGCGTCTGCGTGGAGGAACTACATTGACTCAAGCGGGAGCGATGGTTGGAACCGCAAAGTACCTCTCACCCGAGTACGCCGAAACCGGCGAATGTGATCACCGCTCTGACATCTACGCCCTTGGGGTAATCGGGTATGAGCTAATCTCGGGAGTTTCCCCAGTAGGCGCCGATCTTAAACTTTCAACAATTTTAGAACGCCTACGTGGTCCCCTTCCACCGGTATCGGAGGTTGCGCCAAGTTGTCCCGCTGAATTGGCGCTAATAATTGATCGTGCAATGCAGTTTCATGTTGCGGAGCGCTATCAAAGCTCTGCCGAGTTGCGCTCCGACCTGGAGAGATACGAGGCCTCAATTCATGCTCCAAAGAGTGTCGCTCCTCGACTCATTACCCCTTCCCGCGCAGTAATCGCTATTCTTTCTATAGTTCTGGTGATGCTCGTTGCCGTTAAGGGATTAATGCTAAATCGCGTAGATTCAGAACTAAATTCACTGCCAAAGGGATTGTATCAAGGCGAGGCACGCAATTTACTGACACGCGGGATGCATGAACCATTTCTTATTTGGCGCACTGAGATCGGCACCTATGTTCTACTCGGCCGTGAGGGTTGCAGCGTAGTTCCACTTGATCGCGACAACCGATTCTCATGTGGTAAATTCAATTTTACTTTGATGGCCGATCGCGTGACACCTCAAAGCTCCCGAGGAGAAATCACAGATGATGACTGGGATCTTCGCGGGGATTGGAAGATTACGGGGGATCTACGGTGAGTAACCATAGAAGTGCTCAAATAAAGGTGCCGATCATCCTGTTTTGCCTACTTGCGAGCGTTCAATCGGCCCTGGCTATTGATCTACTGCAGATTGATCACACTCCACCATCCGTAACCTCGAGCGATATTGCCGCGGGCACAATCTCGGTCAGTATTTCAAGCGACGGGCTGAAGCGCGCTAGGGTCCTGTATTTTAGTCGCGAACAACCGCTATTTCTGGAGATGATCAAGGAAGGCGGTCGTTTCAAGGCTGCGTTACCTCTTGACACGACAGCCAATGAACTCGGCACAAGTATCATTCGCTACTCATTTCAGGTTGAGCGCATTCGAGGTGGCTTAGCCACAAGTAAAGGCTTCCGATTTCATGGTAGTGATACCTCTAGTTCGAAGGGAACGAATATTATTTCTGCATTGCAGCAGGTTGAGCAGCTCTATGCGCAGCGAATAGCGATCTTAGAGACAGTTGAGGTGATTCTTGGCAACGAATCACTAACGGATAACGAAAAGGTCAAACAGATCTCCATAGCGCGGGTGAAATTACAGGCTATCGACCGTAGCTCTCGTTCTTCATTCAATTCAAAGAATCTGCGAGTCCAGAAATGAACAGTCGAAAAGAACAGATCGCATGGGCTATGGCGCTTATCACCATCTCTATATTGGGACCTACCACAGCCCATGCTGAATCTCTGACCTTCAAATTGGCAACCTCTGGAGAACCAACGTCACAGTGGCTAATCTATGTACGCGATGGCACAGCAAAATTGGAACGTGCCGCAGGCAAAGTAATGGCTGATGGGTTCGAAGTTAGCAGCGAGCAGACAAGCGAGCAGCAGGAGCCATCTCTTGCCGCAGCGATCTTGTTAACACTTGATGGGCGAATCATCTCTAGTCCATTGACGCCAACTGACCTTACCGGGCAGCAGAGTTCGCCACGCCAGGTACTTAAGCAGCATATCCGCGATCTAGAATCCCGCCATGAACAGCTGCAGAATCGGATCAGGGAGCTCGCCAATTCACCCCGTGAATCAGCTCAGCTCAATAAATTAGTAGATGACCTTTTGAGACTCGACGGAGCAGTCGGTCTCAGAATTGGCGAAATGCCTGAGACCAAGGAGATTAAGTGAAAGGCTTTCATGTTGCCGCGCAGTATGGCAATTATTGCTCGCTGAATTTTTATAGCCGAGCTTTATTCACATGCCTATAACCGATACTGCATTAAGCACCGAATCCCAAGACAGGTACCTTACCTATGCCCTAAGCGTTGTTTCGTCACGCGCCCTTCCCGATGTGCGGGATGGTCTTAAACCGGTACAGCGTCGCATTCTTTACGCGATGTCTAAGAACCTGCACCTTAATCCTGGCTCCAATTACCGTAAATCCGCAGCAGTCGTGGGTGATGTCCTAGCTCATTTCCACCCCCACGGTGACCTGGCGTGTTACGAAGCGATGGTTCGAATGGCTCAGGAGTTTTCACTGCGCTATCCGCTCGTCGATGGGCAGGGTAATTTTGGATCGATGGATGGTGATTCGGCGGCGGCCTATCGCTATACGGAGGCGCGCCTACGCCCACTCGCAATGGACGTAATCGGCGAGATCGATCAGGAGACCGTAGCATTTCGGGCTAATTTTGACTCCACTACAGTGGAGCCGGTAGTTTTTCCAAGCCGCGTTCCAAATCTGTTAATCAATGGTGCTACCGGAATCGCCGTTGGCATGGCTACCAGCATTCCGCCCCACAATCTGAGGGATGTTGTTAAAGCATTGCTTTTGCTGCTGGATGAACCGGAGACCTCGATTTCACAGCTTGTAACTCTGGTTAAGGGTCCTGACTTCCCGACTGGCTGTCAGATTCTGAACACTAAAGCGGAGCTCAACGATCTGTATACTAGCGGTCGTGGCTCAATCAGGATGCGCGCAGAGTGGACTACCGAGGACTTAGGACGCGGCAAGCAGGCGATAATTATATCTGCGATGCCTTATGCCTTAAACAAATCACAGGTTGTTGAAAAGATCGCCAACCTAATAATCGAACGCAAGGTTCCACAACTGATTGATGTGCGTGATGAATCCACCGATATTGTGCGGGTTGTTCTTGAACTTGCGCCGGAGGCCAACGCTGAATTGGCGATGGCATACCTGTTTCGCCATACCCCACTTGAAAGCAACTTCCCGATCAATCTTACCGCCCTTGTGCCGATTAATGATCAGGGCTCGTGTCGCCCAGAGCTTCTCTCGCTCAAAGCGATCCTTGAGCATTTCCTAAAGTTCCGCGAACAGGTGACTCGCAAAGCGTTGGAGTTTGAACGCCGCAAGCTTGAGGAGCGCATCCATATACTTGAAGGCTTAATGCTGATCTTTGATGCGCTAGACGAAGCACTTAAGATCGTTCGTAAAAGCGATGGGCGTAGCGATGCGGCACAGAAACTACAGACCCGATTTAAGTTAAGCGAGATCCAGGCGTTCGCTGTTGTTGACATGCGGATCTACCAGCTATCACGCACAAACATTGAGGAGATCCGCGCCGAGTTGGCCGAGAAGGCCGGCCGCGTGGCAGAGATCGACAAGATTCTTAAGTCCCGCGCGCGGGTCCTGGACCTGATTCGCAAGGAGCTCCAGGGTATCGATGAGCGTTATGGCGATAAACGCGCCTGCCGACTTATCAAGGATAACGTCGAGGTAGAGTTCAACGCCGACGCCTATGTTGTCTACGAGGATGTCTTCGCAATTGTGACCGCCGATGGTTGGATTAAGCGGATTCGTCAAACCAATGATGTTAGCACAACGAGAATTCGTGAAGGCGATCGAATCTTAAGCTCGCATGCGCTTTCGACTCGCGATTCAGTGGCGTTTTTCACAAGCTTTGGATCGATGTACGTTCTGAAGGTTAGTGAGTTTTCGGCTTCAAGTGGATTTGGATCCCCAATTCAGAAGATCCTAAAGTTCAGTGATGGCGAAACGATTATCCAGACCTTTAGCGTTAAGGCAGCAATCGACAATGAGAAGCAGCCGCAACAGCAGGAGCTGATTATGAATTCTCCCGCGACTGGGCCGACTCTCGGCGACGGTGACGTTATCGCCCTTGTGTCCAAGCAGGGCGTAGGTTTTGCACTGAAGCTTAGCGAACTCACTAGCACCAAGCGCAATGGCAAGCGCGCTATCAAGTTGCGCGACGGTGACGCTCTTGTAGCCGTGGTTCATCTACATAAAAAATTAGCGCTGTTTACCCGCGCCGCGTGCGGACTCGTAATTGAGGCCAAGGAACTGCCGCAACGTGATGGCGCTGTGATCGGTGTTTCACTGATCTCAGTGCGCGAAGACGATCATCTGGTTGGAGCCCTCTCCTTTGATCGGCAATGCAAGGTCGCAATTATGGCCGATAACGGCAAGGAACGTGAGATTGCAAGCTCTCAAATCACCGCTGGTCATCGAGCATTGAAAGGCACTAAGGTCATGCCTCGGGGCGAGATTATATCCATTCGAATTGCGTAGCAGTTATGGCAAGAGAAGCAAGTTACACAGCCGACAATATCGAGGTCCTGGAGGGTCTTGAGCCCGTGCGTAAGCGACCGGGCATGTATATCGGTGGCACTGAAGGTCCGGAGGGATTGCACCACCTAGTTAAAGAGATCCTCGACAACTCTATCGACGAGGCGATGAACGGGCACGCCTCTGAGATAACGGTCACTCTGCATAAGGATGGTCAGAGCGTCTCGGTCCAAGACAATGGCCGCGGCATTCCAGTCGACGTGAATAAGAAGCATAAAAAGTCGGCACTTGAGCTGATTCTGACTACGCTGCATTCTGGTGGCAAGTTCTCGGACCTAAACTATGTATCAGCCGGTGGATTGCACGGGGTTGGCGCCTCAGTTGTTAACGCATTATCCGAAAAATTAGTGGCCACCGTTTGGCGCGATGGATTCGAGTGGACTCAGTCGTTTTCGCGCGGCAAACCGACTTCAAAGTTAGAGCGCGGGACCAAATCACGAACGCACGGTACAAAGATTTTTTTCAGGCCAGATACCGAGATCTTTCGGCAGATTGACTTCTCAGCTCAACGCATCGAGCGGGTGATCCAAGAGAAAGCATTTCTGAACCGCGGTCTTACCATAAATTTTATCAATGAGGCTGCGACTGGCGAGGACAAGAAGCGAACATTCTGCTACCCAGATGGGATTCAATCCTACCTGCGCTCGCTACTTGAGGCCGACGGCCTGCAACCGGTCGGTGGAGAGAGTTTCTATCTAGAACGGGCGAACGGCATTAAGGTTGAAGTCGCATTTGGCTGGACCGAGTCAACTAGTGAAAAGATCTATTCGTACGTTAACGGGATCCATACTGCACAGGGTGGAAGCCATGAAGATGGCTTCCGCTTAGGTTTGAGTAAGGCGCTGCGGAATTATATCGCAGTCCACGATCTTGCGCCGAAGGGAGTTAAGTTATCCGGCGAGGATATGCGCGAAGGTTTATTTGCGGTGTTGTCGACAAATGTACCCGGCGCTGTTAGTCAATTGCAGTTTCAGGGTCAGACCAAGGACAAGCTCAACAATCCCGAGGTCCAAGCCCCGGTAGATTCTCTGTTAAGAACCTTTGAGAATACATTAAATTCAAAACCCTCACTGGCAGCGATGCTAGTTGAACGCATGGCACTAGCCGCCAAGGCACGCGCCGCTGCTCGCTCAGCCTCTGATTCAGTAACCCGAAAGATCGGCGTTAGTCACCGACTGAACCTTCCCGGAAAACTTGCCGATTGCTCATCCACTAGTCCCGATAAATCAGAGCTGTTTATTGTAGAGGGTGATTCCGCGGGTGGAAGTGCTAAACAGGGGCGCGACCGTAAGACTCAGGCCATCCTGCCCCTTCGCGGAAAGATCCTTAACTCAATCGCCGCTGGCGAGGGTAAGCTTAAGGACAATAAGGAGTTGCTGGACCTTGTTTCAGCTCTAGGATGTGGTATCGGCAGCGAGATCAAACTGCAACGGCTGCGCTATTCCAAGGTAATTATCCTTACTGACGCTGACGCCGATGGCATGCATATAGCCTCACTTTTAATGGCGTTCTTTTTTACCTATATGAAGCCGTTGGTCGCAGCCGGAAACCTATATCTCGGTCGTCCACCCCTCTTCCGGGTTAAGATCGGTTCCGGCAAACAGGAGCAGGTGCACTGGGTATATTCTGATGAGGAGCGAGACAAGATACTAAAGGAGAAGAAGGAGCGCGCTACCGTCCAGGTTACCCGCTTTAAAGGCCTTGGCGAGATGAATCCAAGCACTCTATGGGAAACCACCCTAGATCCAAAGACTCGAAATCTTTTACGAATTCGAATAGACGATGATGCCGCTGTAACCCTAATGTTTGAACACCTAATGGGCAAGGACTCCTCTGAGCGCTATCGGATGATTCAGGACAACGCACAACGGCTGGAGTTGGATATTTAAACCTAAATGTGAGTAAATGCAGGGTGTTGATCTCGGTGTTGAATTAGCTCTGTTATAATCGCACTGCTTTTCTGAATCTCGAAACTATTGTGATATCTCAGTCGATCTTCGATCAAGTCCTTAAAACTGCCAGTGAGATGGGCAGCTGCGATCCACTCTGGTTGACGAATCGCGAGGTACCCGATTTTCGAGTGGTTGATCCAAAGGAGGCCGATCCCAGTGGCCCGGAGATGCTACTACTGCACGGACTGTTCGGAGCGATGTCTAATTGGGACTCGTCTCTACCTCTTTTTTCAAAATATTCACGGCCAGTTGCGTTAAGTTTCCCGCTGCTAAGCAGCCATCGCTCCTTTGTAAAGATTCGGTCCTTGGCGGTTTATACCGAGTATTTTATCCGGCAACGTAATCTTCAACCTGTGGCGATCTGCGGCAACTCCATGGGTGGACATGTTGCTCTACGTCTGTGCCTGGCACGTCCTGAGCTCGTCGATTGTCTGGTTCTCACAGGCTCATCCGGACTATATGAGCACTCAGTTGATTCCCTTCCGATTCGCCCAGACGAGAAGTTCGTGCGCGAACACATGGCCCGCGTTTTCTATAGCCAGAAGTTTGTCACCGAGGATGCAATAGCTGAGATCACTGCCATTCTGCGCCAGCGCGTTAATGTGCTAAATCTCATTCATGCTGCACGGTCTGCAAAAAAAGATAATTTAGAGTCACTTTTAAAGCAGATCCGCTGCCCCGTATTACTGCTTTGGGGTGAGGACGATGTCGTAACAACGATGGATGTCGCCGAGACCTTCCACAAATGCATTCCCAATTCCCAACTATTTAGCATTAAGAACTGCGGCCACGCGCCGATGATCGAGCACCCCGAGTGGTTCTCGGGACATGTTGAACGGTTCTTGAAGGAGAATTCTAGAGTTAATAAGGGTGTAAAGGGTTAGTCGCTAAAGTCGCTAGCGAGGCATGTTCGCATGTTATAGCGATACCGAACGATATAAGAGCTTTTGCAAACCGCTAAAAGTGAGGAAGGATGAGGTCTCCCGCGCCCCAAGGTTCCAGATCCCAGATACAGTCGAGAGCAAAAGGTCGTCGCCGAAATAAATACCTCACTTTTTAAGCAACTTTTCGAGCGAATGTTCGATACCAGGATGATTCTATAGCGATTATCAAAAGTCGGTGCCAATAAAATTGGCAAGCCTTTTGCTGTATGTTGTTGTTTTGATTCGCTTTCGCGAATCTATAGCGGTTTGCAAAAGCTATTATATCGCTCGCGACTTTTGCAAACCGCTATAACAGCAAGTTCCTATACTTTTTAGGCGTCCACTTTATTCTTCTATATTTTTCTCCTATATTTTTCTTACAACCATTGAGAACCCCATTTTTGGCTACTCACAATTTCTCGCACTACCATGACCACCACTACCCCGAACCCCCTAACCGTCCAAGCCGACTCTTCAGTACTTCTGGAGCGCACTTCGCCGCATTTTGAGGCCGCGCGTGATTTTCTGGCGCGCTTTGCTGAGCTTGAGAAATGTTTGGATTATTACTTCACTTATAAGATCACTAAGCTCTCGCTTTGGAACGCTGCCAGTCTGGGACTAACATCAGAAGAGGTTGTCGCCGGGCTAAATGAGTACTCGCGTTATCCAGTCCCAACGATCGTGACAACTCAGATACGCGATCGAATGGGGCTATATGGCAAAATCCGGTTAGTTCGAGCCGCTGATGGATCGGAGCGCCTAGAGGTTCTTGATCCCGCAATTGCTGCGCATTTTCATAAACCAAATGATTTTCGCAAACTCCTTGTGCGTGAGGACCTTGAAGATCCTACCCCCGGAATTGCGCGGTGGGTGGTCAGCTGTGAGGCGCGCGGATTACTCAAAGTAGCGTTGATGAAATGCGGACTTCCGGTCGAAGACCTAGCTGGATACGTAGACGGGGATTCATTTCCGATCGCCCTCGCCGCTGATGTTAAGCTTCGTTCGTATCAAGAAGATGCAGTACGCGGATTTCACCTAAACGACCCCCTGCGCGGTGGCGCTGGCGTCTTGGTGCTTCCTTGTGGTGCTGGCAAAACCATAATCGGCCTCGCGCTAATGTCCTACTATCAAACTAAGACCCTAATTATTACGCCAAACGTCCTCTCAGCGCGGCAGTGGCGTCGTGAAATATTGGCCAAGACCAATTGCAGCGAACAAGACATTGGTGAGTATTCAGGTGCCAGCAAAGATATTCGCCCGATAACTATTGCAACCTACCAGATATTGAGTGCCAAGCCACGTGGAAAAAATCCAGTTAATCACCGTGAACTCTTCAATCGTGAAAACTGGGGCTTGATTATCTACGATGAGGTACATCTTTTACCTGCGCCACTCTTCCAGATGACCGCGGGAATTCAGGCCCGCCGACGGCTGGGATTAACGGCAACTCTTGTGCGCGAGGACAATCGTGAGGGTGATGTGTTCTGTCTAATAGGTCCGAAAAAATTCGAAGTTCCGTGGAAGATCCTCGAAGCCCAGGGCTGGATCGCAAAAGCATGCTGCAAGGAGGTCCATCTGCCATTTGACCAGTCGACGACTGAGTATGTCGAGGGGAATACCCACGCCCGTTTTCGTGCCGCTGCAACCAATCCAGATAAAATTGCGGTAGTCGAACAGCTGGTAGCGCAACATCCCGGCGAGTCGATCCTTGTTATCGGAATGTACCTCGATCAGCTGGCTGAGGTTGCTAAATACCTGGGGGCACCATTAATCGATGGTCAGGTGCCACAATTGGAACGCGATCGCCTCTTGGCTGAATTTCGCTCTGGACAGAGTCCGGTCTTGGTTATTTCACGGGTTGGAAACTTCTCGATTGATCTACCTGACGCCTCTGTCGCGATTGAGATCTCCGGACTATTTGGTTCACGGCAGGAGGAGGCGCAACGATTAGGACGAATTTTGCGCCCCAAGTCAGGCCGAAACACTGCAACATTTTATGTTTTGGTGAGCAGCCCCTCAATTGAAGAGCGGTATAATTACAATCGGCAGCTATTTTTGATTGAGCAGGGCTACGAGTATGAAATTATCAAGCTCGTTGGAGATACCGAAGATGCAGGCGAGCTAACTGTACCGGGAGCTAACTGTACCGGAGTTGAACCCAAATCTGACGGTGCTCGCAACAGATCCCTCATTGATTATTCATTGACAATCCGTTAACCAGATCTATTTTGCCAGACCCTCAGTATGCTACTTCGTGACCTATTTCCTAAATCAAGATCCGAAGCTCTACAGAGTGGCTTCTTAGATGAGATCTATCACGGCGGTAGATCCCAGATCGTTCAATTAGCGCGAAACTTACCCAATCAGGTGCTTAGTGATCTGTTAAGGTTGGTGCGCAAGTATTACTACATTCCCAGTGCCGTGGCGGAAAAGGTGTTGGGAGCTAACCTTAGTGTACTGAAACGTTGCGCGCTGCTGTTCGCGATCCGCCAAACTGAGGTTGGTGAAATTGAATATATAATGGCCGAGGAAGTTATCTTTAAGCTACTCGGTCCAATGGATCTGGTTTGGCACCTGACTAGTATGCGCAAGGGGGAGCTTAATAATCTACTTGGCAAGGCAGCAGTTACCATGCCACGGGAACAGCTGATACTTAGTGCTATGGATCCCGACAGTCCCGTAACCGCTCATATTATAGTGCCTAGTGAGGCTCAAGCCCAAGAGGTCGTGCGCAGACTCGGGCGGTATGCAGGGTTACTCGATCGCGATCTTAGCGATCATTCGATTGATATTAGGTCGATCCTACAGGACGATGAGGCTATGAAACGCATCGGCGGCTGGGGTTGGTTTGATGCAAGTCGATTGGCCCTAGAGTTTAGTCAAAAATTTTCAGATTTAGTAGCCACGAAGATACTTCTTATCAAGGCATATGGAGATCGACTTATCATTGGACTACACCCCACCTACCTCGAGGTTTTGAGCCGCATTCGCGCGCGCACGTTTAGAACAGATATTGAGGAGATTGCGGCCCGTTATGGGGCGAAACAGAAGAGTGGAGTGCAGGATAGTGGAGTAGCGCACCGTTCGTATCATCCCGAGCCGAGCACTATTCGGTTGCATGTGGATCCGCACGAATTGCGAATCATGGGCATAGCACTCATGGCCTGGATGGATAATGGAGTTCTCGGTTTAACGAAGGACGGTTCGCTTCGAAAGTCTAGTCTAAAGCGCTGTCTTCAGATCTATGGCCAGCCTAGTGGGCCGATATTGGAAGAGAAGCGCGCCACGGATCTTCTTAATAGTTTAGCTCAACTTAGACGCGCAATTCTTAACGCCACGCTTCAGCTTACTCCAAGAGTCAATTGTAGCGAGGATACACTGGCGTCAGAGAGCTGCAAGCGCTTTAGCCTATTGGATCTAAGCTCTAGAACTATGGAGATTTGGGGAACCAAGATCTCCGGCGTGCCAAACCGTGATGTTGGGAAACAGGCACTAGAAGCGATCCAGCAATTTCCGATCGATACCTGGATTGAGACAGCAGACGCATGCAAGTTATTGCAGGCGCACATGCAGCTTGGAGCCGATATGAATTGCACTCTGTCTTTTTTGTCCCAGTCTTCTTCGGCACTGCCTTCTCCCGACCCGTCTCCTGATTTCCTGTCTTCCGGTTCCCTACTTTCGGACGTGACACTCAAGGATCTTCTAATCGACGCACATCTATTACTGTTACAACTTGACCTCGCCTACGATGAAACAAAAATTCGCTCCAGGTTGTTGGCGGTTCGGTATCGCCCATTAACGACTAGCGATGGCGATCTCGTTACCCAAGGTGGCTGCAAAAGCACGGACGCGAACAAGACCGAACTCGATCCCACGCAGTTCAAAGACCTCAATCCACTAGCTCCCAAATACCCGCACTCTAACAACGGCTGGCCGAAATTGCGTATTCTGAGTAATGGCGATATCCCACTTGAACCGAACCTACCCGGCGATTTTCTCTTTAGAGCCTATTCACTATTTAACCTTAAAAACCTTCACACCCTAACGATTGATGCCAAGTTAATTCAGCGCTGCAATGACCAGGGTTGGAGCATCGAGGGGCTGAAGAATAAATTGAAGGAATTCATTGCTGGCGAACTGCCAGCGGTAGTTGAACATCTCTTTCAGTCCAAGCAAAAGAGCTGCGTACCGTGCTCAGTAGCATTGCACTGTAATCTAGTTTATGCGCCAAGTGCCCTAGCAGCAGCAGAGATTAATCGTGTATTTGGGGATTGGATTGAGCATGTGTTTGAGGAGCGGATCTTTATAATTCGTGACACTAATCCCCAAAATATTGTAGCCCGGCTAAAGAAATCAGATCTGTTGGGTCAAGTATTAATTGGTCCTAGCGGTGCTCAGAAACTCGTAGAACTAAAGGATTACCAGGACTATCTCAGTAACCGGGCGTTTTGGAACTGAGGATTGGGTATCTGTTCACGGGGGGTTGGCTCATCCAGCACACCGTTGCGACTACTCGCGAGAGGAAATTTCAAACAATCTTGCATTACTTGTCATATTTTTCCCCATAGCGATTTGCAATAGTCGCGAGCGATAAATTATAGCGGTTTGCAAAAGTCGCGAGCGATATAATAGCTTTTGCAAACCGCTATAGATTCGCTGAAAGCGAATCAAAACAACAACCTATAGCGATTAATATCAAAAGGCTTGCCAATTTTATTGGCACCGACTTTTGATAATCGCTATAGCTTTTGGAAACCCATATAGGTAGGAATCGCGCTGCCTTAGTGATATACTAACAGCCTACATTCCGCACATTCCCGATGTAAGTTTTATTCTAGGTAAACAGAAATTTAGGAATTTTCAGAAGCTCAAGCAGTTGAGTTTGGATTGAGGCCCATGAATTTTCCCCCATGAATTTTCTCCCATGAATTTTCTCCACCCCAACTTTTCGAAAATAGGTAAGCACCGCTTTTCCCCCGTACTATTCTAAAGCTAGCCGGCATTCGAGAAAGCGTGTCTATGGAAACAGCGTCCAATCAATCATCCCCGCAACGACTCAGCCGCAGCGCCCGCCAATCGTACTGGCGAGTTGAACCTAAGAAAAGCAGTAGAAACGTAGCGAGAAGGATGAGATGGTTGATTATACGAGATTTTTCGACGAAAAAGGCTCGCAACCGTACTCACCAGTACGGTGAGAACCTTTTTCTAAAAAAATCTTGTAGAATCAATCAGATCAGCCTTCGTAGTAGTTTCTAATGCTCTTTTTAGGTTGAAGGGGAAAAGCGGTGCTTACAATAAAATTGGCAAGCCTTTTGAAATTAATCGCTATAAATATACCCACCCCCCGTGAACGGCTACTCTTGTTGCGACCACTAAGGCTTTTATCAAATAGAAGTAAAACAACAAGGTGGTTCCCGTCCTGAACTATTCCTTATTTGGCAGCGCGAGTGGGTATTATTAAAGCCAGTTGCCGAATCACGGCTCAACTGCTATAAATAAACGTATTCATTCTGTTAACAATAGTTAATTTAATTAATACGTTTATTTATAGCGCACAACATGCCTACCATTATACTCTCTCCGCGGATTGCTCGAAGCTTGACAAAGCTCGGCCATGACATTGATATTGCGCGCAAAAAGCGTCGACTTACAGTTGCTGCATTATGCCAACGAGCTGGGATATCTGTTCCCCTTTATCGACGCATAGTCAACGGTGCACCGGGAACATCAGTTGGTGCTTACGCAATGATTTTTTTTGCGCTCGGACTTGGGATGCCATTTGATGACTTAATCGATGTTGGCAAAGACACAGGAGGATTGCTACTTGATGAAGAGCGGTTGCCCAAGCGTGTTCGAACCCCCAGAAACATATCAGAGAATAAATGATAAGAAAAAAGGGGGCGCGTCGCATCACTGTCTGCCTCGGTGAGGTAGCTCAAGAGGTAGGTACGTTGGTATTCCAAAGCAGTGGAGCCCGTAGATCAGTATCATTTGCCTATATGGATAGTTGGTTAAACGATACAAACGCATTCCCTCTCTCTCCTGATCTACCTTTGAACGCAGGTTACCAGTATCGGGCGAAGGTCGATCATAGCCAATCCGCATTCTTTGGTTGTATTGCAGACACAGAGCCTGACGGCTGGGGTCGCATGATAATTAAACGTGACCATGCCAAGAAACGTAGGGCCCGCGTTTTGGGTGATTCCCCGATCGAATTGCTTGACGACCTCGACTTTCTACTGTGGATTAATGACTACAGTCGGATGGGCGCGCTGCGCTTTCGTGATGAGAGCGGGATTTTCTGTAAAATATCAAACGACATGCAAGATGCTCCAGCTTTGGTCGATCTAGCCCAGTTGCTGTCAGCATCTAAGGCACTAGAAGAGAATAGAGAGACAGTTGCAGATCTAGAGTTTTTGCGAGAAAACGGCACCTCACTCGGTGGATTACGCCCTAAGTGCACTATTCGTGACAAGGATGGATCGCTAGCTATTGGTAAGTTCCCCAGCGTCAATGATACCCGCTCGATCGTGCACGGTGAAGTACTTGCATTAAAACTAGCCGCGGATGCTGGAATCGATGCAGCGAGAGCAAGAATAATCGACTCAAATGGTGTGCCAGTAGCAGTTATCACGCGGTTTGATCGCATTAACGGCAAACGGATCATGTATCTCTCGGGACGATCAATCTTGCAAGCCACGTCATCCGAGCAATATTCATACGTTGATCTGGCCGATGCACTGCGGATGTACAGTGGGCAAGCCACTAAGGATTTGCATGAGCTCTGGCGACGAATCGTTTTTAATATATTGATCAACAATGTAGATGATCACCTAAATAACCACGGATTTCTACACCAGGCGCATGGACAGTGGCGACTTGCACCGGCATTCGATCTTAATCCATTTCCAGATAAAGATCGCAGCTTGAAAACATGGATCTCAAGAGAGGCTGGTGATGAAGCATCCCTGGCTGAAGCAGTAATAGTTGCGCCGCTTTTTGGATTCAGTAAGGGAGCTGAGAAAATCGTGCTAGAAGAGGTGAGATACGCCGTAAAGAGATGGAAGAGAGTTGCTCGTTCTATAGGAATGAGTGCTGTAGATATCGCTAATTTTGAACCGGCATTCGAGCACCCAGAGCTGTAATTATTGGAACGTCTCTGCGATTTTCTGCTCTGCGATTTTCTGCTCTGCGATTTTCTGCTCTGCGATTTTCTGCTCTGCGATTTTCTCCACCCCAACTTTCCGACGTTACTTTGCGACGTTTTCTATAGTTATTCGTGACATAGGACCTTGATTTTGTTGATGTTCGTCACATTCAAGGATCTGCTTCTGAGCACGTTAGGAATTCGAAATTCTGAGGAAGTTGGGGTGGAGAAAATCGATTATATCGCTCGTGACTTCTGCAAACCGCTATAGACCTGACCAATACACTCCCTCTACTTCTACTTCTACTTCCGATAACTCCACCGATATCCAATAAACATGGCAAATATTCCAACCACCGGGGCACTAACGACCATCCACCAAGGTACCGGACTAAGAGCTAACCAGATCGCTGCGGGGAGCATTAACAGTACTGAAAGGAGTGCTGAATGAAGCGTGCGGTCACTGCGGTTACGGCGGCGGCTACAGTGATAGCTTAGCCAGCAGAGCAATACTGCGAGGGCGGCCACGATTCCAATTAGTCCCGACATACAGCATGTTGCGACCACATCGGAAGCTAGACATGATTGCACGCATTCAAGCGGTAGGCCGATCTGGATTGCACAAAACCCGAGCAGCACTAACAGCGCAACGATCATCGCCGCATCCGTGACTACAGCGAGCCATAGACTACGATCTCCACCGCCAAAGATTGAGAAGAATACCGTCTGCACTTCACGCCCAACGCGGGAATGCTGGAGCCAGTGTGCACTGGAGTTCATTAGCGATCGCTTCTTACTAATAAGTGCCTCAAATAGTCTACAAATAGTTCACTTCACCTGTCGGCGCACTTATTAGTAAGCGCGGAGCGTTAGCGGAGCAAAACAACAAATTAATCAGTTAGCATGATAAAAATAGCCTGCGCAGCAGACAAGAAAGATAAAACACTCAGCGTCTGCATATCACTTTCAAATCCTATTCTGTAGACTCTCCTGCTGATTGATTAATACTCGCGCTCGACGAAGCTCACTCTCATTTGGCGCGTGTCCACTCAGCACGTCGCTGGTTATACGAGATCCTGCGGCCAAGTATCTCAACTACATCAGTGAAATCAAAAAAAGGTAGTAAGCTTGCATTATAGGCCTGAAAATCCCTATCAGATTTCGGCAGTGCGCCAAGCGCCGCATCCAGAACTGATTGCAGTGCCGCTGGCTGCATCGTCCAGTAACGCAATACTGGCTGGCCAAAGACGATCGGATTGCGCGCTCCAATTGCGTACAACGCCATTGCGATCAGGCTTGAGCTTCCAATATCTGAAAAATTGGCGGCATCTGGTAACTTTGCAATCGGCACACCGGCACTCTGTAGGGCTAGCATCCAGCTACGCAACATCTCCCCTATATCCTTTTTAACTGCCGCTGCAACTTTACGTGAAGCTGCAACTACTACAGACTCCGCGTCACTCCAGGATGGATGGGTGATAGTGTTGAGTTCACCTTTAGCAGCTAATGCAAGAGCGGCGATCTCACGTGCGGTGATCGCTGAAGAGGCTGCTGCGACAACTCCCGCAACCTCCGAGCGGTGCGCGATCCCCTCCTCAATCTCGTTGGCGACTCCACGTGCAATTAGCAGCACAGCCTCTGGAGTTGGGATGGTTGTTGCCATCCATCTAACTGAGCCTGGCTTCGGCACAGAAACAAGTGTTGGTTTACGTCCCTTGGTTGCTGAGAAGTTTGCAGGAACATCCGGTGGTGCCAATGCCGAGCTGCCATCAATTTGAGGGGACTGCGCTGCTTCAAGCGCCCGATCGATACTACTGATCATCCCCATAACCTTGCGCAACGTCATGCCCCGTTTCTCTAATAGACTCGCCACCTTCATCCCCGAAAGCTGACGAAAGGTAAGAGATTCTTCAAATGGCGCACGTTGCCATCCGGCATCCCAAAAATCGGCCAATCTTGACTCAGCGATAATCGTGAAAAACGGCGAAGATGATAACTTTCCGATCGCCTGCATTAGACGCTGTTCCGTTTCAATACTCGAAAGTTCCGGAACTTGATGAATTGTATCATTCCGCTTTGCGGTTTTGGCAGATTCACCCCTCGCGCCCGGGCGTAACGCCAAAACCTTCGAGAGCTTTTGTGTAGCGCCTCCAGAGCGGCGCGAACTAGGTTTATTCTCACGAACAACTAGTGCTGAGATAAATTTTAGGATCGTGGCGATCTGTTTGGGGGTTAAGCTATACCGAGACTGTACCTTGGGCCCCGCCTCTACCAATTGCGCTAGGGTTATGCCCGCAAGTTTAGGGCTCTGTACCGACGAGGGTAATAATCGGTCAAGACTTAAGGCCGCCAATAGCGCAAATCGCGGCGTAGCGCTTAGCGCACTCAATTCGGCAGTTAGCTGTTTACTGTCGCTTCCCATGGGCACCAGGGTCCATCATCTTTAGGGTTTGGGACAGTGTGATTATTCGGGCCTCATCTTGAGACAGAATTCTGGTGGCTAGACTGCAAAAAATCGACATCGTGCAGATGTTTTGACTCGTCAAACGCAATCTTGCTCTTATAACAACGAAGATCTTCCCTACTTTGAACCCGCAACGGAATGCCACAAAATTCGATCTGACTAGACATCCCCAATCTAGTTGCAAGTGGTTCCCAGCAGCCATTCATCTTATTAGATATATTTCAGTATTCCGAGGTTGAGATGTCAATCTCCTGTCCTTCATAGCAAAGCGTCATCAGATATAGGTCCCAGGTGCTATCCCGATAACGTCCTGGACCGAAAGTGATGAATTCAACGACCAGCGGCGCTAGGGAATCGATAGTCGTGGTGGAGACCTCGAGATCAAGATCATTGATTGGTCGGGTCGCATCCATATAGATGCGCGGCAAATCCTCCGGTCACTTCATACTCGGCGCCGATAGAATTTAGGAGCGGCAAAAGCCAATTCAATGCCCTATCGAGCATCTCATATTTTTGCGCGATTGTTTCTGGTCGAGCTATGAATTCACCCATCTCCGCCTTCTCTGTCCCCTGATTTAACTCTAACTTTCACGCGTTCCACATTCACTTTTACCAAGATTGGGTGTTTAAACGCAACATGCTAGCCTTCAACGATGCGTCCAATCTACATCACCTGCGGTCTTTTAAGTCTCATCCTCGGTGCTATTGGCGTGGTCCTACCCCTTCTTCCCACTACGCCATTTATAATTCTTGCTGCCTTCTGCTTCTCAAAGAGTTCACCCCGTATGCATCAGTGGTTACTATCGCGCCCAATCTTTGGGCCGATCATTATTGAATGGGAGAGGTATGGGGTGATCCAGTTACGCTACAAGATCCTCTCGTCGTCGCTGATGATCCTAATGCTCGCTTACCCAGTAATCTTTAAGCCGATGCCGCCGATCTTGCGAATATTGATCATTTTAATCGGCGCAGGAGTGGTAGCATTCATCTGGCGTCGTCCGTCATCTCCACCTACAACCTCTTCGCCTTAACAATCAACATTGAACCGCGCATCCAAAATAGGCATCCATCCATTCGTACCATGAGGGACATTAAGGGATAGATCATCGAGTAGATCTTAAAACTTACTCCCATCCGCTGCATATCAGCGCCTGTTACGACTGTGCCCTTCGTTCCACGCTTTTTGGCTCCTGAGAACCGTTTAAGCAGATCCAATGCGGCAGTAATCAGGGTGTCTGCCAATTCCGAAAAGAATCGTGAATAGGCATGCTGCTGCTCAATTATAAAATGCGGAGCCAACAGTTCAGTTAGTTGGCTCAGTGAGTATCCAGGGCGCAGATGACCGTGGGCAGCGTCGGTCTGTCCAATTAGGCTACGAAACCAGCGCAGTGGACCTGAACGTGGATTCGGCACATTTACAACTAGGACACTACCTGGCTTCATGATTCGGGATAGCTCTCCTATGAACTGCCGATCGCTTTCGATGTGCTCAAGAAAATCTACAATTATAACAAGGTCAAAGCTGGAGTCCGAATATGGCATCCTCTGCCCGTCGATCTGCTCAACGTTATCCCCCACTACAGCTCGAATCGCCTCGACCGTTTCGGGAACTAGATCCGCGCTTGACCAATCACCACCAAGTTTTCGCAGCAACAGACTAATCACGCCATTATCTGAACCGATGTCCAGACAACGCATGCCTGAGAGTGCTGGTAACAGCGCCGAGATCTCCCGCCACTTGCGTTGCTTAAGGGGTGACTTGTCGAATAATTGCAAGAGCGCCGAGTTGGACTCAATCACGCTTTGGCTCCTCTCAGTTGAGGATTGATAAACTTTGCTCCAGCACCCCATACGATAGCTGCAATCGCTAGCCCCAGCGTTGTTACCTGCATAGCCGAGCCCAGTTCAAACCTATCCGCAAGAGTTCCGATAAGCAGCGGCGCAATGAGCGCACCACCGAGATTCAGCGCCAGAATACTTAGTCCCTGAGTCATCGTCACGGTTCCAGGGGGGGCCGATAGTACAATTACGGAATTGATTGGACCGACACCAGCAAAGATGCAGAGCTCTGCTAGTACACACAAGGTAAGAAATGTTGTGTGATCTTGGGACATAAACGCCGCAGCGACCAATGGGACACCCATAGCCGAAGTAATCGCAACAAACCAAAGCATCGCGCGAATTGGGTCCGCTGCGCGCGCAGCTAGTCGCGCGGATAGATATCCACCAGCCATCGTTCCTATGATCCCTGTTGTGACAAGGGCAATGCCAAAAACCTGGCTAATCGTTGCCGAATTAAAGCCGATCTCTGTCCCATACTGAGTCACAAACGTTGCGATACCGTTTAAGGCGAATGCATTCCCAACATACCCACCTATGGCGAACCACAATACTGGGGTCGCACAGATCGATCTAAGATTGACCATAAGTGGGACACGATCGCGCGCGATCTTTGCGGTGCGCACCTCTGGCAATGTCAGTAGTAACCATCCAAGAATCAAGCCCGGAATAGCTCCCACAAGAAAGACGTGATGCCAACTAAAATGACTTGTGACGACACCACTAACAACATAGGCAAGCGCCGAGCCAACTGGAATAGCAGCCGTAAAGATTGACAGTGCCCGCGTAACCTTCGGGGGGTCCTTTACAAGGTCCCCAATATAGCCCGGCGCAATCGTTCCGAAGCTAGCTTCACCAACTCCGACCATTACTCGACAGAAAATAAATGGCCAAAAAGCGTGAAAGTACGCCGATCCAAAGGTGGCTGCGCTCCAGATCAGAACTCCAAACAACATCAATCGAGGGCGGTGCCAGCGGTCTCCTAGATACCCAAAGATCGGGGAAAAGATTACGTATCCGATTACAAAAGCCGAGACTAGCTGGGCACCCTGAGCATAGCTCAAACCAAGATCGGCGATTATTAGTGGTAACGACGCCGCCACTAAATAGCGATCCATGTAGTTTAATAAATTCAGGGTGGCTAGTAGCGCCGTATAGCGTCCGCCGGCGCGTCCGCGCAATTTGACCTGTTCCTGCCCCGTTTCCAACCTGGCTCCAACTAAAATAGGTGTTCAACTTTAGATCATCCCTACAGCGGTCCAAGCGTCGCAACATTCGACACTTCCGTCTAGCCCACCAATAAGTTCAAATGCTTAGCATTGGCCGGGAGATTGCTTATAGAGGTTCATCCAACAGCTAGGTTGCTGGATTTGGGAGGACAAGGTAGGAATCTTAGAGGTTACTAGGTTTTTAAGTCTGCACGGATCGCAGTCCGGTTTTTTGGTTACTAATTAACTCCTGGGCGTTCGTTCTAGGAGGAATTCGTAGCTCAATTTCCGGGAATTACAGGGAAGTATGCAGTTGAATTGAGAACGCGCTACCGGTTACTGCCACTTGGCAGTTATTTTAATAGGTCAGTGATTTTAATAGGTCAGTGATTTTAATAGGTCAGTGATTTTAATAGGTCAGTGATTTTAATAGGTCAGTGATTTTAATAGGTCAGTGATTTTAATAGGTCAGTGATTTTAATAGGTCAGTGACTTTAATAGGTCAGTGACTTTAATAGGTAACACGTTATCGTTTCGACTGAATAACAGAGTTAGGTGCTCAAGATGTACGGTACCAGATTTTCGTTCCTGTAATTGGTCGTTAGACAAAAAACTTTTGAACTTTAGGATGGTCCATGGAAAACGTTTCACAAGCTAGTATCATCGATCGCCTGTTCGCATCATTTGAAGATCTTGACCGCGCAATCAACAGCGCAAAGAGCACATTGGCAACTAAGGAGTCGATTCCTGCTGAGATCATTGAACGACTGCATTCCTATGATGGAATTCTCTCAAAGCAGCGCAAACTCGCAACCGAGTTGTGTGACTTCATAAATGTTGGCAACTGGGATGAAGTTACGCGCCATGTATCGCTAATCAATGGGCTCTCAGCAATGATTCGTGATGATGCCCGCGCGATCTTGACAGCCCTCGCGGTTAATTCGGATCTCAAGAAGGATGATGAACCGAACTATTGTTAGTGAAAGTCCACTATAGCGGTTTGCAAAAGTCGCGAGCGATATAATAGCTTTTGCAAACCGCTATAGATTCGCGAAAGCGAATCAAAACAACAACCTATAGCGATTAAGTTCAAAAGGCTTGCCAATTTTATTGGCACCGACTTTTGATAATCGCTATAGTAGCGCGGTCCGGAGGGGCCGCGCTATTACGCTCACCGATTAATCTTGCCCTGGCTGATACCCCAGATCGCGCCTAGCGGCATCAATATTAAAATAGTGATCGGTTGCCATCTCATCGACTAGAAATCTAGTTAATAGTGGCTCGGGAGTTCCAGGGAGAATTTTGCAGATCGCTTCTAAAGCAATCGCAGCTACCTTAGCAACCGAGTGCGGGATTCTACGCGTAACCGGGGCCAGTCCGTTCTCAATCAGTACCTGATTAATCCAATCCCACATAGCCACAGGCTGTCCCTGCGAAATAAAATAGGCTTTGCCCCTGCATTGCGGAGCATGCGCCAGAGCTGTTTCAGCCTTTAGGTGCGCCTGAACACAATCTTCAATCTTTGTAAGATCCACAATATTCCTTCCCGATCCCACCTGCACCAAACGCCCGGCGCGGGCGCGTTCAAGGATCGTCGGAACAAGGTTAGTGTCACCCGGACCCCAGATCAGATGTGGGCGCAAGCTGATCGTCCAGAAGTCTGCGGAGTTAGCGCGCAACACAGCCTGCTCCGCTAGTGCCTTGGTTTGCGGATAAAATGCATCGTAATGTGCTGGGTAGGGCTGGCTCTCGTCAACGCCGCGCAGATTCTTGCCATTGGCCACAACACTCGGTGAGCTCGTAAAGATGAACTTCTGCACTCCAGCTGCGCGGCTAAGTTCAAGCAGCTTTTCTGTTGCTGTTACATTGGTTGCATAGAAGTCATCGTAAGCTCCCCAAAACTCAACCCTCGCCGCTACGTGAAACACAGCTTCAACACCGTCGAAGAGGGCCTGGTCGCTGTTATTGAGCTTCGTAATATCGCGGCGCTCAACGCGCACGCCAAGCGCGCTAGCTTCAGGATACTCGCCACGCCCAATGCCGATCACATCATGGCCTTGGCTTCGCAGAGCACGAGCGATAGCCCCACCTACAAAACCACCAACACCAGTTATTAAGAATCGACTCATGCTGCTTTGCGTAGTCCAGACCCTGAGTCCGCCCAAACACCTAGCTGATCACGAAAGATCTTGGCATTATGTCGGGCATCAACTGGGAATGCCTTATGGAAAAAAATTGACCTGATCCCTTCTGTGATTGGCGAGGAGCGAGCTAAAATAGTTAACTCTTCCTCAAATCGTTGGCGTGATTCAGGACTCTCCGGCCAGAACTGCGGATGAGGCTCGATCACGATCGCTGCTTCCTTAGTGCTCGCCAGATACACCAATGCACTGCGCCGAACCTGTGGATGTTCGTTAAAGATCCGTTCAGATGGAATGCTAAACAGAGTCCTATATGTTTGGACCACGTGAGCAACTCTGCCGCAGAAGTATAGATTTGAGTCACTATCAATGTAGCCAACATCCCCCATGCGATGCCAAGTTCCCCCAGCTCCATCAGCGATCTTACTAGCAATAGTTGCCTCAGGCCGGTGCAAATAGGCGCTGCTTACGTTCTCACCACGAACGATCACCTCGCCTATCTCGCCAGGGGCTAGCTCCTTAACCTGAGAGATGTCAGCGATCGCTCCATCAATACGCTGAATAATCTTTAGCTCTATCCCTTTTACAGATCTCCCAACAAGTGTGCCGATCTCGCCACCGCTAGCTGGAGTTAGCAATGTACCTTTGGCCTCACGGTTCACTATCTCGCTAGCAGATAGGTGGGTTACCGGCAAAGCCTCTGTTGCGCCGTAAGGTGTATATGCCTCCCCCTCGGGAAGAATGTCGCGCACACGATGAATAGTTGCCACGGGCACCGGCGCTCCAGCCATAAAAACACGCCGAATCGATGGCAGAAGAGTAGCACTTCTTACACAGTATTCAGCTATCTTATTCCAGAGTGTTGGCGATCCGAATGATGAGCTAACTCCTAGGTCTCGAATGACACGGACTACCTTCTGCGGGTCTAGATTCAATGGCTTTGCCGGATCCACCGGCGGAAAAGCACTTCCGATCCCCAGAGCCACTGTGAACAACGAAAAGATCGGCAATAACGGCAGATCGAGCTGACCACTGCGAGCCAAGCCATCATTGTCTATAACCTGATCTGATTCCTGTTCAGTTACTACTGGGGCGGAGATGCCAAAATAATTCGCGAAGATCTCAAGTTGAGCGGCCAGCATCCGGTGAGTAAAGATCACCCCCTTCGGTACCCCGGTTGCTCCCGAGGTAAATGCTATTAATCCAGGAGCATCTGGAGCACAGGGTACTGGCGGAACAGGGAGACTTGAAAAGCGCTTCAGAAAACTAAGATTAGTAACCCACGGTAACGGCCATTCACTAACCGCCAGGCGGAACTTAAAAGATTTAAAGATCTTCGGCGCCAACCAGCGCAATAACATCGCCCGCGGAGATCCGATTAATGCTTGTGGTGCACATTCCTCGATACATTTCAGTAGCTTCTCGCGCCCCATCCCAGGATCTAGAAAAACTGGCACTGCACCTCGACCCAATACGGCATAGCTCAGAGCTATGAACTCAGACCCGGGAGATACAAGCATCAGGATTCGATCCCCGGGGACTACACCGAGCTCTCTTAGGCCACGCTCATACTTATGGATTAAGGTTCGCAGATCGCGAAACGATATCTGCCGATAATCCACCGTCGCCCCTGGCGCGCTGATGTCGATCGGAAAGCGCGGTTCCACGCATGCTCTCCGCAGTGGCGCCGATTTTGTAGCCGCAGCAAGGCTTGGATAAAGTGACGCTACAAGTGGTTGCCCAGTGCCAACGATCCGCGCCTCGGTCGAACCTTCGCCAAGTAAAAAGCTCCTAATCGTGGAGTTCGCCAGCTTCGCCGCGTCTTCCAGAACCAGATGCGATGCATTTGCGATCTCAAGCACCGCGGCGTGGGGAAAGTGCTGCGCAACCTTACTCAACATCTCGCGGTGAAAGCATGGATCTTTTAATCCCCAGATTATCTGCACTGGAACGCTACGCAAAAGAGGCAAGCGTTCGGCCATCTCCAGCATCGAGGCATAGCTAGGATGCTGATCGTTGAAGGGAATATCGGCTACGAAATCCCAGATTGCTGTACGACGAGCGGAGCTGCGGTATGGGGAAGCATAGGCTGCGCGCACTTCACGTGAAAGCGGATGCACAACTCCAAACCCCGTAGTCATATTAACGAAGTTAGCGGAATACTTGGTGAGAAACTTTCCTAAGATCGGTCGCGCCGCATTTTTTATGATTAGTGGCAAACTCTCGGTCTCCGTCAAGGTCGTGTTGAGATATACCAAACGCTCGATCCGTTCGATATTTCGCACCGCAAAGCCCGTACCAATTGGACCGCCCCAGTCATGCATCACCAGTGCTAAACGATCAACCTTGAGCTGCGCGAGTAGCTCCTGAAGTTGGCGAATGCGATCATCCGCCCGGAAATGTGCATCTTTTGGATGATCAGAGAGCCCGCAGCCGATCCAATCCGGGGCGATCACCCGAAAGTGTTCACGCAGCTCAATAACTAGATGACGAAAAAAGTAGGACCAGGTTGGATTGCCATGTAATAGAACTACCGTTCCTGATGAAGGCTTAACTGCCGGGACCTCATCAATATAATGCATACGGTACCCGTCGACCGAAGCAAAATGCGATTCGAAGGGATACTCAATGAGTGATTTTTGCATAATTCTAAGTTCGGCAATTGAGTCGTAGCGAGAGATACGGGGCTGTCTTGCCTTTAGTTTTAGTGGTCAACTACCAGTAACCGTTCACGGGCATAGTTGGTCTCTCCTCTGCGTACCCCTGCGTCCTCTGAGGTAAAAACTAAACTTTACGCAATTGCTTAGGGCGCATTTTAACCACAGAGGACGCTGAGGGTCTGAACGGTTACAACTACCACTCAATCCCCGTAAAGATCGAGTTTAACCCACTACCAAAGGCGGTTAGTAGGATCTTGTCGCCCTTCTTAATCTCACGCTCTCGAGTACCAAGCACAAAAGCGGTTGGCATAGCTGCCGAGACCATATTTCCGTATTTGCGATAGATCGTAAATTCCTTCTCGATCGGTAGCGCCATCTCTCGATAGAACGCCTCACCTACCTGCTTTCCAACTTGGTGGCAGAAGATGTGCTGCAGCGAATCAGCCGACCAACCAAGAAGTTTCGAGGTCTCAGTCCAGGTACGTCCGCCAAGCTTAGCGGCTGAAGCGATCAGTAGCGCTGATTCGGTGTGCATGATCGGATTAATATCTCCCGACTGATTCACACAGAAGTCGGCATTGCCAATGCACAGATCACTAAACTCAGATGCTGAGTTGGCAAAGCATCCCCGGATATGGTGCTTATTCTTCGAAATACTTTCGTGGCATAGAACAAACGCTACCGCCCCACATCCTAAAGTGAATGTAGGTAGCATCTTCAATAGCGCCTCGCGGGTGATCTCCTTATTCGCCATCAGCGCAGCATTCGAGCATTCAATAATCCGACTAACATTTTCGCCAGAAACTACGATCCCAGCCTTCAGCACGCCAGATTCGATCAGATTTCCAAGTAACGAGATCCCGTTTGAGAATCCGATACAGGCATTAGTAACATCCAGGGCCATTACGGATTCTGAAAATCCAAGGTTGCGATGAATTAAAACTGCAGTGGCGGGCTCAAAAAAATCACGCGAAACTGAGCAATTAAAAATCGCTCCGATCTGCGAGGTCGCCAACCCGGCAATCTCAAGCGCTTCCCGTGCAGCGAAGGTTCCAACACGACTTGGACTCTCTGAGGCAGACCAGAGGAATCGCGATTTCACTCCACTAAGCTTCTCAAGGGTGCCAAACGGAACCTCAAGGCGCTCGTAGATTGAGACCAGGCGATCCTCGATCTCTGCCGAAGTGACCTCCTGGGTCGGAAGGTTAATAGCAAAAGATTCGAGACAAACGTTGTTAAACTTAAATGCTGGCATCGATCTGCATTTCCAAAACAGGGGCTAAACTAAGGGTGCAGCGAATGTAGCCGTTTGGGGGGCGGCTGACAACTGAGGATGACCATTTTTACGCGACTTTGGGGTTCTATCTTACGAATAAAACCTCAATGCGCACCGTCCATAGCTCCAGAAGCATCTGACAGGCTGGCGACAATTATAAAAAGATTTGATCTGGCGCGAATGCCTAGCTCGCGTAATATGACCAAGGTTTGCCATACCGGAGAGCATTGAGATGGACAGATTTGTCGTTCTTGTAACCACTACCGACCAGCCACTTGCCGAGCGTTGCTGTGCTGCGCTTGAGGAAGCCGATATTCCGGTAATGTTGGAGCACGTTGAGATTCATGACGGAACGCTGCGAGCCTCGGGATATCGACTTATGGTCCCGGCGCAGTTATCAACTGCGGCTCACCGTATCGCCGATCGTGCGAATCTTGGATCGATTTCGGCGCACCCTCCGGGGAGAGCATTAATCGGTGGAATGTTACAGCCCGGTGCTGGGTCTAGCTCAGGGCGTTTTTCTAGTCTCGTGAGTGGACGCAATCTAATAAATTAGCGCTAGCTAGTTGCTGTGCTGTCTCATGCAGCGCTGTCTCATGCAGCGCTGTCTCATGCAGCGCTGTCTCATGCAGCGCTGTCTAATGCGGCGCTGTCTAATGCGGCGCTTCCTCATATAGCGCCCCGGGCCAGAGATTTGAGCCTACAAAACTCGCTGGCGATTGCGTTATAGCTCCCGTTGGTTCGAATGGCCAACGACGCTATAATCACCAGGAACCAACAGATAACGACTATTACCTACGCTAACCATGCGTGATTAGGTCGCATTTATTTGGGCTTTTGAGCTGCATATCCCGTAGAATCAGGCATAACAGGATCAAGACACTGTTATTTTAAATCTGAGCCGCTATTTTCTGGGTCTCATTCATGGGTCGCGCCGATTCTCCATCAGAACAGTTTTCCTTTCTGCCCGACAGCTGGCACCAGGTCCAGGTTGGCGATCGTATCGTTTCAAACTCTGGGACTGAACGCACAGTTCTTGAAATTAATAATGCAAAGGGTCGCCTAGCAATCGCCTTCCGTACTAAACGGATCAACGGTGATGTGGAGCTGGAGACTGCGCACATCGACCCACAAGCAACTCGAGGAATCAAAGAGGTATTACGCAAATCACCAGAATCTTCGACTGAATCCTCAACTCGTGCACCTGCAACCATCCAAACCCCAGTACCTCAAACCCCAGCTCCAAAGTCCAAACAGCAGGTATCCGCATTCGCACCGAAATCGTGGTCCGATGTTCACCCCGGCGACATCGTCGAATCACACTCTGGAAATCGCAGACTGATTCTTAAGGCTGTATCAGACGAGAGAGACCCGGTCTTTGAATGTTTATTGCGAACTCCTACGGGCGAAATGCGCGCCGAGCGATTAGCCACCGCCCAATCAACCGTGGAGGGGATTATGTGTGTACTGCGCCCCAACCTCCCGGTGCCAAGCGCTGGTGCAGGCACTAGACTAAGTCCGATCTTGATTGAGAACATCGATGCCCTACTGGGGCGCGGAAACATCGGCGATCGGTTTACGCAGTCCGTTTTCAGAGCTGCCGATCTAACGAGTAGCAGCGATCAATCACTAACGATTATGGTAGATTTTGAGTTAGCAACAGGTCGTCTGCTAAATTTCTTCAAGCCAAACGGCCAGGGCCGACCAACTCCACAGATACGCTTAGAGGTAATGTTTCCAGCCGATCCGATGCAACCCCTACTAATTAGGAACGTTCATGGCGGTGTTGGAGTACCATTTATGTTACTGCAGGAGCTAAAGGTTGCGGCTCTTATCTCAAACACCTTGCGGCGCCGCAGTTAGACCTCGCCTATAATCTGGTTTATACTGCGCAGCCATGACACTTAAGATTATTGTAACCACTTGGTACCTCTTTACGCCGATTCCTAAGCAGCGGCTAAAGGCTCTCGCGGAGGAACTGCGGAGCTTTGCTGTCGAACACAATATCGGGGGACTAATTCTTATCGCTAGTGAGGGCATCAACGGTACTGCTGCTGGATCACCAGCCGATGTGCAGCGGTTCAAGTCATTCGTTACTGAGAAACTGAACTATTATGGAGGTCAATCCGTAGTACTTACCTGGAAGGATTCGCCAGCCGACAAACAGCCTTTTAGACGCTTCAAAGTAGATCTGCGCGCTGAGATAGTCGCGCTCAAACAGGATTCCGTTAATCAGATCGTTCCTGAAGAAAACGGTCACCTGAGCCCTCAAGCGTGGGAGGAATTTCTGGCTGTTAATCCGGATGTCACTGTTCTCGACACCCGCAACCACTACGAAACGCAGATCGGAAAGTTTGAGGCAGCCATCGATCCGCAGATTAAGACCTTCCAGGAACTTCCCGCTTATCTGGCCTCCAGTGATATTTCCAGAGACAAGCCACTATTAATGTACTGCACCGGTGGAATCCGTTGCGAGAAAGCTAGCGTGGCGGCCAAACAGTTGGGATTTAAACGCGTCTATCAACTAAGTGGTGGCATACTCGCATATCTTCAGGCATTTCCTGGGAGATCCTTTAAGGGGGAGTGTTTCGTATTTGATAGCAGAGTGGCAGTGGATCAGGATCTGGCCCCATCTTCCCGTTTTCGTCTCTGTCCGCACTGCGGGGATCCTGCTGATCAAACATCCGGCTCAGTTGAGTGCGAATATTGCGGCACTTCGGGGTGCGTTTGTGAAAAATGCCTCCAGGTTAGCCATCGTCGAGCCTGCTCGAAGAACTGCGCCCATCACCTCGAGAGAGGCTCAGCCCAACGCTTCTGTATGGCGGCAGAATCTGCCCCAAGAAGTCAGTCTCAATAAGCATCGCTTTTCCTATCCTACTGTAATTAGTAGACAATTGCGGTCTAGTCGGTGCTGGCTTGGCTTTTGCTGAATATAACCAGAAGTCAACAAAGTATCGGATATATGCCAGTTTCAGCAGCAAGTTCTTCCCACCTTATTGAGCGCATTAGCGGTTCCGCTAAGCCCCATGGACAGCGCGTCGCGCCCCAGCGAAGCGCTATTCTTGATGCAGAGTTCTCACAGCTAATGGGGGATATTACGGCGCAGCTGGCCCTTGAACAGGACGCAGGCACACAGATTAACGCTTCCAACTCATACACTAAACCGGAATCACACCCTGAGACCGGCGGTACCTCTGAAGACCAGAGCTCTGCAACAAACAGCGAGTTGCCCTTAGAGAATCCAGCCGAAGTCGTAGCAGATCAGAAGCAGATCCCGATTGCGAGCGCTGCCTTATCCACTCAAGACAGATCAGCCCCCTCTCTGCCACCAAGTTCAGATCAACCCGAGCTTGCCGCTGAACAAAAGGTCGATCATAGCGAAGACTTGGTTGACCCCCAGGCAACCTTAACGCCCACAGATCTACATCTGGCTACCTCGTCAAGCGCTACTGCTATGCCTGCAGATCAGCCAGCTCCATCTGATGCGGTCGAGACGGTGATTCCCCAATTATTGCAACGTACTGCAGGTGAAGTATTCGCAGAGGTGGCCGAATCTGAAGCACCTACGTCAACGCTACCGAGCACTGCGGAAGCGCAACCTAATCTCGTTGCCATGCCCAGTATTCAAAGCACTGATGAGCAGCTCTTACCAAATATGGCTCCGGCCCCAATAGTTGATGCTCAAAGGGAAACACCGACTCAGGTCAAGTTGGGTAGCAGCGATGAACTTGCATTAATGATGCAGTCAGTATTGCAGTCCAAACTCAACGAAGGATCAGAGTCCCTAGTCGCCGTAGGGAGCACTCTTCAAAATGCTCAAGCTCAACTCGCCGTAACCGCGGTCAAAGCTGCCTCGCCCGAACTTTCCGACCTGCTCCTTGCGCAGCTATCAAATGGCGCTCTAACTGCGGGTTTAATGAATGCTCCGACCAGCTCTGATCGCCTTCAGGGCATGATCGCTCGAACCCTCAATTCACAGAGCTCGACGCAGGCGCAATCGATCTCCTCAATGCAGAATGAGTCGCGAAGCTCAACTACGGCTCGCTCCAGCGCTGAGAACGCTAGACAGCCCCGCACCGTTCTAACCAATGCCGTTGCGGCTCGCACAATTGAAAGGATTGAATCGGCGCTGAAGGAGCTCGCCCAGTCACGTGACGGCAAGACGATTTCACTGCGCCTTGATCCACCGCAACTTGGCGCAGTCAAGATTGACGTTTCGTTACGCGATGGTGCGCTACATGCCCGCGTCGTGGCTGAGTCTCCGGCTGTAAATGCCTTACTGCGTGAGCGCAGCGCAGAACTTCAGGCGACACTTCGAAAGCTCGGGTTAGATGTTGAACGAATAACGGTAGCAACTCAAGGTGACGTTGGGCAGCAGACGACATTCAATGGCGAACTGAATCATCACGAGCAGCGCCGGACAACTACTCCGCGGATGGCGTTTCCTGAGAGCGCAGTCGCACATAATGCCCCTGCGGCAATCACAACTTCAAACAAACTAGACCATTGGGTAGCTTAACTTAGATAGAGTGGATTTATGGCAGACGATTCAACGATTTCAGGACTCTCCAGTTTAGACCCATCGCTTACGACCCTTCCCAAGAAGGAGACTCGCAAGAACGATGAGATCGGCCAGGATCAGTTCATGCAGCTCCTAGTCGCTCAGCTTAAGAACCAGGACCCGCTGAACCCTTCGGATCCTCAGAAGTTTGCTGTTGACCTGGCGACCTTCAGCCAGCTTGGAGAGCTCGTTAAGATCAACAAGAGTTTGGAACAGACCCAGGACACCAACAGCTATCTCTCCTCATACCTCGGGACAGAGGTCACGCTTGGTGACAACAAGGTAAACATAGATGGAAACGACGGTGGCTCAATCAAGGTTGATCTGAATCAGAATGTCTCAAACCTAAAGATTGAGCTTCTTCGTGGAGATGGAAGTGTACAGGAAACCGTAACTACCGATGCTTTAGCCCAGGGAGAGCACTCAATTGCGTTGCAGGACCTGACAACTGCGGCCGGTGAGTATTCAATTCGCGTAACTGGAACTGATGCCAACACCGGTCAGATCGTCAATCCAAAGGCCCAGGTAACAGGAATCGTAACAGGATTTATTCCTGGTGCTGATCCGCGCCTCCTCCTAGGAAATCGTCAGATAAAGCCAAGTGAGATCTCACAGGTGAATATTCCAGGAACATATCTGTAGCTCGAGTTAGTTCCAAAGTAATTGAATGATCTGCTGTAAGTAAATTAACGAAGGAGTAGCAAAGTGCCAAGTATCATCAATGGTCTGTTCTCAGGTCGCTCCGGAATCGCAAGCCACGGTACTGCTATCGCCGTCGTTGGTGATAACATCTCCAATGCCAGTACGATCGGCTATAAGAGTAGCCGTGCCGAATTCTCAGACCTAATCGCCGGAGGTCAAACCGCTGGCAAGGTCGTGGGTAGCGGATCGGCGACCAGTGCCGTAAGCACTATCTTTAGTCAGGGCACAGTTGAATTTACAAGTCGAACTCTCGATCTAGCGATCGATGGTAACGGACTATTTACAGTTCTTAAAGGGCAGCAACGCTTCTATACTCGAGCTGGAAACTTTAAGATCGACGAAGAAGGATTTGTCACTGACCAGAATGGATACTACGTGCTGGGATTTCCGGCCAATGGAACTGGAGCACTCGAGAAGGTTAACGTTAATACCGTTTCTCAAGATAGCGTTGGCACTACAGCGGTATCGATCTCTGGGAATCTGGACGCTTCGGCGGATTTAGTCGTTGCCGCGTCGATTCCAGCAGTTACCGCTCCCGGGGCTGGTGCTCCCTCCACTACTGAGTATTCAGATCTAAATGCCGTGGCTGAATTCTCGACCGTAGTCGACATATTTGACTCACTAGGGAGTGAGCACACTGTAACCAACTTCTTTTTTCACACTGCCGCAAATACCTATATCGTTCGGTCCTACGTCAATAGCGACGAGGTCGACTCTCCAGTTGGAACCCCCGGCCTTCCACGCCAGATCGGCAGCGTAACGATGGCTTTCAACAGCGACGGCTCACGGACTGCGCCACCTGCTGTTGGAGGTAGCGACTTCTCCTACGCAATTCCCTGGAATAATGGATCGGATGCTACCGCTACCGTAGATTTCTCGTTTGATCCCTTTACGCAGTTTGCGGCCTCTTCAAACATCAACTCAGTGACTCAGGACGGTAAGGGTATCGGTACGGTTGGAAACCTGAGCATCGATAACGACGGCTCGATCTTCGCATTGCTCAGTAACGGCCAGGCAGCGATTATTGGAACGTTCGGGCTCTCAAACTTCGCCAATCCTGAAGGTCTTACCCGTATCGGCAATAACCTACTACAGCAATCACCGGAGTCCGGAGCGCCAATTATCGGCGAGCCAGCCTCTGGATCATTCGGATCAATAAAGGCCGGTTCGCTTGAACTATCAACAGTTGATATAGCGGATCAGTTCGTTAAGCTGATTACATTGCAGCGTGGTTTCCAGGCGAATTCCAGAATTATTACCACGATCAATCAGCTTCTGAACGAAATTATTCAGTTGGCGTAAGTTGAGTAGACTTGGGATGCCGCGGCTTAATCTGGCAACGTGGGCAGAAATGGGTACTACGTTGACCAACTAATATTCTGCGAATTGTTGTTGCACAGCGATGGCACGGCTGGCCCGTTCTCCCATATGCCTGCGGTCGGTACATACCACCGTCAACAACGCCATCGCTAAAATCCGTTCCGCAGCTTTCAATCGCTTCATTGAGAACTGCGCGGATTGACGTATAAAGCAGAGCGAATCGCGATCTCGATATTCGGTCCGCATGAGTTAAGGGATGAATCTTAGAGCGCCACAGAGCCTCATCAACATAGATATTGCCAAGCCCGGCCAACAATCTCTGATCGAGTAACGCCGATTTGATTCTCTTGCGTACACTGCCAAGTCTGGATTCCAAAATACTTGTCGTGAACTCATCACTTAGTGGTTCTGGGCCAAGCTTTGAAGTGACCTCACTGATATCAGACACGAGATAGATCCTTCCAAACTTTCGCGGATCGTGGAAACGCACCTCGCGACCATCATTCAAAACAAAGATCACATGATCATGTTTGCTGCGCTGCTTGCTACCTGTAACAACGTCATAGCTACCACTCATCCGTAGGTGAGTTAGCAGAAATTGCGGCGTGGACTTGGGATGTCCTACGGCTAGATGCATGATAATGAACTTGGCGCGCCGTGAAAGATTCACGACTCGCGCCCCCAATAGAAGAGTCCTAAATTGTAGGGATGTGGGCCTATCGATTGTGCGTGGCCAATTCACGACTACATCTTGGACAACAGCTCCCTGGATCTCCGCGCGAAGATAACGAACAGTTGATTCTACTTCGGGGAGTTCGGGCATGATGGAACTAGAAAAGACCTTTTTTTAGCTGTATTTGTAATTCTGTAGCTCGGTAATTGGTATAACTACAGGCGGACGCGTCGTCTATGATCATCCTTACTAGGTCGCTGCGCTGCTCAGAGGAGATAATCGTTGACCTCAACGACTTCATATAATTCGAAAACGCCTCTAATTCCATAAGGATTTCGGCATTCACTCCTTGATTATTGATCTCAAGATCCTGAATTCCCGGACGCGAATCGTTATAGGCATATGAGGTAAGTAGCTGTAGATCTCTTAGATACTGGTCAAGATGAGCACTAGCCCAACGTCTTTCTGGCTCACTGACATCATGTGCTAACACCCAAGCAATTAGGGCGACGCGATCCTTCATTTTGATCCAGACAGCAACCTCCGATGGCGATTTAGTCATCAGCGAGGGGTTCGCTGACCCCGCTCGATAGGTCTTAAGCCACTCATGTAGCGTCTCCTTGTTGGCTTCTGACCAAGAGACGGTATCAGCTCCCGAAGCGCGCCATGCAAACTCATCAAGTTCCTTAATATCAAATAGCTTATATGGCTCTCTCAAAACAGGTCGCATCGCCATCAATACATCAAGTGCTGGCGTGACATATGGCAACACGATGCGATCCCTTGCTGATAATCGCAGGATCGTTACGGCGTCTTCAACAACTCGCCGGACTAAATCGTGAACATCTGCTGATAAAGAAGCCTCGCCGGAAACAACTAAGCTGCAATACATTGGGGCAAGGTGCAGATCTGCAAAAACTTTTCCCCTTCGTTGTGTAAAATCAAGTTCAGCGGCTATTTCAAAAGGCGAGTAGTGCTTCCGAAAATACTGCTCGTCAAAATGCCGTTCGCCAGGACTCGGGGGTACAATATCTTTGCCAGGCACACCGCGAGTGCTCTTGGGACGTTTTCTTTCTGCCCCATCTACCAGTGGGGAACGTGAGCGGTTTGGTAGCCGACACGGAAACGTTTTATCGCTCAGTCGTCTATTTTCATAACCAAAATGCCTACTAACAAGATTCGAAACTGTTCCTGTAGTTTCCGGATCAATGCTAGGAGCTGAGGCGAATGCCAAAGCGGCCAGCTTTATCGCCTCCAATCGATCTGAGCTCAGATGGACCCTTACTACCGGGAAGATTTCGAAAATTGCAGTTAGTTTCTCCAGCCTATCCGCTACGACTAGCGAATGATCGCGCACATAATCAAGAATCACTGAGATAGTCTGATCTAAACGCGTCAGAACGACGGCTAGAGCTTTACTGTTATCACTACCTGTGCCAAGGAGGCACGATTTAAGTGTATCCAGCTCGGCAAAGGCGGCACGCACCTGCAGCTCCTTCTCGGTCAACGATCCTGGACCTGAGGGTGCCGAACGCGAAGAATGATTCGCTGTCCGCGACAAACCATTAGTAGCTGAAGCAGCCCTGAACATAGCCGCGGGATCTCTAGGTTCTAGGTTCATAATGTATACTTATCTACTACGAAAACGTACATGGCCCATTAGTATCGTCACTTATAGCGGTTTGCAGAAGTCGTGAGCGATATCATTATCATAGCTTTTGCAAACCGCTATAGGCGCGGCTAGAAACGGTTCAAGCGAAGCCTCTAGAGGCTGGGCACTAAGGGTTATGAAGCATGGTCCATACGGCGTATCATATGCAATTCAGGTTTATTCAATATTCAGGATCGAATATCTTCGATTCTGGTACGTCTGACTCCGGCAAGCGAATGCGGCCTTCCTTGGGGCGCTGTTGCGAAGACACTCCTCCCATGACAATACTCTTGCTAGGAGATACTCTTTCCTCGAGATTTTGGCGACCTCGGTTACTGTACCAGCAATTCCTATTTGGAGATTAATTCAATGCAGCCTCCTGTTTCTAGATCTTCCTTCATGTTCGCACCTGCGCCTGTCCTCCGTGGGTTAATCATCTGCACATTCACTATCTTATTGACCTCCGAATTAGCTACTTCTGAATCTAGCAAGCCTGAATCTAACATGGCCGAATCTAGTACGGCTGAATCAAATACGCCCTCACAGAGCTCGATCTCAGTTGCCCAAGAGCTATCCTCCGCCTTTGAACACGTTGCCGGAGTTATTACGCCGTCGGTAGTTAATATCATCGCCAAAAAGAATGCCCGGCCAATGGCTGACCGCCAAGGACCAGGCTCTGTACCTCGTGGTCAGGCGCCACATGGTCGCAGCGCGCCATTCGGTAGAGGGCAATCCAACCCCTTTCTGGACCAGTTTCGGGATTTTTTTGGTGATGAGTTTCCTGGATTTCAGGGCCGCCCACAGGAAGACAATGGCGGTCACGGGGTCGGAACCGGTGTGATAGTTGACACACGTGGATATATCTTAACGAACAATCACGTAGTAGACGGGGCCGATGAGATTTCAGTTAGATTGCATGATCAAACCAGCTATACAGCCGAAGTCGTTGGTCGCGATCCGCGCACCGACCTCGCTGTGGTGCGAATTAATGCCAAAGATCTCGGTGCTGCCACTCTTGGAGATTCCGATAATCTTAAGATTGGGGAATGGGTTGTAGCAGCCGGTAATCCGTTCGGCCTAGAGAATAGTATCACTGCTGGGATCGTCTCCGCGAAAGGGCGTTCGATTATGGGGGGTGGGCAGTTTGAAGATTTCATTCAAACTGATGCGGCGATTAATCCCGGGAATAGTGGTGGCCCACTATTGAATCTACGCGGTGAGGTTATCGGAATAAACACAGCGATCTTTTCACGATCCGGTGGCTATATGGGAATCGGGTTTGCGATCCCTATGAATATGGCCAAGTCAGTGATGAATGATCTGATCGCCAACGGCAAGGTTGTACGCGGGTGGCTAGGCGTTGCGATTCAAGATCTCTCGGAGGATCTCGCCAAATCTTTCAATTTTAGTGGCAAAGACGGTGCGTTAGTCGGACAGATTCAGCCAGAGAGCCCAGCAGTTAAGGCGGGACTCCTTCAGGGTGATATAATTATCTCCATGGACGGAATAAAGATAAAGAACGTGAACCAGCTGCGAAACCTGGTCGCCAAAACCATCCCGACCACTGTAGCTAAACTAGAGGTTTTTCGTGCAGCCAAAACTATGCAGATTCCAGTAACGATCGGTGAACTTCCTATTGACGGAGTTGAAGCTTCAGTAGCAGTTGAAGACGAGGTTGAACCAAGTGCATTGGGAATCCAGATTGAAAACCTTTCACCAGAGCTTGCTCGAAGGCTTCGTTCGTCACGAACTGCGGGTATTGTTGTTACTGCAGTTGAGCCGGGAGGTGTGGCAGCAGAGGCCGGAATTCAGCCTCAGGACATTATAACCAATGTTAACGGGGAAGAGATCAAGACAGCCGCGCAGTTTCGCACCTTGGTTATTAAGGCTGCTCTAAAACGCGGCCTGCGGGTAGTAATTGAAAGCCAGGGCATGCAACGCTTTGCGTTCTTGAAGATTGCGGGATAGTAGACCTAGCTCTTGCGAGAGTGCTGAGCCAAGTTCAATGCCTAAGTTCAGTGTTCCGGGGTTGAGTTATAAAAATTCTAAGCTTTTCAGCTCGTTACGCACTTGTACTAGATGCTACCCAGCGCCAGGATCGCTCCATAACAGATTTATGAGTCGTGCAGTACTAGAGCATGTTAAAAGTGCTGATAGTTTGGGATGCTTTTTACCTGCGGCTGCGTTCTTTCATAAGGTTGTAGCCTATCAATTTTTAGGGCTCTCCGTTTTTTGGTGGTTTCATGTTTCAGTGGCTTGAAAAATTATTCCTGGCCAGCATCTACGAGATCTATAGCCTGCCGGCGATCTTTGGGGTCTTGGTGTTCGGCAGTTTCGCCTTTGTTCTTCTAACCATACAGTTCATTCACCGCAACAAGAAGGTGATGCCGGGATTTTTCGGACTATTCTTTGCTATTGCAGCACTTTTCCATGCATTTGGAGCACAAAAGGTACGCGACTGGGTAACTCGGACCCTCGCAGAGATGGGGCAACCACTAGAAGTGATGCATCCATTGCCATCAGGTATTGAGCAGATCTTCGAGATCTTCGTTGCCCCCTCTTATCTTCGAACCAGTTTCGAGGAGATTGCATTTGTTACTATTGCACTCTACTTACTCTCCGTCTTCTATCACGGATACAGGGAATTCAAGAAAACTGGAATAGTGCTTGGCGACCTATCAATCGCTGGTCTAAGCAATAATCAAGCCCCAAGGCCAAAGCGATCGAGCACAAATGAACTCGGCTCGGCCGATCTAGCAAAGACTGACCAGATCGCTCAGTGGACTCGCGATACAGGTGCTAAGGGCAACACAGTCCTGCATGTCACTGACTTAAGAGGAAGTGAAGGAATCGCATTTAAGCAGGCCAAGTTGGTTCTACCAACCGAGAAACGAAATCAACATATTCTAGCTGTGGCCAAGACCGGTGGTGGTAAGACCTCAAAGCTGATCTTGCCGATACTCTATAATGACTGTCTGGATCCGCTGCGCTCAACGATCGTGATCGACTCCAAGCCGGAGATGTGGCGCAAACTTGCCGCAATGACCCGCAAGTATAATCCTGGGAAACGAATTCTGCGTTTCAATCCACTAGACCTTGCCCAAAGTCTAAGCTGGAACATCCTCTCAAAGATCGAGGATGAGACCGATTGTAAGTTGATCGCCAATACGATCATCATGGCGACTGATCAACCAGGAGCTAAATCTGACAGCCCCTTCTTCCGCATCAATGCATTGGCGATTCTTAATGCAATCATGGTCGGTCTGCTGCACGATCCAAATGAAGTCCTCTCAATGCCCCGTATTCATGAACTTGTGCAATCCGGAATGAAGCCCTTGTGTGACTGGCTTGAGGCCCGTCCAACGGCATTTAAGACTAGTCGCACATTTGTTGAGCTAGCTCGCTCCGGGTCACAGAACGCTGACACTATCATGTCCGAACTTGGTATGCGTCTAAGCGCCTGGGATCTACCGGCCATTCGCGCCACTACTTCACAGTCGGAGCTAGATCTAGAGGATCTAATTAGCAAGCCGACCTTTTTTGTGATCGAGCTACGCGAGTCTGAGCTTGAGATGCTACGCCCGATGGCTAACGTCATTGTGGTGGAGATTTTGCGCTTCTTAACTAAACGGGCGGAGAGTTGCCCAGGGGTGGCCTTACCGCGTCCAGTTAGCTTGGTAATCGACGAGTTTGCTTCCGCACTAGGTCGCCTGCCCGACATTCACGTTAAACTCAATACTCTGCGCTCTCGCAATATCAGTCTTGTTGCCGCAATTCAGTCGATTTCGCAGATCAAGGCCAACTACGGTGATAATGCTGATTCAGTATTAGCAGGATTCACAACTAAGATCCTGATGCCAAATCTCGATATTCAGGACTCCGAGTGGGCATCAAAAGATACCGGACAGATGACGATTCGCTTCAAAACCGAATCGACCGGCATGAATAAAAAGTTGACAGAGCTATTCGGAAGTAAAAACGATAGCTCTCAAGAACAGGTTCAGCAGCGCGCGGTACTAACACCCGACGAAATCGGTCGACCAGCCGATAATATCTCGACCTTCTTTCTGCCTAATACCCCGGTATTTCAGGGTCACCTGGTTCCACACTATAAGATTCCCGAGATGCTGCGGCGAATTAATGAGTTTGATAGCGACGATAAGGAGCTACTACTCCGAACCGAGCCTATTCAGTATCAAGATAGTTTGCCGATGGTTGGTGGCGCAGTTCCAGCTGCTGGTGCTGCGCCAGGAGTAGTAGGCGCCAACGGTCTGCCTCCCGGCATCTCTGATACGCGGGGTTGGAGCGATGACCAGGTCAATACCAAGTTAAATGAATGCAAGAAAAATCTCGATTGGGAAAATACCACCGGCAGCGCGCGCAAGTGGTGGGAAGCTTTCGAGAACGAGAACAAACACCGCATGGCTTTGGTGTTGCGCCTGGCGGAGGAGTTGGTTGTCCGGAAAGCGACGATAACTGAGTTCTTCCTGGCATACGTTTATAGCAACACCGATAACATCCAGGCCAATTTGCACTACCTGGACTACACGCGCCTTAAGAAAGAAGAGGAGAAGACGAAGCGCGAAGCTCAAAAGGATAAGGAGCCAGCGGCTGCGGCGATCTTGTAAGGATGTTTTGGACGCTCCTTTTTCGTTGGTTATAGTGATTATCAAAAGTCGGTGCCAATAGACGGTCTCGATGGGGCGCCGCTTCGTGACCTTCGTGGAGAAGTTATTCTTTAGGTATTCCCCTAAGATATCGAGAACTCCCCCGACGCACGCTTTCTCCGATGTCGAAATATCCCATTCAAGCGAAATATCCTAATTATTTCTTATAGATACCTAAATATCGGCTAGTCACCTTCAATTAAAGCGCTTTTCACGCTCCAGATCCTCACACTTCCCAACAATCTGTCGTTCTTACCAAGCGTAAGGAAGCATACACACTCATGGTGAGTGTTAGGTGCTGCTGGATCCTGAGTACTCCTAGGATTCGCACAACCAGATGGAGTTGGTTGCAATGGGTCTCTCGCTTAGTAGCAATATCGCCTCACTCAAGGCGCAGCGGCAATTAGCCCTGACTACTCAACGATTGGGCACCAGCTTCGAACGCCTATCCTCAGGCCTCAGAATTAATAGAGCCAGCGATGACTCGGCCGGACTGGCACTAGCTGATGAGCTGCGAGCCGATGCTCGCGTAGCTACCGTTGCACTTCGTAACGCAAATGACGGTATCTCAATCACCTCGGTGGCGGATACAGCGCTGGATGAGATCGGTACAATCTTAACCAGGATGGCCGAATTGGCAACGCAATCAGCCAATGGTGCCTATACCAATACGCAGCGATCTGCATTGTCCTCTGAGTTTCTTGCCCTAGGTTCGGAGATTGATCGCATCGCTCAGACCACAACCTTCAACGGGCTCTCACTTCTCTCAAATTCCGGAAGTCTTAGCATCCAGGTCGGTCTGACCGGTGCCTCAAACTCTGTGATTACTATCGGTGCCGTGCTCGGCACGCTTTCATCGTTAGGACTATCCGGATCTGGATCCAGCGCTTTAACTTACTCGTTAACTGGAACAACTACAGCATATGCACAGAGTGCTTCGCAGCTAGCCCTCAATGCAGTTACAGCAGCGATTGGCACCCTAAGTTCAACTCGTGGAATCCTCGGTGCTGCCGAGAGTCGGTTAAACAGCGCCATAAACTATCTAAGCGTTGCTCGCGAGAACTTTGCGGCTGCGGAGGCGCGAATTCGCGAGGTTGATGTCGCCCAGGAGGTTGCTGAGATGGTTCGATTGCAGATCCTGCAGCAAGTAACAACCGCAGTCCTGGCCCAGGCCAACCAACAACCAGAGGTGGCGTTGAAGCTATTGGGATAGGCGCAAGAACTAGCTATACTCAGCACCATGTCGCTGCAAACTATCAAGCTTATCTTTATCGCGATCGGAATAGCCTATTTTTTTGCGCCGATCGATCTCATTCCAGACGTCCTTGGTTTAGTGGGGAGGATCGACGACCTGGCGGTAGTTATCTATCTAGTATGGCGCTATCGAAAGATGCGTCTACCTGATTGGAATAAGCAAACAGATCAAACAAAATCTGGGGCAGATTCCCAGGCCAAGAACACTAGGGCCAGTCAGTTAAAGGACCCACCTCCTGCAAGCTCTGCTAGCGATCCTTATGCTGTTTTAGGTTTGGCCAAGACGGCGGATCGCTCCAAGATAACCGAAAGCTATCGAGCGCTGATTAAGAAGTACCATCCAGACCGAGTTAATCATCTAGGCGAGGAGTTTCAGCAGATAGCGCATGAGAAAACGATCGCAATTCAGCGTGCCTATGATGATATTGTTGCAAGGATACAAAGCAAGCGCAGCGGATAATTCGCAAAACGACAGTAAAAAAATCTGCTCCACCGCTCGTTACTCCAGGCTCTCCAGATAGCGCGGCGAATCTGTAAGTAGTTCGTAGCCCTTCGCAGTCACAAGCACTGTATGTTCCCACTGCGCAGACCAGGCTCCATCGGCTGTGCGTACGGTCCAGCCATCAATTCGCGATAGCACTGTTTTTCCGGTACCGTGATTGATCATCGGCTCTACTGTAAAAGTCATTCCAGAGCGCATCACCTCGCCAGAGCCACGTCTAGCCATATGTACCACTTGAGGGGGTTCATGAAATTCGCGGCCAAGTCCATGTCCAGTGTACTCGCGCACAATTCCGTAACCTCCGCCGGTCTCTTTAATATAGCTTTGGATTGCCGAGCCGATATCGCCTATATGAGCGCCAGGGCGCACCTGTGCAATTCCGATCATCATCGCCTGATGAGTGATGCGCACTAGCTCAATATTTTCCGGACTAACTGCTGCGCGACCACCAACAAAATACATTCGACTCGAATCACCGTGGAAGCCATTCTTAAAACTGGTAACGTCCACGTTGATAATATCGCCAGCATTCAAGGTCACAAATCCGCTGGGAACACCGTGGCACACTACATCATTGATCGACGTACATACTGACTTAGTATACCCCTTATAATTTAAGGGTGATGGGACTGCGCCGAGTTCGCGAGTGCGCCGATCCACGAAGGTGTTAATATCCTCAGTCGTGATGCCCGGCTGGATGATCGCTCCAACCTCGTCGAGGATCTGCGCGGTGACTGCACAGGCGCCGCGCATCAGGGTAATCTCGTCGGGGGTCTTAATCGGTATCTTGTTTAGCATTCAAACTCCGGCTCTATTCTATAGCGATTATCAAAAGTCGATGCCAATAAAATTGTCAAGCCTTTTGATATTAATCGCTATAGCTGGTTGTTTTGATTCGCTTTGACGCGAATCTATAGCTTTGACGCAAGTCTGCAAATAATCTTAAATTCCTCGACACTAATCGGTTGAACGCTTAAGCGCGATCCGCGCTTAAGCAAGACCATCTCCTGCAACTCCTTGTGGCCCTTAAGTGCTTGCAATTCAAGGACTCCACCAAAGCGCTGCTGAAACTTTAGATCCGGACTGAACCAGCGAGGATTCTCCTTTGTAGCAACTGGGTCAAAGTAGCGGGAACTACGGTCAAATTGGGCTGCCTCAGGATAGGCTGCGCGGGAAACGCTAGCCAAACCCACAACTCCCGGTGGCACCACACTTGAGTGATAGATCATTACCTGATCGCCTAACGCCATCTGGCGCAGGTAGTTACGGGCCTGGTAGTTTCGCACATGGTCCCAGGACGTAACCTTGTCGCGCGCAAGATCATCTATCGAATAGCTGTCAGGTTCAGTTTTTACGAGCCAATGGTGCATATAAGGAGCTAACGATAACAAAAAAGATCGATTTCTAGAAATCCAACACTTTTAGTTCCTCAAAAGGTAATTGCTCATTAACCCCGGCATAGCGAAATTAGGGGCTTTGAGCAGCCGCGCGGATAAGTTGAGGTAACGGCGGGATAAGATTCTGTTGTGAGATTCGGTCAAGCAGATATTGCCAGAAAGAAAC
>Ga0163148_10000405_pt1 | contig 58181 bp, 50 predicted proteins | sample OliLakLV19MP7P2_FD_148606 | JGI IMG/M metagenome (GOLD analysis project Ga0163148, IMG submission 148606) | Freshwater microbial mat bacterial communities from Lake Vanda, McMurdo Dry Valleys, Antarctica- Oligotrophic Lake LV.19.MP7.P2 | ecosystem: Environmental > Aquatic > Freshwater > Lake >... | reverse complement strand
AAATAAAACCGTATCAGGAGTTGGCATATTCGTATGGATCGGACTTGCGCGATAAAGCGATCATTCTGGAAACACTTTTGTTGTTGAACGATCGCACCAAAAGTTTTGAATTGGTGAAAGAAATTTCGGAATCTTTGAGCAACTCTAACTATTGGATGAGTACACAAACGTTGGCGTGGTGCTTAAAATCTGTAGGAGCGTTTGCCGGAGGAGAGAAAGGAGATTTGAAATTTACTTACACCTACAATGGCAAAGAAGTAACGGCTAATACCGAATTGACGTTAGCACAAGTAAACTTGCCGATTGATGGTTTGAAAGCAGGCAACTTAAAAATAGTAAGTGGCAGCAAAGGAGTTTTGTTTGTAAGAGTGATTACGCAAGGTGTACCAGCACGTGGAGCAGAAGAAGATGGCGAGAAAAATCTTAACATCACGGTTGCCTATGCGAGTTCTAAAGGTGAGTCGATAGATCCGACTACATTAGAGCAAGGCACTGAATTCGTTGCAACCGTTACGGTATTCAATCCGGGCATTCGAGGCATGTATAAAAACCTGGCGTTGAATCAAATCTTCCCATCGGGGTGGGAGATAAACAACTTACGGTTGACTGGCGATGAAGGTGCCGGCATAACAGGCGATGTGCCAACGTATCAGGACATTCGGGATGATCGGGTGTACACGTATTTTGATTTGCCTGCCAATCAACGCAAAACGTTTAAAGTGTTGCTTACCGCCAGCTATGCAGGTAGTTTCTATTTACCGGCTGTAAGCTGCGAAGCCATGTACGACAATAGTGTGTATGCGCGGAAGAAAGGTAAAGTTGTTGAGGTGGTGAAAAGAGTGGTGCAGTAGAATTATTATACGATTAGTCACGTGCGCGTTTTTTAACGCGTGCCCGAAGACTGATGTGCGGCAATCCTCCCGTTGAATTACATTTGTTCACCAAAGGTGGTCATGGATTTGGATAGGCAGCGAAAAAAATACAACTCACAATTGGACTGATCGTTTAATCGATTGGTTAACCGTGCAAGGATTAGTAAACAATAACTGAATGAATGGTTTTGAAAAGATAGCATTGACTCAGTATCTCAGTAAGTGGCCACAATTAAATAATGTTGCCATTGCTGCTATTGAGTTAGAATTTCACCGCAAGGAACTAGCAAAAGGAGAGTTGTTTTTGAAGGCCGGGAAGGTGGCAGATGAATATTTGTTTCTTGAACAAGGATTTATTCGGTCGTACCTTTTTGATACGGAGGGAAATGAGATCACCATGAATTTCTATTCAAAAGATGAGATGGTCTTTGAGGTTGCTTCATTCTTTCAACGCTCGCCTTCACAAGAAAATTTTGAAGCCACTACTGACTGCACGGGGTGGGTGCTCACTTACGAAAAGCTAAATCATCTATTTCACACGTTGCCCGAATTCAGGGATTTTGGAAGGGCCATTCTGGTGAAGGGATTTATTTCTTTTAAACTGAGAACACTGGCCATGATAAATAAAACTGCTGAAGAAAGGTATGAATTATTGTTGAAGTCTAATCCAACGATTTTCCAACACGCATCCCTCAAGCATATTGCCTCCTATTTAGGAATAACAGACACCTCCCTAAGCCGGATTCGAAAATTATTAGCGGGAAAATGATTTCTTGCCATTTGGCAAGCAGACTGGATTTTAAGTTGCCGAAAATTGTACTGCAATTAAATATCAACAGTCATGGAAAACATATCAATTTTCGCCATCATACTTTTTTTGCTCACGAGCGCGGGTACTGTTTGGTTTTTTTATAGAGCTGGCAATAACTCCTTAAAAGTATTGGCAATTCTGTTGGCTTGGGCAAGTGTTCAAAGCGCTTTGGCTATGTCCGGCTTTTATCAAAATTGGGATGCAACGCCACCAAGGTTTATATTTTTATTTGCGCCCTGGTTACTCGTTACCATTATTATGTTCAATGTTAACTCGACTAAACAGTTTATTGATTTGCTGGATATTAAATGGCTTACCATTTTACATATCATCCGGATCCCTGTTGAGGTAACATTGTTTCTAGTATTTTCAGAAAAGCTTATTCCGCAATCCATGACTTTTGAGGGAACCAATTTTGATATTCTTTCCGGGATTAGCGCACCCGTTATTTATTATATAGCTTTCAAAACAAAAAAACGAAATCAGAAATTGTTATTGATCTGGAATTTTGTTTGTCTCGGCTTGTTGTTGAATGTTGTTATCACGGCAATTCTGTCAGCAAAAACTCCTTTTCAACAGTTTGCGTTTGATCAACCAAATATTGCAATCAGTTATTTCCCCTTTGCGTTATTGCCATCACTTGTGGTGCCGCTGGTTTTGTTTTCGCATCTTGCTAGTATAAGGCAATTAGTATATGCTGCGAAAAGGTAACGTCTGATTATCTTTCTTCTGGTTGCTGGTATCGTTACCTTTGATCTAAAATTTTCAATTATGATCATTGATGTACATACTCACATTAATAACTATCATGAAGAACGAGTAGTCTCTTTGGAAGATTGCCTCGACAAACTCTCAGAGACCATGAAGGAAAACAATGTGAATTATTCACTTGTTCTCACGTCTTATAAAGTGAATGAGCACCGACCTAGCACCCAGCGCGTGGTAGAAGCAATCAGTGGAAGAGATAATCTGGGTGTAGTGGCGGGTATCAGTTATCTGAATTATGATCATCGTGATTTGCGAGAGATTAGTCTTTATCTTGAAGCTGGTCTTATAAAGGGTTTAAAACTTTATCCAGGTTATGAACCATTCTATCCACAGGATAATCGAATGAAGGTAGTTTATGACATGGCTGTCGAGTATGATGTTCCCGTCATGTTTCATTCAGGTGACACCTATTCGCCAAAGGGCAAGGTCAAATATTCTCATCCCATCCATCTTGATGATGTAGCTGTAGATTTCCCCGATCTAAAAATTGTAATCTGTCATGTTGGCAATCCCTGGATAAAAGATTGTATGGAAGTCGTTTATAAAAACAAAAATGTATTTGCTGATTTTTCCGGATTGGTACTTGGCAATTTCTCGGATAAGTTTGAGCGCTACATGAAAAACGAGTTAGAGGAAATGATTACCTATGCAGGCAACCCGCGTTATCTGTTATACGGCACCGATTGGCCTATTTCCAACATGAGTTCTTACCTGAATTTTATGAAGCAATTAGATTTGCCTGAAGAAAAGAAAGAACTTATTCTCTGGAAAAACGCAGCTGAACTTTTTAAAATCGATACTTCTAAACTGTAAGTGAAAATGGCCTAGGGATTTGCGTATTTGCCAGTGAGTTGTTTCCCGATGCGTTAGCTTTCCTTAAATTTAAGCATGCGTTGCCTATGTATCCTTCTGTTCCTTTCGCACTTTTTCCAAGCAGATAGTCAGGATTGGAGTGCAGTAAATACCAAAAGTATTCAACTATATAAATCGGGCAAGTATACAGAGGCTATCCAGGCTGCTGATGAAGCCCTCGAATTGGTAACCCATCAGTTTGGAAAGAATACAAGCCAATACATGGCAAGTTTGTCGAACAAAGCATACGCGCAAGCAGGACTAGGTGATTACCTACAATCGCTTTCTAATTTTAAAAATGTTGTTAGCCTCAGCTTCATCGTTTACAATCGTCCACATGTGGGGCAAGTTGAATCGCTAAACGAATTATCTAAAACCTACATTGGGTTGGCTACTTATGATAGTGCTCAATATTATTTGAATTGGGCACGGTTCATTTTAATTTCTATTCCAAAAGAAAACAAAACACATTATGATACTTCAATTTATGCGCTGTTGGATGCACAGATAATGAGTAATAGTCTTGATGCAACTATTCATTACAGCAAGGGACAAGTACCGCAGGCAATCCAATTGTTGGAGCAACAAGTTGCTGTGTTAAAGGAAATTTATTCTAATGATTATGAATCACTAAACACCTATCAGACTTCTATCAATAATTTGTTTACCTATAATAATGAGATTGTCAATACAGAACGAGCATTAATGTATGCTCGCTTGTACTATAAACTGGTAAGAAGCAAACCTAATCTACTCAACGAAATTAGCGCATTGCAAAATCTTGGCAGTGTGTACAACAATATGGAAGTTTATGATTCAGCAACTTATTATTGGGATGCGGCACTTGGCTTGATCAGAAATAGTAATTATGAGAGCTCATATCTCCACTCGGCTATTTTAAATAACCTAGGTACATTAAAGTTAACACTTGAATCGTACGACTCGGCCATCTTATTATTGCGAGAGTCACTTCTAATTCAACAGGCAAAAGAAGCGCTACAGCCTACTCTTCATAAAACTACTTTATTTAATCTGGCGGAAAGCTATCATTGGGCTGGCAACTATGCGCAAGCCGATTCTATATATGCTGATTTGATTCAAAGCTTGCTCGATGATATCGTTCACAACTTTACTTATTTAAGTGATAATGAAAAGCTAGCCTTTTATAAAAACCAACTTGAGTTTATTGAAAGCTATAAATCCTTTGCGCTGAACATTTCAGGATTAATTCCTTTGCAAGATTCTGAACCCCCCTACATCAATAAGGAAATTCCGGGTCGGTTGTTTGACTTGCAGCTCACAACTAAAGCAGTAATTCTCAACGCAAGCAAGCGCATGAAGAACAATATTTTGCAGAGTGGAGACAGCATTCTTATCAAAATTTATTCGCTTTGGGAGGAGCGAAAAAACCAATTAGCGCAAGGGTTAGTTGAGGGCAAGATGCCAGCAGATGATTTGTATAATTTAAAAGTTAAGATAGAAGAAAATGAAAAATGGCTAACTGATAATTCACGTAGTTTTCGATCAGGCTTTCAGTTTGAAAAAGCTAGCTGGCGCCAGGTACAAAAATCTTTAAAGCCTAATGAGGCTGCGGTTGAAATTATAAGATTGGTAGGTGGTTTGGTATATGGAGCTTTGATTATTACGTCTGAGACAAGGCAGCAACCAGTGATGTCTTTGATCATGAGCACAAAATCTAAGCATCTTGATAAACAGTTTTATAAAAACTATTATAATTCCATCACGCTTCAGGCGGAAGATACATTGTCTTATAAAACTTATTGGCAACCAATCATCGATTCAATTCGAAGTCACATGCCAAAACATAAAATGCCACAACGCATTTATGTTTCCAATGATGGGATATATAATCAACTTAATTTAAACACACTTCGCGATCCCAGAAATGGCAAATTTGTGCTGGACGAAACAGACCTTGTTGTTGTGACAAATACGAAAGATATTTTGAATCCACGAGTGAACTCAAAAAGAAAAAAGAATAATAGCGCTGCACTTTTTGGACGACCGCAATATTCGGCAGAAGGTAGAGCCGGAAAATTTGTTGACTTGCCAGGTACCGGCAAAGAAGTAGAACTTCTTTACAAAGCATTGTCAACGGCTAAATGGAAAACTCAATTGTTTATAGCTGAGAATGCCAGTGAAGAAAATTTGAAAAAGCTGGATGAGCCAACCGTATTGCATTTGGCCAGTCATGGATTTTTTAATCCTGGCGAAAATGATGACGATTATTCTTTAGCGGAGACGATGATTCGCTCAGGCATTGCGCTTGCCGGAGTAAATGATTCGGATCGTCTTGCTGAAGATGGCTTGCTCACTGCCTTTGAAGTAATTAATCTAAACCTCGACTCTACTTTGTTAGTTGTGCTTTCGGCATGCGAAACTGCTAAGGGTGATGTTAACCATGGTGAAGGTGTGTATGGCTTGCAGCGGGCTTTACGTGTTGCCGGTGCACAAAACATGATTATGAGTTTATGGAAAGTAGATGATGAGGCTACTCAAAAGTTGATGGTGGATTTTTATACGCGTTGGCTGAAAACGAATGACCTGCGAGCTTCATTTCGTGCAGCGCAGAAAAACCTGCGCAAAGAATATTCTAATCCTTATTACTGGGGTGCATTTATTTTGACTCGGTAATGATATTAACATGCGGTTAATCTAAAATCAGTTAGTTTTTCTTGCCTGTTTGGAAACATATTAATTGAATAGCCGTTATATAGCTATACTAACAAAAATAATAGTAAAACTATTATTATGGCAAAAATTTCAATTGGTCTCTTATTTATGATTATTACCCTCTTTAGTGGAGTGGAAGGTTATGCGTTGGTAAATGAAAGACTAGTAGAAAGTGAAAAATGTGCAGAAATAGAGAAATTAGAAAGCATAATAAATGCAACCTACCGCCACGCTGGTAAAAGATCGCATTCTCAAAACCGAAGAATTTTTAATTCATATTTTCTCCAAAGTCGAAAAATCGATCTGCCTGATTCTATCACGACTTATATACAGACTCCACTCTTTATTAAATTCCGGGTTCTTAGGCATTAAGCCGAAAGTCTTTATGGTGTAAACACCATTCATTCCTCACATTCTTTCAGTCACAATTTTTTATTGCATTCCGGTTAGGAATTTAATAGAAAGACTAAAAGTGATGGATAATTCATTTAAGCCTCCTGTTGGCAGAAGCTATCGGATAGTGGCGATTATAATTCTCTTCTATCTAGGCGCAGTGCTAATATCTATACTTAATTTTTAAAGCCAAAAACAATTATGAATACTAAATATAAATCATTTCAATTTACCCAATTTATTTTAAGTCTTTTTATAGTTCAATTGCTTGGCACTTCTACTATAGCTTTTGGTCAGCGGTCAAAAAATTATACGAGTATAGAGGAAGCGATGAATAATCCAGACAGTGTGCAATGGCTTACGTTGCGCAATCAGGATCTCAAGATCTTTCCAACTTCAATTCTTGAACTTCGTAACCTTAAATATCTTGACTTAAGCCAAAACCAATTCACTGAACTTCCTGACGAAATAGGTCAGCTAACTAATTTGTTTTATCTCGATTTATCGGGCAATAGCCTAAATCAATTGCCGGGGAGTTTAAGTAATATTAAAACGCTTCGAAATCTATACTTAGACTATAATTTGCCTAAAAATCTTGAATCTGATTTTGAAGTTTTAGGTCAATTACCACTTTTAAGTGTGCTCAATATAAAGGGTGATGGTATTTTTCAGCTTCCCCCTTCTATTGGTAACCTTAAAAGTCTTGAGTATTTGGAGTTATCTAATAATAAGATAGAACAATTGCCCGAGCAGTTCAGTAACCTTAAGAAGCTTCAGATTTTATATATCAATAATGATAGCAACTTCGATTTACTAAAGAATATAGAAGTGTTGAGTAAGCTGCCGAAGCTTTCAGAGTTGCATTTGGAAGGTGACCGTTTCAACAAATTGCCGGATGAAATTAGCAGACTTAAAAACCTCCAGTCTCTTTATCTACGCAACAATGATATTACCGAACTGCCTGCTACAATTCGATTTCTAAAAAAATTGGAGTACATAGACCTGACCGACAATAAAATGCCTCATATTTTATTGGATCAGTATCGTGAGGATTTGGCACCTACCATTAGAGTAAGATTTTAAACCTATACCATTATGAAAACGACAATGCTGGATTATTGCAAGCTGATTTTGCAGAAGGTAAGTTTTAACAGAAGGTTATTTTTAAAGGAGTATCGTAAATCTTATAGATGGCTAAAACCGAGTGAATGTTTGCATTTGCGACAGTGGATAAAACAAAGCCGACATCAAGTAGTAAAGGAAAATAATCGTACAACTAAAAAACTCGTATTATGAAAACTCAAATAATTATACTATTAACGTTTGCATTTATAGCTATTAACTGTTCTGTAATTAGGCAGGGCGAAGTGGGTATGAAACGTAAACTTGGAAAGTTAGATCAAAAAATTTTGCAGCCTGGGGCTGTTGGTTATAATCCATTTGTCACCCGTATTATCAAAATGCCTATCCGCACCATGAACATGGAGATAAGCACTAATTTACCATCCAAAGAGGGACTCAACGTTACAGCAGTTATTTCAATTCTGTACCGTATTGTACCTGATAAAGCACCCTCAATAATTGAAACAATTGGCGTGGGCAACGAGGCCAATGTAATTAGCAGTGTATTCCGGTCTTCAGCTTCCGATGTTTGCTCAAGATTTTTTGCAAAAGATATGCACTCGTCACAACGAGCGACCATTGAAAAGGAAATTACCGAGCAGATGGCAAAGATTCTTGAACCGCGCGGGTTTGAGATTGAAGCAGTGCTTTTGAAGAATATCAGCTTGCCGGCAGGGTTGGCAAGAGCCGTTGAAGAAAAATTGGAAGCAGAGCAAGACGCCCAACGTATGGAGTTCTTGCTGGACCGTGAAAAACGCGAAGCACAGCGGAAGATTATTGAGGCCGAAGGCATACGCGATTCACAGAAGATTATTTCAGAAGGGCTTACACCGGCAATTATTCAATGGCAAAGTATTGATGCCTTTCGTGAGTTGGCCAAGTCGTCAAATTCAAAGGTTATTATCACCGATGGCAATGCACCTATGCTTATCAATCCTTCAAAAGACAATTAAACTATATCGTTCGTATGGGTGAAAGCCAACATGAACTAAACAAAAATCATTATGAAAACTAAAGCCCCGCTTATTCTGATCTTTTTCTCTTTTTTGTGCAATACTGTTATTGCACAGCCCGATTCAGGAAGATATAAATCACTCGAGCATGCCTTACAGAATAAACGAACATGTGAATGGTTAGATCTAAGCAAACAGGAAATCAGGCAACTTTCGGATTCCATATTTCTGCTAACCAATTTAAAGTATCTTGACTTAAGTCGCACACAATTACAAGAACTACCAGCCCGCATAGGTGAGCTAAAGCAATTAAGGTATCTGGTACTTTCGTATAATCAACTTAAAAATCTTCCGGTCGAATTTTCCAAGCTCAATCTATTACAGTCGCTTTATCTTGATCACAATCCAGAGCTTGATGTTCCTCAGGCCATCGTTTTGTTGAATGAACTTCCCAACTTATATATGCTTAGCCTGGCTGGCGACAATATAAGCACCCTTCCTCCTGATATTGGTAAACTAAAAACTTTAAAGAGTTTAGAACTTTCTGAAAATGAGTTTACAGATTTGCCCGAGACAATGATGCAGATGAAAAATCTTAAAGTGTTGTATGTCAATAACGATCCGTACTTCAATTTCAAAGATAATTTGAGTGTGTTGAGTAAAATAACCAGTCTTACTGAATTGCACATAGAGAACGATGGCATAAGTGAAATTCCGGAGGGAATAAGTCAGTTGAAATCTCTTGAATATTTGTTTTTAGTAGGAAATAATATTTATGGATTACCTGCAGAAATTGGTAAAATGAAAAAGTTGAGGCTATTGGACATCAGCGAAAATCCAATACCACCACCGCTTTATAATGAAACGTTATCACCCAAGCTTAACATTAGATTTAACCGAAAGGATAACTGATAGAAAAACTTTGTTCGCAGTGATTAGAAGGAGGAACGAAAAAATATAATACTATGAAGTGGATTGTGTTAGAAGAAAATCCAAAGCCCGATCAATACATTGCGGTTATTGCCGCAGATGAGGAACGATATTTGAAAATTGAGGGGAAGCCTTGTTCTATTTTTAGAACAAGTGATGATGCTCTTGTTCGGGCACGGGAACTACGCACCATCTTTAACGTGCGCAATATTCGGATTTTCTTTATCGAAGGTCATTCGCAGATAATCTGAAATCGAAGCCTATATCTATAACTATATTAATTTATGAAGTCTTTCTATTGGCAGGTAATCTGCATCTCGCTAATCACGGTTACCGCTTGTTCGCAAAAAGAGAAAATTGAACAATCTCTCAATGAGTTCCCCGTTACCTATGTTATCAGCAAAGACACCGTTATGGTGAACGAGCACGTGGTTGATATACATGCAATCAGGCATGTTGAAATTAGAGCAAGAGTACCTGGTTATTTGGACGTAATCCATGTTGACGAAGGGCAGGCTGTAAAGACTGGGCAATTGCTATTTAAAATAAATGATGAGGAGTATCGAGCGCACGTGTTGCGGGCAAAGGCCAGTTTGCATGCGGCCAAAGCTGATGTTCAAGCGATAGAACTGGAGGTAGAACGCGTTTCTATGTTAGTAGCTAAAAATGTTATTTCTGAAACCGAGTTGCGTTTAGCCAAAGCGAAAGTAGATATTGCAAAGGCAAAAGTAGAAGAAGCTCAATCCGACTTATCTCAAGCTAATATACGTTATTCTCATACTGATATTCGCGCCCCTTTCGATGGGGTAGTAGATCGAATACCTTTTAAAACCGGAAGTCTGATTGATGAAGGTCATTTACTCTCCTCAATTTTTGACTCCAACTTTATATACGCATATTTTAGGGTTTCAGAAAAGGAGTATTTGCATTATGCTAAAAGTGAAATGGATGATAGAAGGTCAAATATAGTTGAGCTGATTCAAGCAGATGGAAGTACGCATCAATATCCCGGGCATATTGAAACATTAGAAGGTGAATTTGATACCTCTACGGGTACGATTGCCTTTCGGGCAAAGTTTCCCAATCACAACCATATACTTAAGCATGGCTCAACTGGAAAAATCCGACTTTTTACCAGCGTGGAAGCTGCCCTGATGATACCTCAAAAATCTACCTTCGAAATTCAAGACAAAACCTATGTATTTATTGTAGGGGCAGATAATAAAGCACGCGTTCAAAGTTTTTTGCCGGGTACAAGATTGGCACATTTTTACATTGTTCAATCCGGTTTAAACGCAGGCGATAGAATCATTTATGAAGGCATTAAGGATGTACGTGATGGAATGTTAATAAAACCGGTTCCTGTTTCAGATAGCATTAAGATGAATGAAAGCGGTAAACAAAAAACAAAGGCTACATCTTAATCATTAATTCTTTACTCAAACACTTTTAAGTTAGCCGTCTATGTTTAATAAGTTTATTGAACGACCGATTCTATCGCTTGTCATCTCACTTTTTATTACTCTGCTCGGATTGCTGGCGTTGGTTGATCTTCCCATCACTCAATTTCCCGATATTGTTCCGCCCACCGTAGTGGTAACCACAAATTACACGGGTGCCAATGCTGAAGTTGCGGCAAAGGCTGTTGTTACAACACTTGAGCGTGCTATTAATGGTGTGCCCGGCATGACTTACATGACTTCTGTTTCAGGTAATGATGGAGCCAGTATCATTCAGGTTTATTTTAAAGTTGGCACTGATCCTGATCTTGCTAATGTGAACGTTCAAAACAGGGTATCTACTGTATTAGATGAACTACCTGAGGAGGTAATTAAAGCCGGTGTGAGTGTAGAGAAGGAAGTGACCAGCATACTTATGTACTTAAATGTGTTGAGTAATGACCCTTCGGCCGATGAAAAATTCATATACAATTTTGCCGATATAAATATTTTGGCCGAACTCAAACGTATTGAGGGTGTTGGCTACGCTACTATTGTTGGTGCTCGTGAATACTCTATGCGTGTTTGGTTAAAGCCTGATCGCATGGCTGGGTATGGTATTTCAACTCAAGAGATAATTGAGGCTATTCGCAGCCAAAACATTGAGGCTGCGCCTGGCAAATCGGGCGAAAGCTCGGATAAGGCACCACAAATGCTTCAATACGTGCTGCGCTATACAGGTAAGTTTTATGAGCCCAAACAATATGAGGATATAGTTTTACGAGCTGACAAAGAGGGTTCTATACTAAAACTGAAAGATGTTGCCGAAGTTGAATTTGGTGTTCGTAATTATAACATTTTATCAAAAGAGGACGGTCGCCCTTCGGCAGCCATTATGCTAAAGCAACGCCCCGGTAGCAATGCAAAGGAAGTTATCGAAAACGTAAAGAAAAAAATGGAGCAACTGAAGGATGAGTCGTTTCCGCCAGGTATGAGTTACAATATTGGGTATGATGTTTCGCGATTTTTAGATGCCTCTATTGATGAAGTATTGCGCACTTTGGTGGAAGCTTTCTTACTCGTGTCTTTAGTAGTCTTTATCTTTCTACAAGATTGGCGGTCAACTTTAATACCCGCCTTGGCTGTTCCAGTATCTTTGATAGGGGCGTTTTTCTTCATGCAGCTATTGGGTTTTTCCATCAACCTACTCACGTTATTTGCCTTGGTGCTTGCCATAGGCATTGTGGTTGACAACGCTATTGTTGTGGTTGAGGCGGTTCACGTGCAAATGGAAAAGGGACTTGAGCCTAAAGAGGCTACTGTGGCGGCTATGAAGGAGATCAGCAGCGCTATCATTGCCATTACCTTAGTGATGTCTGCAGTATTTATTCCGGTAGCATTTATGACTGGGCCGGTGGGAGTCTTCTATCGGCAATTTTCACTTACGTTGGCGATTGCTATTGTTATTTCAGGCATCAATGCTGTTACGTTAACACCGGCACTTTGCGCCATCTTATTAAAAAATAATCACGGGCATAAACCAAGCAGCCTCCTGCATCGTTTTTTTAATAGTTTTAACAAAGGGTATGATTCACTTTCGCTGCGCTATCAATCGTTGGTAACGCTGCTGGCCGGCAGAAGAACTATCACATGGGCCATGCTTTTATTTTTTATATTGGCCACATGGGGCATAAGCTCAATAGTACCTACAGGTTTTATCCCGTCCGAAGATCAGGGTATGATTTACGCGAATGTAACTTCGCCTGCCGGGGCAACGGTAGAACGCACTGAGCGTGTTATGGATCAAATTCAACAAGTGGCCGGAGCGATGGAGGCTGTTGAATCTGTAAGCACGTTGGCCGGTTTCAGCTTAATGACGGATGGAGCCGGGGCAGCCTTTGGTATGGGAATGATTAATTTAAAACCCTGGCACGAAAGAGAAGAGTCGGTAAACGATTTAATAGCACGCCTGCAGCAGGAAACAAAAAATATAAAAGATGCCAGCATACAGTTTTTTGCTCCGCCCACGGTACCGGGTTTTGGAAATGCCAGCGGCTTTGAGGTGCGGGTGTTAGACAAAACAGGTTCAGGCAATTTACAGCAAACTGCTATCGTTACTTCCAATTTTATTGATGCCTTAAAAGTTCGACCCGAAATAGCCGATGCCTTTACAGGTTTTGATGCAAGCTATCCACAATATATGATTCATATTGATCAGGATGTGGCCGGGCAGAAAGGGGTAACCGTTGAGAACGCTATGAGTAACCTGCAAACACTTATTGGCAGTTACTACGCAACAAATTTTATTCGCTTTGGACAAATGTATAAAGTTATGGTGCAGGCAGCTCCCAATTACAGAGCCTCACCCGAAGACATCCTTAGCCTATATGTAAAAAATAATTTTGGTGAAATGGTTCCCTATTCTTCGTTTGTCAGGCTAGAGCGGGTGTATGGGCCTGAGCAACTTACCCGCTACAATATGTTTACCTCTGCTATGGTAAACGGAGACGCAAACAGCGGCTTTAGCAGTGGTGATGCAATAAAGGCAATTAGCGAAGTGGCCAAAGATGAACTGCCGCGGGGCTTTTCAATTGAGTGGTCTGGCATGACCCGCGAAGAAGTGTTGTCGGGCAATCAGGCGGTTTACATTTTTTCAATTTGTTTGCTGTTTGTTTACTTGCTTTTGGCTGCACAATACGAAAGTTTTTTATTGCCACTACCTGTAATTTTATCGTTGCCTGCAGGAATTTTTGGTTCCTTTTTGATGCTCCATCTTGTAGGGTTACAAAACAACATCTATGCACAAGTAGCATTGGTTATGCTAATAGGGCTATTGGGTAAGAACGCGATATTGATTGTAGAATTTGCAATTCAACGACAACAGCAAGGGAAAAGTATTTTGGAAGCCGCTGTTGAAGGGGCTGCTTCGCGCTTGCGGCCTATTTTAATGACTTCCTTTGCATTTATTGCAGGTTTAATTCCACTATGTATTGCTACAGGAGCCGGGTCTATGGGCAATCGCTCTATAGGAACTGCGGCAGCCGGAGGCATGTTGTTTGGTACGCTCTTCGGCATCGTTATAATTCCAGGTCTCTACGTAGTTTTTGCCAGTCTTGCTAAATCTCTTTCTAACAAAAAGCAAACTCAAACCTCAACACCACATTAATAACAATTATGTATCCTCTCTTTCGCAAAGCGCTGTTCATTTTCTCTTTTATCACTATTCTGGTTAGTTGCAGAGTTTCAGAAAAAATTACTGAGCCGAAACTGGTTACTATGCCAAATCAATTTTCGCAACAGCTAAATGAAACTGACCAACCAGTGTTGCTATGGCGCGAATATTTTACCGATTCAATTTTGGTTAGCTACATTGATCTGGCTCTTCAGCGTAATTTAGATTTAAAAACGGCATTGCAAAGGGTAAGTATGGCACGTGCCAATACATCAATAGCTGCGGGTGCATTGCTTCCTTCGTTACAAGGTGTGGTATCGGCAGGCCAGCAGCGGTTTGGCGAATACACAATAGACGGGGTTGGCAATTTCGACACAAATTTATCAGCCAATGTTCCACCCGAAAAACGTATTCCTATAAATATTCCCGATTACTATACGGGCTTTCAAAGCAGTTGGGAAGTTGATATGTGGGGTAAGTTGCGCAGTCGCAAAAAGGCAGCAGTCGCGCGTTTTCTGGCTTCAGAAAAGTCACAACATCTTATTAAAACAATACTGGTAACCGATATAGCCCGCTATTACTACAACTTGCTAACACTCGATAATAAGTTGGAAGTAATACGAGAGAATATTAACCTTCAGCAAATGGCCGTTGAACTGATAATAGTTCAAAAGGAAGCAGGTCGCGCGACTGAACTGGCAGTAAAACAGTTTTCTGCGCAGTTGCTAAACACAAAGAGTTTGGAAGCTTTGGTGCAACAAGAAATTATTCAGCAAGAAAATCAACTAAACTTATTGCTGGCTCGCTATCCCCAGCCGGTTATCCGTGGTGAATCAATTCTAAACCAATCGTTGCTACAGCAAATCAATGCTGGGTTACCATCGCGTATGCTAGTCAACCGCCCTGATATAATGCAAGCCGAGTTGCAGTTGATTGCGGCTCGCTTAGATGTGCGAGCTGCCCGTGCAGCTTTCTTACCTTCCTTAACTATTACTGCAGGGGTAGGCCTTCAATCTTTTGATGCAAGCGTATTATTTACCACCCCGGCATCATTAGCTTATTCTGTGATAGGAGGGCTCACAGCACCCATATTTAATCGCAACCTTTTAAAGTCTGAATACAGAAAAGCATCGGCTATGCAGATGGAAGCATCCTACCAGTATCAGCAAAGTATTTTAAATGGATTTCAGGAAGTTGCAACTCAACTTAGTCGAATTGATAACTTACAAACTTCTTACGATTTCAAACTACAGGAAGTAAATACCTTAACAGAAGGTGTCGCTACAGCAAACGATCTTTTTGTTGCCGGGTTGGCGTCATATCTTGAAGTAGTAACTGCACAGAAGAGTGTGCTGGAAGCAGAGCTAACGGTAGCCGAAACCAAACAATTTCAGTTTTTTGCTGCCATAGATCTTTATCGCGCACTCGGTGGTGGTTGGTAGGCATTCGGGCTCTAATTGAAATTTCAAGAATCTATTTCAATTGAGGCGTAGTCTTTTTTTGGACAAGTCCTTTTTTTAAGCAGCTTATTTTGGTGGATAATTAGTGGGTTCTTCCCCCTTTGGCTGCAATGCCATAGATGCCAACACGGCCATAGCCAACGTTAATATTATAAATGCTAAGGAAACTTCAATAGGTATTTTTATAATATCAGCCAAACACATTTTAGCACCAATAAAAACTAAGATTGCAGACAATCCATATTTAAGATACACAAAGTACTTCTCAATACCAGCCAGCGCGAAGTATAACGATCGCAAACCGAGTATGGCAAATACATTCGAGGTGTAAACAATAAAGGCATCGTCAGATATAGACAAGATAGCCGGTATACTATCCACAGCAAAGATTAAATCAGTTGCCTCAATAACCACTACAACAATGAATAGCGGTGTTGCCCAAAGTTTATTATCTCTTCTAACAAAGAAGTTATCACCTTCAAAATGTTCGGTTACCGGAAAGAACTTTCGAACCAACTTAACAAGTGGGTTTTTATCGGGGTCTAACTTAACATCGCCTTGCGTAACAATTTTAATTCCTGTGTAAATAAGAAAAGCACCAAAAATATAAATGAGCCAGTGAAATTTATGGATTAGTTCAACACCGGCAAGAATGAAAACGACTCGCAATACGAGCGCACCCAAAATACCCCAAAACAATACTTTATGCTGATAGGAGGAAGGCACATTGAAATAGGAGAATATTAGGATGATTACAAAAATGTTGTCTACACTTAACGATTTCTCGATCAAATAGCCAGTAAAAAACTCAAAGGCTTTCTCCTGCCCCATTTGGTAATAGATAAACACGTTAAATAAGAAGGCCATGAAAACCCACACGCAAGTCCATATCAATGCCTCTTTTACTTTAATCACACTGGATTTTCTGTGGAAGACTCCAAGATCAAGAGCCAACATCAAGAGCACAAACACATTAAATCCAATCCAAAGTGTAGTTTGACTCATGGCTGTAAATTAGTTTATTTCAAAAAGCTTTAACGACAGATAAATACAAAGGTAACCCAATTGTGATATTCACAGGAAATGTGATGGCTAGTGCCATGGGTAAAAATATTCCTGGGTTGGCTTTTGGCGCGGCTATCTTCATGGCGGCTGGCACCGCTATATACGATGCACTGGCGGCTAATAGGGAGAGCATGAAACGATCTCCTATATTGTCCGTAACAAGGCTGCTTAGTATAGCGGCAAGGCATCCATTAACTAGTGGTACAATAATAGCAAACATTACTAAGGATTTTCCATTATTAAAAAAATCTTTCAGTTTTCGTCCGCTTACGATTCCCATATCCAAGAGAAAAATGGCAAGAAAGCCCTTGAAGATATCTGTTGTAAAAGGCTTGATTCCCAAGGCTTGTTTTTCGCTAGCTAATAACCCTATTATCAAACTGCCCAATATGAGAAGCACGCTGCCATTTACGAATGCATGCCCGATGACCTTACGCATTTTTGGCAAACTATCTTCTTGCTTGCTGTAAAATCGAATGAGCATTACGCCAATTACAATTGCCGGTGCTTCCATTAATGCCATTACGGCAACCATGTGGCCGCTGAAGGTGATGTTTTGAATTTCAAGAAATGTTACCGCGGTTACAAACGTAACAGCACTCACAGAACCGTAAGCTGCGGCTACTGCTCCGGCATTATAAATATTCAATTTTCTTTTTACAATAAAGAACGTATAAAGCGGTATCGTGCAGGCTGTTAATATTCCAAAAATAATAGCGTGTACGATTGCAAGGTCAAACTGGCTGTGCGCTAGTTCTTGGCCACCTTTAAAGCCAATGGAAAATAGTAGATAGAGAGAAATAAATTTTGAAGAATTAGCTGGTATTTCAAGATCACTTTTCAACCGCACGGCTATGATACCCAACAAGAAAAATAGGAGTGCTGGATTTGAAAGATTTTCAACTAATAAGGAAAAGTCCATAGCCTTTGCCGAATTTAAGGATTGCAAAAATCACAGTAGGTAGGATCTGCATGCTTTACGTTATTTGGGAACAGAACTTCTTCGGTGTACGAGCACTTTTGGCAACCATAGTTCACGCTAATAAGACTTTGAGAGGGTTGCTTGCAGTGCAAACAGGGCAGTCCTGCTTTACCGCTTATCACTGAGAAACCAGGACATTGGCAGGATGGACACGTTTTTTTTAGTTTTTTAATAAGTTGCCACGTAGCGGCTTCAATTACTGCCATTCGAGTTGGATTGTTCATCGCACGCATATCGGTTTCAACATACACACTGCCATGCTTTTCCATTAATGAATTGAACACTTCTGTCAACCTGGTCCAGGAGGAGATTCCTTTTTCTATTTCCGTATAATCTGTTTTAGATTTTCTTATAATTAATTTGTGATTTGGAAAGTCTGCTTTTTTTAAAAAAGCCAAAAGTTCACTCGAGTTTTTAATTGTAGCAGCATCGAAATTTGTTTGCAGGCTAAGTTCACGTGTGGCAATGCACAGATCATTCTTTTTATCTATCAAAACAAGAAATTCCTCATTCGCGTATGCAAAGGGTATTTGAGGATGAGGCCCAAATGAGCCTTCGCAAGCAATAGCTAAGTCAAAGGGTGATGCCTCGAGGCCCAATTGACATTTCCTCATTGCGGCAGCGAGTGGATCAAGCGTTCGTTCAATTTCACCGCTAAATGTTCCTAGTGAATCTGTATCGAAGTGATTGTTAAGGACGCAATTCGTGTTTAGCTCTTTTTCAAAAATGGGGCCTAATATTTTTTCTTTTCCATGTTTTGTGATAATCAACAAATTTCTACCGGCAAACAGGTTTGAGGTGAAATGACGTTGTGGTATGGTATTATTTTTTACCAAGCACTCGAATGTTAATCGGGCAATCTATTTCAATCATGCTTCCTTTCTTTTCTGCAGTGGCTAATGTGTTTTTTAGTGCCTTGGAAATTTTTGATAACTCTTTTACGCGCTTTTCTGAATGGGAAGCATCGCCATTGAAGCGTTCTTTTATTGAAAAGATTTGTAGATTATGATAATTTATTTTGTTGTTTATAATCTCCAATAAAATTTTACTAGCATCACCAGCTGAGAAAGTTCCTTCAATTAGTTTGTACTCTTCCGACTTTACCATTGTTTTTTATTTATTGACCCTGACCCATTGAAAAAGCCTGTTTGCCATTGAAGTTGTATAAGTTTTCTGTTTTGATTACGTCAATTTTGGCATTATCAGCAGTGGTTAGTAACTCAATAATTTGCTTTTTACTCATTGTGCCTTCGTTAGATTTGAAGCGACATCGCCAATGATCCGTGCAAAACGTTTCTTCGAACCCCTCTGGCCATACTTTTATTCCGCGGTTTGTAATCATAGTGAGTTCTATGTTTGCCGCTTCTACTTTACCTAATTGCTTAGCCAATTCATCTGCATTTGTCCCACTCCAGTGAACAAACAGATCGACACCTACCAGGTCCTTTTTTGCAGCAGGTTTTCTTTTGTATTTCGGTAGGATTAAAACCCGATCTTTAGCGTACGATACAGGCTTGAGTGTGGCCGGCTTTTTCCCAAGATTGGCAATTACTTCAAGAGCAAACTCCTTCGTGCCAACTTTCTTCTTGCTGGTTCCTTCTTTATAAATATCGTAAGTATGAACTCCATCTTCAATAGTTTTTAACCAGGCATTTTGCACTTTCTCAGCTACTTCGGTTTGCCCAATGTGCGTTAACATCATTATTGCGCCTTGTAAAAGACCTGATGGATTTGCCATATTTTGTCCGGCTCTTCGTGGTGCTGAACCATGAATAGCTTCAAACATGGCGCATTCCTCACCAATATTGGCCGAGCCGGCAAGCCCTACCGAGCCTGCAATTTGCGCGGCTACATCTGATAGAACATCGCCATATAAATTGGGCATTACAATTACATCAAAAACTTCGGGTGTATCAGCCATTTTTGCGGCACCGATATCGATAATCCAATGCTCATTTTCTATGTCTGTATATTCTTTAGCAATCTCATCAAACACTTGATGGAAGAGACCATCAGTTTGCTTCATTATGTTGTCCTTCGTAAAACAAGTGACTTTCTTTCTCCCATATTGGCGGGCATATTCAAATGCATAGCGAACAATTTTTTCACAACCAGGTCTGCTTATAAGTTTCAAGCACTGAACAACCTCGTCTGTTTGCTGATGTTCAATGCCCGCGTAGAGATCCTCTTCGTTTTCTCTTACTATAACTAAGTCCATGTTTGGATGCTTGGTCTTTACAAATGGATGCAGACTTGCGCAAGGTCGCACATTTGAATAGAGACCAAGAAACTTGCGTGTTGTAACGTTTAGACTTTTATAGCCACCACCCTGTGGGGTTGTAATTGGAGCCTTCAGAAATATTTTATTTTTACGGATAACATCCCATGATTCTTTAGCAATACCTGCAGAGTTACCGGCCAGGTAGACTTTTTCACCTACTTCAATTTCTTCAATTTCTATGTTGGCACCAGCTGCCAAAATAATAGATAAAGTTGCGTCCATAATTTCGGGACCAATGCCATCACCTTTCGCTACCGTAATTTTTGTCATGTCTGATTTGAGTTTAAATTTATGCGGTGCAAAATTCGTAAAAATTAAGCATATATTTTTATATATATATATTTGTAATGGTATACATAAAAAATATTTATGAATTACACCCTCAATCAACTACAGGTATTTTTAAAGGTTACCCAGTTGCAAAGTGTTACAAAAGCTGCTGATGAGCTAAAATTAACGCAGCCTGCGGTTTCTATTCAGCTACGAAATTTTCAAGACCATTTTGAGATTCCGTTGACTGAAGTAATTGGCCGACAACTTTATGTCACGGATTTTGGAAAAGAGATTGCCGAAACGGCTGAGAATATTTTGAATCAGGTCAATGCGATTAACTTTAAAACGGTTGCGCATTATGGTCAACTGTCGGGCAGACTAAAAATTTCTGCTGTGTCGACTGGCAAGTATGTGATGCCTTATTTTCTTGCCGATTTTTTAAAGCTTCACTCAGGGGTAGAATTGATTTTGGATGTTACCAACAAGGCAAAAGTTGTGAAGAGTTTGGAGAGGAATGAAGTTGATTTTTCTCTGGTATCAGTTATGCCTGAAAAGTTACAGGTTGACTTCTTGGAGTTAATTCAAAATAAATTATTCTTGGTCGGCAATCTTGATCAAAAAATTTCACGGGGGCTTCAAGACAAATCTATTTTTAAAGTTTTGCCATTGATCTACCGCGAGCCGGGTTCAGGCACAAGACATGTGATGGAAAAGTATATCGAGAAGAATAAACTGCGGGTTAAGAAAAAAATGGAATTAACGGGCAATGAAGCAGTGAAGCAAGCTGTGATAGCTGGGCTTGGTTGTTCAATTATGCCTTTGATCGGCATAAAAAATGAACTAACTAATGGAGACTTAAAGATTATTGAGGTGAAAGGATTTCCAATTAAATCAACTTGGAATTTAGTTTGGCTTAAGGAAAAAAAATTTTCACCAATAGCACGTGCATTCTTAGATTATCTGAAAATTGAAAAAAATAAAATCATTAAAGAACGATTTGAATGGTATGAGCGATATTGATTTCTGCTACTTGCCATAGGAGTTATTCTATAAACTTCAATTCCAATTTTTATTGGAATTGTTTTATAAAAAATGAAAAGTATTTTTTATAAAACACAGTAATGTAATCTTACATTTTCAGTAAATTATATTAGCCATTCTAGGTTAAATTGACTATCTTTATAATTCTACCATTATTCAGTAGGATGCTTCATCTTTTTTGATGATCTCTTTCAAGTTAGCAATTTAATTGCAGTACAACTTCTAACTTCAATAACATAAAACCACAATCAGCAATGCATTGCTGTGGTTCATTGTGATATTATCCGAATTAATAATCATGATATGTCATGATTCGATTTTTAATACTTAAAGCAGCGCGAAAATTCTATGAGAACAAAACACAGTGAGCCTCAAAGTAAAGTGTTAAGCTTTGCCAAAACAAATGAATTAATACAGAGAAGAAAGAATTCTGTCGCCAATGGAGTAAGTGTGTTTGTAAGGACAAGCGCAGTAGAAGGGCATGAAGCAACATTGATTGATGTTGATGGAAACGAGTTGATTGATTTTGCCAGTGGCATTGGTGTTCTTAATGCTGGTCAATGCCCGCCACCTGTTGTAAAAGCCATTCAAGACCAGGCAGCCAAATTAATTCACACTTGTTTCAATGTATCTACATACGATTTATACATTGATTTGTGCGAGAAGCTTGCGCAATTAATTCCACATGGAGAGTGTACCAAGGTAATGCTGACAAACACTGGTGCCGAGTCTGTAGAAAATGCAATTAAGATAGCCAGACAAGCAACCAAGCGATCAGCGGTACTCTGCTTTACCGAAGCATTTCATGGCCGCTCGATGATGGCGATGACGCTAACTTCAAAGATCGACTACAAATTAGATTGCGGACCTTTTGCACCGGAAGTCTATCGATTGCCTTTTCCTAATCATTATCACTATGGAATAGGAATGAGGGAAGATGACTTTGCAGACCTACAATTGCAAAGATTGCATGATGCGGCTCATAATTTGGTAAATCCCAATAATTTGGCTGCAGTCATAATTGAGCTAGTTCAAGGCGAAGGCGGCTTTAACATTGCGCCCAAGCGATATATTGAAGGCCTGCGCGACTTCTGCGATGAGTATGGTATAATGTTAATCTTTGACGAGGTGCAAACCGGATTTTGTCGTACAGGAAAGTGGAGTGCTAGCGAGCACTATGGAGTTACACCTGATATTTCTACATGGGCAAAATCACTGGCATCGGGCTTACCTTTAGGTGCCGTTATTGGCAAGCAAGAAGTAATGGATGCTGCCGCTGTTGGCACCATAGGTGGCACGTTTCCTGGCAATCCGGTATGTTGTGCCGCTGCTCTTGCCACACTTGACTATATGGAGCAATTAGATTTAAATGCAAGAGCAGCTAAGCTTGGAAGAATTGTTCACGATCGATTTTTAAAATTGAAAGAAACATGCAAATCAATTGGTGATGTGCGCACGCTTGGCGCCATGCATGCCATTGAGTTTGTTGAAAATAATGACCCGGATTCTCCGGATCCATTGATAACAGCACAACTTATTAAAGCATGCCTGAACCGCGGATTAATTTTATTAACGGCTGGCACGAATAAAAATGTGGTACGCATTCTCGCTCCCCTTGTTATCTCAGAAGAATTGCTTGACAAGGGATTAACAATTATTGAAGAAGAACTTATTAACATAACTAACTCAAATTAAATGACACCATTTTCGATAGGAGGAATTCAAATGCATGTTTCGGCCAGCCACAGCAATGTGCCTGTAATGAAGCATAAGATAGATGTAATGATGTCGGTGTATCCGTGGGTGCAGATGATTGTGTTTAGTGAACTCTGTCCATTTGGACCGCTTACTTTTAATGCGCAGGAATTTCCAAATCCAACAGAAGCAGAATTTTGTGCCATTGCCAAACATTATGGAATCTGGCTAATACCAGGAACCATGTTTCAAAAGACTGGACAAACTATTTATAATACCGCTACAGTAATCAATCCACAGGGTGAGATTGTTAGTCGCTATAACAAAATGTTTCCTTTTTATCCTTATGAAGTAGGTGTAACTGGAGGAAATGAGTTTTTGATTTTTGATGTTCCTAAGATCGGGCGTTTTGGAATTTCTATTTGTTACGACATGTGGTTTCCGGAAACATCGCGAACACTTGCCGTGAATGGAGTAGAAGTAATTATACATCCAACACTAACCGCCACTATTGATCGTGATATTGAATTAGCACTTGTACAGGCAACGGCTGCTACTAATCAATGTTTCATTTTTGATATCAATGGATTGGGTGATGGCGGCACGGGCCGGTCAATTATTTGCGGCCCCGATGGAAGAGTGTTGCATCAGGCAAGCAATGGTGAGGAGTTGATCCCTATTGAAATAGACATGGAACGTGTAAAGAGAAGTCGTGAGCTGGGTGTGCTACGACTAGGACAACCGCTGAAAAGTTTTCGGGATCGTTCGGTCAATTTTGATATTTATCAACCCGGACTTCCCATGCCCTATCTCCAAACCCTTGGGGCGTTGAATAAACCAACCCGCTTTATACAAATGAATGAGGCGTTGCGCAACGAAGAAATTCTTAAAGGAAAGCCTGTAATAAAATGATGTAGAATCTTAAAATAAGGAAATGAAAACGGCAGTAAAACATGTGAAGAAAGAAAAGCCTTTGAAGTTAAAGCACTATGTAAACTGGTTTGAATTGCCGGCATATAATTTCGACCGCGCAGTCACTTTCTATAATACAATTTATGGAATGGTTATGGAGACTTCAGAAATCAATGGATATGCGATGGCCTATTTTCCGGCAACCACCGGAATAGGGGGTGCGGTTGTGCGGGGTGAAGGTTGCGTACCAAGCTTAACGGGTCCGTTAATTTATCTCAATGGGGGAACGGATTTGGACATAGTACTTTCAAAAATTGAATTAGCGGGTGGCCGCATCATTCTATCAAAGACTATGATTAATGAGGCAATCGGATACTTTGCCTTATTTGTCGACACGGAAGGCAATAGGTTGGCTTTACAATCGAAGAGCTAAAAATATTACAAGAAAAGAATCAATATGAGTAGTGATAAAATGAAATCTAAAAAAGCAAGTTTGTTTTACAACATAGCCCAAGTGCGCACAGAGCTTTGGATGGAGTTGAAGGTGAGAGCATATGCCTTAACTAAATCAGAATCTAAAACTGATAAAGAGGAGAGTAAGCTTTCCATGATAAAATCAATGAAAGAACTGCGTGAAGTTGAGCAATATTTTGCTTTCCCTGGAAATGAAATTTTAGATACACTCACAGGCTTTCTCAAACATGATGAATTTCAGATTTTAAAAAATTCTGTTAAAGAAATACTTCGCCTATTGGTAAGTGAGGATTATAGACAGGATCCTGATATTCTTTCAATTTCATCGTTGCTTAAGAAAAAAGATGTGAAGGGTTCGGCAGGCACAAAATCAAAGAAGAGATATTTTGAGGTGCTATTTGTTGACAACCTTTCTGCGCCTGAAGAAAAATTTATTGCCAAAAAACTCACCGATGTTTGGGATCCTAAGGAACATTTTATTTATCAATTGGTGTTTTCTAAATCATTTCAAGACTCGCTAATTGCCTTGCAGGCAAATCCTAACATCCAGGCTTGTATAATCCGAAACGAAATTCCATTTAGCTCAAAAAGTATGGGTGGAATTTTGCAGCCTTACATAGAAAATATAATGAATTATGATTATGAAAATAATCCTGAATATGAGTTGGGAATTTTACTGGGAGAAGCAATTAAGCAACTGCGTCCTGAAATAGATATTTATTATATCACGGATTCGGCTGTGCAAAGCATACCCGATAATTCATTAAAAATATTTCAACGAATTTTCTATCGCAAGGAAGACTCACAAGAGCTTCACTTGAGTTTAATCCGAGGAATTAAAGATCGCTACGAAACACCTTTTTATACCGCGCTTAAAGAGTATAGCCAACAACCAACAGGAGTATTTCATGCCATGCCGATTTCACGAGGCAATTCAATTTTTAAATCCAACTGGATTGATGACTTTGGTGATTTTTATGGTCGCAATCTTTTTTTAGCAGAGACTTCATCAACCACGGGTGGTCTTGATTCACTGCTTCAACCCACAGGGCCGTTAAAAAAAGCACAAGAGTTAGCTAGCAAGGCATTCGGTTCCAAGCGTACATACTTCTCTACTAATGGTACATCAACATCTAATAAAATTGTTTTACAGGCTTTGGTAGAACCTGATGATGTAGTACTCATTGATCGCGATTGTCACAAGTCGCATCACTATGGAATGGTGTTAAGTGGCGCGTATGTAACCTACCTTGATTCATATCCTTTACAGGAATATTCTATGTATGGTGCAGTGCCTTTAGCTCATATAAAAGAAAGGCTACTTGTATTGAAGCGAGCAGGTAGGCTGGATCGTGTAAAGATGCTACTTCTTACAAATTGCACGTTCGATGGTATTGTGTATAATGTAGAACGCGTGATGGAGGAAGTGCTAGCCATCAAGCCGGATATGATTTTTCTTTGGGATGAGGCGTGGTTTGCGTTCGCTGCATTTTCTCCAATCTATCGCCAGCGTACCGCTATGTATGTTGCAAATAAATTATCCAAAAAATATAAATCGGAACCCTACAAGGAGAAGTATCAAAAACATTTGACGGAAGTAAAAAAGAAAGGAGCAGGTGCAATATCTTCTATGCCTAATCCTGAACTTGTTAAAATCAGAGTGTATGCTACTCAGTCAACGCACAAAACTCTTTCATCCATGCGGCAAGGCTCTATGATTCATATTTATGATGAGGAATTTGAGCGCAAAGCCGAAACTTCTTTTCATGAAGCCTATATGACGCATACTTCCACGTCAGCCAATTATCAAATACTTGCTTCGTTGGATATTGGGCGCAGGCAGGTTTCTTTTGAAGGCTATGAGCTGGTAGAAAAAAGTGTTGAGCTGGCGATGTTGCTTCGCGCGAAGATTAACGATCATCCGAAACTGAAAAAATATTTTAAGGTTCTTACCATTAAAGACCTTATTCCTGAAAAGCATCGTCAATCAGGCCTTGCTGAATACTACCATCGTGAAACCGGATGGCAACGTTTGGAAAATGCCTGGACTAACGATGAGTTTGTTTTAGATCCAACCAAAATCAATCTGCATATCGGTAACACGGGTGTTGATGGCGATACCTTCAAGAATAAATACCTGATGGATCAATTCCATATTCAGGTTAATAAGACATCGCGCAACTCGGTATTGTTCATGACAAATATTGGTACTACACGAAGTTCAGTAAGTTATTTAATTAGCGTGCTGCTCAAAATTGTTGATCAGATTGATTTGCAAGTTGATTCGCTCAATCAAGAAGAGCATCAGATTATGCAAGATAAACTTTATTCGCTTACTCAGGAAGCACCACCACTTCCAGACTTTAGCTATTTCCACGATTCATTTCGTGCAGTAGCAGGCATACCAGGTGGGCGCATCCGCGAAGCTTATTTCCTTGCCTACAAGGAAGAAAAATGTGAGTATGCAAATTTTGCGTCCTGCTTAAAATTAATTCAAGAAGGTAGATCGATGGTGAGCGCAGCTTTTGTAATTCCATATCCACCTGGGTTTCCGGTGTTAGTGCCCGGTCAGGTTATCACCGCAGAAATTCTCAGCTACTTACAAGCACTTGATGTTAAAGAAATACATGGCTATCGACCAGACTTAGGGTTGCGGGTTTTTGCAGAAGCTGCCTTAAACCGTCAACAATCAGGCACCGCACTCATGGGCGCTGCTGCTTCCATGCGCGGCAAGAGTAATGGCAAGAAAGTAAAGAGTGCAAGTTTAAAATCACCTGTTAAATGATTGAGTCGACTGAATCCAAACGTCCTGAGTTAAAAAAGGAAATCACAAGAATTGGATTTTTCTGTCTTGCCTTTGGTGCCATGATTGGTGTTGGTTGGGTAACAGCCATGGGACCGTGGTTGCGAACGGCCGGTCCACTTGGTGCAGCCATTGCATTTGCTATAGGAGGTACATTAATGTTGTTCATCGGATTTTGTTACGCAGAGGTTACAGCCATGCTTCCGGTGTCCGGTGGCGAAGTGGCTTATGCCTATAAAGCGTTTGGTAAAGGGCACTCATTTCTTGTGGGCTGGTTTCTTTCTTTCGGTTACATATCAGTTTCTGCTTTTGAAGCCATATCAGTCGGAAAAATTTTGAGTTATCTTTTTCCGGCTATTGACCAGTGGCCTTTGTACTCAATTAATGGTGACATAATTTACGGATCACATTTATTATTAGCGCTGGTTTTTGTTTCGTTGATCACCTACATCAATTATGTTGGCGTACGAAATTCAATGCGCTTTCAAATCTATTTAACGATCGTGTTTCTGGCGATTGTATTATGCGTGGTGATAATAGGTTTTTGGAAAGGGAGCGCAAGTAATTTAGAGCCCTTATTTGTTGGAAATTCTTTTCCAGAAATTGGAGCAGGAATAATTGGTGTGTTTGCCACTGTGCCGTTTTGGTTGGTCGGCTTCGACACGATCCCGCAAGGAGCAGAAGAAGCAAAAGAAAATGTAACATTTCGAACGATCGGTATCTTAATTTTAGTTTCGATTATAGCTGCTGTTGTATTTTACATTCTATTGATCTTCAGCACATCGATGGTGGCCGATTGGTCAACGTTGGCAAGTACCGAGCTATTTACCGCCAGCGCGTTTGAGCAAACATTTCATTCCAAATTTTTAGTGAATGGAATTCTGGTAGCAATACTTATTGGATTGTTAACAAGCTGGAATGGTTTTTTCCTTGCGGGATCGCGGGTACTTTTTGCCATGGGCCGCGGTAAAATTATTGCACCTGCACTTGGCAAAACTCATGAAAAGTTTATGACACCCTACAACGCAGTTCTCTTTAGTGGCATTGCAACCCTGCTATCAACACTGCTGGGGCGTGGTGCTATGATTGCTTTTGTCGATGTTGGCTCGTTTTGTATTGCAGCAGCATTTTTGGGCGTTTCATTTTCTTACTTAAAGTTGAAGCGTTCATTCCCTTATCAACATCGACCTTACCTGGCGCCAGGCGGTAAGTGGGCTGGCTATATCTCTATTGCCGGGTCGATACTTATTTTATTGGCGATTACATTACCGGCCAGTCCCGCTGCATTAAAGTGGCCCTTGGAGTGGGCCATTCTACTTGGTTTATGTTTGCTGGGAATCATTCTCTGGCTAACATCCAAAAAGAGTCGCGATACAACTCCAAAGGAAGAACGTGATCACCTGATCTTAGAAAAATTTAAATAATTTAAACTTGTTCATACATGGCAGCTACTAAAAAGAGAACCACTCGTCCTGTTAAAAAAATATTAGCCAAAGCATCGGTAAAAAATAAACCAAAAAAGAAGAGTGGTGTGCGTGTAATTAAAAAATCAAAACCTGAAAATGTCCTTAACGGGATTTCAGATATCCGCAGGTTTTTTTACAGAAATGAAACTCCAATTTATTTTATAAGTGCCACAAATTTTAATTTACTTGGCGCAGATGAGTGGATCAAGAGTTTTAAATTTATTTGTTACATAGAATGTTTTGATGGCTTGCATCCCAACGTTTTTTCACCTAAGGAAGAAACGCCACATGAAGAATTTCAAAGCATAGAAGATATTAATAACTACCTGCTGGAGCATAAAGAAGTGGCCGACTACATTAAGGAACGCGGTGGAAAGGGAAAGGCGCTGATGTTGATGTTCACTGGGCACACTGAGAAGTTAGCCAAGCGATTGGGTCTTGAAGTTTGTTTTCCCTCTGCCAAAATGAGAAACTTCATGGATAATAAGGTAAACACAAATCGCATTGCCGAAAAAGCTGGCGTGCCTTGTGTTCCTTATATTCTATCAAAGGTTAAAAGCTACACTCATCTCATCACGCTCACTAAAAAGAAATTAGGGACAGACTTAGTTATTCAAACTCCGTTTGGTGATTCAGGGCATACAACTTTCTTTATATCTAACGAGGAAGAATGGAGCAAGTATGCTGATGCGATTGTGAAGGAGAAGGAAGTAAAAGTAATGAAGCGGATTAATTGCAAAGGATCAGCCATTGAAGCGTGTGTTACACAACACGGCACCATTGTGGCGCCACTAATGACTGAGCTAGTTGGGTTTAAAGAATTGACACCTTATAAAGGTGGCTGGTGTGGTAACGAGATTTTTGCAGAGGCCTTTACACCAGAAATAAGAAAGCAAGCCCGGCAATACACACAGAAGTTTGGAAATCAATTGCGTAAGGAAGGCTACAAGGGATATTTTGAATTGGACTTTCTGATTGATCAAGAAACTCAGAAAGTTTATTTGGGTGAGCTTAATCCAAGAATCACTGGAGCAAGCTCAATTACCAACCATGCAGTATTTGCTTTGTCGGATATGCCGCTATTTCTCTTTCACATGATGGAATGGATGAAGCAACCTTACAAGATAAATGTAAATGCTATTAATAACCGTTGGTTCAAAGCTGAAAACATCGATTCGTGGGGTCAGTTAGTTATTAAGTATACCGATAAGCAAGTTAAGGTAATTACAGAGGCGCCACTTTCTGGTATTTATAAAATGAATGCCGATGATAGTATTGAGTTTTCACGAATGGATACTCACCGAAGAGCTGTTGAAACGGAACAAGAGGCCTTCTTCTTAAGAATTAGTCGCAAAGATGATTACTTTTACGAAGGTGCCGATATGGGTATTTTAGTAATGCGCGGTCGCATGATGACCGATGAATTTAAAATAAAACCCCGCGCACTAAACTGGATCAACGCAATCAAAGGACTTTACCAAGCTGTTGACTACGTGCCGGTAGATAACAAAATTACACCAGCGGAAATTGGTGGATTTAAAATGATTTAACATACATGCACATATCGCTCAGTTGCATTAGTGAAGATAAGCCCGGAGAAAAATGGAAGGCTTTGTTTGACCGAACTTGGCCACTCTACAAAATCTGGTTTTTGTCGGAAGGATTGTTTGCACGAAAAGGATATGTAAGTTCTGCAGGTGAGCTAAAAGATTACATGCCTGAACTTCTTCCACTATACAACCAGTTGGTTGAATTAGCGGGCGGTGGCGATTTAGAAGCACGATTTCTCAGTATGTATTGTCCGCCAGCATATATGTCGGGTTGCTCGCAAGTAGCCTGGACACGCGATAGTACTTCGCTTATTAGGAATTATGATTACAGTTTAAAGATGTTTGAAGGCACGTTGTTTAAAACAAATTGGCTGCAACCTGTTATTGGTGTAAGCGATTGCACTTGGGGTTTACTTGATGGCATGAACGCTTCGGGGTTAGCTGTTTCGCTAACATTTGGTGGCCGCAAAATCACGGGCGATGGGTTTGGCATACCAATTATCATACGCTACATCCTTGAAACATCAAAAACAGTAAGCGAAGGATTAGAAATCTTGAAGCGTGTGCCGGTACACATGGCCTACAACGTAACATTAATAGATGCTTCTGGTAATTTTGCAACAGTTTATCTTTCTCCTGATCGAAAGCCAGTGATTGTAGATACTGCAGTAGCTACCAATCATCAGGTAGAAGTAGAATGGGGCGACTATGCAATCCTTACGGGAACAATTAAGCGGAAGCGTCTCTTAGAAAAGTTAGTTGTTTCAGCAGAAGAAACTGAAAAATCGATGGTCGGGCATTTTCTGCAGCCACCTCTTTACAATACAAATTTCGAAAAGTCTTTTGGAACGCTCTACACCATATTATATAGAGTGAAAAATGGAGAGGTTGAAATTCATTGGCCGGGGAGAATGGTAATACAATCATTCGCTGAATTTAAAGAAGAATTAATTGTGCCATTTTCCTTTCCACAAGGAAGCGATATTCACTTGCAAAGTTTTTAACTTTGGAGATATCTTGCCATTGCTTTATGATTTTATACGGAATTAAAAATTGCAACACAGTTAAGTCCGCTATTGAGTGGTTGAAGAAACATGCTATTGAATTTGAATTTTATGATTATAAAAAATCAGGTATCTCTAAAGCAAAGCTAGGTGAATGGAGTAAACAAGTAGGGTGGGAGAGCTTGGTTAACAAGCGCGGCACCACCTGGCGTCAGTTAGATCAAGCAGTTCAGAAAAAAGTTACTTCTGAGAAAGCAGCTATTGATCTGATGAGTGAAAAAACGAGTGTGATTAAGAGACCCTTAATCGAAAATATAGGGAGAGTAATTTTGCTTGGATTTGATGAAGCGGAGTACACTAAAATACTGAAAAAGTAAAATGGGTTTATTTTCATTTTTAAAATCTGATAAGCCCGTTTATTCTGACTGGGTTTGGAAATCGAAACCCATGGCGTGGCGAGGCATGATTACGGAAACCCTTAAGACCATAACCAAGAACGAAATTCCAATTGTCTTTTGTTTTTTTGAAGATACCCAGGTCGAGATTAAATCTTTTTTGTCAGATTCAAAAGTGCCTTATTATAAGTTTAACCCCGACACAATTGGTGAGGCGGCACAGCAGGATAAAGTTGTTTTTTTATGTGATGCGGGCCAAACAAGCTCTGAGTCTTTGATTGATTTAATCAAGAAGCTTAATACGCGTAATAAGGTTTCTTTCTTTTTCGCGGGACATTATCCGTTACCGGCTCAAGAAAATTTAGTTGTTCAGAAGTTGAATACTAAGTTTCCTCAATGCTCTATTACTTTCTGTTCATCATTGGACGATCCTTCTTTTAAAATATTCGGTTCTGATAGAATCATTAATTTATTAGAGAAGATGGGCATGAAGGAGGAAGAGGTGATTGAGCACACTATGGTTAGCACCTCCATGAAGCGAGCTCGCGAGAAAATAGCAGCGAGCATAGTAAAAGAAATTCCGGCACATTCCGAAGCCGAATGGTTTAGATTGAATGTGAAGAAGAAAGCTTAGATCAGAATGATACATGAAGGCAATCGCTATCAGATATCGTTATTACTTTCTGACACTGTTTCTTCTTGCCGTAGTTTATTATTTCAGCCTACCAGGTAAAACCTTTGCAGATTCTTACTCTACCGTATTGGAGGATCGGGATGGTAAATTGTTAGGCGCCTCTATTGCAAATGATGGGCAGTGGCGATTTCCAGAAGGAAGTGCGGTTCCTGAAAAATTTAAAGCGGCCATAATTTTATTTGAGGATAAAAGATTTTATCAACATGTTGGTGTGGATATACGCTCGCTTGCAAGAGCAACACAGCAAAATATAAAAGCGAAAAAAATTGTTAGTGGCGGTAGCACACTTACCATGCAAGTGATTCGCCTGGCACGAAAAAATAAATCCCGTACTTTCTTTGAGAAAATTATTGAAGTAGTGTTTGCTACTCGACTTGAGTGGCGGTATTCAAAGGATGAAATTCTTTCACTGTATTCTGCACATGCACCCTTTGGCGGAAATGTTGTTGGCATTGAAGCTGCTTGTTGGCGTTACTTCGGTCGAGATGCCGCTGAGCTTAGTTGGTCAGAGGCAGCGCTGCTGGCTGTGTTGCCAAACAATCCCTCACTCATTCATACCGGAAGGAATCGTGATTTGCTAAAAGCAAAGCGTGACCGACTGTTGGGGCGAATGCTGGTGGCCGGAATAATTGATGAACTTACCTTTGAGCTTTCAGTATCGGAAACGCTTCCTGAAAATCCATTGCCCCTACCGCGCAGTGCTTTTCATTTGCTTACGCGTTCAATGAAGGACGGTTATGCAGAAACAAGAATTCGGTCAACCATATCAATCTCATTGCAAGAGCGGGTTAATCAGATAATAGCTGATCATCATCAAAGCCTAAGAGCAAATCAAGTATTTAATGCAGCGGCCTTAGTGATGGAAGTTAAGACCGGTCGTGTATTAGCTTATGTGGGCAATACTCAATCAGGTCGTGAGCATGGTGAACAGGTTGACATTATCCAAGCGCATAGAAGCACAGGAAGTATTTTAAAACCATTTTTATATGCTGCTATGTTAGACGAAGGCAAAATGTTAACACGAACTTTGCAGCCTGACATTCCAACATTAATCAGCGGTTTTTCGCCAAGAAATTTCTCTAAACAATTTGATGGCGCAGTGCATGCTGATCAAGCATTGATAAGGTCTTTGAATATTCCAGCTGTTCATGAACTCAGAGATTATCGGTATGAAAAATTTTACGACCTTCTAAAGGGAGTTGGTATCACTACATTGAGTCAAGCGCCTGATCATTATGGACTCTCATTAATATTGGGTGGGGCGGAAGGAACGCTTTGGGATATTACCGGTGCCTACGCATCAATGGCACGAACCCTTCAAAACTATTTTGAAGTACCCGGCAAAAACAGATACTACAAAAATGATTTTCATCAGCCAACTTATTTAGTTGGCGATTCTGTTGCCAGAAGTAATCTTGAAGAGAATTCCGTTTTAAGTGCAGCATCTATCTATCTAACTGTTGATGTATTGAAAGAATTGTATCGGCCTGGTGAAGAAACCGGTTGGCGACAATTCAACAGTACAAAAAAGATTGCCTGGAAAACGGGTACCAGTCATGGCTTGCGCGATGGGTGGGCTGTGGGTGTTAATGGTGAATATGCAGCGGGCGTATGGGTTGGCAATGCTGATGGCGAAGGGCGCACGGGGTTAACAGGCACTGAATCAGCTGCGCCAATTTTGTTTGATATTTTTTCACAACTCTCCGGCAATGCATGGTTTCAAACTCCTGAACAGGAGTTAAAAGAAATTCAAACGTGCAGTCGCAGCGGAATGCGTGCAACGGAATGGTGCGTAGAAACTGCCGCCACAAAAGTTACCCGTGCTGGTTTGCAAAGTTCGCCATGTCCTTATCATCAGCCTATTCATCTTTCAATGGATGGAAAATTTCGCGTGCACGCAGATTGCGAGTCAATTACTAAAATGAAAACGGTATCGTGGTTTGTGCTTCCACCTGTGCAAGAGTATTACTATAGATCAAAAAATTTAGACTATCGTTTATTGCCACCGTTAAGATCGGACTGTGCTAATCCGGCATCAGTAACAACATTGGAGATAATTTATCCGCGTTCGAATGCCCGTATTTTTATTCCACGTCAATTGAATGGAGAGCTTGGTAATGTTTTATTTCAGGCTACGCATAGGCAATCATCAACTCCAGTTTATTGGCATTTGGATGGTACTTATATTGGCATGACAAGTGGTAGACATCAATTATCCATAGCACCAGATCCCGGCTTGCACGTGCTCACATTGATTGATGAAGCGGGCACCATGATTACTCAAGAATTTTCTGTGATCGACAGAAATCAGTAGCTCAAAAAGTTACCATATCTACATAATCTTACATGTATGGCTCTATTTTCAAAGAGATTTCTTAAAATTGCGTATCTAACCAAAAGTCTATGCAACGCTTTAATCTACTTGGCGCACTTATTTTTATAAGTTCGTCATTATTTGCTCAGGAAAAGGCTCACACCGATCAATCACTTTATGTTGTTATTGGCGCTTTTGCAATACCGCGCAATGCTATTGAGTTTACAGAAAATGTAAAAAAACAGAATATACAAGCTGAGTTTGCATTAAATCCAAAACGTAAACTTTTTTATGTGTATGTACTGAATACGGAAGATCGCAAGAGAGCAATCAACGAAGCTATTAAATTACAGCAACAATCTACTTATCACGATACGTGGGTTTACTCCGGCCTTTTAGGCGATAATCCGCAAGTTGTTAAAATCAATGATGCCGAACGAGGTGAAGCTATACAGCAATTTGCAGAAGAAAGAAAAGAACCTGCGGTAGCCCAAGCGACTCTTTTAGTTGAAGAAACGATAGAAGAAGTTAAACCCGCTGCGGAAATAAAAAACACAGTCGTTGCGAATCCAGATGCTAAATCATTTTTATTTCGGATTACTGCACTCGTTGATAAAGATACCCTTGCCGGGGATATAGACATCTATGATGCAGACGTTGCTACAAGGAAAAGAAAATCGGCAACCTATCGTGGTAATGATGCCGTAAACGTTAAGCCTATTAACAAATCAGGAAATATGATTTTGGAATGTGAGGTATTTGGCTATAGAAAACTACAGATGCCAACTAACTACAACACACCAGAAACAACCAGCGGAGTAACCGTGGAGGGAAATCTTGTAACGGTACCTTTTGAATTAGTCCGATTGCAGAAAGGAGATAAAGCCATCATGTTCAATGTTTACTTTTATAAGGATGCGGCAATTATGAGACCTGAATCCAGGTACGAAGTGAATAGTTTATTGGAGATGCTAACCGAAAATCCGAAGTACAAGATCAGGATTCATGGTCATACAAATGGAAACTCGGCCGGTAAGATTATGTCCATGGGCGATAGTAAAAATTTCTTTGCTTTAACTACAGATAATAAAGAAGGACGTGGTTCAGCAATGAAACTTTCAGAAGAACGCGCCTTATTGATTCGTAAGTTTTTAATTGCGAACGGGGTTGAACCTTCACGCACAGAAGTAAAAGCCTGGGGTGGCAAGCAGCCTATCTATGATGTAGATCATAATGCTGCGCAGGCAAATGTGCGTGTTGAGGTTGAAATTCTGGAAGATTAATCGGTCGTTTTTAATTGACTTGGATTAATGGTAATCCCCAAAATTTGTGGTTTACTAGCAGAATTTATTAAATTGGGTGCTATTATTAATTTTAAGGTATGCGAAAATCCATTTACACCCTCCTTTTCCTGCTATTATTTGCCGTATTAAAGGCTTCGGCTCAATCAGCAGAACCAAATTATTACGTTGTAATCGGGGTCTTCTCCAAGTTGGATAATGCGGTCAGATTAACAGACAAAGCTAATCTTGACGGATTTAATGCTCAGTATGCAATAAATGCACGTCAAAATTGGAACTACGTCTATCTCTTGCAAACAACTGAAAAGAGAAAAGCCTATGCATTTACAATTCGCATGCGTGCAGAAACGCAGCACAAAGATGCCTGGGTTTTTAAAGGGCAATTGGGGCAGCCACAAGGCGGCATAGTGGAAGAGCCGGAGGAAAAACCTGTTGAAATTCCTGAAGAGAAGCCTCTGGTGTTAATCGAGCCTGTTGAAAAAGATTCAGTTCTAGAGGAAAAACCAATTATAGAAGAGAAGCCCGTTGTTGTGGTAAAACCTGAGGTGAAGAAACCTGCCGGTAAACCATTCTTCTTTAAATTTGAAACCAAGGATAGCGATAGTCCGGTTGTGGGTGAAATTCATGTTCAGGAATCAAATAACGCAACCCGGTATCAGGCATTTAAAGCAAATGAACTAGTCTATTTAGAGGCTCCTAAAAACGCTCGGGGTAATTATGTTATAGTAACCCAAGCTGCGGGTTTTCAACCTCAAAGCCTGATCTTAAGTTATGATAATCCAAGTCCGGAATTTGGACCCGAAGGCGAATCAGTAATTCCCATTGAGTTAGGTCGTGTAAAACGCGGAGACTACATAGACTTTACCAATGTTCGTTTCTTCCGTAACTCTTCCATTCTTGACCCAGCCGCGCAAAATGAATTGGATGGATTGGTTGATTTAATGAAGGAATCGCCCGGGTATAAGATTCGGGTGCGTGGCCATTGCAATGGCACCAATGATAAAGAAGGTTCGATTTTAGGAAGCAGTACAAATTTCTTCGCGTTAGACCCTGGTAAGAATAAAATTGGAAAGTTCTCAGCTAAACAATTAACTACAGAACGTGCGGCTACAGTAAAAGCTTACTTAGTTAGCCAAGGTATTGAATCTTCAAGAATTGATACAAAAGGTGAGGGCGGTAAAATTCCAATTTACCCAAGCAGTGGCACGCTAGGTCAATACAACGACCGAGTTGAAATAGAGATTGTAAAGCGCGGCTAGTATAAAACAATAAAATTAAAAAATGTCTGATCTCGAAAGAGGTCAGACATTTTTTTTGAATTTTAAATCTTGAATTTTAATTTATTTCAAACAGTCATTGCTTTTAAAATATCATGTTGCGTAATAATATGTGCTTTGTGCTGATCATCGCGCACTAGCAAGGCCTTGTTATCTTTATTAAGTAATGAGGTGAGTACATCGAGTGTACTGTCCAACGCAACAATCTGCATCGGCTTATCCATCATTTCGCCCACCGTTTTATCTTTAAGGGTAGGATCATGAATTATTTTCTCAATCAAAGAAGCTGTAGTCACGCTTCCTACAAACTCATTGCGTTCCAATACGGGCACCTGATCAACTCCCTCTTTGTTCATGATGCGAATGGTTTCACCAATGGTTGATGTTTTAGAAACTGTATAAAGACTGTCCTTTCCATTTCTGCGGGCAATAATTTCACGCGCGGTTCCATAAGACCGTTCTTCCAAAAACCCATGATCCTTCATCCACATATCGTTGTACACCTTGTTGAGGTAACGAGTGCCATGGTCAGGCATCAGAATTACCATCAGGTCATCTTTCTTTAAATTTTCTTTTGCATACTCTAACGCGCCATGCAATGCTGAGCCGCAGCTCCAGCCTACAAATAATCCCTCTTCTTTAGCAAGTCTGCGGGCACCGATTGCTCCATCTTTGTCTGTTACTTTAATAAATAAATCAATTACATCGAAGTCAACATTTTTTGGTAGGATATCTTCGCCAAAACCCTCTGTGAGATACGGATAAATTTCATTTCGATCGAAAATGCCAGTCTCTTTATATTTTTTAAAAACAGAACCATAGGTATCAATTCCAACAGAAATGAGGTCCTTGTTCTGCTCCTTAAGATATTTTGAAGTTCCGCACATGGATCCACCTGTGCCTACGGTAGCGACATAGTGAGTAATCTTTCCTTCAGTTTGTTTCCAAATTTCAGGGCCGGTGGTTTCATAATGCGCTTGCGCATTGCTTGGATTGTCGTATTGATTAGGATAAATTGAATTGGGAATTTCTTTGTTCAGTTTTCGGGCAACTGAATAATACGAACGGGGATCATCCGGCTCCACATTCGTGGGACATACAATTACTTCGGCACCAACTGCGCGCAGGATATTAATTTTCTCTTGCGATTGTTTATCCGCCATGGTGAAAATGCATTTATATCCTTTTGCGATTGCAGTGAGCGCCAATCCCATTCCAGTATTTCCAGAGGTTCCTTCAATGATGGTTCCGCCCGGTTTTAGCAATCCGGCCTTTTCAGCATCTTCAACCATTTTAAGTGCCATTCGATCTTTGGTAGAATTACCCGGATTGAAATATTCTAGTTTGGCTACTAGTGTGCCGGCTATTCCTTTGTTTAGTTTATTAAGGCGCACCAGTGGCGTGTTACCTATTGTTTCAATGATTGAATTATAGATCATGGCAAATAATTATGTGAGTAGCAAAAATACGAATAACGAAGCTAACGGAAGTTAGCCTACAATTTAAAAAATCAGTTTGCAGCCCCAGCCAAAAGATATAATACCGCCATGCGAATGGCCACTCCATTTTGTACCTGATCTAGAATGATGGAATGCTGCGAATCGGCAGCATCGCTGCTTAATTCGACACCCCGATTGATAGGGCCAGGATGCATCACAACAATTTCTTTCTTCAGATTGTCGAGAATTTTTTTTGTGATGCCGTAGTACAAAGAGTATTCCCGTAAGGAAGGGAAGTATTTTATATGTTGCCGCTCAAGCTGAATTCGCAGTACATTTGCCACATCGCACCAGGCAAGAGCTTTATTAATATCCAACTCCACTTGCACACCCAACGAGCTTATAAATTTTGGGAGTAGCGTAGGTGGGCCGCATACCATCACTTTAGCTCCTAACTTTTGAAGCGCAAAAATATTTGACAAGGCAACACGTGAGTGAAGGATGTCACCAATGATAGCCACCTTCTTACCTTGTATATCACCTAATTTTTCGCGAATGGAATAGGTATCCAGCAGAGCTTGTGTTGGATGCTCGTGTGTGCCATCACCTGCGTTTACAATGTTTGCCTTTATATGTTTTGACAGAAAGTGAGGTGCGCCAACACTGGCATGACGCATCACAACCATATCCACCTTCATGGCTAAAATATTATTTACAGTATCCAGCAAGGTTTCACCTTTCTTTACTGAACTGTTAGATGCCGAAAAGTTAACAACATCGGCAGACAATCGTTTTTCTGCCAACTCAAAAGAAAGTCGCGTTCGGGTTGAGTTTTCGAAGAAAATATTGGCGATTGTAATGTCGCGAAGCGAGGGAACTTTCTTGATAGGACGGTTGATAACTTGCTTAAAATTGTCAGCTGTTTCAAAAATTAATTCAATGTCCTTTGTGGTGATGTTTTTGATACCCAATAAATGACGTTGACTAAGTTTTGACATGTGTTTAATCCTGATTATTGATTAACCAAATTCTATTTTGTTTATATCCCTGCGCTTCGAGTTCTACAAGCACCCGTTGCGATTCAATCGTGTTTACATATTTACCCACATAATCGGCAGCAATGGGCAAGTCTCTGGTATGCGTGCGATCGACTAAGACAAGCAATTCTACTTTTTCGGGTCTGCCAAAGGCGATCATGGCATCGAGTGCTGCCCGCACAGTGCGCCCTGTAAAGAGTACATCGTCAATTAGGATAACCATCTTTCCTTCAATAACGAAAGAAACCCGGGTTTCACTTGCTTTTGCAGGTGTATCCCTTCTTCTAAAATCATCACGATAAAATGTGGCATCTAAAAAACCCAAGGGGATTTCTTTTTTTATTAGCTCCTTAAGTTTTTTCTGAATTTGTTCGGCTAAAAAAATACCTCGGGGCTGCATTCCCAGAATAACACTGTTTTCGAAAGAACCGTGGTTTTCGATCAGTTGTTCACAAAGGCGGCTGAGGGTGATATCAAGCAGGTCCGAATCAAGGATGAGTTTCTTCTGCATAAGCCTGCACGAAATTAACAAAAAGAATTGTTTCTATTGGTATTTAAGTTTGTTGATAAAGAACACTTTTCGATAAAATCCATCGGCTTGCTGATTTCGTACACGTTGAATACCCGAAGCAAAAAAGTGACGTGGATACCAATAATCCAATTTGCTGGTTTGTGTATCCTTTTCTTTAATCACATCGGAGGCAAATTTGGATTTAACCGGATCAGTTGTTTTTCCCTCCAATACTTGATCATTTTTAATAATTTTAGTACGGATGAGGTTATTGTAAAGATATAGCAACGCAATGTGATTATCGGTTGGAGCGATTTTAACAAATTGTTGCAAGTCAAACGTTTTAACATCGTTTATCTCAAAGCTATTATCCCATTTTAATTTTCCATTTGCATCAAAGCCAATGACAATTGCGTGTGTATATTGATAACCATCAAAAATGCGATCGCCTCGCATTGTGGGATTTGAGTAATACGAATAGGCACCATACGAATTTCTACTGTAGTATGTGTAATTAGGATAGAAGGCCTCACCCAACATTATAAATTGATTTCCATAGGGCACAACCTCCTGCACTAGCAATCTATAATTGAAGCGAATTTTCTTTTCTTTAATTTTTCTTCTTTCGATTCGCTCTTTCACTCGCTTTTCACGGCCAGCCTTCATATAACTAAAGAAATTTTTCAGTTCGCTGAAGTTGTAGTAGTTGATAGTGTATTCACCAAATTGATTTATCTTGGCAACAAAAATACCGCGCGAATATTCGATGTTGCGGCTTCCGTAAACGCCCGCCACCACCTGTGCTTCGTCAGGCATTTTTACCGAGCGTCCGAAGATCAAATTCTTGTTTGCTTCGGGTTCTAAAACAGTTGTTTTTACAAGGTCACCTTCAGCACTGTAGTTCCGGATCCATAAACATTTTTTTCGTTCATAGTTTTTTGCGCTTACAATTACATCAATCGATCCATTTTCGTAGGGTTTGATTTGGTTAAGTTCTCCTTGTTCATTAAAAAATCCGGGTAAAATTTTTGAGCGCTCAGTTTGAAAACTAAAGAATAGAACCAAGGGGCGATAATTAAAATATCCACCCAGCATCATGGCATAGTCGGTAACGAAAAAATCGGTTGGGCTAAAGGGAATTAGATTTTTGATGGTATACAGCTTAAAATTTCCATTTTCTGCATTGGCAGCGATAACTTGAAAATCTCCAGATGTGTAATTACTGGATTTCAACAGAATAAAAATTACCTGATCTTGAACTTTAATATGGGCAACCTGAAGGGTCTTTTCCAGTGCAATATATCCGCGCCAGTTTTCTTGCAGTAGTGTATCAACCTTGATCAATTCTAGTTGATCTCCGTCTTTTTGTCCAAATATTCTGCGATAAACTAAAATTCCATCTTCTGCAAGCGATGTAACCTGATAGCTTTCATTTTCATCATTTTCGTTTAAAATAAGTTCATACCGGGCTTGTTGGTCAATTTGGCCAAAGCATGAGAGCGAAATGAGTAAAAGCAATATGGTGTTAACGCACTTCAATTTTATTGATATAAAAAACGTATCGATTAGGGTCATCTGATCTGGTTCGGTCTCGAATATTCTGATAGCCCCACAAATAGAAATTATTTTCATACCAAAACCGAATGGCGCTATTTTCTGTAGATTCATTTCGAATGCTTTCACTCGGATTAGTGAGCTCTGTTACCAGTGTATCAGTCTTTACCTCGTCATCGATTTTGCCACTCATAAAAATGGTCTCTTTTTCTTTCTTGAAGGCCAATGCAAAGCGGTTGTTGTGGAGCATAAAATCAGTTGCCTGCTCAAGGCCACTTACTTTTTTATCCTCCATTTTCAATCCATAATCTATAGTTCGTTTTCCGTTTGTATCAAAAATTATCAGTGACGAGTATAGCATTTTCGTCTCGCTTGTTTGAGGAGTATTATATTGGTAGGGGGACGAGTAGTATCGATTCATAAAAGGATTATTTCCGTAAGGAGAATAATTTCCAAAATAAGGTGAGCCAAAATTATTATTCCAATAGGGGTAGGAGTTTAAACTGGTAGAGGGCAAATAAACCTCTGTTAGCAACGAAAAGCCCTGTGGGTGTTCTTCCAACCGCATGGGAATTGCATACGTTTTAAAATCAGGAATCTGGCCTGATTTTAACGCCTGCTGCGATCGAAGTTTAATTTTAGCCACTCGCTTTTTGTTATTAAATTCAAGAAAATGATCAAACTGACCGAAGTCGTAATAATTAATTATCTGATCGGAAAATGGATCTACTAACGTAGTATAAATGCCCGATGCTTGTTTGGACACACCCTCCGTCCAGGTGCCAGTTACAAATAATTCGTCATGTATTAAAGTGCTTGTGATGCCAGAAAGAATTGTTCTTTTGGTATCAATGTCCATTACATCCTCCAATATTAACGCGCCACTTGCGTCATATGTTTTAAGAATCAATTTTCTTGATTGCTTGTTGTTGCGCATGGCCAGCAGTGTATTAAACGTGTTATTGGTATTTGTTCGTAGATCTAACAACTCAGCATCGGAAACAAAAAAACCAGGAACTAATTTTGTGATTTCACTCCCTAAGTCGTACAAAAGAATCGCAGGCTCATTCGATACATAACCTCCCAGGGCAATACTTTTTTCCAGCGCGATAAAATGAGTTACCCTAAAAGATAATTCTTGTTTGATCGTGTAGCGATTAATTTCGCGCGATTGTATCTGAATGGTTATGAGTGCAAGATCACTTGCTTCATGATCGCCTTCGCGATATAGTAGATAGACAAGATTATCCTTGTATTCATAGCCTACCAACCGCATCCGATTTTCAATATCTAACTCAACATTCCACAATTCTTTTAAGTCAGTATCCAATCGTATTATTTCCCACAGTTGCTTTCCTTCTTTGAATTTTTCTTTGTCATGAACAAGTAAAAGACCTTCTTCTTTCATGGAGATTAGAATAAACTCCTGATCGCTGCTCTTTTGTTCGCGCTCAAATCGAGATGTTTGTTTTACCTGTGCAGTTGTTTTCAGCGGATAACACATTGTGAAAACAAACGCTGACAATAGAAATAATAAATAATTACGCATATAGTTGCATCCAACACTCACTCACTCATGCCAATCACCCAATCAAACTCTTCTTTTTTAACAGGTTGAACAGATAGTCTTGAATTTTTAACCAATACCATGTTAGCTAATTTTTTATCTTTTTTTATAGCCGCTAACTCCACGGGCGATTTTAGTTTTTTTATAGGTTTAATATCTAGAGCAACCCAATCCTCATCTTTCGGGTCTGGATAGAATTCTTTGCTAATTTCGGCAATCCCTACAACGGCCTTATCGACCATACTGTGGTAGATAAAAGCCAAGTCGCCTTTTTTCATGGCTTTCAGGTGATTGCGTGCTTGATAGTTTCGCACTCCATCCCATGCGGCTTTTTTATCGCGCACCAGATCGGCCCAGGAAAATGTGCTGGGTTCTGTTTTCAGTAACCAATAGTTCATGGCGAGGTGAGTTTATTAGATTTGAGTTAAGCTGGTTGAAAGTAACTAAAATAGCGAATTGTATCGTATTTTTCGGACGTTTCAGTAAAGGAATTTTAAACGTGAAAGTTTTAATCATTCGTTTTTCATCTATTGGCGACATTGTGTTAACTACACCGATGATTCGCGCATTAAAGACTCAACTTTTGGATGCAGAAATTCATTATCTGACAAAAAGCAAATACAGAACCATTCTTGAAACAAATCCATATATCGACAAACTATTTTTGTATGCAGATAATTTAAATACACTGATTGCTGAGCTGCGAAAAGAGAAATATGATTACATCATTGACCTGCATAACAACTTGCGCACACAAATCATCAAGCTTGCTTTGCCAGCAAAGGCTTTTAGTTTTGATAAGCTCAATATCAAAAAATGGTTGCTCGTAAATTTCAAGATTAATAAACTTCCCTCGCTACACATTGTTGACCGATACTTGCAAACAGCCGAGCAGTTAGGTGTGAAGGCTGATGCTTTGGGATTAGATTATTTTATTCCTGAAAAAGATGAAGTGCCTATGGATTGGCTTCCGGAGACTCATCAGCAAGGGTATGTTGCTTATGCCATTGGTGCACAACACTACACTAAAAAATTGCCTGTTAGCAGAATGATTGAGTTGTGTGATAAAATAAATAAGCCGATTGTGCTGTTAGGCGCACCTGAGGATGCAGTTATTGGAGAAGAAGTTCAAAAGTTTTTTGAGCGGCCAACGGCAAGCGACTTTGAAATAGGATTAGTCGCACTTGGCAAAAAGACCGTGATCTATAATGCGTGTGGAAAGTTTAATCTTAATCAATCGGCAAGTTTGGTAAAGCAGGCTACGTATGTCTTTACACACGACACCGGATTGATGCACATAGCAGCAGCATTTAAGAAGGAAATTTTTTCGATTTGGGGGAATACGATTCCCGAGTTTGGCATGTATCCGTATCGTACAAAGTTTACCATACTTGAAAATAAAAAGATTGATTGCAGGCCTTGCTCAAAAATCGGGTATGATAAATGTCCAAAAGGTCACTTTAAATGCATGAAGGAGATTGTGTTTGATTTTTATTTGCCGTGATTAGCCACGCTTGATTTAAATCTATTAATGGCGGGTAGCCGTCTTATGGCACTAAAATAACCGGGGCGATAAACCCACATTCATATTCCAGCTTTGGCTGGATTTTGTCTTGTATCACACACTCTTAAAATTTGAATTTCGTCAGCGTTGATCCTATAGAAAATTTTATAGTTGCTGATAATTTTCGTGTACACTTCTCGATAGCTTGTTTGTGTTCCAATATGTGGAAAGTTATAGATTGTTTCAGCTAATTTCTCGAATAGATCCTCAAGTTTTTCAGAGTAAATATTTGATTGATTGCGTTTGAGCCAGTATCTGTAGATCTTACTTCTGTCAATTATGGCTCGGGTTGTCCACCTTACTTTTTTAGCCATTCTTTTACAAGTTGACTGGCTTCTGTGGTTGTATGCAGATTTCCTGATTCAGCGTCCTTAATTCCTTCATCAATCGCTAGTTTTTCATCACTAGTAAGTACATGGAGCTGTTCTATTTCATGCTCCAATTCAATTACCTGAAGGAGTTTGTCCAAAAGTTGTGGGTCACTAATGCTGTTAACTCTTTCTATTATTCTTTCTTTGGTATTCATAATAATTAAAGCTACATATTGGTTAACAATGTTTCAAGAAGTATGAGAAAGAATTTGTTTTCTAGGCGGAGTCTCGCTTCGGACTCCGTCATTAATTTGGAGTTTCATTAATTTTTTCTGATGCCAATTTAAAAGACGAAGACTCCGATAAGAATTAGAGGCACATACTATAAAAGGTCCTTTACTCGCGAAATTTCGCTTCAGACTCCGCTATTAATTTGGCGTTTCTTTTATAAAATTTTTCTGATCCTAATTTATAAAGCGAAGAATTGGCTGAGAATTAAAACTTCAAATGTATTATTGTCTTTGATTTTTTATTTGCCGTAGAGCCATATACTATAAAAGATCTTCTACTAAAATATCTTCATCAATAGTTTTCCAATGGATACCCTCACCACCGCCAATTAAGCGCCAATCGTTTCGCTCCTTTTCAGTGGCGTCCCTTAATCTGGGAAACCAATCTATTGGAACAGCAATTTCCCTTCCATCATCCAAGCGCACTATCATTTGTAAATCCTTGAACCAAACCTCTGTTGCGATGTTTGATTTAGTTATGGTTGAAATATAAATTCCATTTTTTATTAAAGAGTTCTCAATTCTCAAGTACTAATTTACGAATCTCATTTATTTCGGATGCTTTAAATCGTTTTGATTTAACCAATTCAACTAGAAATAAATCAAATTTTGCTGTTCCCTAGTCTTTTTCAATATGAATGTGAACAGGCAAATGATCATTTGCATAAAAAAAACGAAATCCATTTAGCCTTAAGACTGTTGGCATATCAATAAGCCCTAACTAATTTTCCTTCAAGGTAGTTTACAAACGATTTATTCACCACGCGCATACCACCCGGGGTAGGGTAGTTGCCAGTAAAATACCAATCGCCCGAGTGGCCGGGTATGGCTTTATGTAAATTGTCAACAGTTTGAAAGATTACATTTAAGTCAGCTTTCATATCTGCCGGGCGCACGATGTCTGTTATCTTTTCAGAGATTTCTTCATAGGTAAACTGCTCGTATAGCCGCTTCACATGATTGGTTGGTACCGAATCATTTTCTGCCTGGCGGCATAGCTCATACACTTCTCCTAATAAATAATCTTTGCCTTGTTCTTTTAATAATTGAATCACAGCGCGGAAGGCGACAAACTCGCCCATCTTACTCATGTCAATACCATAACAATCGGGGAATCGAATTTGGGGAGCGGAAGAAACTACAACGATTTTTTTTGGTTGCAAGCGATCCAACATTTTTAGAATACTTTTCTCTAATGTTGTGCCACGCACAATTGAATCGTCAATTACAACCAACGTATCTTTTCCCTTATTCACAACTTCGTAGGTAGTGTCGTAAACGTGCGCCACCAAATCATCGCGTTGGTTTTCATCGGTAATAAATGTTCTTAGTTTTACGTCTTTCGTTACTATTTTTTCTATACGAGGCCGGAACGAAAGAATATCTTCTAATGAATCGACTGAAGGCTTCGCATCAATGATGATATCTTTTTGTTTGCTGATCAGGTAATCTTCAATGCCAGACATCATTCCCATAAAAGCAGTCTCGGCAGTATTGGGTATATACGAGAAGATGGTATTTTTTAAATCGAAGTTGATAGCTTTTAAAACCTGCGGCACTAAAAGTTTTCCAAGTTGTTTACGTTCCTGGTAAATTTCAGGATCAGTACCGCGCGAAAAATAAACACGCTCGAAACTACACGAAGTTTTTTCAAGAGGTTTTAAAATCTCAGATTGTTCGTACGAACCATCTTTATTGATGACCAGCGCATGCCCGGGTTTTATCTCCTGAATTTGAGAATAGTTTACATTGAAGGCTGTTTTAATAGCGGGCTTTTCAGAAGCTACAACAACTACTTCATCATCGGCATAATAGTAGGCAGGGCGAATACCTGATGGATCGCGCACCACAAAAGCTGACCCTGATCCCGTAAGGCCAGCCATTGTATAACCACCATCAAAGTCCTTGCACGCGCGTCTCAACAAACGCGTAAGATCCAATTCATTTTCAATGATGTCTGATACTTCTTTGTTGGTGTACTTGTCCTTATATTTTTCAAAAATATTTTGAACTTCAAGGTCGAGAAAGTGGCCGATTTTTTCCATCACCGTAACGGTGTCGACCTTATCTTTTGGATGCTGACCCAATTCAACTAAAATGTTGAAGAGTTCTTCCACATTGGTCATGTTAAAATTTCCGGCCATTACCAAGTTTCGGCTCCGCCAGTTATTTTGGCGTAGGAAAGGATGCACATTTTCAATGCTATTAAGACCATGAGTTCCATAGCGCAGGTGGCCAAGCCACAACTCGCCACTAAAAGCAAGGTTTTCTTTTAGCCAATTCTCGTCTTTGAATTTTTCTTTCCCGGCTTTCTGAGCCTTGCTATATTTTTTTCCAATCTTTTTAAAGAGTGATGCTACGGGCTGAGCTTTTATCGAACGATAGCGACTAAAGAAACGATAGCCTGGCTTTTGATCAATTTTTATGTTTGCTATTCCGGCTCCATCCTGGCCGCGGTTGTGCTGTTTTTCCATTAGGATGTACATCTTATTCATGGCATAGGTGGGGCCATATTTATCGATGTAGAAGGAAAGTGGCTTGCGCAAACGAATGAGGGCTATACCGCATTCATGAAGGATGGAATCACTCATAGCTTCGAAAATTCAAGTTAGCCTTACTCAGCACTTGTTTGCCACAGGCACCATGCCGTTGAGTATCATTTAAAGTACAAAGGTAATCTGATTAATCCATCCCATCAACCCACTTGGCGCTAGGAATAGGTAGATTAACATGACAACCAATATTAGGTGTAAAAGATTGCCGGAATAAGAAGTTTTTAGTGGAGCGGCTTCCGTGGCCGGAACTTTCAAGAACAATAGGTACGGTATTTTTAAATAATAGAATAATGAAACCACTGTGTTTACCAGACCAACAATGAAAAGAATTATTAAAATTATTGATTGACTATCCTGATAGGCACTCCAGAGTGAAGTGAATAATAAAAGCTTTGCCGTAAATCCGGCTGTGGGTGGCAAACCCGTAAGCGCTATCAGACCAATTAGTAATGAAAATGCCAGTAAGAATGAGTTTCGCCCAAGACCTGAAAAATTATTTATGGACTCGATACTAATTGAATTTTCAAATTGTTTGAGTGTAGCAAAAACCAAAAAATTCATTAGCAAGAAAATAACTGAGTAAAACATTGAGAAGTGAATGCCTTCCATGCTTATAGTGGCTAACCCAATTAATAAAAAACCCGATTGGGCAATGGATGAATAAGCAAGCATCCGTTTAGGATTTGTTTGTACTAATGCCGAGAGATTACCAACAAGAATTGAAAGTAGCGAGATAACCGCTACAACTGTTCCCCATGTAATCATTGATTGACCAAAAAGATTTAGTGATAGAACTATTTTTATCAGGATGGCAAACCCTGCTAATTTGGGAACAACGGATAAAAAAGCAACTACAGCAGTTGGAGCAGATTCATAAACATCAGGTGCCCAAAGGTGAAAGGGAACTGCGCTGATTTTAAAAAGCAAACCAGCAATAATCAGAAATGAGGCTACTACTAAAAGCTCCGAGTGATTATCCATCAGCGCTTCAATAAACTGATTGGAAGAAAAGTCGAGCGTCCCGGATAAACCATAAATCAACGACATACCATAAATCATACACGCGGTGGCCACGGTGCCAAACAGAAAATACTTTAAACTCCCTTCTGCGCTTTTGCGATCAAAAGCAAACCCGGCCAACACATACGAGCTAAGTGAAATCAGTTCTAATGAAAGCAACACCATTACAAAGTTCATGCTCATGGCTAATAGGCACGAGCCTAATACGATGGCGAGAATCAGAATTGCATATTCAGGAGCAGCTCGTTCTTCTTTTCTAGGAGAGATAATGATTGTTAAAAAGCCGCCAGTAAAAAATAAAAGTTTAAAGAATGAAGAAAAATCATCGAGCCGCATCATGCCACCAAATAATGAATGGGGTTGTTGAGGCCAGTTTTGAATGGTAACAAAAAAAGCAAGTAGCAAGGCGATGAATGAAATTGCATGAAGAATTGCTTGCTTATTTTTTTTGAGGATCAATCCTAACACCAATACAATAACAAGCGCAGCAAGTAAAATTAATTCTGGCAACAAATGCCCAAGGCTACCAGAAATACTTGTGAGTTGATCCTTCAATTCCATAACCAAATTAATGAGTTAGAAGATTTTGAAACAAAACGTTAACAAAATCTCCCGCAAAGGGGTTAATAAAATTTAAGAGCAACTGCGGGAGTACCCCGAAAATTATTGCAGCTAAAGCAAGGGGAAGCAACATAGTGTATTCCCTGCTATTGAGATCTGTTAATTCTACTGTCGAATTTTTAAGTGAGAAGGGTCCGTAAAACATGCGTTGAATGGTCCATAAATAATAGGCTGCACTTAATAACAAACCTAACGTTGCTGTTATAGCCATCCAATGTGGCACTAGTCCGTTTATAGTTTGTGATTGAAACGCTCCCAAAAAGATCATCACTTCGCCCATAAAGCCGGCAAAACCAGGAAGACCCATAGAAGCAAAGAAGGCAATCAAGACAAAGGCCGTATAATTTTTCATCTTGCTTGACAAGCCAGAATAATTATTGATCAGACGATCATGTGTGCGATCATATAACACGCCTGCTATCACGAATAACATGGCTGAAATTATTCCATGACTAAACATCTGATAAACAGCGCCCGTAATTCCCGCTACTGTGCCAGAGGCAATGCCCAATAGAACAAACCCCATGTGCGACACAGAGGAGTAGGCGATCATGCGTTTTAAATCTTTTGCAGATAAAGCGTTAAGTGCTCCATAAATAATAGAGACTAAACCGATGAGCCCAACAAGCCAACTAAAGTGAATGGCAGCATCAGGAAATATTGGGTATGCAAATCTTAATAATCCATAACCACCAAATTTTAGGAGTAAGGCTGCGAGTATAACCGAGATGGGTGTAGGTGCTTCCACGTGTGCATCGGGTAACCAGGTGTGTAAAGGCACAGCTGGCAGTTTGATCATAAAACCAATCAGTAATAATAAAAATGCCCAAAGTCTGAATGAATAAGGGCCTAGTACATTTGTTGAATCCAAGGATAATAAAGAATTGGGAATCAGATTCTCCATGTTATACATCGACAAGACATTGAATGTATGAACAATTCGCTCGCCCGACTCGGGAGTTTGGAATGATAAGTAAAGTGCAACAATTACTATCAATATAAGAATTGAACCAAGAAGTGTGTATAGAAAAAATTTGATGGATGCATATTCTCGTTTTGCTCCACCCCAAATCCCGATAAGGAAATACATGGGCAGCAACATAAATTCGAAGAACACATAAAAGAGCAGGAAGTCTAAGGCACAAAAACTTCCGATTATGGCACCGTTAAGAATTAACAACAGAATAAAATATCCTTTCCTATTCTTTTCGATCGTCCACGATGAAATAATAGCAATCAGAAAGATTCCAACTGACAATGCCACCATTGATAAACTGAGTCCATCCAATGCAACAAAGTACTCAGCTTGCAATAACCCTATGCTTCCAAGATCAAGGGATATCCAAGGTAGCTTTTCAGCAAGTTGAAAGCCAGCAGTGTACTGATATTGAAATAAAATTTGAATGAGAATGATGATCTGAGCAATGCTTACTCCCAAAGAAATTATCCGAAAGGTGTTTACAAACCTTGACGGAATGAAAAGCGCGAGCAGCCCGACTAAGATTGGAGTGAAAATTAAAAGGGAGAGCAGATGCATCAGTATAAAATCCAGAATATAAAAATAGTGAGTCCAGCCATAGCCCACAGCAAGTATGACTGAATTTTTCCGTTTGCCAAAGATCTTGTTATAGATCCTATTCCTTTGGACGAATGCGCCATGCCATTGACCAATCCATCTACTAAATTCCGGTCGGTCCAGCCGATCATGTGAGCCAAAGTAACTTGAAGATAGGTAATGGTATGAATAACTTTATCGATTCCACGGTCGATTGTTTTTGTAAACAATGAGATTTGGATAGTGAGTTGACTTAACCAATCTGAAGCTGTGTCAAGAAAGTAATGTGGAGTGAGATATTTTTGCTCGTGGGTGAGTTTTTGATTTCTGTAAAAATAGTATGCAACTGTAAGAGCTAGCAAAATAACCACAGTTGATAGAAGTAGAATAATAATACTGGTGTTTAGTGAAGAACGCACCAAAGCACTTATTGCAGAGGAAAAATGAAAAGGGTTAAGTGAAGTTATCATGGCAAAAGAACCGATGGCCAAAACGATTAACGGAAAACGCATAATAACCGGAACTTCTTTAATAGGATGCTCTCGCTTCGGTTTAGCGAAAAAGATAAACCATACTAATCGAAGCGCATAGATTGGGGTAAGCGCTGTGACAACCCAGGCACTTCCCACAATAATCCACCTGAACGAAAATTCGGAACCCGCCCAGGTTGTCATCTGTGTTAGGATTAATTCTTTGGAAACAAAACCTGATGTAAAGGGAAGTCCGGAAAGTGCGGCAGCAAAAATTGCAAATGATATAAATGTGACAGGAAGTTTTTTCCTCAAGCCTCCCAGATTGCGGATGTCCTGCACATCAAGCTCATTGTGATGATAAGCCTGATGCATGGCATGAATGATAGCGCCAGCACTTAGAAATAATCCAGCCTTGAAAAAGGCGTGATGCAGTAAATGTAAATATCCGCCCTGAGCGGCTCCAGCGCCAATAGCCATAACCATAAACCCCAATTGAGAGACGGTAGAGTAGGCGAGAATTTTTTTTATGTCGTATTGAAACAATGCACCAAGTGCTCCAACAACTGCAGTTAGTACTCCTGTTATTGCAATGATTGTCAAAGCATCATTCGTAAAAATGGGAGCAAAACGAATCAGTAAAAAAACTCCGGCAGCAACCATTGTGGCAGCATGAATGAGAGCCGATACCGGAGTAGGACCTTCCATGGCATCGGGTAGCCAATTGAAGAGGGGGAATTGAGCCGACTTAGCAACTACGCCAATAAAAATGCAAAGGCCTGCTGCGGTTAACCAACTTGGTGAAATACCAGTAAGAGTTGAATTAGAAATTTCGAACGTACCAATCTGAGTCCACAATATCATTAGGCCGATTAGATAACCTAAATCGCCTACTTTATTTATGATGAAAGCTTTTGTAGCGGCTTTGGCGGCTGCAGGTTTTTCTTGCCAATGTCCAATCAATCGGTATGAACTAAAACCGACTAACTCCCAAAAGCAAAAAGTTACTAGCAAGTTGCTGCTAATAACAAGGCCAAGCATGGCAAACGTAAAGAACCCCAGCATGGCAAAGTAGCGAATCTGATTTTGATCTTCGGCCATATAGCCGATGGAAAAAAGATGAACCAGCAACGAGACAAGTGAGACAACAAAAAGCATACTGCTTGCGGTACCATCAATTAATAAACTTGCGTGAATGATTTTATCATTAATTGAAAACCACGGCCATGAAGTGTAGAAAGCATCTTGACTTTCAGGAGACAAAACAAAAAGCAAAGACACTGCACAGAGGAATGAAAATAGTACGAGTACACTGCCGATGATAGGAGCAAGCCATCCAAATTTTTGATTGATAAAAAAGCAGGCAATAAAAGATGCTAAAGGAATGCCTACTACACCCAATGTTAACCAAAGAGAAACTGATGAGTTCGTGTCTGTCAATTTTTTTCTTTTAGGTCACTGATTTGATCTGGCACGGCCGTGTGATAGTAATGATATGTTTTCAAAATGATGGCAATGCCAACGGCAGCTTCGCAAACCGCGACAATAATTATAAACAAGGCAAGGAGTTGGCCGTCCAATCCTTTTTTTTGAAAGTTAAAAAGCACAAGGTTGAGATTGGCAGCGTTTAGCATCAACTCGATTCCAATTAAAATAACAATTGCATTTTTTTTAGTAACAGCAATTAATAATCCTGAACAAAAAAGAAATGCACTGAGGTAAAAAAGAAAATCTGTTTTAACCATTTGCATTTTTTTTGAATGACGAAGCTGTGATGGCTGCTCCAATAAGACACACTAGCAATAGAATACCGCTTACCTCAAAAGGGGCAACATAGGTGCTCATTAACTCAATGCCCACCTGCCTAATAGGATTGATTGTATTCAGATCACTCGTTTGTGCAGGTATGATAGAGTTTTGAAATGCAACTATTAAAAATATGAGGAGGGACCCCGTGAGTAAAATACCAGGCATCCAATTATGAGATTTACTTTCAAGGGCTTTTCCTGAAATCCGATTGGTAAGCATAATTCCAAAAATCATAAGCACCAACACGCCACCTGCATAAATCAACAACTGAGTAATCGCCAGGAATTCGGCTGACAGTAAACCGTAGATTCCAGCTAATGAAATCAAACAACTGAGCAATGCTAAAGCTGCATAGAACACATTTCGATTGAATAGAATAACCAATACCGAAGCTATTGAAAATCCAACGAGCAGATATAAAACTATTTCCTGCATACTCATTCCGTTGGAGGTGTTGGTGCGATCTTAGGTTTAATTATAGGCTTGGGTGATGCGGAAGGTGCAGTCATATTTTCAGCGGAAGCTGTTGTTTTTGTTTTTTGATGTTCATCCCATTCTTTTTTCTTTTTCTCAATTTCATTTGGGTTCATGTTTGCGAATGGAAAGTTATGATCACGAATATCGAATGTAGAAAAGTCGTATTCTTTTGTCATGGTAAGGCATTCGGTAGGACACACGGTAGTGCATAATCCGCAGAAGCAACATTTACCCATATCAATATCAAACTTAGCTGCATAAATTCGTTTGGTTGTGCCATCCGAAGTTTTACCAAACTCATCAGCCGAGCGAATAGGTTCAATGGTAATGCAATTTACCGGACAAATTTTTGCGCATTTATCGCATACAATGCAATCTTCAATTTCATTGTGCAGTTTATAGCGGCCATTGTCGGGTACTGGAATTGTTTCAAACGGATATTGAACCGTGGCTATGCCGCTTTGATTCTCAAAATAACCAGCTTGCTGTATCGATAGTTTGCTTCTTCCCCTCCTTGCTTTGCGGATATGAGCGAAGGTAAGGGTCAAACCTTTTGCAAGGGATTTGAAAGCGAATGTAAATTTTGACCAGTAGGAGTGTTTCTTTTCCATTCTATTTTAACAAAAATAGAAGGAAAATGCTTAACGGAACTTACAATGCTTTTTTTATGGTGAAATAAAAAGTGCTGCCTTTGCCTTCTGCACTTTCAAGCCAGATTTTACCACCATTTTTTTCAATAAACTCTTTACAGAGAATCAGACCTAGGCCGGTGCCTTTTTCATTCGCGGTGCCTCTAGTGCTATAACCAGTTGTTTTATCGAACAGTATTGCCTGCACTTCAGGGTTTATACCCACGCCATAATCTTTTACTGCAATTTCATAGAAACTTCCATCTTCCTTGGCAGAGATTTCTATGGAACCACCTTTATCTGAAAATTTAATAGCATTGAGGATAAGATTCCTAAAGACAAGGTTGATCATATTTAAATCGCCCCAACCTAAGAAACCTGGCTGAACTTGATTAACCAGATTCATTTCTTTAAGATGTAAGCTCTTGACTAAAGTGAAATTTTCGTTAATAACCTTTGCGAGCTCAATCTTTTCTGGCTGGATTTTTAATTTATCCATTTGTAACAGCGCCCAGTCCAAAAGATTGTTAATTAAGGTGCGCGTGTGATTGAATTGAATGCGCATTTCTTTCGTAAGCATAGAAAATTCTTCTTGCGTTATCTGTTTATTGCTCAACAAATCTAATATCCCCGAAAGGGCATTAATCGGTGAGCGCAAATCGTGCGATATGATTGAGAAGAATTTGTCTTTTACCTGATTGAGTTGTTCCAACTCAATGCTGCGCTTTTTAATTTCTTCCTGATGCCCAATGAGAAGGCCATTAATTCTTTTTCTCCGCTGGCCACTTCGGTAAACTGTAAAGAGAAGAATTGCGGTTAGCGCTACTACTACTGCCAGAATATTATTTAAAAACTCTTGCCTGCGTAGTTCGCTGTCTTGTTGACTTTTTACTCTGCTTAAAGCTGCTATTTCAAAATCTTTAGTTTCTGTTTGAAGGCGAAGTTGATCCTGAAATATCGTTTCCACCATTTTCTGGCTAAAGAGAGAGTCTTCTAAAAGTTTGAAATTTTTATGATACGCAAGGGCATTTTCATAGTCTCCTTTCATCTCAGCCAATTCTGAAAGAAGCTGATAACAATCAATCTCCATTCTATCAGCGTTAAACGATTTGGCAGTTTCCAGACTTCTATTAATAAGACCTTCCGCTTCATTAAATCTGTCCTGACTTATTAGTATTCTGCTAATTCCCAGATTCACCTCAGCTACTCCAAATTTGTTGCTGGATTGTTTATAAATAACTGCAGCCGTGTCATAATAAGCCTTTGCTTTTTCCATTTCTTTTTTGGCAAAGTATAGCTGAGCCAAATGCTTCAAAGCGCGCGGTTCAATCACAGTTAGTTTTCTTTCTCTAATGGTTTTTAGGGACTTTAATAAATACTCTTCTGATTTGTCGAAATCTTTTTTTCGCAAATAAGCATCACCCATCGCATCTAGATCGTACGCAATGCCATCGTCATCGCGAATAAGTAAACTTATTGCACTGCTAACTTTGAAATGTTCTAGCGCGAGATCGTATTGACCTAATTCGGTGAGAACGGTACCAATATTGTGAATGGCAATTGTCATTTTTAAGGAGTCGTCTTTCGCTTTAGCGACCTTATAGGATTGTGTAAAATAATAATAGGCTTCATCATACTTTCCTAAATCAATATGATCGTTACCCAGAAATCCTAAGACTTCAGCCATTAGAACGCTGTCCTTTAATAGGAATGCAAACTCTAGATTTTGGTTATCGTACTTGGTTGCCGTATTGTAATCTCCACTAATAGTTGCCAGAAACGCTGCTTGTGAAAGAGCTTGCGATTTTCCGGATATCCATTTTCCTTTTTCTGCCAGACTAAGCGCTTGCGCAGAAAAAGTTTCTGCTTTTGAGAAATCTTTATATTGGTATCCTTTTGAAATTTCAAGCAAGGTCAACAATCGCACCGAATCGGGTTGCGATTTTTTTAAGGAGTTTTCTAAACTATCAAGATTGACTTGTGCCTGCGAAAGGAAAATCCCGGACAGGAGAAGATAAAAGAAAACGAATGATTTTTTAATTGTAGGTATCACAAAAATAATTTCCAAAGTGAACAAATAATTAATAAGAGCAAAGAAGCGGGTGTTAATAGTTTCCAACTCAAAGAAGTAAGCTGGTCAATCCGCATGCGCGGAAATGTCCATCGTACCCAGATTTGCAAAACTACTGTAAATAATGTTTTAGAGATCAACCAGAATATTCCCCAAACCGAACCGGTAGTCCAATCCGCCAAGGCAAAAGATCCGATATTTGGTAGCGGAGTATTCCAACTTCCCCAAAACAAAATTACGCCTACAAAGCTCACGAGTAGCATCATGGCATATTCGGCAAGCATAATCACGGCCCACCGAAATCCTGAATACTCTGTTTGAAACCCAGCCACCAATTCCGATTCTGCTTCAGGTAAATCAAATGGAGCGCGGTTGCTTTCTGCCAAAGAGGCAATAAAGAAAATCACCCATGCAACCAACAAGGCAGGCATTCGAAATACATTCCATAACAGGAAACCACCAATACTAGTTACATCAACATTGAGTGATTTTATTCCAAAAAGAAAGTTGGTTTTTTCGCTTGTTAATATTCCCTGTTGAGTGGAAATTTCCTGAAGGTCGAGTGATTGAGCTAATACACACGCGCAAAGCACTGACAATCCTAATGGTACTTCATACGAAATAATTTGGGCTGCTGAACGGAACGTACCAAGCATACTATATTTATTGTTGGATGCCCATCCGGCAACCAAAATTCCGATTACATCCAACGAGATGATTGCCAGTAAAAAGAAAAGTGCCGATGAAAAAGGTGAAACCGTGTAAGTGGGTGATAATGGTAACACACTAAATCCAAGAAAAATAGGCGCGAAAATTAATAATGGAGCAAACTTGAACAGGGTTTTACTAGCTGCAGCGGGAACAATGTCTTCCTTTTGGAGGAGTTTGAGTAGATCGGCCGCAGTCTGAAGTATTCCATAATATCCCACCTCCATAGGCCCCAATCTATCCTGCATAAAGGCAGATATTTTACGTTCGGCATATACCACCAGTATGGTGTAGAGTATTAAAAAGGGTAATATGAAATAGAGAGTAGAGAACACAAGTTTTGCGCTAAATTAAAGGCCAAATTTCATGGTTTTAACTGAATTAAAATTCACTGATTCACGAAAAATCCTACATACACGGTTTTATTGCATTCAATTCCACAAAGGATGTCTGTTTAAAGACACTTTTTCATTGAAAAATAGCCTTGTTGAAGCCTCAAATGCCTCGGTATAATCCGAAACAAAGAATTGATGATCTGGTTCGCCAAAGGAGTTCAGTAAGCTATTCTCTTCAAGGTAGGCTTCAAGGGCTTTTGCTACAACAATAGCCGAATCCAAGACATCAACATAGCCACCTAAAAAGGTGCTGATCTCCTTTTTAATAAGTGGATAGTGGGTGCAGGCCAAAACAAGGGCATCAATATTTTTTAGTGCAGGATCATTAAGATATTGTGAAATAATTTCATGACTGATCTGGTTGTTAAAGAAACCCTCTTCAATCATAGGAGCCAATAAAGGTGTTGCTAATGAATGGAGCACTATTCCTTTATTTGCTTCTTTAATCTTACGCGAATAAATGTCTGATTGTACTGTTCGCTTTGTGCCAATCAATCCAATATTTTTTCCTTCATAGGTATTGGTAATAAGTTCAACCATTGGATCAATTACATTTAGGATGTGTGCATCTTTACGAACATATTCTTTTAATAGCTCGTAAGCGG
>Ga0163148_10000395_pt1 | contig 58783 bp, 56 predicted proteins | sample OliLakLV19MP7P2_FD_148606 | JGI IMG/M metagenome (GOLD analysis project Ga0163148, IMG submission 148606) | Freshwater microbial mat bacterial communities from Lake Vanda, McMurdo Dry Valleys, Antarctica- Oligotrophic Lake LV.19.MP7.P2 | ecosystem: Environmental > Aquatic > Freshwater > Lake >... | reverse complement strand
TTCCGCAGCCCGGGCTCCGTCCGCAGGCCGGCGCCAGAGAAAAGGAAGGCCATCTTTCGGGCGGCTCCGCTCGGGCTCCAGCGAGTTCGCAGCGTCATGTGGGCGCCTGACCGCCCGCCGTCGCCCTCGCATGCGCCGGACCCCTGCGGCGGCGATGCGACGGCGACGGCGGGCTCTCTTTCTTCTGTTTCGCCGGATCGCACAGCGATCTGCCGATGGCGGCGCGATTCGAGTGCCGTGCGTCAGGCCTCGTCCGCCGGGGCGAAGGGCCGACGGGGCTTGATCTGTATCCGGGGCGTCGGCTACCCACACGAAAGCCTGAAGCACCAGAAAAAAAGCCCTTGGACGAATGCGTCGAAGGGCTTGCTCTCCTGAAAAATCGGGCTAGCGGGATTTGAACCCACGACCTCTTGACCCCCAGTCAAGCGCGCTACCAAACTGCGCTATAGCCCGTGATCGAATTGTCATCGCGCTGCGGGGCCGCGATCATGCGTGTCAAGCCGGGCGCGAGCGTTCGCGCCGAGCCAGCGGACAGGGCGAGATTCGAACTCGCGATACAGCGTAAGCCGTACACAGCATTTCCAATGCTGCTCCTTCAGCCGCTCGGACACCTGTCCAGTGAACCGGGTAGTTTACTCGGATGCGCGCAAGCGACAAGCCGCCCATGCAATTCGGTGGTGTGCTTGTGGTCGACAAGCCGGAAGGCATCACGTCGTTCGGCGTCGTCGCGCGAGTGCGACGTTGTGCAGGCGGCATTCGCACCGGCCACGCGGGCACCCTCGATCCGCTCGCGACCGGCGTTTTGGTGCTTGCACTGGGGCAGGCGACAAAGTCCATCGATCAGCTGATGGCGACGGACAAGCGATACCGGACCATTGTCGATCTGAGCGCATTCACCACAACGGACGACCGGGAGGGCGAGCGAACCGAAGTCCTCGTTGGCACCCCCCCGTCGGAGGCGAGCGTGCGTGAGGCAGCGGGAAGGTTCGTGGGCTCGATCGAACAGCGTCCTCCGGTCTTCAGCGCGATGAAAGTAAAAGGGCGGCGCGCGTACGCGCTCGCCCGCGCGGGCGAAACGCCCGTGATGGCACCCCGCGTCGTGCGCATCGATGCCGTGGACGTCGTGCGATATGAGTGGCCGCAGGTTGAACTCGACGTGCGCTGCGGCAAGGGAACGTACATTCGATCGCTCGCACGCGACCTCGGCACCGCCCTGGGCACCGGCGGTCACTGTGCAACACTGCGGCGCACCGCCGTCGGGCCCTTCACGGACGCCATTGCTGTGCCGTTCGCAGCGATCCCGAATCCGCTCACGGAGACGGACGTGTTGTCACTCGAAACAACCTTCGCCATGCTCATCGGGTCGGCTGTGCGTCCCTGAGGGGCTGGAGCTGGAGCTGGAGCTGGCGCCGCTCTTCGCGATCACGTCGATACGCATAGATCATGAAGAGGCCCATGCCTCCAAGGAGGAGCATGTCGGCAACATTGAACACCCATGGAAATATGTCGCTCGTCCTGTTCCCGGGCCATCGCCATCCAAACGGAAAATCCCAGCGCGGAAACATGTGCAGGAAATCGCGCACCGCGCCGAACACGACGCGGTCGTACAGGTTGCCGAGTCCCCCGGCGAGGATCATGCCGATCGCGACGTGCGCGAGCCGCGAGCTCGCACGAGTCCACCGCGCGAAGAACATCATTGCCACGACGATCGCGACGACCGTAAACATGATGAACAACCGCTGCCGATTCTGGCCCACGCCGAACACGGCGCCATGGTTGAGAACAAGCCGGAAATCAAGCAGATCCCAAGGCAGGGCCGCGACACTCTCGTGCCACGGCAATCGGTAGCCTGGGTTGCCTGCAACCTCGTCGTACGTGAGCGCGACCGGTTCTTTCGCAATCGTGCGGAACGCCCACGCTTTCGACCACAGGTCGAGCGCGAGACCGACACTCAGCACTGAAAGAAGCGTCATCCATGCCGATGCGGAACAGCCCGCAGCTGGACCGAGCGACGGAACCGACGCCGCCGTTGGAGCAGTTGCTGATGATGCCTGCGGAACAGCGTCGGTCATCACCGTCCCGCCGTGGTCCGCTCGATGACCTTTGCCGCCTCAATCGTGTACTTCGCCCACGGCTTGGCTTCGAGACGCGTCTTCGGAATCTGCTTGCCTGTGAGCTGGCACACGCCGTACGACTTGTTTTCGATGCGCACCAGCGCGGCGTCAATCTCGTTCAGCAGCGCGCGTTCGGTCTCCGCCATGCCAAGCGTGAAATCCTGATCAAACGTGTCGGTGCCGAGATCGGCCATGTGCAGCGGCATCGTGGAGAGATTGCCGCCGTTTGAGCGCAGGGCCTCTTCTTCCATGCCGTTCAACATGCCGACGAGCTGACGCCGCTTGAGAAGCAGGAGCGCCTTGTATTCCTCGAGTTCCTTCTTGACGAGCTTCGTCTTGATACCCGCGACTTGGATCTCGGGCTTCTCGACTTCCTTCTCGATGACTACCTTCTGCTTCTTCGCGACAGGCAGGCCTTTGGTCGAGATCGTGCGCACGCGCCGCCCGTTGATGACGACGTAGCCCGAGCTGTCCGCTTGCGTCGCCGCGGCAACGGCGGCGACCGACTTGGCCGTCGCGAGATCAATTGGACCCTTCTTCTTGGCTCCGGACTTGCCGCCTGCCGAGCCATTGGATTTCTTACCGCCCGTTTTCGTGCCGACAGCCGCGGATGCGTCGCCCTTGGCTTTGCTGCCGGGCTTGTCGATACGGGCCTTGTCGATACGGGCCTTGTCGATACGGGCCTTGTCGATACCGGGCTTGTTCGACTTACCGGCGTCGGACTTCGCGGCACCCTTCGCCGTCTTGACCTCAACCAGTGCGTCCGCCTTCGCTCCAACGCGACCTTTCGCCGCGCCCGCGGCGGGTTTGCCCGCCGGTTTCGCAGCGGACTTGCCGGTCACGGAGTCCTTCGCCACATGCTTGCCAAGGGGCTTCGGTGCCGCAGGAGGAACTTTCGCCGCAGTTCGGGAACCTTGCGTGCCAACCGTGGCCGATTTCGAGGATGGCTTCGCGGCCACAGGTTTTGCGGCGGTCTTTGCGGAGGCCTTCGCCACCGGCTTCTGCACTACTTTCAACGGCCCCTTTGCCTTTGCTGCTGCCTTCGAGGGGGCAGCCTTCCCAGAATGTGAAGCAGAATTTGATCCAGAATGTGAACCGGAGCCCTTCATGACTGCTTTGGCGCCAGCTTTCGCAGCAGCTTTCGCAGCAGCTTTCGCAGCAGCTTTGGCCCCAGCTTTGGCCCCAGCTTTGGCTGGCACGCCGCGCGAGCCGCCCGTCGCAGCTTTGTTGCGGTTTGCGGCTCCGGACTTGGCAGTTCCCATCTTCGAGCTCGAGGGGCTCTTGGCCACTTGCGATCGCCCTCTCACCGTACATTGCTCTCGGAAGGGCCCGTCGCTCACCCCGCGGGTAGCGAAAGCCGCATAAAAAAACGAGAGAAAAGGTGCGGCAGGATAGCCTTGTTTGCCCATTCCGTCAAAAGGATGGGGTTCTGTCACCGGACGTGGAGCGTTCATCGATGTCACGTCGCGAACGTGACGGGAACGCGCGGCAGTCGTCTCAGGCCGTCGGAAGCTTCAGGCTGAACGATCCCATGGCCCGGAACTTCTCGTACCGCTGGCGGACGAGCGTGTCGGGATTGATGCGCTGCAGGTCGCGCAGGCGATCGAGAATCCATGCCTGCACGCGCTCGGCCGTCGCCTTCGGATCGCGATGGGCACCGCCCTCCGGCTCCGGAATCACGTCGTCGATCAGGCCGTTCTCGAGATTTCGCGGCGCGGTGAGCGCCAGCGCTTCAGCCGCGCGGTTGTTCGTGTTCTCGTTGGCCTCTTTCCAAAGGATCGCCGCGCAGCCTTCCGGACTGATCACTGAGTACCACGCGTGCTGCAGCATCGCCACGCGGTCAGCGACGGCGATCCCCAGCGCGCCGCCAGAGCCGCCCTCGCCGATGACCACCGTCACGATCGGCGTCCGAAGCCGGCTCATCTCAAACAGATTCTCGGCGATGGCTTGGGCCTGTCCGCGCTGCTCGCTTCCGACGCCGGGATAGGCGCCCGGCGTATCAACGAGGGTGACAATCGGCAGACCGAACTTCTCGGCGAGCTTCATCTTCAGCAGCGCCTTGCGATAGCCCTCGGGATGCGCGCAGCCGAAGTGACACGCGACTTTCTCCGCGACCGTCTTGCCCTTCTGCTGGCCGACGATGAGTGCCTTCATCGACCCGATGCGGGCAAAGCCGGTGATGATCGCGGGATCGTCGCCGAACCGCCGATCGCCGTGCAGCTCGCAGAAGTCCCGGCACAGGAGCTGGATGTAGTCGCTCGTCTGAGGCCGATGCGGGTGGCGCGCGACACGCACCGTCTGCCACGGCGTCAACGCCGCGTACGTTTTAGTGAGCAGGCTGCGGCGCGTCTCTTCGAGCTTGGTGATCTCCGCCGCGAACTGCGCCGCGGTCGGGCCTTCGCTCAGGGTGTCGATCTGTCGTTCGATCTCAACGACCGGCTGCTCGAAATCGAGCACATAGGTCGCGCTGTGGCCGGGTCGAAGCATGGCAGCGGAGTATAAGGATTGGCCTGCGGGCGAGCGACTACGGAACGGAGCTGTACTCTTTGCAGCATGTCCACGTGCATCCGCCTTGCTGTCGTCGGATTCGGCAATATGGGCGAGGCGGTTGTTGCCGGAGCGCTGCGCGCTGGCCTGCTCGTCCCGGCCGACATCGCGGTGGTCGAGAGTGATCCTGCGAAACTTGATGCAGCTCGGCGGCTCGGTTGCCAAGCGAGTGATGAACTGAGCCTTGCATTGCAGGCGCCTGAGATTCTGCTCGCAGTCAAACCGCAATCGTTTCCCGACATCGGCCGCGAACTCGGCGCGCTCAAACGCCGCACCACCTTTATCTCGATCATGGCGGGCTTGTCCGGTGCCAGGATCCGTTCGATGGTCGGCGGTTCTCTCGCGCACGCAGTTGTGCGCGCGATGCCGAACACACCGTGTCGCATCGGTCGCGGCATGACAGCAATCGCGCTTTCGGATGGCGCGCGCCCGGGCGATGATGCGCTCGCTACTGCACTCTTCAGCGCCGTCGGTCAGACCGTGCGCGTCGACGAACGCATGCTCGATGCAGTCACGTCGACGAGCGGGTCAGGCCCCGCGTATCTCTTCCTGGTTGCGGAAGCGTGGGAAGAAGCGGCCATTGCGTTGGGCTTCGATCACGCGACGGCGCGACAGCTCGTGCGTCAGACGATCGTCGGCGCCGCGGCGATGCTGCAAGACACCACGGTCAACGCGGCCGATCTGCGGGCCGCCGTCACGAGCAAGGGCGGAACGACGGCTGCGGCGATCGCCGTGTTCGAAGACAGGAAGTTCCGCGAGATCATGCGCGATGCGCTCGCCGCCGCAGCGCGCCGCGGCCGTGAGCTCGGAGCGTGATGCGACGAATCAGAAGTCGCGCCGTCGGAAGATCCACAGCGCGCCGCCGAGCACGACGAGTTCGAATGCGATGCTGGTACCAATGACCCAGGTGAGCGAGCGCTCGCTTTCATCGCGAAGTACGCGGGCCTCGACTTGGCCGGGTTCCATCTCCATTTCGCCGGCGGAACCGCCAGGAGCCCGGCCGGGTCGATCGGGCCGCGGCGGCCGGTTGCGCGAAGCGTTGGCCACGAACAGTTCCTGCAGGGACGTGGGCCCTCCGGTCGGTGGCGCGAACCAGCGGTCGATCAGTGCGATCGTCGCCTTCGTCTTCGGCAGCACCGTGACCGCGATGTAGAAACCGTTGTGCCATGCAGCGGCGAGATCGCGCTGGCGGCGCAGGTCCGTGAGCTGCGGAGCACGCGCTTCGATTTCGCCGCGCAGTCGCTCAAAACTGTTGTCGTCGCTCGTAAGACCGTCCGCCTTCATCGCCGCAAACTTCTCTTGATCGGCGGCATCGCGCTTCTCCACCGCTTCTGTCTGAATCGAAATCGCTGCGCTGATCATGTGTGAGATCGACTCTGCCCCCTGCGCGATAAAAAGAACGAACCAGAAGACTGCCGCGGCAAGGATCGCTGCGATCGAGGAGCGCGTGACGACTCCGAAAAACACACTCACGGCGAACATGTACGAGAAGAACAGCGTCACGACCGGAATCGCTGCGAACAGCATCCACTGCCACTCACCCAGCCGAATCAGGTTGACGAGAAACGATCCAGTGCAGAAGACCGTCACTTGAAGTAGCACGAAGAGGAGACCGCCCAGATACTTGACGAAGAACGCCTTCGTTCTCGAAATCGGTTTCGCGAGCACCATGTCGATGGCGCCTTCGGCAAGAAAGTCTGGAATGATCGATGCGGTGCTGATGAGTCCCAGGCCGGTCGCGAACCATGCGAGCCAGTAGGAGATCATCCAATAGCTGACGATCGGCAGCAGCACTGTCCGCGCGAGTCCGGTCGATGCCCGGTACTGCTCGTTCTCGATCTCCCATAAACCGTAGAAAAGCGAGAAGCCGCTGTCCGTGATCGCGATGGATCCGTACAGCAGCACCACGATCACATTCAGTGCGAGCGTGAGCCAGAAGAGCCTGCGGCTCAACAGCAGACGCCACGAATCAAGCAGCAGCGCGAACGTTTGCACTCAGAGCGCTCCCTTGGATTGCGCGGGAGCAAGCATCGGGGTTGTTTGCGGTCCCATCGTCGCGCCGGGTGTTTTGTCGCCCTCGTCCTTGATCGTGGCCATAAAGAAGTCCTCAAGCGATTGCCGAACAGGTCGCGCTGAGATGATCGTCACACCTGTCGATCGACAGAGATCAATGAAGGGCTGCACGGCGTCGGGATCGGACGTGTTGAGTTCGACGAATGTTGCCTGTTCCTGCGGCCGGGGTTCGATCCGCGCATCGAAGCGCGCGAGCAGCTCTCGCGCGTCGGCGCTGTCGGGAACGGTGCCACCAACAAGGAATTCATAGCGACGCGTCCGCTCGGTCAAGTCCCGGATCGTCCCCTGACGAATGACCGTCCCCTTGCTCATGATCGCGACGCGATCGCAGACCATTTCGAGTTCGCCGAGCAAGTGGCTGTTTACGAAGACGGTCTTGCCGCGCTGCCGCAACTCGAGCAGCACATCACGGATCTCCTTGCGACCGACGGGATCGACGCCATCGGTCGGTTCATCGAGCACGATGATCTTCGGATCAGCAATGAGCGCCACCGCAAGTCCGAGCCGCTGCCGCATGCCCTTCGAATAGGTCGATATTTTGTGCGTCACCCACGGCGCCATGCCGACGAGCGCGAGCAACTCCGCCGCACGGCTGCGCCGCGTCGCCCGCGGCACAAAGCTCAGCGCTCCGAAATAATCAATCGCCTGCCCGCCGTTCAGGTACGGAGGAAAACGCAGATGCTCGGGGAGATAGCCGACGTCGCGGAGCGTCGGTTTGTGGCCGATGGGGCGACCGAGCATCGATCCCTCGACGCGCGTCGGCCGGATCACCGTCATCAGAATCTTGACGAGCGTGCTCTTGCCGGCGCCGTTTGGACCAAGCAATCCGAAAATCTCGCCCGGCGCAACCTGGAGCGACACATCGCGCAGCGCCTGCACCTTGCGCCGATACGTCTTGCTGGCATGACGCACGTCAATCGCCAGCCCGGCGCCGTCCGCGGACGCTCGGTTTGGGGGAACGGCAGAGAGCGAGTCCTTCGTCGCAGTCGTCATCAGGCGAGACTCCATCGATCGTTCGGATGATCCCCACTCCCCCGCAGGGAGCACGGGTCGGTGCGCGGGAGCCCGTTCGCGAGAGACTCGTAGTATTCCATCCCGTGGACGAGCGTGCGCTTCAAACTGTGGAACAAACTCCGGAGAACGAGGCGACTGGCGTCCCGCTGACTCTCCTCGTCGGCTATCTCGCTGCATTTGGTCTGCTGCTCGCGTTCTACTTCTTTATCGTTTTCTGTAGCGCCCGCGGACTCGTTAGTGGAATCGGCTTTTCTCTTTCAGTCGCAGTTCGTTGTCTTGGCGCGACGCTCGTGATGGCAGGATTCATCGTCTGGCTCGCGCCGCTCACCGAGGCGCTCGAGCTCTGGTATCTGCATCGACGCCCAGCGTGGCGCTATGCACGCGGCCTGTGCCCGATGTGCGGATACAAGCTCTCGGTCGACTGGACGGACGGCGCCGCGGCGAACAAGCGATGTGCTGAATGCGGCGCCGATCAGCGCCTTCCCGAACCGTGGCAGCTCGGAGCGTCCGCACTGCGCCGCTTCGCGCTCGTCGGCAGCGCCGCGTTCATCGTCGGGTGTGTCGCCGCAACGTGGTCGATCAGCGCGGACGAGCAGCGCTTCCTGGATGCGTGCAACCAGCAGAACGGGCGGGCGCTCAGCCGTCCGCGCGCATGGCCAGCGCAGTTCTCGACGATGCACTTCGATGGCCAACGCGTGTGGTCGACGAGCGTTATCGAGACTCCAATGAACACCGTACCGTTGCCATCAAGCCCGGGGAGCGATATCCGGCGCTAATTGCAGGCGCTCATCCCGTCGGCTGACGCAGGCCCGAACTCGCGCCGCCCGGGCCCGATCGTCCCGATCGGCTTGGACGGACGGGAAGCGGATACTGCGAGGCGTACTCCGGCTTCAGGATGAAGTAGAACAGCGTGCCGTCGTTGAACTGGCCGCCCGCGAGCATTTCGGCGGCGACGCCCGTGCCCATGTAGATGTCGGCGCGGCCCGCAGCGCGAATCGCGCCGCCGGTGTCCTGGTCCATCAGAAATCGCAGGAATGTCTGCGGTCCTCGCGCGATGGTCGGCGAGACCGTGTTGACCAGCACAACCCCGCCGCGTGGAAAGATCTTCTTGTCCGTCGCGAGCGTCGACTTCTCATGCACCTTTACGCCGAGCGAGCCGGCGGGCCATGACTTGCCGTCGTAATCTGTGAAGAAGACGTAGCTCTCGTTCAGCTTCATCATCTCCTCCACCGTCGTCGGATCGGTCTTGTGGTAGTCGCGGATCGCCCGGAGCGAGAGCTTCTCCTTCGGAATCATGCCGGCTTCGACCATGGCCTTGCCCAGGCCGTAGTACGGCCGCTCGGTCTTGCCCGCATAGCCGATATACATAATCGTGTTGTCAGGGAGGAAAATCTTCGCGCTGCCGTTCACTTGGATGATGTACGCGTCGAGCTTCGACTCGACCCACACCAGCTCGGTGCCCGCGAACATGCCGCTCGACTCGATCTCGCCGCGCCCGGGCCAGCTTCCCATCGATCCGTCGGGCATGCGTCGGCCGAGCGGCTCACCGCTGACTGGATCGGTCATCAGATCGGCAGGACGGCGGTAGAGCGGATACTGGTATTGCGCAGTGCGCGTCCTGGTGCCCTTGAACTCGGGCGAGTAGTAGCCGGTGAAGAGCACATTGCGATCAGCGTCGTAGCCGACGGATTGCCAGATGTCGAACATCTGATCGACCTTGCCGCGGAAGTCCTCTGCACTCTGGGCCGTCGTCAGTGCTTCCTTGAACGCGACGACGCTCGCAGCGGCCTGTTCATGGGTCGCGACGACATCCGTCGTCGACTGATTCAGGAACGGAAAGAACTGCTGACTCGAGGGTGATGCGAACCACTGCAGGCTGCGATCGACTGCCTGCTCGAGAAAGACGTCGCGGTTTGCGTACGCCGCGGCGAGATCCGGCTTCGGATCATTCGGCCCAAGCCTGATGAGCGCGGGTCCGAACGTCTCCGCCCAGGGGTCCGGCTTCGCTGGTTCCACGACCGGCGCGGTCTTGCAACCGGTGAGCGCGGCGGGAAGCACCACGGCAAGCGAGATCAGGGCGTTAGCAAATCGGCGAAGGGAGGCGTGCGCACGTGTCATGGCTGAAAAGGTAGCTCCGTCCGAGAATTGGAAGTGGTCTGCAGGGACGTGCATCGGCCGATTCTGTCGACGCAGCCCAGAAGACGGACGGCAATCGATCGCGCGACTGACGAACCCAGCGACTGGGCCCGCTCCTGTCGAGGGATTGTGCCGGTCCCCGAGCGGACCGGGCCGGTATACTCGCAGGTTCAAGCGATGCCAGCCCGTGTTCAGGGTCCGCGCTCAGGCGACCGACTCCTCCGGAAGGACCTCCGATGTTTCCATTGACCTCTCATGCGGTTCCGACCTTGGCCGTCTTCGGCATCCCCGGCGGGTGGGAATGGATCATCATCCTGGGGTTTGGGTTGCTCCTTTTCGGTCGCCGCCTCCCCGAGGTCGGCCGATCGCTCGGCCAAGGAATTGTCGAGTTCAAGAAGGGGCTGAAGGGCGTGACCGACGACGTGGAAACAGAGTCGAGTCGACCGGAGCGCTCGCCCCAGCAGCTCGCGGATCGGCATACGACTGATGCGATGCAGGACATCGACGCCAAGCGTGCAGAGGTAAAGCGGTAAGCGGCGGGAGCGGAAAGCGGAAAGCGGAGGCGGTTCGGTATACTCCCCCGCCCGCTGCGGAAACGGGCGAAGGAATTTCGGGCGATTAGCTCAGCTGGCTAGAGCGCACGCATCACACGCGTGAAGTCACTGGTTCGAATCCAGTATCGCTCATTGACGCCGATTCCAAGGCGGCACATGCAACACCAACCCCCGCGAAGCACACTGCTTCGCGGGGGTTTTGTGTTGGGGGATGTTGGAGCTTGTGCGCGACCGCGTCTTGGGTACGACAGTGAATGCATCGTTCGCCCCGCAGACATCGACGATTCGAAGGACCGGGCGCGGCGACGGTGACTTCGCGCTTCTTGATCGCTGTGACATTTGTGACCCAGGCGACGTTCGTCGGCGTCGGCGCGGCGGGACAGTCGACCGTCGCCGATCTTGATGGCGATGGCATAGTCGCCACCGGTGGCGTGGCGCTGCTGCTCGCGGCGTGAAGCGGATAGCCTTTGATGACTCGGAGCGGCGCTGCGGACGATTCATGTGCATGGCGGCGCTGCGCGCGGAACATTTGATGTCGCCATAGCGGCAGGGTTCCTCGATCGATTGATCGCTCGCGCGATGGGTTTCCCGCGCGCGGAATCCAACGTGCCGGTGACATTGATCGTGTCAATGAATGGCGCGACACAAGAGTGGCGCCGAACGATTGGCACCCGCGCCTTTCACACCACGCAGTTCACACGGGCGCAGCGCTCATTCGAGCGCGTCGGCATGATGCGCTTCGCGTTCGCGCTCGATGTCGAGAAAGGACAACCTCGCTACCGGCAGCAGCAGGTTGTATTCGCCGGAATTCCGCTGCCGCGCGCCTTCGCTCCGACGGTGAGAGCAGTTGCATCGGCCGACACCGATACTTCGTGGGTTGTACAGGTCGAGATCTCGGTCCCCGCGCTCGGGCTCATTGCTCGATACGGTGGGCGCATGGAGCTCGCATGACCACACCATCTGGATCCTGATGGAGCAGGGCGTGACTTCGGCTCCACGATCATCTTCGGATCGCTCGGTTGGCTCACATGGCAGGGCTGGCGCGTACCTGGCGAATCTTGTGCCGGAGCCAATCGATTGGTTGTCAGGAACATGGACCCCGCGCGCCGAGAAGTTCGACTCGATCGGACGCACCGATCGAATTGTCGCAGTCGACATCGGCGCCGCTGAATCTGCGGAAAAATTCACGGCAAAATCGGAGAGCTCAAAATTCGCGCGGTAGCGTTGGCCGCGCTATGAAATCTTCGGCACAAGCGCTCCCCCCAAAGTCTCCTCGCAAACCAATTGCGAAGCCGTCAACCCCAAAGTCCTCGAAGGAACCTCCGAAACCTGCTCCCAGAAATGTCGGCAAGCGGTCTGCAAAATCTCTGCGAACGCCGCAGACGCGTCTGCTCACGATCGGCTTTACCAACAAACCCGCCGAGCGCTTCTTCGCCGCCCTCCGCGCGGCGGGCGTCAGGCGCGTCGTCGACGTGCGGCTGAACAACACGTCACAGCTCGCTGGCTTCTCCAAACGCGATGACCTGATCTATTTCCTGCGCGAAATCTGCGACATCGGCTACGTCCACCTTCCCGAGCTCGCGCCCACCGCGGATGTTTTCGACGCCTACAAGAAACACGGCGGCAGTTGGGAAGTGTTCGAACATGAGTTCCTTTCACTCATGGAAAAGCGGCGCATTGACCAGTCCATCGCGCGCGACGTGATCGATCAAGGCTGCCTTCTCTGCAGCGAGGACAAACCGCACAACTGCCATCGGCGCATCGTCGCAGAGTACCTCACGAAGAAATGGGGGAACGTCGCGACCGAACATCTCGCTTGATATCCCGACCGGTGTGAACATCTTTCGCGACAGCGTTCCACCCGATGTCGTGCGCCGCATCGCGATCTCGCTCGCAATCGGACTGCTCGTCAATCTCGTTGTCGCGTTCATATTGGCGGCGATGGCCGATCCATTCAACGGGTCGTCCCACTCCATCTGGGGGCAGATCGCCTATCGGTCCGATGCGACGCTGTCGGTCGACGCCGATCACATTGCGTGGATCGCGGAGATATACAGCGGGCGCGGAACCGCAACGGTGGCGTAGGAGTTCGTGCCGCCACGAAGCCGCCATCCCGATCACAAGACCGGCCAATATCGATGCATCACCAATGTCGAACGCAGCGTCGCCTTTGCCCAGCCGCGTGCGGCGATCGTGGCGAGCAGCGCCGCCACGACGACACCAACGATGACCGAGTGGATGGCGCGGATCGGGTTCTAGCGTTGACGACTCACGGTCGATGCTCTGCGGGGCAGCGTGCGCGCCACTGCTGTGCAGACCGCTCAATGCAGGATGCTTCGCCCTCCATGACGACAGCCTCGGCGCCGTGGTGGACAGAACCCGCCTCCTCAATCCCCCGCTGAGATTGCCTTGGGCTGCGGCTTCTCGACCGCCTCGTCGTCCGACTCGTGCAGGCAATCCTTGATCACCTGCGCGGTGATCTTGTCGAAGTGCTCGCGGAGAACATCTTCCGCGGCATGAAAGTGCGGAATGATCGTGTTGTAGAAGTGCGTCTCGGTCACCTTGACCATGACCGTCGTGCGACGCTGCCCCCGATACCGAAACGGGGCTGCACGATGATGCCGCGCGATTGCGAGAAAGAGTTTGCGCGACCACGCGTCTTCGAGGGACACGCGAAACTCGATCTCGCGTTCGCTCGTCGCACTCGGCCGGGACGCAGACGTCACATCCCGAACGCGCTCGCGCAGCCGCTCAGCAGCCGCGGCCGCGGCGGCCTGCTCACCAGGCGTACCCGGCGCGTCATACAAAGCCTGAATCTTGCGCAAGCGTTCGAGAAGCGAAAGCAGTTCTGGGTTCATGATCTTGACGAGAATACGGGGTGAAGTGCCCGGTTGCGGCAACGGAAGGATGAGCGACACACTTGCAACTTTCTGCAAGAAGATCTGCGGCAAACTGGGAGACCACCAAATCCGCGCGGTAGTTTCGGCCGCGTCATGCAAACACATCCAGCACACTCAGCCAACGCACACCTCGCGCCCGTCTCCATCGAAGAGTTTCCCGGTCCGATTGGCGTGGAGTTCGATCCGTTCGCATCCGCATGGGACCAGTTCTATGAGCGATGGGAACTCTCACACCAATCCCTTGACCCCTGCATGGGCCGCGAGTTTCGCGCGACGGCCCGTTCGAACGGGACGCCGATCGCTCCGGGCGGACTGCGATCCGGTTCCATCGTCGCGTCGCTCGTTGCTCAACCCAGCGTGATTGCGATGGACGGATCGCCCCTGCGTGATATCGACGTAGTCATCACTGCCCTGCAACGGGCTGCGGCACGCGTGGACCACTGGATCCGCTGCGGACAGCTGGTCGATCCGGCGTCGCGAAAACTAGGATCGACGCGTGCAGCGCCGGAGAACCCGGTGCGTCTCCCACGTCACGTCGATCTCAGCTGCGGCTCGGCGAAGCACGCCGAGGCCGTCATTCCGAAGCTGTTGGCAATGGGTTGCGGCGTGCGGCAGCTCGGACTATTTCAGGGGGTCACCACGGGCTTGAGTTATGAAATGAGAGCGAGCGCCCTCGATCGGCTGGTGGGCGACTAATGGATAGGGAGGAATCGTGCTGATGATGTGCGGTGCGGCGCGGCGGGTCGCAGCGGGGGATAGCGGGGCGTGACGGGGCGGGGAACTCACCGCGGAACGCACCGTTCGGATTCAGTGCTTGCCCGACCGCTGGCGGAACGCCCGCCAATCGATCTTCAGCTTCTCCATGCGCGATCGCAGCGTGTGGGCATTGACTCCAAGGCGCGCTGCTGCTCCGAACGGCCCTTCGATTCGACCGTGCACGGCTCGCAGCGCGGCCTCGATGTGCTCGACCATCGCTTGATCGAGCGTTGGAGCGCTTTCGACCGTGCCCGGGGCCGCTCGCGCAGGCGCCACGCTTTCAGCGCGTCGATCGTGATCGCGATCGCGTGCGTGGGCGCGATCTCCACCCTCCGTTCCCGTGATCGCCGGCGGCATTGCGCCCAGCGCCTTGGCGACCGCCAGGGACCTGCCGTCGCCGAGGATGACCGCACGATCCATCACTGCCGCTAGTTCGCGCACATTTCCCGGCCACGGATAGGAGACGAGCAGCGAGAGGTCGTCGCGACTCAGCGCGAGCGGCGAGACGCCGAAGCGCCGCGCAGCCTTCACTGCGAAGTGCGTTGCGAGCGCGGGGATGTCATGCGCGCGTTCCCGCAGCGATGGCAGCCGAATTGGAAACACCGCCACGCGATACCACAGATCCTGACGAAACCGGCCGTCACTCACCATCGAGGGAAGATCACGATGGGTCGCCGCGATGATTCGCACATCCGAGTGCATCGAACGGCTCCCGCCGACGCGCTCGTACGTGCCGTCCTGAAGAACCCGCAGCAGTCGCACCTGCGCAGGTGGCGTGAGCTCAGCAATCTCGTCGAGAAACAGCGTGCCACCATCCGCTCGCTCGAACCATCCTTGACGTGAGCTCACCGCGCCCGTGAAGCTTCCCCGTTCATGGCCGAACAGTTCGGAGTCGATCAACTCTGGCGGAATGGCGCCGCAGTTCACACGGACGAATGACTGACGTCCGCGGCGCGATCGAGCGTGAATCGCGCGGGCGACAACCTCTTTGCCCGAGCCCGTATCGCCGAGAATGAGCACCGGGACATCCGACGCCGCGACCTGATCAACACGTTCCATCACTTCGCGCAGTCCGGCTTCGGCGCCGATGACAGCTTCCGAGATCTCGCTTCGGCCGAGGCGCGTCAAGAGCGACTGCCGGTCCGCTTCGGCTACGTCCCTGAGACTGCGCATCTCGCGCACGCGTGCATCATTCTGCAGCGCGACCGAAAACGGCTCGAGCAGCGACACACATGTCGCGAGGTCCTCGGCGTCGAAGGCTCGCGGCGATTCTGCGACCAGAACAAGGAATCCCGCAGGCCCGTCATCGACATTCAAGGGACCAACAAGCGCGTCCCCGCTGATACCCAGCGGGATCGCTCCTGGCAGGTGCTCGTGCGCAGCGCGAGTGCGGAGATGGCTCACCTCCCCACGCTTGCTCCACGCGAGCAGTCGCTTCAGGTCCTGTTCCTTCACAACGGTGCGCGCGTGGGCATCGGCGGCCGCCGCTTCATCTTTCGCACCGATCGCGATGGTCTCGACCGCCGACTCTGCCAAGTGAACGCGCCGCACGAGCACGAGGTCCGCCGGAAGGCGCTTCGCAATGAGCGGCGCGATGCACTGCACAGACTCGGCAAGTTCAATATTCCGGCACGCCTCGCGCCAGACGCCGAGAAGAAGAGTGGCATATCGCTCCATGCGTTCCGGAACCTTTGCATCGTCCAACGGGGGAGGACCGCGTTGCCGCACCACGGAATTTCCGTGTTGGGCAGTAGATTAACCGGCGCGCGTGCCGAGATGTGAAGCCGAATCTCAACCGTTTCGTCTGCTCGCCCGAGGTCCGAGGCACGACAGCGATGCTCCCACTGGCGGTGAGCACGAGCAGCGCTTCAGGCTGCAGCACTGAGCGGCGGCTGTTCGGGGGTCGTCGCGGACTTGGCCACCCAGAGGGGCTATTCACGATCGACGCCTGCGGCGTGTGGAGCGTCCCGATGCACGGCTGCCGTTCACGACCCCCTCGCAGTTGAACGAACGCGTCGAAATTGGTCGCTCGTGACGGCACGCTCTCAACCTTGGCAGGTCGCAATCCAACGTCGAACGCTCGACTCTGCGCCCTCTGCGAAATCTGCGAAATCCGCGGACGACTGGCTTCTGAAGTCATCGACGAGCGCTCTCGCCCCGCAACACCTACAGCGTCTGCGCACTCCGCGCGCCCGACAGGCTGGTCATCGTTTGAAATGTGTCTGTCCACTTTCGATGGCGCGACTGTCATTCGGCGCTTCTTTCAGACCCCGCCTCGCGGCGACGCCCATGCGCTTCACTGACACTTCACCTCCATCAGGTTGTGCAGGGGACTTGCACCCCCAAGCTACTGAACATGCCCGGCACACCTGCGTTCCCGAAAGTCTCTTCGCGCGCGGCGACCAGTTGTGATTGAGCATGACTTGACCTTTCTCGAGCCGCTCGCGCGGAATGGGCGGAGGACTCCGCGATTGAGTGCCTTATGCGCGCTGAACGTGCGTGCCCATTTTGATGAGGCGTCGCTGATCATTTCGATGAAGGAGTGCGATCAATCTTGATCGACAGCGATGTGTGCCTCGCGGAATGCTCGACCCGACGGGGCGACGAAAAGTTGCCACAGGTGAAGCGACGGAGGCGAAGCCGCCGAGCGCAGCCCGGGGACAGACGCGCGCTCTTCGGCCGCCCCGGCGGGGTGGAGCAAGAGACGATCGATGCGGCCAGCCCTGCTGAACGTGTCTTTCCATCCTGATCATGACTTGATGCAGCGCGGGCGAGCGATGAGGAGGAGGAGGATTCGCGCCGCGTCCTACGGAAAGTCTCGCAGCACCACCGACGGACTGCCATCGCCCGGATTGAAAGACCACTCTCCGCCCGCGCCGATTTTGAATCGGTAAACGAGACTCGCATCCCAGCTCAGCTTGCGCCACAACAGCCAAGCGGTCGCACGATCCGACGAGTAGGTCTAGATGTCCGAAGGATCGCCGCTTGGATCAATCACGAAGCGATCCGCATCGCTCAGCACAAGATCGATCAGTTCATCCAGTGAAGGAACTTCGTTGAGCGATGTAGGGACGCGACCATGAGTGAACGCGAAGTCGGCGAGTCGCGTGATGAGAGGCGCGGATGATTGCGAGATCTCGGCCAGTCGCTCGCGATGTTTCGGAGTGGTCGGGTCATAGCCGGGCCCGAACTCCCAGACGCGCGAGAGGATACCGACTGCGATGATGCTGACCGCGCCGAGGACTGCTAGGACCACGAGCGCGCCTCTGACGATCAAGCGTGGTGCTGGACGTCGGGTATCTGTGATCAACCGCATACCATCAGCCCTCAAAGGTGCCGCGCGAGCGATTGCATGAGGGTTCGCATCGTCGTGATTCCCGGGTCGTTTTCTCGAATCACGCACGATCGCGCTCCACATCGACCCGCAAGGAAGAAGACTCCCACAAGCGCCGCAACCGGTGTCGCAACGATCGCGCTGAAGAGAATCATCAGGGGGACCCAGAAGACAAAGTCATTGAGGCCAAGCTGACCCGTGCGACCCCACGTTTCGTCAACGAGGTTCGCTGCGGTGACGATCACCACCGTGAGACTTGTCGCGATGGAGACGCGCTTGATGAAGGCGTTGGCGATGCATGCAACGGCGAGTGTCAACAGAAGGAAGATGGCCATGGCTGCAGCTACGATCGATCCGCACCGCGCTCGCGAATGGCGCCCCCTGGCCATAATGGCTTCCGTGACCCTCGCGATGTCGAAGCGTTTTGGCACCGCGGAAATTGCGAAAGGCGGAGGTGGTGCATGCAGCGACATCTCGTAGCGATGATGACAATCGGACTTCTCAGCAGTCCGAGCATTGCGGAATTCACCGGCACCGTTGTCGGCGAACACAAGGTCGGCGAGTTGTGCGTCGCCGATCTCTACATCACGTTCTCGCAGAGTGGCGAATGGGTGAACTCGATTTTCTCGACGAGCTTCACGCTCGGCGCCGGCGGCTTCGCGTCGCTCCTCCACAACGACTCTGCTGGCGGGGTGTGGGCGCCGCAACTCACGGTCGATGCGGAGGTTGACACATTCGTGACCATCGGCGGCTCACCAGGCTCATCGAACTACACGAGCCTCCATCCACTTTGGCATGACGCCATTGGATCGGACGTCGTGATTCCGACGGGCGCCGGTTGGTTCAACTCGAACCCACCCAGCCTGCAGGGACTCGGGCAGGTGGTCACGCTCACAAACGTGCAAGGTGCGCTCGTCTACGAAGGATACGCGACGCTCGTCGCCCGCCTCGTCTTCGCCGACCCGGGTCCTGTCGGCAAGCCGTTTTCGATCGCTGCCACGTGCGGCTGGAACGTTGGTATTGGCGGTCCACCGACGCAATTCGACAGCGTGAACTACAGCGGCAACTTGTTCGCGATCCCGGCGCCGGCGATGACCGTGGGACTGGTTGCCGTGCTGGTTATGCGCAGTCGGCGGCGACGTTTGTAGGGTCGCTCAGCGCGGTGCAATGCCAAGGTACGAAGGTGAGTGTCGTGAGCGACTCGGGGCCTTCGCGCGGGGAACGTCCGCGCGCTGTTACGCCCTCCGCTGACATCTTCGACGCGATTCCCTCCGGCCCCGACGGGGCCGCGGGAAGTGGCCACGCAACCCGTGGACAGCGGACGCCCATTCATTCTGCCCCGGCGGGGCAGAGGAGCGCCGAGCGCGGACTTCGATAGTCAATCGCTGCTGCCAACCTGCTCCCGCCGTCCACTTCCACGCGAACTCGACGATCGGCCGCGCCGGTCGTGGTTGTCATCATCACGGCTACCCCGAGGGGGCGGCCGTCGTCATCGCGTTCCTGCATCTCGGCCGAGTGTCCACTACAGCGGGCGCGATCCTCCTACGGGAGATCCTCGCCGCGACCCTCGCTGCCTCGGCTCGCCGAGCTGCGTGAGTCACTCCCCAACGGAGTCATCAAAGCGACGGCTTTTCGCGGGCATCGTCGTTCCCGCGCGAAGGCGTGCGACTCGATCCGTAGGACCGACGATCATCGTTGTCATCCCCCCGCGACGATCGCTCGGAACCCGATTCATAGCTGAACTCGCCGGAGCTCAGTGATTCCTGCGACTCGTCGCGGTCGCGACCTGTGGAGTCAGTGCCAGAGTCGGAATCGGAACCAGTGCCGGAACCAGTGCCGGCACCAGAGCCAGAACTGGAATCCGACTCCTCAGTCGATGCGTCCAGCGCGATCAGGTCCGGGGCGTCGCTGATTCGACGATCATCGACATGGAGGCGATCGCCGCCGCGCACAACATCGCGCGAATCGATGCTGCTCTTCTTCGCTGGACGACTGCGGTTGTCTTGATCGTCGTGTGCCATGTCGCGTCTCCGAGAGAAATGCTTGTGAACTCACGCGGCGCCAAGCAACAACTGCCGTGAACGCGGATGAGATTGCCGAACTTTGAGTTGCGTCACCCTAACGCTGCGTCGACGGGACGCAACGGGGCGCGCGTGTTTCAGTGTTCTTTGCGGCAGAATCACTACGTCGTCGTCGCCCTCGCAGCAATGACCTGCGCGCATGCACGACGGCAACCAACTGATTTCCCCGCGCAGAAGAACACCACCGTGACGTTGTCACCAATCGGGATGAGTCGCCATTCGAATCCGCGGAATCGATGCACGCGCCACAACGACACGAGACTCAATGCGAGTACACCAATCAGCACTCGTTCCGTCACGACAGCCAAGAGCCCTGCGGTCACCGGACTTGGTGCGCTCCGCGCGAGCAAGAACAGGATGACGAGGAACCAGAAGCCAAGTCCAGCAATGATGAACGCGCTTCGAAGCGCCGTCATGCATTCCGAATGCCCGCGAGGGTCGGACGGAGAGCCGGTACTGTCAAACGCGTGAACCGGCTGAGCGGTGTTCGGGTCGCGAATGGCCTGGTCGAAGTCGTCGTTCAAGCGGGCCGCGTCTGGCCCGTGCACGTCGACGATCGCTGCACGAGGTCACGCACAGACGATCGCGCCGCGCGAACCGTGAGTCTCCTTGCCAAAGCGATCGGTGCCTTCACATCCGTTCCGGTAAACACGAGCGTCGCACACGGAGCGGACCGTGTGCGCGAGGCGTTCTTGATGCGGATCCAAAGCGTGCCGTCGCCGGTCCGCCAGACATGCCTTGTTCGAAAAATAACTCTCAGCGTGACGGCGCTCTCGGTCACGATCCACGTCGGCCGCAGCGCTGAAGGCGCAATCGGCCACAACGCAGCGACGATGCATCCGGCTCCAGCCCACGCGATCGACTCTGGGGGCAGCGATGCGCTGAATTGCGTGCTGAGCCCGACGACGAGGCCCAAGAGGATCCCGTAGAGGAAAATGAAGAACAGCGACGCGTCATACGGAGCACCTCCGCTCATACGCCGTGGCGGTGCAGCGGAACGTCGGGCGAATGTCGATCCCACAGAGCGCTGTGACTTCACGATTCCGTTAACGAGACCAGCTCGGGTCTGTTTGCGCTGCGGTTCGCCGCTTCGCCTTCCGGGACTTCGACCGACGGGCACTTCGGAAAAGGGTGTCCGTCGACGCTTCGCGTAGACACGTTCACGGCGGACGGCCGGTGCGGTGTGCGATCTCGCGGATCGCGTGGTTGAAGGATCCTATGTCCATGAACTGATCCAGCTTGAGTACGCTCTGGGCCTCGGACGAGCCTGAATGCATCGAGGCGGAGAATCGATGCAAGACGAGTGTGTTCAAGATGAATCGAGCGCCAGCTCGCCACGGCGCAACACTCAATGGACGCTCGCCCCGGCGGGGCGACGGAACGTAGCCACGGGTGAAGCGCAGCTCGGCGCGAGCCGAGCGCCGCGCAACCCGTGGACAGTCGACTCCCTCTGAACCGCCCCGGCGGGGCGGAGGAAGAGACCGCCCTCCATCGACGCGCGGCGCGTCTCGTGAGTTCCACACCGTGACAGAAGCGCGGAGCGGAAGGCATCCGATGGCGACCATCTGCTGCGCGGCTGGCACCGGCGCGGTGAGGCGTCGCGCGGCAGCTCGAGCGCTTACGTTACGGTTCACCACAGGCCCTCATGGGCGCAACCGACTCCGACATCGAAAGCACCGTTCGATACACCAGCGTGATCTTGCCATCCCGCCGTGCAAATCGCGATGCCAGCTCACGCAGACTCCGGATCAGCTCCTGGTGCGCGGTGCCTTCCGACGGGATGTACGACGCGCTCATCGCTCGGCCAATCAATCCCTCCGCATCGAGTTCCTGCGCGTTGCGAAACGTACGCTCCCACGCCGCTGAGAACAGTCGGCTCGCATACAGCTCTTCGGGACGCAGATGCCATCGCTCTTCCGGTGCGCGATTCGAGGCGCGAACGAGCGCGTCGGCATACATCGCGGTCACCGGATCGGTGAGATCACGCTCGTTCCACAGCACCGCAAGCCGCCCGTTCGGACGCAGGACACGATGCAGTTCCTTCAGCGCCTCTTCCGGCTCAAACCAGTGAAACGACTGCGCCGCGAGCGCGAGGTCCACGTGATGCGAAGGTAATCCGGTGCGCTCCGCCGTTCCGTCCACGACGCGCACACGTGGATGAACCGCGACCGCGGCCCGCATCGCAGCGTTCGGTTCGATCGCAATTACTTGAAGACCGCGTTCGGCGAGCAGATTCGTCGAGATGCCAGTTCCCGCGCCGACATCCGCCGCGGTCAGTCGCGTGGGATCGCCGAGACCGTCGAGAATCGCCTCGAGCGCCTCAGCGGGATACGACGGACGAAACTGCCTATACGCCTCGGCGCGATCGGAGAATCGACCGACCGGATTCATCGCATGCAGTGCCCTGCCGGACTCCTGCTCGTTTTCGGTGTCCATCAAGTTCCTTTCCAATCCATCGTCGACCGAAACGGCCGTTGTGCGTGGAAGCTCGGCCACCAGATGCCAGACCTGCGACACCAGTCACCTGCGACACCGTCAGGTGCGACACCGGCGGATTCGTCCTCAGCTCGCAGACGGGTGTACCACCCCGGGGGCCCGCCGGAAACACGCTTGGCTCCGTGAGCGTCCTCCCAGCCCCCCGGACGGACGCAATCTCCGGCGTTCAGCTGCCGCGACAGTGTCCTCCTTTTTCTTTGATATATCGCTGCTTAAAATTTTTCTTTGATGGGCCACGGCCTGTGTCGGCGATCTAAGGCCGGGCGCGCCCGGCAGTGCGGTTCCGAGCACCTTGGCAGGCTGGCACTCGACGGCACGACGTATGCATTGGCGCGCACGCTGGACGTCCTGCTGTCTGCTGAACGGTTCTCCGATCGCCCGCGTTTGGGAGCAGAATCACATGCCCTTGGCCAGTCGTCTTCCGCCCGCCGCTCCAAACTCTCGGGATCCCTCGTCGCATGCGTCGTCGACCGGCAAGCGGGTTCTGGGCAGGGTCAGCCTCGCCGTCCTGGCGATCGTGGCCGGCATCGGGATACTGCTCGCGATTCGCAGCGGCACCGCGACGTCGAGCGCGGGCAGCGGGGACAGCGTGGACACCGTCCTCCTCAACGTCTCCTATGACCCGACGCGCGAACTCTACGGAGAGCTCAATCCCGCGTTCCAAGCGTATTGGAAGGAGAAGACAGGACAGAACATCGAAGTTCGCCAGTCACACGGCGGATCGGGCAAACAGGCGCGCTCGGTGATTGACGGACTCGCAGCCGACGTCGTGACGCTCGCCCTGGGTGGCGACATCGACGCGCTGCACACCAATGGGGAATGGGTTCCCGCTGACTGGCAAAGGCGGCTTCCAAACAACAGCGCGCCCTACACGTCGACCATCGTGTTCCTCGTGCGCCAAGGGAATCCAAAGCACATCAAAGACTGGGACGATCTCGCGAAGCCCGGGATCGGCGTCGTCACGCCAAACCCGAAGACTTCCGGAGGAGCGCGCTGGAACTATCTCGCGGCGTGGGGATACGCCCTTCGCCAGACCGGCGGCAGCGACGCGAAAGCCGAGCAGTTTGTAAAACAGATCTTCCAGAATGTCTCCGTGCTCGACACGGGCGCGCGCGGCGCGACCAATACGTTCGTACAACGCGAAATTGGCGATGTCTTCATCAGCTGGGAGAATGAGGCGATGCTTGTCCTAGCGGAGTTCGGCAAAGACAGGTTGGAGGTCGTCGTCCCATCGACCAGCATCTTGGCCGAGCCGCCCGTGGCGATCGTTGACAAGGTGGTCGACAAGCGCGGAACGCGCGAAGTCGCCACTGAGTACCTGAAGTTCCTCTATACGCCGGAAGCACAGCAAATCATCGCCAAGCATCACTTCCGACCGCGGGAACCTGGAGTCGCCCACGAGCACGCAGCGCGGTTTGCCCGCGTTGAACTGTTCTCGATCGACGAAGTCTTCGGGGGATGGGCGCAGGCGCACGCGGCGCACTTCGCTGAAGCCGGCTCCTTCGACCGCATTATGAAGGGTCCCTGAGTTGCTCATGCGATTGGAGAGCACTTCGGCGCTCCGTCCAAACTACGACATCAAGCGCCGAGGCCGCCGCGTGCTGCCCGGGTTCGGATTGTCGATGGGCTACACGCTCACGTACATCAGCCTGCTGGTGCTCATTCCACTGGCCGCGCTCGTCCTGGTGTCGGCGCGTCTCAGCGCCCACGAGTTCTGGCAGATCCTCACGGATGCCCGCACCCTCGCTGCGTTCCGGCTGAGCATCGGCGGTGCGACACTCGCCGCGGTCATCAACACGGTCTTTGGTCTCATCACCGCGTGGGTCCTCGTGCGCTATGAGTTTCCCGGCCGCAAACTGATCGACGGACTGGTCGATCTGCCGTTCGCGCTTCCCACCGCGGTCGCGGGCATCGCGCTCAGCGCGGTGTATGCGAACAACGGATGGGTCGGCCAGTACCTGGCGCCGCTCGGGATCCAGGCTGTCTACAGCCGGACTGGCGTCGTACTCGCGATGATTCTCGTGAGCCTTCCCTTCGTCGTCCGAACCGTGCAGCCGGTGCTGGAGGATCTCGAGCCCGAACTCGAAGAGGCGGCTGCAAGTCTCGGCGCTGGACGTCTGACCATCGTGCGGCACGTCATTCTGCCCGCGCTGCTTCCGGCAATCTGCACAGGCTTCGCGTTGTCGTTCGCAAAGTCGGTCGGCGAGTATGGTTCAATCATCTTTGTCTCCAGCAATATGCCGGGGAGAACTGAGATCGTGCCAATGCTCATCATGGGAAAACTCGAGGAGTACAACTATCACGCCGCAGCGGCGATCGGCGTGGGAATGCTCGTGATCTCGTTCGTCATGCTGCTCATATTGAATCTGCTTCAAGCCTGGACGCGGCGCAGCGCCGCGCTTTGAGATCAGGATCGGCAAGGACTGGCAACACTCGTGGAGGCGGTGAGAGTCGATGAGCGGTGCGACCACTGGACGATTGACACAGGCAGGCCGACCCGCTGTCATTACCACGCGCGATCCGCGGTGGGTGCAGTGCACATTGATTGCGATCACGCTGCTATTTCTGCTCGTCTTCCTCGTGCTGCCGATCGCGGTCGTCTGGTACGAGGCGCTCAAGGGCGGCGCCGCTCCGTTTGTCGATGCGATCACGGAGCGCGATGCACGGCACGCAATCTTGCTGACCGTCCTGGTTGCCGCCATTTCCGTGCCGCTCAATGCGCTCTTTGGACTCATGGCGGCGTGGGCCATCACGAAGTTCCGATTTCCCGGGAAGCAGCTGCTGATCACGCTGATCGATCTGCCCTTCAGCGTGTCGCCGGTGATCGCGGGCATGATCTTTGTGCTGCTGTTCGGAGCGCAGGGATTCCTCGGTTCATGGCTGCGCGATCATGACATCCAGATCATCTTCGCGCTTCCCGGGATCGTCCTCGCCACCATGTTCGTCACGCTGCCCTTCGTGGCGCGCGAACTGATCCCGCTCATGCAGGCGCAAGGACGCGACGAGGAAGAAGCAGCGGTTCTGCTGGGCGCGCGCGGATGGCAGGTCTTCCGGGCCGTCACTCTGCCGAACATTCGCTGGGGCCTGATCTACGGCCTGATTCTCTGCAACGCCCGCGCCATGGGTGAATTCGGCGCAGTGTCCGTCGTCTCCGGGCACATCCGTGGAGAGACCAACACCATGCCGCTGCACGTCGAAGTGCTGTACGGCGAGTACCGATTCCAGGCCGCGTTCGCCGTGTCCGCGCTGCTGCTGATGATGGCGGTCGCGACGCTCGTCGGCAAGTCAATCGTCGAATGGCGCGCCGGACGGGAGCAGGCCGCTTCACTCGAAGGGAGCCACGGGTGAGTATCGAGATTCATCAGGTCACCAAGACGTTCGGATCGTTTGTCGCACTGGACGGCGTATCGCTGCACATACCGCACGGCGAACTGACCGCCCTGCTCGGTCCGTCAGGATCGGGCAAGACCACATTGCTGCGCATCATCGCGGGGCTGGAGTCACCGGATCGCGGCACGATTCTGTTCGACGGGACGGACGCCACCGATCGCCACGTGCGTGATCGCGGCGTCGGCTTTGTGTTTCAGCATTACGCGCTGTTTCGACACATGACCGTATTTCGCAATGTCGCGTTCGGACTCAACGTACGCCCGCGGAAGACGCGGCCAAGCCGATCGGAGATTGAAGATCGCGTGATGAAGCTGCTGCGCCTGGTGCAGCTCGACTCCTTCGCGCATCGCTATCCGTCCCAGCTCTCCGGCGGTCAGCGGCAGCGCGTGGCGCTGGCCCGCGCACTCGCCGTCGAGCCGCAGGTCCTGTTGCTCGATGAACCGTTCGGCGCGCTCGATGCCAAAGTGCGCACCGAACTGCGCCGCTGGCTGCGCCGCCTGCACGAAGAGATTCACGTGACGAGCGTCTTTGTGACCCACGATCAGGAAGAGGCGCTGGAGGTCGCGGATCGGGTCGTCGTCATGAGTCACGGCCGCATTGAGCAGGTCGGAACACCGGAGGACGTCTATCACCATCCAGCGAATCCGTTTGTGTTCCAGTTCCTCGGCAACGTGAACGTGCTGCCGGCCCACTTCAACGGAGGGCGGCCGGTCCTCGTGGACAGCGACCCCGCCGCAGGCGACACGCCTCCCAGCGGTGGCTCGCGCGGCCGTGTCTTCGTCCGTCCGCACATGATGGACATCACGACTGCACCGCGCGGCAGCGTGCACTTTCGCGCCCGCGTGATCCAGGTGAATGCCGCCGGCTCAGCAGCAAAGGTGGAATTGGTCCGCGCGGGCGGCGAGCCTGTGCACGTGGAACTGACGCACGAGCGCTATCGCGCTCTGCGGGTCAAGCGTGGCGACGAGGTGTTCGTGATCCCGCGCGACCTTCGTGTTTTCCTCGACGACAACGGCGCGACAGCTGATCGCACTGATCTCAACGCGGAGTGAGCGCGGAATGAACGTGCTCTTCAGTGCGAGGCGGACGGTGCTGGCACAAGCGACGGCTTCGCTTCGATAACCAGCAGCGTTGCCGGGTCGTCGAATGGACTTGACGAGACGTAATGAAAGACCGCACCGCGTGCAGACCACATCGCGTAGACGTCAGCCATTCCCTTGAACGCTGTGAACGGTTCCAGAAAGGTGTGCGCGAGAAGCCGATCGCGATTGAGCACCTCGCTGACTTTGATGGTGTCGAGCAGCGGTCCGTTCGATTCTGCGCACTCAACCACGCGTTCACGCCGTCGGTCGGCACTTCGATGATCGTTTCCGCGTGACCGTCGGCGCCGGTCGCAGGCAACACATGCCCAATGCCGGCAATCTCGATCTGCATCGACTTGCCTCGTTCGTTGTCGACGAGAAACTGTCGTGCCGAGGCCGTCGCCGTCGTCTGCGCGGCCGCAGTCAACTCGCGCTTCGCATCAGCTCCGCACATCGCCATCGTTGTCACGACCATCGTCCACGACATTCGCATGGTGTTCTCCATGGAGCGCGGCAACGCGCGTCAGTATCCGAGGCGATTGTCGACGACATTGACGAGCGGCTCGCCGGCGCCGAAACGTCGCACATTCTCACGCATCACGGCCCAAGTGCGCTCCTGCGTGATCTCCGCATCCGCTGCGACGTGCGGTGTAATGATCACGTTGGGGAACACCCACAGCGGATGATCCGAGGGCAGCGGTTCCGGGTCGGTGACATCCAGACCTGCCCCGGCCAGCCGGCCCGATCGGAGTGCGTCCAACAATGCATCGGTGTCGACTACTTGCCCCCGCGCGACGTTGATCAGGTAGCTCCCCTGCTTCATCGAATCGAACATCGCCTGGTTGAACAAGCCGTTCGTTTCTGGCGTGAGCGGCACCGCGAGCGCGACGACGTCTGCCTTCCCGAGCAATGTCTGGAGTTCAACGGGCTTCCCCACATATTCAACGAACGCAGGAGCGCCGTCGTCGCTGCGTCGGGTCGCGATCACGCGCATTCCAAATCCATGGCCACGCCGCGCGATCTCGGTGCCGATGCCGCCGAGTCCGACCACCAGCAGCGTGCGGCCTGCGAGCGCGATGCGCGGCAGTCCGTTCGGTCCCTCACGTCGCCATTCCTTGGTTGCACGATTGCTCACGGCAGCCGGCATGTCGCGTGTGAGCGCCAGGAGCATCGCGAAGACGTGATCGGCGATCGCCGGGCCGTGCGCGCCGCGCATGTTCGTCAGTACGACATCGTCACGCTGCATGAGTTCCGGAACCGACAGAAAGCGTTCGACCCCGGCGCTCCGCGCACTTACCCATCGCAGATTCGGCGCCGCCATGAGAAACTCACTTGTGGCGTACCAGGCATCGGCTCCCGCTGCCTCAGCGGCTCGACGGAGCGCTTCCTCGTGCGAGAGACCGGTGACCACGTCGACGTTTGGCGCCAGCTTCAGAAGGTCTGCGTGGCGCTCCGCTGCCATCTCGCGGACAAAGAATGTCAATCGCTTGGTCGCGTCGGAGCGCGGGACCGCGACACGCGCGTTGCGCAATGACCATGGTTCAGTGACGGTCTGGGTCGTCTCGCACGCTGCAAGCACCACCACTCCGATGACGAGGGCACACTTCAAGGCACTTCTGATCGCGACTCGGCATTGCATGTACATCGCTCCAGCCTATCGCGACGCGATGCCGCATCGAGGCAGATCGCTGGTGCGACTGACATGAATCTGGCGATAATGGTCGCAATGCGTCTCCCTCGCGCCGGCGGCGGCTGGCCAGCAATCTTTTACACGCTCAAGCAGGCGCGCGGCGCAGGCGGACTCCTCCGCATGTGGCGGAGTCTGCGCTCTCGCAATGCGTGCAAGACGTGCGCTCTCGGCATGGGCGGGCAGCGCGGCGGAATGGTGAACGAGTCCGGCCACTTTCCCGAAGTCTGCAAGAAGTCGATCCAGGCGATGGCCGCCGACATGCGCGGCGCGATCCGCGAAGGATTCTTCGACGAGTTTCCGCTCGACCGTCTGGCGTCGTTCTCACCGCGCGAACTGGAAGCGTCCGGCCGCATCACGACACCGCTGTACGCGGGACCGCACGACCGCACATACCGAACGATTTCATGGAACGAAGCCCTTGACCGCGCGGCCGCAGCGATGCGGTCAGCGCCGCCGGACGAGACCTTCTTCTACGCGAGCGGCCGTTCGAGCAACGAAGCCGGCTTCCTGCTGCAACTCGTCGCCCGTCTCTACGGAACCAACAACGTCAACAACTGTTCGTTCTTCTGCCACAACGCTTCCGGCGTCGGACTGAAGCAGGCGATTGGATCGAGCGCCGGGACCATCGATCTCCATGATCTTGCGGCGTCCGATCTCGTGGTTCTCGTGGGCGCGAATCCCGCATCAAATCATCCGCGGCTGATGCGCACGCTGATGGACGTGAAGCGGCGCGGCGGCATTGTCATCGTCGTCAATCCGATGCGCGAGATCGGGCTCGTCAGCTTCCGTGTTCCGAGCGACGTACGCTCCATGCTCTTCGGCAGCTCCATTGCCGACGACTATGTGCAGCCTCACATCGGCGGTGACATTGCGTTCTTCAGCGGCGTTGCGAAGTCGCTGCTGGCCCGCGGTGCCATCGATGCGAGTTTCGTAGCCGCGCATACTCATGGGTTCGATGCCTGGCGCGCGACGATCGACGCGATGCCGTGGACCCAGATCGTCAGCGACTCCGGCGTGGACGAGGCGATGATGCATCGCGTTGCCGAACGGCTCGCGCAGTCGAAGGCGACCGTATTTACGTGGACGATGGGCATCACGCATCACGAACACGGCGTGGCGAATGTGCACGCGATGACGAACATCGCGCTCGTGCGCGGCATGCTTGGACGCCCCGGTGCCGGTCTACTGCCACTCCGCGGTCACAGCAACATTCAGGGGATCGGCAGCGTCGGGGTGGTGCCCGTTCCGTCAACGCAGTTTCTTGAAGCGCTCGAATCTCGATACGGCGTGCAGCTGCCGCGCGTTGCGGGACTCGACACGCTCGCCAGCATCGACCGCGCCGGCGCGGGCGGCGTTCGATTTGCGCTGCATCTGGGCGGGAATTTGTACGGGTCAGCGCCTGATGCGGCGCGAGCTGGCCGCGCGTTGCGCGCGATCGATATGACTGTCTTTCTTTCGACAGCGCTGAACACCGGGCACGTGCATGGCCGCGGCAAGGAGTCGATCATTCTGCCGGTCCGCGCCCGCGATGAGGAAGTGCAGGCGACGACGCAAGAGTCCATGTTCAGTTTCATCCGCGTCTCCGACGGCGGCCCGGCGCGATTCGAAGGTCCGCGCAGCGAAGTGGAGACCATCGCATCGATCGCGCGCCGCGTGCCGATCCAAACCGGTCCGTTCGATTTTGCGTCGCTCGAGTCTCATGCGTCGCTGCGCGAGGCCATCGCACTCGCCGTTCCCGATCTGGCACAGCTCGCCGGCATGGAGGGGGCGAAACGCGAGTTTCAAGTGCCCGGTCGCATCCTGCGCGCACCGATCTTCAACACGCCGGACACTCGCGCACGCTTCCATGAAGCCCCGCTGCCACAGCTCGCTGCACCCGACGCAGCGCGCGGCGCTCTCCGGCTGATGACCATCCGCAGCGAAGGCCAGTTCAACACGGTCGTGTATGAGGACGCTGATTCCTACCGCGGTCAGGAGCGGCGCGATGTCATCCTCATGCACATCGATGACATTCGCGCACTGGGGCTCAAGGAAGACGACCGCGTGCGGATCGAGAGTGAATGCGGCGCGATGGACGGGATACTCGTGCGGCCCTTCGACATCCGGGCGGGAAATGCCGCGATGTACTATCCCGAGGCAAACGCGTTGGTCCCGGCGCGTGCCGACCCGCGGAGCCGGACGCCGAGCTTTAAGAGCGTTGCGATCCGCGTTCGGCGGTCCGCGTCGCTTCCTGTGCTCCGCACTTGAGGGCCCCATGCTCCCGCACTGGAAGGGGGCCGGGGGGGCGCTTTCTACCCAATTCTGCTCAATCACCGTCAACCGCGTCACGCGCTCCACCGATACCCGTCGTCGGGAACTCGCCTCCAGGATGACCTGCGATTCAGCAATGCGCGCTGCCGAGAAACTGCTTTCACTTCGCACATTGGACTTGGCCGTCACGTTGATGCGGTCGGCCCGCGGCGTCGACTGGATTGTGATCGCTGCGTGTATCACGATCGCGACGCTGCTCGCGGTGAGCGTGCATGCCACCGAGCGCTCGCGCATGATCGAGGCGCTCGACACATATCGTGCAGATCAAATGAGCGCCTCCGCATGGGTGGCACACCACGTTGAAGGCGTGTTCTGCGACCTCTACCGGGATCTGCGCACCATCGCGCGGCTGCCCGGCGTGCGCACCATCAGTCGTTACGCAACGAAGTTCGACGCGAACGCGCACCGCGCAGTGCAGGAGATCTGCAACAAAGTCGCGCAGAGTGTTCCCGTTTCCACGGTTTGCATTATCCCCGCTGATCTCGATCCTGACGCCATCGATCCGCTCACGGGGAAGTTGCAGGCGCCAATCGCGACGTTCAATCAACGCGCGTTCGGCACGCTCGATGAAGAGAATCCGATCCACGCGTATCGAGTCATGCACGCGCAGATCGCGCAGCTGCGCGCCGCATGTCCTCACGAGTCCAACGTCAGCGGTCTCGCATATCCCGCAGTGTGCACTCCGCAGACCGGCCACACCGGCGCCTCGGCGCTTGTGTACTCGGTTCCCTTCTACGCTCCGGATGGCGAGCTTCGAGGCTGTATCAGTGCAGTTCTTTGCACATCCGGACTCGCGGAGATCATTACAGATCCCGACCGCGCCCTAGTCTGCGTCGCCAGCGGGGTGGCAGTGATCAGCGATCGCCCCGGTGCCGTAGGTGGCATGGCCCGCGGCCGTGCGGAGGACGGCCCGGACAATCGGCGCCTCCTCTCGTTCTATCTACGAAATGCGGGTGCGCACGTGGAGATCGCAGCAAACGGCCGTGTCGCGCTGGAGATGATTGTCGACGCCGCGCAGCGGGCCATGCCATACGACCTGCTGCTGAGCGACATGCAGATGCCGGAGATGGATGGCTACACGCTCGCGCGCACACTCCGTGCCCGCGGCTGGACGACACCCATCATCGCATTTGGATGCGATGACTACTTAACGAAACCGGTGGATCGCCAGGCGCTCCTCGCGACGTGTGACAGGTGCCGAGCCAAGTCCCACAGGGCCGCTGCTGCGTGAGCGCGGACAAAACGCACAACGCCCGGAACGGATCCGGGCGCTGTGCATAATGAAAGCTGATCTCGAGAACCAGGTGCGACGCGAATTACGCGTCGACGCGGCGACGCGCTTCGAGGCGGTCCTTCGCGGGAAGGCGCACCTTCGAGACGAGGCCAACGAGCTGGAGCGAGCGAATGAGTACCCAGCTCGCGTCGAACTGCCACCACTTCAGGCCGTGACGTGCGCTCGCGGGAAACGCGTGGTGATTGTTATGCCAGCCCTCGCCCAGAGCCAGGATGCCCATGACGGGGTTGTTTCGGCTTTCGTCGCCAGAGCGATAGTCCCGTCGTCCCCAGATGTGGCACACGGAGTTCACACTCCACGTGACATGATGAAGGAGACACACGCGGACGAGACCGCCCCACAGGAAGCCGAGCAGGGCGCCGGTCCACGACATCGTGACCAGACCGCCGACCGCGGCCGGCAGGAGCAGCCCGAGCGCGACCCACAGCGGGAATAGGCGATCGATCGCCATCGTCACGCGGTCAGCCAGCAAGTCCGGCACATAGCGCTCGGTGTCCGCGCGTTCCTCGGCGAACAGCCAGCCGATGTGAGCATGCGAAAAGCTCTTCACGAAGCCGGTAAAACCAGGCTCGCGCCCCGCGTGCGGTGAGTGCGGATCGAGTTCCTCGTCGGAATGCTGATGATGCTTGCGATGCGTCGCCGACCACCACACGATCGGCCCTTGGACAGCCATGCTTCCGCAGATCGCCAAGATCCACGCCACGGGTCCGCGCGCCTCGAATGACTTGTGTGTGTAGAGCCGGTGGTAACCGACCGTCACGCCGAGTCCGGTGATCACGTACATCACAACCAGCAGTACGAGATCGACCATCGTAAACATGCCGCCCCATGCCAGCACCATCGCGACAACGAGCGCAATCGGCGGAAACAACACCGCGATCAACGTGGCAATTTTTACACTGCGGGACGTCACGCGCGCCGGCGCATCGACAAGCGTTTCAGGGCCGCTGGCATCGGAACCATCAAGGATGCCAGTCAAATTATTCAGTATCACAACGCTACCATCCGCCGATTCCTTGAACACGAGCGCTCCTCCAATGGGGCAACCAAAACGTCGGCCATGCAGCGGGCCAACCGTGCCTGCGCCAATTACTTCTGCTGATCGGCGATGTAACCGCTTCCTTGCAACCGCTTCACTGCGAAGAGTCAGCAGCGTAGGTCGTGCAAGCGGATCGCGGGGGAACGCGGGACGTGAAACTTGCGATTCGCTCACTCAACAACGGATCGCGATCAACAGCGCATGCGCAAGACTCCGCTTGCTGCGCAATGTTCTTGCGACTTTCGAATTATGTTTGAGGAAGACCCGCCATCGCGCGTACGGCCGTCGCCCGAAGGCTGTCGACTGGTGGCGACTGGGTGTCGACATGGCTGCAGGCCTTCGACTACGATCGGTGCCCAAGAATCACCCTCGCACACCACAGGAATCTTCCTATGGCAGCTACGCCAGTTTCAGATCTGGGATATGACGAAGGCGAACGCTACTTTCATGAGCGGGACGCCGAATTGCTGGCGCGGCTCCGTGCCAAGCTCGACAAGGACCGGTCGACGACCGCGTCCTCGTCGGATCGCCCGCCAAACTGGATGCGCTGCCCGAAGTGCGGAGGCCAGCTCGTCGAGACCGACTTGGAAGCCGTGAAGATCGACCGCTGCGCTGCCTGCGGCGGAGTTTTTCTTGACAAGGGCGAGCTCGAAGTCCTGACCAAGCACGGACGTGCGGCGACCCAGACACTTTTTGGAAAACTTTTCGGCTGAGCTGAGAGATGGAGCTCGCTGCGGCGGAAACTCGCGCAGACGTTTGATACTCGCATGGCCCAAAGCCATGCGGCCGTCGAACCGCGCGATTCCGCCGACAACCGCCTTGCGACTGCCGTAGCTTCTAAGCCTCGGCAGTCGTTTTTCATTACCCCTTTTTCGGAGCGGGTTTCAACGAGATCGGAGTGCGGGCGGATACCTTGCGCTCCATGCTCCGAACGCTCGTTCTGACATCGCTGCTGTCCGCTCCGGCGTTCACCCCGCCCGCTCCGGCACCCGCAGAAGTTGTTGCCGCCGATGCGGATCAGCCGCCGAAGTCGGCGCGAGCCGCCGCCGACCTCCGCGATTTGATTGAGCCCATCTGCGCGCATGCGAAGCTCCCGGCAATGGGTGTTGCGGTCGTGACCGTTGATGGAGTGATCGGTCTCGGTGTGACGGGCGTCCGTGAACGCGGCGGTTCGACACCCGTCACAGTCAACGATCGCTGGCACTTAGGATCCTGCACGAAGGCGATCACCGCCACGCTCTGCGGCGCCCTCGTGCACAAGCATCTGCTTCGCTGGGATTCGACTGTGGGCGACGTGCTCGGCAACGCGATCCCCATGCTCGATCCCGCATGGTCGACTGTCACGCTCGAAGAACTCCTTCGCCATCGTGGTGGCGCGCCTGGCACCGTCACTCCCGAGATCTGGAGCGCTGCATGGCGCTGCAAACAATCTCCGCAGGTGTGCCGCAGCGAATTTATCGCGGCGATCGTCGCTCAGCCACCAGCTCAGCCGCGCGGCACTTTTGTCTATTCCAACCAAGGCTACGCGATCGCGGGCTGCATGTGCGAAGCAGCGGCCAACGCAGCCTGGGAGGATCTTGTTCGTACGCACGTGTGCGCGCCGCTCGGGATCACATCGGCGGGATTCGGCGCCCCGTCCACCGCCACTGGCGGCGCGAGTCCGAAGGGACATGATGCAACAGGTGGCGTCAGCGATGGCGACAATCCCGCCGCCATCGGGCCGGCCGGAACGATGCACATGACGCTCGCCGACTGGTCGCGCTTCGTGCAGGCGCATCTCGGCGAGCCGGCACCGAATGCGGGACTGGCGCTCCCACCATCGATCATCAAGCATCTTCACAGCGCGGACGACGGCGCGCAATCGCGTGCGGCCCTTGGGTGGATGGTGGCGGACCGTGCGTGGGGAGGGCGGGTGCTGACGCACGCCGGCAGCAACACGCTGTGGTACTGCGTCGCGTGGGTCGCTCCCGAGAAGCAGTTCGCCGTGCTCGTCACGTGCAATCAAGGCGGTGACGGTGCCGCGAAAGCGTGTGATACGGCCGCAGGCGCGGCGATTGAATGGTTTCGCAAGGCCCGGTCGACGCCGGCCGGAAAGTAGGATAAATGTTTGATCGCCGCAGGTTTCTTGCCAACGGATTTGCAGCGGTCGCCGCCGGCATGTCATCGCGCACGCTCGCGGGCTGCTTCTGCATGCCGATGGTGCGGAGCAGTGCGCTCGGAGGTTCGCTGGGCGGCTCAGACCCGTTCGCCAAGATCGTGATCGACGGTGCGCCACAGCTGATCGATGACATCCCGTTCGTGCCGCAATGGTTTGGAGACACGTTTCCAAAGAACCAGCTGCCGTTTCATCAGTGCGAGTCGTGCGATCCCGCGGCACTGCCGGACGAGTCGGTCGAAATAGCGATCATCGGCGGCGGTCTGTCCGGACTGGCGAGCGCATACATGCTGCGCGATCGCAAGCCGGTTCTCTTTGAGCTTCATCCGCGCTTCGGCGGAAATGCGATGGGCGAGATCTGGTCTGACGCTGATGGCGCCGGCGCGGAAGCAATTCCGTACTCCCTCGGCTCGGCCTACTTCATCACGCCCGATCGAGGTTCGCGCCTTGAATCGCTCTACCGCGAACTTGGGGTGATGGATCGCGCCCGCATCGACACCGGTCCATACGTGTTTGAACTGAGCGGCAGCGTCACGCAGGACCCATGCGTGCAGGGCTGCGATCCGCAGCAGCAAGCCGCCGTCGCCGCGTATCAAAAGCTCGTCCAGCATTTTGCGAACGAGCGGTATCCAGAGATTCCGCTGCCGCCGCGCGATGACGCGTGGATCCGTGAGCTTGATCGTGTGTCGCTCAAGCAGTTCCTGGATGCGAAAGTCGGACCGCATTTGCCGACGGCCTACGCCGCGGCAATTCAGGCGTACTGCTATTCGAGCTTTGGCATCGGCTGGGATGAGCTCAGCGCGGCCGCCGGCTGGAACTTCATTGCCGCCGAGGAGTTTGGCCGCGTGGTTCTGCCCGGCGGCAACGCAGCGCTGGCGCACGCACTGTGGTCGAAGCTCGCGGCGCTCGATGACGCGCACTTCATGCTCCGTGCCAGTTGCATGGTCGTGAGCGTGGAACTCGCAGGTTCACACGTGATCGTTCGATGGCGCGACGCGAAGGGGACGCAGCGCACGATGAAGGCGAAGCATGTGATCATGGCGAACGCCAAGCAGATCGTGGAGCGCATGATTGTCGACATCGGGCGCGTGGACGCGGAGAAGGCGAATGCGCTCCCGTCCGTGCAGACGGTGCCGTATCTCGTCGCCAACGTGCTTCTCAAGAAGCCTCTCGCGACAGATCAGTACGACGTGTTTCTGCTGCACGATCATCGCTTTCCCATGAACTCTGCGGAGTTCGAGGCGGATCGGCGCATCGTTGATGCAGTTGACGGTTCGTTTGCCATGAAACCGCCGCCGACCAGGCGCGATGTGCTCACGCTGTATTGGCCGCTGCCATGGAGCAGTGCGCGCTTCACGATCGTTGCTGAGAACGACTGGCAGGCGTATGCGGAGATCGGCGCCCAACAGATCAAGCGGGCGCTCGCAGTCGCCGGCGTCGCCTCGACCGACGTGGCTGCTGTGCGGATGACGCGCTGGGGACATGCGATGCCGTACGCGCAGCCCGGGCAGATTGCAGACGGCATCGCGGAACTCGTTCGACGTCCTATTGCTGAGCGCATCTGGTTCGTCAATCAGGACAACTGGCTGCTCCCGGCGATTGAGACGTGCCTGCAAGAAGCGATGACGTTTACGGATCAGATCCGGGCGCGGCTCTAGCGCCGACGGCGTCTGGCCAGAACAGTCTGGCGAGAACAGTTTGGCGAGAACAGGTCGACTCACAGTGGAAATCCCGGCAACACAACGAACTCTGCTCCAGCGACTCCGCGATCCGGCTGACGAAGCCGCGTGGCAGCTGTTCGAGGCGCGGTACCGCGACCTGGTCGTGCGGTTTGCGCGAAGTCGCGGCCAGCAGCAGGCTGATGCGGAGGACATTGCGCAAGCGGTCCTCGCCTCCCTGTTCGCGCTCTTCCGGGCGCCAGGCAAGCCGTTCGAGTACGACCCGCAACGGGGTCGCTTTCGGGATTATTTGTTCCGCTGTGTCCGGAACGCGATCACGCGGCACGCGACGCGGCAAAAAACATTGTCTGGAACCGGGGTGGCGCGTCCAATCGATTCCACGGACGGACTACTCACTGATATTCCGGCTCCCGATTCGAACGAAACGTCGAACTGGGAAAGCGAGTGGATGGATCATCACTATCGCCTCGCGCTGGCGACGGTCCGGTTGACGTTTGAACCGGTCAGCATCGACGTGTTTGAGCGATGCCTGCGCGGCGACGCGATCCGGGAGATCGCAGACAGCATGGCCATGACCGAGCAGGGAGTGCACAAGATTAAGCAGCGCATCCGCGACCGGATGCAGGCGCTGATCGCTGAACAGATACGCGATGAGGATGCCGAATGACTGGAGATCGTTTGAGCGGAGATCGCCCGCCGTCGCAGGACGCGAACGGCGCGGGCGACACGTGCACCGACGCTCCCGATCTCCCGTCGCCGCCGGCGTCGCTCCTCGACCGTTCATTCGGCTTTGACGACGACATGGATCGATGGATGGAGCGCGTCGCCCGCGCGGTGCAGGACGATGGTGCTGATCTGGGCGAGCTGGCGGGTTTTCGCCTTGTCGCAGTGGTCGCGCGCGGTGGACAGGGAACGGTGTACCGGGCAATCGATCCGAGCACGGGCCGCACGGTTGCCATCAAGCGTCTGCATCACGACGCCGCCGGCGCCTCCGCCCGCGCCCGCTTCGATCGCGAAGCAGAGATCATCGCGTCGTTGCGCCACGTCGGCATTGTGACGCTGTTGGGAACGCAGTCGCTGCGCGGTCAGCGGATGCTGGTCATGGAATGGATCGACGGGCGCCCGCTTGACCAGTGGGCGGACAACGTGCGCGCGTTGCTGCCGGCTGACGAGGCAGTGAAACGCATCGTCCTCACCATCTGCCAGCTTGCTGAGGCGGTAGCCCACGCCCATCGCAACGGCGTGATCCATCGAGATCTCAAGCCGAACAATGTGCTGATTGACGCCGAGCACGCACCGCATGTCCTCGACTTCGGGCTCGCGCTACCCACGACGGGCGACATCACCACGCTCACCTGCGGCACTGGCTTTCTCGGCACCCCGACGTACGCATCGCCGGAACAGGTGACCAACGGGCATGTGGATATGCGTGCCGACGTGCATGCGGTCGGAGCGATGTTCTATCGCGCCTTGAGCGGCGTGCATCCGTTTGATGAACGTTCGTCGCTTCCGGAACTCTTTCGGCAGATCGCGGAGCTTGATCCGCTTCCCCTGTCGATACACAGTTCGGCTGTCGGCACGGAGCTCACACTCGTCAGCCTCAAGGCGCTCGCCAAGGAACCCGATCGCCGGTATCAGACGATGGACGAGTTCGCCGCCGATCTGAGGCGCTGGCTCGCGAATGAACCGGTGTCGGCGCATCCGAACGCGATCCTCTATGTCCTCCGCAAGTCCATCGCGCGCCATCACGTGGCGTTCGGCGTTGTATTGCTGGTGGGATTGATACTGATCGTGGCGACGTCCATCGCGACATGGCAGGCGATCAAGCTGGGCACCGAGCGTGACAGCATCGCGAACCTGGAGCAGCTCGCGCGGATTGCCAAAGTGGCCGTCGAAGCCGGTGCGCAGGAATCAAGGCGGCACGCGCGCGAGACAGAGCGCGCCACCGAGCGTGCCGTGCAGGCACGCGAGTTTCTTCGAAGCATCTTCGCAACCATGCAGCGAGCCGGTGCCGACGGTTCGCTCTTCACGGTGGAGGAGAGCCTGCAGCTGGCGCGCGTCGCGCTCGATGCGGAGCAGAGTTCGCCCAACGTCGAGGGCGAGCTGCGCGTCACACTGGGTCAGGCTTTCGAAGATCTCGGCGACCACCGCGCCGCACTTGAGGAGTTCGAGCGCGCCGTTGCGCTGCTGCGTCTGGTCGAACCTCTCGAACCCGATTTACTGGGTGATGCTCTGTTGGGCATCGGGCGCAACGAGATCCAGCTTGACGAGACGCAATCGACAAGTACGGCGTTAGAGGAGTGCGTGACGATTCGCAAGAACGCCCGGAACAATGCGCGTACCGCAGAGGCCCTGAGCCTCCTTGCCCGCGTATTGCTTGGTGAACACGGTGCCGTTGCCGCGCTGCCAGTCGCGGACGAAGCGGTGACGCTCGCCACAGCTGCTGCCGATGATCGCGCTTCCGCGTCTGCTCTCAGCACACGGTCGCTCGTCCTGATCGAACTGGGGCGCGAAGCGGACGCGTTCGCCGATTCCGTCGAGAGCGGCGGACGCCTCGCTGCACCGGATTCTCGCATGGAGCTTCATCGGGCCCGCGCTCTTCACGACGCGGCACACAGCGCGTTGGTCACCGGCCGCGCTGACGACGCCATCCTGCTCGCTGACGAGTCGATCAGAATCCGTGAGCGATTGTGCGGGCCGACCACAGTCGAAGGCTTGCGCACGCAAGGCGTCCTTGGCTGCGCGAAACGTGACACGGGAGCTCTTGACGGTGCGGTCCGCGTGCTGCGCGAAGCGCAGGCCGTCATCGGAGCGAGTCCGAGAGCGGCTCTCCCACGGCCCTTCATCGCGATGGAGTTGATCCGCACACTCGCGCGACGGGACGATCCGGGAGACGCCGACGAAGCCCTGCAGCTGTCGCGCGCGCTGATCGATCGCGTGGTCCGCGACTCCGGCGTGGCGGCCGGCTCCGCGCATGAGATCCTGCGGCTCCGGGCGCACCTGCTGCTTCGCCACTCCGACACAGTCCAGTTTGCGCGCCAGCTCGACACCGAGGCTGCACACTGGGAAAGGCTCTCCAACGACGATCCGCTTGCGCGGCCGCTGGTGACGTTCGGCTTCGTCGCGGAGGCGCTGCAGTCGAGCGTGCCTATCGACGACACGACGCTCGCCGCCGCGATGGAGGGTGCCGCGCCGGCCTTGCTCGAGTTCTTCCAGCCAGATGCCGAGATGTACGCGCAGGTGTGTCACACGCTCGCCGAGACGTGGACCCGCGTGGGCGACACGGCCCGCGCCCTCGACGCATGGCGTGACGCACGGGCAAGTGCGGTGCAGCGTGGGGGTGAGCTCGCTCCGCTGGTTCAAGCGATCGACGACGGCATCGCGCGTGCCGCAGCGCTGGGACCCTGAACTGGGCCCGTGACTGGGAGAGCAAACCCGCACGCGCCGACGCGTCCCGTTGAAGGGTGCGCATCGACGCGTGCGGCCAGTTTTTTCACTGTTGCAACAGTTGAGCGTTTCGTAGCGGGACACAGCCGCTCTAAAGCTCGATGTGAATTCGATCAACTCAGTCGCAGGGGATGCCGTGCCAAGCCTGCGACTCAGAAACGCTCAATTCAATTATGTCGTGTCACTTTCGGACAATCACTCAGGCGACCGCATAAATGCCGCCTGCGCGGCCCTTACGGCCTTCTTCCTTTTTCTCGAGACCGACGCGTTTCACGACGCCGCTCCGCGTGAGAATTGTGAAGTTCAGGATTCGATTGTCACCCGCTTCGTCGAACGCAGACTTGATCTGGGCCGCAGACATTTTGCCACCCTTGCCAATCACTTTGCGCAGCGATTCCGCCACGGACATGCCGGAATGCCGGCCGGCACTGTGCGACGCGTTCCTGCCGCGACGGCCGCTGCCCGACGATGGTGCTGCGCGGGGTCGCCGCGAATCGAGCGCCCGTTCGATGGTGGCCTTCTGTCGGTCGAGTTCGGCACTCGCTGCGAGAAGCTTTGCGTCGACGGCGCCGCGTAATCTGACCAGCGCTGCGATGTCGAGGTCTGATTTCGACACCTGATCCATAAGAGTCTCAATTGAAGCCATGTGTGTGTATCTCCACGACGCGCCGCCGGTGATCTTCGAGACCTATTCCCGTTGATCCTCGGCGTGGGCCGCGCGCACATCATACACAAGACCACGGGTTGGCATACGCCTATTCAAATACTTTGGAGTCGCTAGCGCAGCGAGCCTACATGCGGGACTTCCGTCGTCGCAGCGCGTCTCGAATTTCGCCCGACAGTTTCGCTTTGAAGGCTCTCTCGTTGTTGAATCCGACATGCTTCCCGACGATCTTCCCATCGCGACCGATCACAACTGAGTGAGGTATTGGCCCGACGTCATACTTCTTCGAGGTTTCCTTTCCTCGGACAAGAGCCCGCACGTCGAGTTTCTTAGCTCGCAGGAACGATTGGATGTGCTTTGCCGACTCGTTGTCGTCGACGTTAATCGCCAGGAAGACGACGTCGGAACCCGCATCCTTGACCACGCTCGCGATCGTCGGGATCGCGCTCATGCAGGGTGCGCACCATGTCGCCCAGAACTCAATGACCACGACCTTGCCGCGCAAGTCGCTGAGCTCCACGGTCTTCCCATCCGTGTCTTTCAGAGCGAAGTCTGGAGCTAAGGTCTCCGCCTCAATCGCGATCGCACTGACTTGCGACTGAACACAAGGGGTACCGCGTGCGGCGACACTCTCGGCAGGCAGCGCGGGGAGATTCACGGCGGCGAAGGCCGCGACGAGGACGGCGGGCGGAAGCATGGTGGCATCTATCGGAGTGATGCTGCTGTCGACAACAAGAGATTGCGACCCCGGGTGTCAGCGTACGTCGAGAAGCGTGGCTGCGCGACCGACCGTCAATGACGTCGCAATCAGCTCCGGCCGATGACCGCTCCGCTGCGGCGCGGTCTAGCATCGACGGACCGTTTCATTCCCGAATCCATCACCACCCCCTAGAGAGGGTTCACCGAGGGACCATGCTTACCTATCCCCCCGCAATTCGCGACGAACGGCTCATGACTCTTGAGGAGGCGGCCGTCTCGGCTGGCGTGTCAGTTCGGACGCTCGCCCGTTACCGAAAGTCCGGCGCCTTGGAGGTGGTCAAGGTGGGCCGCCGCGTCTTCTGCAACTTGAACTCTATCGAGCGCGCGCTCGTCAGCCGGTCGCTTCAGACACTTGGCCGCGAAGCCACGAGCGTGGAACAGGAGCCGCTGCCGCTCGTCGGCTGGCTCGCACTCCTGCAGGAGATCGCCGAAGCCAACCCCTCGTTCGAGCACCCGGAACACCACAAGCAGTACGTCGCCGAGGCCAGTCGACTGTTCCCGGAGTTGAAGGCCGGCGAGTACACGGTCGGTCAACTCCGCACCGTCATGAAGTCGCTGGCCGACCGCGGAGGAGCCTTTGAGAGCGGCCGTTCGTACGACGGGTACCAGGACGAGATTCCGGTGATCGTGGCGCTCAGGCAGCTTCACGCTCGCTTCAGCTGGTGATCGAGCGGCGGTGGGGCCGTGGCCGCGTTTTGCCGCCGACCTATCTATAGAACCGGCTCATGCCCAAGAAGCCGATCGGCAGTTGGGTCGTGCCGCGGAGGGCCAGGTCAGTGACGACCTCGCCGACCACCGGGGCAAATTTGAAGCCATGGCCGCTGAATCCGCAGGCGATGCTGACCCGCGGCGAGCCGGGCAGCCGGTCGATGATGAAGTGCTGGTCGGGCGTGCAGGTGTACAGGCACAGGGCGGAACCGAGCACGGTGTCGCTGACGTTCGGGAGCACCGCTGAGGCGGCGTGCCGCGCGGCGGCGATCTCCCCTGCGGCAACTTGGCGATCACTCGCCTCGGGATCAAACGGTCCGCCTCCGCCGTGCAGCGCGACCTTCATGCCTGCGGGTCCGCCCAATCGCTCATCGAACGGGATCCCATACACCGACGTTCCGTCGTGATGATCGATCAGCCAGACCGGCAGCTGGTCCATCGCGTGCCGCTCGCGCTGCCGGTGGTCTGTGTGGCCGAGCCAGATCATTGGCTGGCGGGTGACCAGTAACGGGATGCTGTGCTCAGCGAAAACCCGCGCCGACCACGGGCCGGCCGTCACGATCAGCTGGCGTCCGTGAAACGTTTCTTGCCCGGTCGTGACATGCACGCCGTGATCATCAGCAGACCACGCCCTCACGCAGGTCTGTTCGAGAACGACCGCGCCATCTGCCCGCGCGAGCTGCACATGCGCATGGGTCGTCGCTTCGGCGCGCACACACCCGGCACCGGGCTCGAACAGCGCGACGTGGTCGTCGGGCAGCGCGAACTGCGGGAATCGCGTCCGGATGGCCGCCGCGTCGAACATCTCGTGCGGAATGCCGTGGCGCTCCGCAGCAAGCCGACTACCCGCAACAACGTCGGAGTCCGCGCGCCCGCCGTACAACGCTCCGCAACGCAACAGCAATTGCGAACCGCAGCGCTGCTCGAGCTCCTCGAACAGCTCGTACGTGCGGAGCAGCAGCGGCACGTAATCGGGATGTTCGAAGTACGCCTGGCGAATCACCCGCGAATGGCCGTGGCTGGAACCATTGCTATGGCCAATTGCGAATTGCTCAATCGCCAGAACGCGAGCGCCGCGGCGTGCCACGTTGTGGCAGGCCGCGGCGCCCATTGCTCCGCATCCGATGATGATGACGTCGAACGAATCAGCGGATGACATGCGCGTCGCTGCGGAGCGCTCCTACCAGCTACCAGCTCCCCAGCAGCAGCGCGAGATCCGCCGCGTCGACGGTCCCGTTCAGATCCAGATCGGCACTGCCAGTGCTTCCCCAGCTGCCGAGAAGAATCGCGAGATCGGCGCCGTCGACCTGACCGTCGAAGTTCAGGTCGGAACTTCGCACGACGCGCGGCGTCACTGTGACGTTGACAGTTTTCGTGGTCGACATGCCGCTGCTGTCCGTACCGGTGAGGGACAGTACATGGCTGCCTGGCGACAGCGATCGCGTCGTAAACAGTCGGCCCACGCCCAGCGGCCCGTTGATGTTCGACGACCAGCTAACGTCTTGTTCCGGCAGGAGCTCATCGTCGATGTCCCACGCGGACGCTTGCAGGATGAGCGAGGCGTGCTGTTTGAGCGTCATGTTCGAATTGGGACTGATGACGTGCACGTCCGGCGGCGTGCCACCGCTCACTGCCATCTGCATGGGGAATTCGTTGTCGGACTGATTCATGCCGTCCGTGACGCGGATCTTGAACACACCGGCCGTCCCGAAGCTCTGCGGCAGATTGATCGTCGAAATGGTTGCCTGATTCTCGCCGCCGAGCGCATCCGCCTGTTGATTCACGGCGATGGGGATCCACGAATCGCCGCCGTCGCGGCTGTAGAGCAGCGTCGCTTCGAGCAGATTGCCGTCGGCGTCGGATGCGATCCACGTGATGTCGAACTCACCGTTGAGCACCGCGCCGGGATCGCCGCCGGCTGCAGCGGGACCTGCCGCCCCGCCTGCCGCGATGTTCGTGATCGTCGCCGTCGGTGCGTTGGCGCTGCGTACTTGCCGCGCAAGTGTCGCTCCCGACTTCACGTCGCGAATCTCGACGCGATGAATCGACTGACCGGCGATCGTCTCCGGCACGATGGCGTAGAACGGCGTCCGGTCGAGCGGAGGTTGCCCGCTGCAGCTCTCGCGCGCCGTGCCGGTCCGCATGCGGACCGATGACAAAATCGCACCGTTGCGGTCAAACAGCCGCACCATCGCGTCCCCGCTCGCGTCGTCGACGGTCGGCTCAGCGATATCGAGGCGCAGTGACGGCTGCAGAACGATCCGACCGGTCGCGTGGTTGTACTCGCCGGCGATGCGCAAGCACCGCTCGCCCGCGAGCGCGTCATCCGCGCCGCCCTCACCTCCGTCACCACCGTCGAACGGCGTGCACGCCGATCGCGCGTCATTGATGCAGTCGTTGAACGTCACTGGGGCGACCCACGCCTCGTTCGTCAGCAGACCGGCGACCATGACGTCCTTCTTCGTCGAGGGCATGACCGGCGGAAGATCGAGCGGATCGAGCAGGCCATTCACCACGTCGTAGCCGACACTGCCGGCGATCGAGCTGTTGTGCTGCTGTCCCCAGCAGTGGCCGATCTCATGTGCGAACGTGCGCTGAAATCGATTGACCTCGGTGTTGCCAAACGCAGCTGCGCTGGGAATGCCTGCCGCCTGCCCGTTGCCGCTATACGGATTGCCCGGAAGCCACGCGTAAATGAACTCGGGCTTGGCGTACCCGGCCCCCGGGATCTGCAGGTTCCGGATGTCACTAATCGTGTTGAGCAGCGAGTTGCTCGAATTGTTGATGTTCTGCGTCCACGTCAATGGACCGAGCGGAGAACGGTGATAATTCCAGTCACCGGTTTTGAAAATTCCGCGCAAGAACGCATCGCCCACACCTGGCTCGATCATCGAGATCGACGGCTGACCTCCACCGGGAACATAGTTCACGGACACATAGGCGAGATCCACCATCTTGCGGCAGAGGAAGCTCTTGTTCAGCAGCGCTCCCGTGTTGTTGTCGTAGTCAGTCTCTACCACCGTGCGGAGCGGATTGACCGTGACAAGGAAGTCGACGTCGTTCGACTGCGGAGGCACGCAGAAGAAGTTCAGCGTGTGACTTTCGATGGCCGAGTTGGGCACGAGTGGAGCAGCGATCGCGCCGTTGCTGAAAAATGGCGACCCGGCAATCTCGACACCGTTCGAAAAGACGCGCAGTTCCGCCTCGACGTTCGGGATCGCAACGGCGGAGCCGGCAACGCCCACCTTCACACGGACAATCGTCGGGTTCTTGGCGACGAGCGTCAGCGAGCCGCTGTTGATTGCCTGGTTGACCTCGACCGACGTCACCGAAAGGTCCACCGCAGAGGCGGCGGAGGCGAGGGCAAGCGCGGAGAAGGAGGCGGCGAACGAAGAGAAGACGGGACACGCCGTCGCTGAGGTCGGTATCGATCGGGGGTGCATCACTGAATCGGCTCCGCTAAGGCCCTTTGGTCGCTCGACGGGAGACCCCCCGCGTCCACAGAGCGCGGTGACTTTGGGTCCACAGTCCTCATGCCAGTGTTCGAAACAGTCTTCGAACTGGGTCGGGCTCCTTCGCACGCGGGCACCCACCCGTAGCGCGAATATAGGGCATAGGCGGCAAAATGCAGGGAGCATCCAACGAATCAGCTTCAAAACGTGTGATTGCTGTGAAGGCGGCGCCGGGCGCGCGCGGCGCGCAGTAGGCAAATGCCGCCCATATTCTTTGGACCGCACGCTGTCGAGAAAGTGCCACATGAATGGCATATGAACTGCATATGAACTGCATATGAACTGCAGATGAACCGCACGTCCAAAACGACAACTGCTCGCGAAGCTGATGAGAGCTTCGTGAGCAGTGTGGTTCGTCCGCGGGGCCGTCCTTGGCCTCCGCGCTGGGTGAGCGATCACGCAGCGCGGGGACGATCCGTGTCGTGATTCGAGTTGGCGTCGAGGCCGAGCGCCTCCGCCAGATCATTGATGTTGGTGCCGATGTTGTCGAAGACGCTCATGAGCTCCGTGTACGCGCCGCGTTCGCCGACTGCAGCGTTCATGCTGTGGTTGGCTTCGTGCGGCTCGTGATGCGTCTGGTGCCCCGCGTGGAGCGCACTGCCGCGGAGCTGTGCTGCCCATTCCGCGAACGGAAGGGGTGCCGGCGGCTCCGGTTCACGATCGAAATCCGAAACGCCGCCGACGAGTTTGAGTCCGGTCCAAACAGCCATCACAAGGCTCCTTCCATGGTGCCGTGCGGTATCCGCCGCGAGCTGAGGTCATCCTGACCATTCGAGCATCGACCTGCTGGAAGCATGACTTTCGTCTGCTTGCGGAACCAGTCGCGGTTCAGCAAAGGGGGGCGGCAGAATCGGCGCGACTCCACGCACCTTCACAATCGACGTGACTCGCCGGGATCCCATCCAGTTCAACATGGCCTGCTCGTTTCGTTCGTTCTCGACCGCTTCAGAGCGTCGTGCCGAAGCGCTCGGCATCCTCAAATCGCCGCTTCGCGCGGGCGATCCGTCCGGATACCACGCCACCGACGATCAGCCCCAAGGTGACTATGCCCGAGAACAGCAGCCCGGCCGCCATCAGACGGTCAAAGCGTCCTTCCTGCGGCACGATCGTTGAGAACGTCATGCGGCCGGGAACCTGCGTCTGGCCGGCGAGCGCGATCCGGGCCATATCGCCCTTCCCTTTGGCGAACTTGGGAGCCTCGTTCACCAGCGTGGTCGCAAGGGTGTCAAGCGCGATCACCGCTACCTCTGCAGTGGGCGCTTCTGCGATCAGCCGCATCGATCCAGGTCCGTCGGAATCGACGTGCACCCCGTCCATCCACTCCGCCAACACGGTCTCGCCGCGCAGCGAATGAACGCCACGCTCCTCCAGTCGTCGGCGGACGGCAGTACGGAACGTCTCGTCAGAAATGATCGAAGCGTGCATCGCCTGCCACGCGCTGTCGGACTGGGGTGATATCTGCTCTCCGCCGCGCGTCTTGGCGACGAGATCGACCGACGCGATGGCCGTCGATGGCAGCGCGAAGTCCGCGGCGAGCCACGCGCCTGCGGCGATGGCTGCGGTCACGAGCATCATCCATGCTGCGACAATGCCGCCCCGATGCCGCGCGTACCGGCGCATCATGCGCTCTTCGGTGACGGCGAGCATCTCCTGCACCTGGCGGAGTTCCTCGCGCTGCTTCTTGACCAGACGCTCTTCTTCGAGCACTCCGACCAGCGCACTCTCCGTGGACTCGCGAACACGGGCTTCACGCTCCCACTTTCGTTCGCGCAGCAGGCGCCGCGCAAGATCGATGCGAGTCTTGCGCGTGCGCAGGAACACCAGCGCCTCGTGCATGCGGAGCTCTGCCGCTTCGATCTCGCACATTCGCCGCTCGAGCGTTGTCGTAGCATCGCGTTGCGTCGCGGCATGGGCTGCGCGCAGTGCGTCCATTTCACTCGTCAGCCGCGCGGCCTCTTCGCGCGCTGCCAGCAGCGCCTCGCGCGTCGTTTCGTCGTGAGCTTCGGAACGATCATGCATCGCCTGGCGCGCCGCAGCGAGTTCTTCGGTCAACCGTTCATTGGCGCGGCGGATCTCCGCAGTCTCTGCAGAATGCTTCTCGATCGTGCGCTGCATCTCCGTGGCTGCGGCCAGCGCAGCGGCGCCGCGCTCGAGCTGTGGTGCCTGGTCGGCGACGGACTTAGCCAAGGCTGCGAGTTTCTCCCCCGCTGTGCGCAGGCTCTGCCGTGTCATGTCCAGCTCGCGCTGCAATGTGTTCTTCTGGGTGTCGCGCTCGATGATCTCACGGTCGCGCAGCTCAACAACTGCGTCGCGGCTCGCAAGCGACGCCTCGGCGTCTTCGCAGGACTCTCGTACGCGGGCGAGCTCGAGCACGAGCGCGGCCGTCTGCGCTTCGGATCCCGCCAGCCGCGTCGTGAGGGTCTCGACATCTGCATCGCGCGCCGACTGGTTGGTCTCGACTTCATGGCGCAGCGCCTGGAGAACCTCTTCTTCAGCGATCAGTCGCTGCGCAGATTCGTTTACACGCGCTCGCTCCGCGACCAGTTCCTGTCGCGTTGTTTCAAGCATTGCAGAGGTGTCGGCCTGCTCGCCAGACTGCTGCGCCAGCGCTGTCGCCCGCGCCCGCAGCTCCGCGCGCTCGTCCTCCAGCGCATCGGTCATCGCCTGCAGCTGCGCCTGCCGCGCAATCAGCGTCGCTGCTGCCGACTGCACTTCATGCTCGCGGACGTCGAGCCGTCGCGAGCGGTCCGCAAAATGAGCAAAGTCCTCGGCTGATTTGGACTGCACGCCGCGCAACCGCGCCAGTTGCCGCTCGACGTCATCGATCAGCGCGAGCACGTCGTCGTGCGAATTGACGGACTCCATGCCGGGACTCGGCTGCGGAGTTCCGTAGGTGGGCGTGTGATCGAGCGGATCGATCGACGAAGGTAGATTGCGGTCCGGCGAGTCGTGCGCGTCCATCGACGATACTCCTGCGCGACGGACACGCACAGTGCGCGACGTCAACGCTGAACGGAGCTATCGGTCGTCAGCGACCCGCACTGAATTCGCGATCTCAGTAAAGTCGGAAGTCGATCCGCCCTCGCCGATTCCGTACTTATCGGGGGACTCATCGGCGCCCGAGAGCCCACCGCATCTCCGGCATCCGCAGGAGAAGCGCCGTGCCGAGAACCGCCACGGCGCCGACTGGAATGAGTATCGCGAGTTCTCGGACAGCACCCCACCATCCCGCGTGCACGTGAGGCACCCACATCGCTGCGCCAATGACTGCTGCGGCCATCACGCTGGTCGCCAAGGCCGTCCGGAGCCAGGACATCAGGAGGTCGCGGTCGATGATGGCACCGACTCGCTGGCGCAGAATCACCAGCAGCACCGCGCATTGAATGACGGAGCAGATCGCGGTCGACCACGCAAGCCCTGCTTCGCGCAGTGGCGTCCAGATCAAAGTGAGATTCCCGACGAGATTGAGTCCCACCATCAGCACCGACACCCGCGTCGGCGTCACCGAGTCACCCGACGCATAGAACGCGCGGATGAGCACGTTCACCATCGAGTAGCTCCAGATCGCAGGCGCGTATCCGAGCAGGATGAACGCGACGCGATGGGTATCGTCGATCGTGAACCGACCGCCTTCGAGCACCACCGCCACGGCAGGGCGCGCGATCAGAAACAGACCGATGCTCGCAGGGAGGCCAATGAACATCGTCATCCGCAAGCCGCGGCGCAGTGTCGTCAGAAATGCCGCGTTGTCATTCGACTGTCGCGCCAGCACCGGAAAGATGGCGTTCGCGACAGCCAGTCCAAAGACACCGAGCGGAAACTCGTAAAGACGCTGGGCATTGCCGAGCGCCGCCATCGCGCCCTCGCCAAGCGGAAACGGCCGGCCGAAGATGGTTGGTCCGACAATGGTCGGCCAGCTGGCGATGAGCCCGTCGAGAAACGTGTTGAGCTGCAGCACGCCGAGACCGAGCATCATCGGCAACGCCTTGCCAAGCGTTTCCTGTATGAGGCTCCACGCCGCGTCGGTTCGATCGCGCAGCGCTTCACGCGCCGCGCGCAACGACAGACCCGCGTGGCGTGCGGCCCACAGACTCCATGCGAGCTGCATGATGCCGGCAACGATGACGCTCGCACCGACGAGCGTCGCATGCGTTCCCTGCACCGCCGTATTCGCCGAATGAAAGAGCGGCATCAGGCCCAGTGCGGTGCCGACGATCATCAGATTCAGTATGAGCGGGCTCGCTGCCGTCGGGCCGAACCGGTCGTGAGTCTGCAGAATCGCACCGATCACCGCGACCATGCACACGAGCGGCATGTACGGCAGCATCACCATCAGCAGTTCGATGCCGAGCTGCGGCAAACGCTCGCCGACCGGCATCATGACCGTGCCCGCAACGACGATCGGCGTTCCGATGATCAGCTCACTCTCGGCCGTCGCGCTGTGCACGCCGAACAGGATCAGCTCGCCCACCAGCACAATCGCGTTGAGGACAATCGCCATCAGCACGAGCATGAGCGAGGCGTAGCGACGGGCGCTCGCCGGATCGGCACGCTGCGTCCGTGCGTAGATCGGAAGGAAAGATGCGGTCAGCGCCCCTTCTCCGAAGAGACGGCGGAAGAGGTTCGGAATCATGAATCCGAACGAGAACGCGTCCATCACCGGACCGACACCGAACGCACGACTCAGTGTCGCGTCGCGCGCCAGCCCCGTCACCCGTGAAACGAGCGTGAGCAGCGTGAACGTGCGTGCATTCTTTTCGAAGCGCTCGGCGGCCATCCGTGGCCCCTTTGATGGGGTATTCCGTCGATTCGAGGGTGCGCCGACGCCAGGTCATCCGTTCCGCTGCACGCGCACACTCGCTGTGGACATGTCGGGATCGACGCGCCGGCGGTCGATTTCGACCCGCACCGTTCGCGTGTCTTTGCTGAACGTCATCGATACACGATTGGACTGCAGCGTCCGCTCGTCTTCACGCCATCCATTGTCGCTGTAGCGCTGACTCGTTTCATCCGCTGCGGCCACGATGTCGCGCACTGGTCCGGACAGGAGAAAGCGGCCGGCCGTCAGCTCCCCGCCCTCGCGACGGATATCCGACGAGAACCGCACACCCATGGAAGGAGGAAGCGGCACATCGCTCTCCACGAACGTCGGCGGCGGTCCGCCTGCGCATCCGACCAGTGCCACAGCAGTCACCACAACCGACGCGATAGTAGAGAGGCATATTCGAAGCACGCGGGGGATTCTACGGGTTCTGCATCTCTCCGCGGACGAATCCCGCGCCGCACTCGCTGCATCGCCCGACGCCGTTAGTGGTCGGCGTCGCGCGAAGGTCCTGACCGCAGCCAAGACACTGCACGCTTCCGAGCTCGATGCGACGACCAAGACGGGCGCGACAGCGATGAAGCGTGAGGGCCACCAAAGTCGCAAGAAACACGGCACCGAAGGCTTCGCGCATCGGCGACTCCCGACCGCGCGCCCAGCGATCGAGGTTCGGCCAGAACGTGGCAGCGCCCCAGTAGAGGATGAGCAAGAGAAGGATGCTGCCTATCGCCCCCAGCAGCGGCGGCACGCAGGCCCGGACTACGTCGCGCCTCGAGAGCCATGGAACGGGAAACCACTGGCCGGGCACTGAGCGCTCGCCGCAGACTCGGCAGTGACCGTCGACATCGCCGAACGATTCGCCACACCCAAGGCACAGGCGGCCGCGCAGCATGCGCTCATCGACCACGCGGACGCCGTGCAGCAGCATCGCCGGCCCTGTCGCCGCAGCGCCGAGCACCATGCCGGTGATTGCGGCCATGAACGGACTCGGATCATCGCCGTACCCGTTGATGAAAACGGCGACGACCATTCCGATGAGCGATCCAGCCGCGCCGGCAGTGAGAAAGGCCAGCCATGCTGAAGGCTTGCTCAGGACGAGATCGAGAACGCCATCGAATCGCTCGCGGCGCAGGCGGGTCATCGGACCACCAGCGGGCTTCGTCGCCCAGATCAGCATCGTCGCGGACCAGACGCCCAACGATCCGGCGAGGATGTCATCGACCGAGAAGCTGCGGCCGAGCCCCGGAATCGCCTGCGTGACCTCATCAGTCGCCGTCCACAGCACGCCGAAGACAAAAAGCGACCGTACGCGCTTGAAGTACCGCGCCTGCCAGAGCAAGAACGCGAGCCCGCCAAACGCCACGAAATGCAGCAATTTGTCGGGTGGGTGACGCGGATCACCAAGCTGCAGCCGCGGCCAGTGCGTGCCGACGCTCACGATGGCGGCGTAGACGCCAAGCAGCACGCGCCACCCGGTGCGGGCGCGGACGCTCGCGCGCACAACCCGCGCTGATTGGTCACTCACAAGCGGGCGTCCGGCGCGCGGCGAGTCATCGGAGTCACGGTGAGTGTGGCGGACCGGAACTCCGAGTCATCGGCGGAATCATCCGACAATTCCGCCTGCATGTCCGCTTCGAGCGACGGCTTTGCCTCAGCGGAGGCCCCCGCCGGAGGCGCTCGTTCCCCCGCCGGAGGCGCTCGTTCCCCCGCCGGAGGCGCTCGTTCCCCCGCCGGAGGCGCTCGTTCCCAATCCCGCACGAATCGCTCCGCCAGCGTGCGATAGTCGAGCGCCCCCGGACACCATGGCGCGTAGTCAAAGATCGTCTGGCCGAAGCTCGGACTCTCGGCGAGCTTGACGTTGCGGCGGATTGCCGGACGAAACACTTTCGCTCCATCCCATGGCTGGCCGCTGCCCGCCGACTCTTCGAAGAACCGATCCAGTTCGCCGACCACTTCGCGTCCATGCGCGGTCTGCGTCTCATGCATGCAGAGCACAACGCCCGACACTTTCAGCAGAGGATTAACGCCGCGCGAGATCAGCGCCACGGTCTCGAGCAGTTTGCTGAGACCTTGCATCGCCAGGAACTGCGCCTGCATCGGAACCACGACTTCGCCGGCCATGGCGAGCGCGTTCAGTGTCAAAAGACCTAGGCTCGGCGGGCAGTCGATGAGAACGAAGTCGTAGCGGCCGAGGATCGGCGCAAAGCGGTCCGCAAGAATTCTGTGGCGCGACGGATGTCCCGCGAGTTCTGTTTCGGCGGCGGCCAGGTCGACCGTCGAGGGAAGGCAGTCGAGGTTCGGCCGCGCGCGGACGATGGCGTCTTCAATCGGAACGTCCTCATCGATCAGCACGTCGTAGACCGTGCGGCCGACAGACGATCCGTCGATGCCGAGATAGAGCGACAGATGCCCCTGCGGATCGAGATCGATGAGACAGACCTTGCGGCCGAGCTCGGCAATGGCGGCACCGATATTGACCGTTGAGGTCGTCTTGCCGACCCCGCCCTTCTGATTGAGGAGCGCGGCGACCCGCGTCGGGACGGGCGATCGTCGCTCGTCAGCGGGCGGCGTGCTGTTCGGTTCGGCCATAGGCGAGCCAGTATACGGACCACCGGTGCGCTCCCCCGCGATCACGCGGCGACTCCGGTTTCAGCGGGGGGATGGTGCGCTCGTTCCGATGCCGTCGCGCCAGCCGGACAGATCGATCTCGACCTGAGGGATTCCGGACTGAAACGCGGGCGTGGCCAGCACCGCTGTGGTGCGGATCGGACCGACCTTCCGCTCAAGACCGATCGCGATGACAGCTCCAGGCGCATCCAACCGCGGCATCCACGCGTCCGGAAGCGTGATGCGGCATCGCCAGCGGTCCGCAAACTCACGGACGTTCGCGCTCAGATCAACGTCGGTGTCGCCTGACACCGTTGCATCGCGCGCCACGTGGACAATGCGATTCGCGATACGCAGCGAAAGGATGTCATCTCGCCCGTCCTGCGAGATCGTCGGAGGCGCGAGACACTCGGCGAACACCTCCCAGTGACCGGCGCGACGGCGAACCATGGCTTCAGTGGAGTACGCCAGCGGTGCAGCGTCGATTCGTCCAGACTGCGCAGCCGCCAGCGACATCACCGGGACAAACGCTCCGAACGACAGCGCCGGTGGCCGCGCCGCGACGGCGCGCGGCGCGAACGCGATGCGCTTCGATGCGTTGCCTGCATCCAGCAGCAGCACCATCAGCTCGACTGCGTCGCGCAACATCGGTGTCCGAGATTGCGGCCGATCAAGTGTGATGAGCTCGATCCCGCGCGGCGGGACGAGCGTCGCCAGAGGAAGATCGGTTTCTCCGAGCCACTGCAGTTTGACGACGAGCTCTTCTTCGAGCGCACTGGCGAGGACGAGCGCGACGCGGCCTGCAATGTCGGACGACATCCACAGCGTGAACGGCGTTCGTGCGTCCATCCACGCGAGCGTCGCCTGCATCACCGCGTCATCGGGGCGTGATGGATCGAGCATGACCGAGAGGAGCGAACCCATCGTTGCGGTATCCGCAACCCACACTGCAATCGACGCTCGACGCTCCCCCTGGGCGATGGCCGTCAGCCACGAGCACAGCTGCGCAGCGACGCCCGGACTCTGCCGTTCGACACGCTCGATCGCTGCGAGCCACAGCTCGGCGACGTGCCGCGCAACAATCTGTGTTGCCGCATCGCCCGGCGGTGCCGGTGCGGGCTCGCCCAGCGCTCGTGCCAGCAGCACCCAGCGAAACCACTCAAATGGAGATTCCGGATCAGGCCGATCATCCGCCCACACCGCGCCGAGTTCCGGATCGAATTCGATCGGGCGAGACGGCTCGATCCACACAGGCCGGATCACAGCGTCGCCGATGCTCAGCGTTGCGGTCGGCATGACCATCGGCACTGGGACGAGGAGGAGCGCCCCGTCGACACGGATTGCGCGGTCCGGTCCGTCTGCCGCGAGCAGCGTGCGTGGATCGACGTTGTCGCCGAGCGCACGCACCTCCAGCGAATTCGCGGACCTCGTCCAGCGCACCGGTCGCACTACCGCGGGCTCGACGAACCACACCACGTGGCCTTGCACTTCGGTGGTCGTATCGCCATCGACGACTGCCACGGCCACCGACGATGGAAACCCTGCTCCGGGCGGCGGAGCGACGAGCGGGATGCCGACAATGCCCCCTCGCACGGCGATCGGTTTCAGATTGGCGGGGACCGGCGGTGCGGCGGTCGCGAGTTGTGTGCTGCCGACGAGGACCGCAAAATAGGCAACGACCGACAGGATCGGGAACAGTCTCGTCAGCATTGGAAGGGCCATCGTATGCTGAGGGTTCGTGCGTTCGAGCCGCCGGGTTCCTTCCGGTTCCTTTCCGAATTACTGATGAGTCGCTCTATGGTGTCACCCACTCTGCAGTTCATGTGTCGCGGTCTTCGCCCGTTCACGCTGCTGACGACGCTGGCGCTGGCCATTGTGGCCTGCGATTCGGCGAGCAATTCGCCCGCCACATCCACCGACACTGTCTCACCGTCGGGAACCGCTCCCGCTGTGAAGCAGCCCAGCGCGCCCGCAGCGGCTGCCCCGTCGGCACCGAAAGTCGCCGCGCCAAAGATCGACCTGCCAAAGGCCGACATCCCGACGCCCGTCGCGCCGCCGCCTGTGACCACGGCGCCGACGACACCGCCGCCCGAGGTTCCGCCACCAGTGACTCCCGCACCGGTTGATCCTCCGAAACCCGCGGATCCGAAGGCAGACGCGCCGAAGGACGAGATGAAGCCGTTCGTCGAGTACTGGCCCGGGACCCAGACGCCGAAGTTCCGCTACGAATACCGGAAGGATCCCGCGGACAACAAGTGGAAGCGCAACGGAGCGGCGAGCGCGTATTACGCGACGGGGATCCTTGAGCGCGAGGGCGTTTACAAGAACAACTCGCGTGTCGGGATGTGGAAGTACTACGACGTCGAAGGCAACCTGCTCGACGAAAAGAACCATGGCGACGGAAGTTCGCCGGAGACGGACGCCCCTAGTCAGCGATGATGCGGCCCTGCGAAGCCGCGGTGCCGGCGAGGATCAGTCCGCGGCACGGCGGAGCGATTGAAAGAACGCCCGGCGATAGTCTTCGTCCGCGATGATGCGAGGCAAGGGTCCGTGCAGCCGCGGATCCAGCGGTGCCAGCGTCCGTGACTCTTGTGAGTCGCGCGCGGCGATAGGGGAGCCGCGCGCGGCGATAGGGTTCGTCGGCGGGAGTGCAGCCGTCACGTCCGCGCGTTGCATGTCGATCCGCCTGTCGATTCGCGACGACGTGTCCGCTTCTCCACCGATCGACGTCGTGGCTGGAACGCGTCGCTCCATCCGACCGGTCGGTGCATCTTGAAACGGGTCATCGACGCGCCGGGCCCGAAACGCGGTCAGCTGTCCGATACGGAACACCGTCGCCGCAGGAACTACCGCCAGCGGACCCTTCTTCGTGGACTGGTACTCGGAGAACGGAAAGACCGCGATGAGCGCGCCGTCGCCGCGCATCAGCTTGCCTGGCTCGCCCGGCACTCGATACACGCGCTGAAAGTCCATCGGAGCTGCACTGCTTTCAAGCTGCAGCTGGCGCAGACTCGCCCCGAGCGTGTTGATGTCCTCTACTCCCTGCTCCACCGCCTGCAATGCGTTCGGCCGGCCGAGGATCTGATCGCGGCGGCTGTCCGGTCCGCGCCGTCGGTCTTCGGCCTCCGCCAGATTCGCGTCGACGTCGATTTCCTTCTTCGGACCGGGCTTCGTAGCCGGGGCCAGCGTCGGCGTCCCGGTGCTCCCTGCAGTCGGACGATCGCTGTCGTCGGGAACTGCGGCAACACTGAGGATGAGTACGACGGCGGCAATGAACATGGCGGGCTTATCGGCTTGCGGGAGGACGGTCCATGAGGGCAGGTTTGTCCTGGTACCCAACGTGCTGCCAGCTCAGGACAGCGGTGGTTTCAGGTGGAAGAGTACGCGCAGCGCCGGAAGTCTGCAGGATGACGCCTTCGAACGGGTTTGCCCGGAGGATGCGCCCCTCCACCTCGCCGTTCATCGTACTGAGTCGCGCAATTGCGCCGCGCAGTGCGTCGCGTTCCGCATATTGATTCGAGAGTTCCTCCGCTTGCATCTGCAGGGCCCGATCGAGCGCGGGCACGAGCGCGGTCACCACATCGAGTCGATCCGCTTCGACACCGAGCAGCTGCATGCTCGTGGCGCGTCCCGTCAGCTCAGGCGAAAACTCCGTTTGTCCGACGTTGATGCCGATGCCAATGAGCGCCACTCCGTCGACACGCTCGACCAGTATTCCCGCAAGCTTTTGGCCGTCGACCACGATGTCATTCGGCCATTTGATACCGGCCGGAGCGCCGGTGAACTGCTCGATCGCGCGCGCCGTCGCGACAGCACTTGCCGCCGCCAAGTGGGCGACGGCGCACGACGGCGCGACAAAGGTGACCGCAACACCTTGCTCACCCGTGTCGCTCCATGTGCGACCGTGACGGCCGCGCCCGTGCCGCTGCCGCCACGCAACGATGACCACGCCTGGTGCTTTGGACAGCGCCCGCGCCGCATCCTGCGTGGAGTCGGTGTCCGCAAGGACGCGCACGGACGTGAAGATCGTGCACGAGCACAGCGCCGTTTCGATCGCAGCGGGCCAGTCGATGATGGTGCGAGGGGTCATGGTGCTGCATCGCGTCGTCACGGGACCAGATCGATCGCGACATCGAGCGCGACTGCGCTGTGCGTAATCGCGCCGCACGAGATCCGCTCCACTCCGGTCTCTGCGATCGGTCGCACTGTCTCGAGGCGCACACCGCCCGACGCTTCGAGCTCGAGGTGCGCAGCTACACGGTCGCGCCGCCGCACAGCCTCCGCAAGCTGATCGAGGGAGAAATTGTCGAGCAGGACAATGTCGATGATGCCCGGCGAAATGCCCGCGATGACATCGAACTGGGGGAGCGTGTCGACCTCGACCTCGACGAATCGGAGCGCGTGGCGCCGCCGCGCCGCCCGCGCCGCGGTCTCGACGACGGATGCCAGATCATCAGGGGACACGCCGCCGAGGTGGTTGTCTTTGACGAGCATCGCGTCGTAGAGCGCGATGCGATGCAGCGTTCCGCCGCCGCACCGAACTGCGTATTTGTCAATCTCGCGCCAGCCCGGCAGCGTCTTGCGCGTGCAGCAGATCCGTGCCTTGGTGCCGTGCACCGCTTCGACAAACTGATGGGTGAGCGTCGCGACGCCGCACAGGCGCCCAAGGAAATTGAGCATGGTGCGCTCGAGCGGAAGCAGCGTGGCGAGCAGCCCCTCGAACGCGACGAGCGTTTCGCCGCGCCGGCATCGCTGACCGTCGGTGGCGACACACGTCGTCTGCAACGTGGCATTGGCGCCCGCCATCTCAAGCACCCTCATCACAATCGGAAGTCCGGCGATCACGCCATCGCCGCGTGCCACGATCGCCGCGCGCACAGGCGTCGTCGGCGCGACCAGCGTCGACGTCGTCACATCGCCGATGCTGCCCAGATCCTCTGCAAGCGCCATCTCGATCAGGGCATCAAGGCGCCGCTCATCGACGAGTGCCGCGAAGAGTTCGCCCAGGTCCAGCCGGTTGAGATCCACGATCGACTGCATTGGGGAAGCCATCAGAGTGACGCGCGGACGCGGTCCGCGAGCACACGAGCGCGATCCGAGTCGAGCTTGCCGGGCTTCCACAGCAGCCCGAGTCCGGCACCGTCGATCTTCGGAATGATGTGCAGATGAACGTGCATGACTTCCTGATGGGCATCGCTGCCGTTGTTCTGCAGCAGGTTGTACGCCTGCGCCCCCGTCGCCTTCATGACCGCGCGGCAGATGCGCGGCAGCACGCGGCCGAGCGCCGCGGCACTCTCGTCGCTGAGTTCATGCAGATGAGCTTTGGCTTCCTTCGGAATGACGAGCGTGTGTCCTTCGCTGAGCGGGGCGACATCGAGAAACGCGAGGACATGCGTGTCTTCATACAGCTTGTGACAGGGAATGTCGCCATTGATGATTTTGCTGAAGACAGTCACGTGCATCTCCTCCTGCACCCTGAGCTTGCCTCACTTCCGTGGACAGGTGGATTATGCGGCCTCCCTGGCCGCTGTGTGTCGCAATTCGAACTCGATCGGACTTAAATAGTTGATGGTCGAATGCCGCCGGCTGATGTTGTAGAAGCCGTCAATGTAGTCCCCGA